>Ga0209448_10000024_pt1 | contig 58951 bp, 50 predicted proteins | sample BogFormECP14_OM2_FD_188245 | JGI IMG/M metagenome (GOLD analysis project Ga0209448, IMG submission 188245) | Bog forest soil microbial communities from Calvert Island, British Columbia, Canada - ECP14_OM2 (SPAdes) (version 2) | ecosystem: Environmental > Aquatic > Freshwater > Wetlands > Bog ... | reverse complement strand
CGTCCCTCCGGGACTCGACTCGTTTTGCTCTTGCGTCCCGGCACTTACGTGCCGGGCTTTCCTTTATCACCGCTTCGCGGTTTGAGCCGGGGCGTATTTATCATCGCTTCGCGCTTTGAGCTGCCACGTATTCATCACTGCTTCGCGGAATTGAGCCAGGGCGTATTCCAACCTGTGCCCGGCCACCTACTTGCAGGTTGCTAAATGACAATTGTCCTTCACTTTCTTCTCCAGCGCACACCGTCTTTTGTATTTTCGACTATGATTCCGGCTGCGGTCAGTTCAGCCCGAAGGGCGTCCGAGGCTTTGAAGTTTCGCGCTTTTCGCGCTACTTCCATTGCGGCCAGCTTCTGATTGACCCGTTCGTCGGAGAGTTGCGCGGAGCCGGCGATCTCCAGCAATTCGGGGCTGATTTCTTTTTCACGACCCTCGGCGCGGGCCCAGTCCAGAATGGTCTTCATCTTAGGCTGGTCGTCATCTTTCAGCACGCCGAATATCTCGTCAAACTTGTCGAGCGCCGCCAGTAGCGGCTTCACGTCGTCCTGCCGAACGTTTTTCTGGCCAGCTTGTGCGGCATCGAGCGCGGTGTTGCCTTTGCGGAGCATGTCGAACATAGCGGCTTGCGCCTCGGCGGTGTTCAAATCATCATCAAGCGCGCTCTTCATGCGTGCGATGGTTTCCTCCGCCAGCAGCGCCATCGCCGAGGTCGCGCCGGCCGGGAACTGCGTGCTCGTCAGGCGAAAACGGAAGTTGCGCAACTTCTCCACCGAACTCGCCGCCGCCTTCAAGCCCTCGAAAGTAAAATTCAGCTGATTGCGATAGGGCACCTGCGTCAGCAGCCAGCGGATCGACGACGGCTTGTGCCCGCGCAGCACCAGATCCCGGACGGTGAAAAAATTCCCGAGACTCTTCGACATCTTCTGACCTTCGACCAGCAGAAAGCGAGCGTGGAACCAATAGCGCGCAAACTGTTTTCCAGTGACCGCTTCCGACTGCGCGATTTCGTTTTCGTGATGCGGAAAAATCAGATCCTCGCCGCCGGCGTGCAGGTCAAAACTCGGCCCAAGCTCCTCCATCGACATCACCGAACACTCGATGTGCCAGCCCGGACGCCCCGGCCCGATCACCGTATCCCACGATGCCTCGCCCGGCTTCGGAGCCTTCCAGAGGGCGAAGTCGCGAGCGCTGTCTTTATCGTATTCGTCGAGGTCCACGCGCGCGCTGTCGGTCATGCCGGCAAAATCTTTTTTCGAAAGCTTGCCGTACCCGGGGAATTTCGCAATGCGGAAATAGTAAGAACCGTCGTCGGTCCGGTAAGCGAAACCCTTTTCCACTAGTGCGGCAATGAAGTCGGCCATCGCGTTGATGTGTTCGGTAGCACGCACCAGTATCGGCTGCTCAATGCTCAGCGTGGCCGAATCGTCGAGAAAGGCCTGCACAAACTTCGCGGTGTACTGCTGCACGGTGACGCCGTCGCGCGCGGAGTTGCGAATGATCTTGTCGTCCACATCGGTGATGTTCATGACGTAGCGAACGTCGTATCCGCTCTGGCGCAGATAGCGGTAAAGAAGATCGACGGCAATAAATGTGCGGAAATTGCCGATATGGCCGTAGTCATAGACGGTCGGTCCGCAGGCATACATGCGGACGCAGTTGCCGTCGAGCGGATGGAAGTCTTCAATCTTCCCGGAAAGAGTGTTATAGAGGCGCAGTGGCATAGGGATGCAGAGTCACGGATGAGTTCGCGAGCGCAGTACGAACCTTTCATTCTAGGGGTGCGCAAGAAAAGGGGTCAAATGGGCTGCGATGCCTTGACCTTGACGACTAGGACCGGAGCGCCGCGGGTGCCGTGTGTGCATGCAGGCGGTGCTGCACCAGGAACGCATAGTGCACGGCAGAGATGATGGTGAAGAAAAACGTGGCGCGCAAAAAGGTGGTGCCGGCAATCTCGACCCAGCGCACGGGCTCGATAAGCAGCAGCAGCACAAAGAAAATCGCGGCCACCTGCGCAAAGGTGTTGGCTTTACCGAAAATGCTGGGGCGGAAATCGCGCAGACCGGCAATCATGAACAGCACTCCGCTGATCAGCAGGATGGAAATATCGCGGCTGAAAACCACGACCGTGTATTTCCACGGGATCATCCTTTCGATCGAGAGCACGAGAAACATGGTGCTCATCAGCAGCTTGTCGGCAATCGGATCGAGATACTGGCCGAGCACGGTTTGCTGATGCAGGGTGCGGGCGAGCAAGCCATCGAGGCCGTCGCTCAATCCGGCGAGAACGAACAGCGCCAGCGCCCATTTGAAATCGTGTTTGACCACATTGATGACGATGAAGGGTAGAAAGATCATCCGCAGCAGCGTGAGCTGGTTGGGCGCGGTCAGAATTTGCCGGTAGTTCACCGCGGCTTCTCTCCGCCAAGTTCTCTTCCGGCGTGTCCTCCGGTATCTCTCCCAGAATGCGCTAGGAACTCGCTCACGAGCAGCGGGGCGGGATCCTGTCCGGTCTTTTCCGCGAAGCGCTGGGCGAGCGAGAGGATGTTTCCCTCGGGAAGGTCCAATTCCATGCGCTCCAGGCGGTGCATGGGAAAGAAGACGACGCCGGAGGTGAAGGGCTCGCCGCTTTTGATCTGCGAGGCCAGATCGTCGAAAGATGCGACATCGACGCCGCGCAGGCTGAGGCCTTCGGCCGAGAGGTAGAGGATCGCGCCCCAGAATTTCTCGCGCGGGTTGGACAACGTCGCGATCACGAGCGCGCCGGGACGGAAGGGGCTGACAGCTTGCGGTTCCTGATAAAAGCTAGTGCTGGGCACGATTGGATTGTCGTCTGTGGGAGAGGGAAATTGCAAACGGACTTATTGCCGTCCTGTAAACTTGCGACGTAAATTCGACGACCATTCTCAGCGGTCACCCTCGTTCTTGACCGCTTTCAGATCAATCCCTACTTGCTCCGCCTTCTTATAGAGATGCGATCGCTCCAGTCCCAGAGCCCGCGCCGTGTTCGAGATCTGATGGTGATTGCGTTTCAACTCCGCCAGGATGGTCTGCTTCTCGAAGGCGCGCACGCGGTCGGCTAACGGGCCGATGCCGGTCGAGGCGGAGTCGGGCGCGACGGCGGAAGCGGGCAGCGCCAGCGCTACGGTTTCGGCAGTGACTCCATCGGAGGTTGCCAGCAGCATCAGGCGCTCGACTGCATTTCTGAGTTCGCGGACATTGCCTGGCCACGGCTGGTTTTGTAGCGCGGCCATCGCGCTTTCGGTGAAGCGCATGGGCTTCCATCCGTTGGTGGCGGTCACCTGAACAGCAAAGTGCTCGATCAGCGCAGGGATGTCTTCGCGGCGTTCGCGCAATGGGGGCAGGCGCAGGGGGAAGACGAACACGCGGTGGAATAAATCCTGCCGGAATTTGCCGTCGCGGACCTGCGCTTCGAGATCGCGGTGCGTGGCGACGACGACGCGCACATCCACGGTGATGGCGCGTTCGCCGCCGATGCGTTCCACTTCGCCTTCTTCCAGCACGCGCAGCAGCTTGGCCTGCATGGTGAGCGGCATGTCGCCGATTTCGTCGAGAAAGATGGTGCCGTGCTGCGCTTGCTCGAACTTGCCGAGATGGCGGCCGGCGGCGCCGGTGAACGATCCTTTTTCGTGGCCGAACAATTCGGATTCAATCAGCTCCGCTGGAACCGCCGCGCAGTTCAGGGTGACGAACGGGGCGCCTGCCCGCGGACTGCGCTCATGCAGCGTGCGTGCCACCAGCTCTTTTCCCGTGCCGGTCTCGCCCAGAATGCAGACGCGAGTTTCACTCGCAGCTACGCGCTCCACTTGCGCCATCACGCGGCGCATGGTCTCTCCCTTCCACACGATCTCGTGCTTGCCGAGGCGGCGTTCCAGATCGCGATTCTCGCGTTCGAGGCGGCCGAGTTTCAGCGCGTTCTCCACCGTAAGCAGCAATTTTTCAGTTGAGATCGGTTTTTCCAGGAAGTCGAGCGCGCCGAGACGCGTGGCCTTCACGGCCATCTCGATATGCGCCTGGCCCGACATTATCACCACCGGAGCCGGCACGCCTTGCGCTTTGAGTTCTTCGAGAAGCGCCAGCCCGTCCTTGCCGGGCATCACCACGTCGGAGAGGATCAAGTCGAAAGATTGTGATTTGGCCAATTCCAGAGCCTTATTTGCGTTGTCGCAGACGACGGCTTCATGGCCTTCCAGACGAAACGCTCGCGACAGCGAAGCCAGCGTGTTGGCTTCGTCATCCACGATCAGTAAGTGCGCTTTTTGCGCCACGGTTATTGACCTCAACTGAAATGCAAACCCAAATCTACCGCAGAGACGCCGAGTACGCCGAGAAATCGCGTGGCAGGTCGATGCGAAACGTTGTCCCTTTTTCTTTTGTGCTCTCGACGGAAATCTTGCCGCCGTGATCGCTTACCACCGACTGCACGATCGCGAGGCCCAGTCCCGTGCCATGCTGCTTGGTCGTGTAATAAGGAGTGAACAGGCGCCCGCATTCTTCCTGCGTCAGGCCGGAGCCGGTGTCGGAGACCGAAAGTTCAACCCAGTCGCCCATCGTCTCGGTGCGAATCGCGAGTACTCCGCCTTGCGGCATGGCGTCGATGGCGTTGAGCACCAGATTTTGCAACCCGCGATGCAGCAGATCGGGGTCGGCTGAAATCTCGGGCAACGCCTCATCCAACTCGGTGCGGACGGAAATCTGATTCTTGTCTTTGTCCTTGTCCTGCAATTGCGCCTGAAAGACGCGCAGCACCGAGCGCACCACTTCGTTCACCTGGATCGGCCTTCGCTGCGGCTGCGGCATCTTGGAAAATTCGCTGAAGCGGCCGATGATCGTTTTCAGATTGTTGATTTCCGCCAGCAGAGTCGCCGTCCCCTCGTGAAACACTTCTTCGAACATCTCGGGTGATTTCTGCTTCGCTCGCATCAGATTCTCAACCGTGACCTGCAAGGGGAAAAGTGGATTCTTCAATTCGTGCGCCAATCGCCGCGCCAGTTCGCGCCACGCGGCCACGCGCTCAGCCTGCAGAGTGCGATCTTTTTGTTGCACCAGATCTTCCGTCATGCGGTTGAACGATGCCGCCAGTTCTCCCAGTTCATCGCTCGATTCAACTTCGACCTTGGCGCCGAGATCGCCTGCCGCAACCCGGCGCGCAGCCTCGGCGAGCGACACGACCGGGCGCGTGACGCGGGCCGCAAACCAAAGGCTGGCCAGCACCGCTACCAGAAGTCCTGCGCCGCCGACCAGCATGGCGGTAGAGACAATTTGCCTCTGCAATTCGATCAGCGGACGCCGCGAACTGCCAACGAGCAGAACGCACATCAGTTGCTGATTAGTGCCGCTCTGATTCGCCGCATTCTGATTCGTCGATCCCTGATTTGTCGCAGCAAAGACGGGTCCGGTAAGCGGGATGGCATGAAAGACTTCGGCGTCCGCGGAATCGGAAGTCCACCGGACAACGCCCTGAGATTCCTGCAGTGTGTCGCGTACCTTGGCCACGAGCGGAGCGATCTGGTCGGCTCCTGCTGCCGGCCCGTTCAAATCGAGCAGCGATTTCGGATTCCATTTTGCGTCCAGGTTCTGATAAAGCAGCACGTGCGTTCCGGCGGGGATATCGAGCGTCGAGAGGAACCCCTGATCGAGCCGCTCGCCGCCGATGACGTATAGAAGCTGTTCTCCGACGCGGGTCTCGCGCACGGCAAACAAGCCGAGGGTGGCGCCGTCCGGCAGTTCTTCACGCTTCAGAAACGCTCCCGCCGGGCCGGTGGCCACGGGAATCGCCGCTTCCGGATATCCAAACTTCGCCTGCCACTGCGCGGATGAGAGGATGGTGCCCCGATTATCGACGAGTTCCAGAAAGTCGAGCTGCTGCTGACTCGCCAGCGAGCGCGCTTCGCTCACATACTCGCCTGAGTCGCTGACGCCGCGGTTCATATCAAGAGCGATGTGCTGCACGGTTTCGCTGCGGGCCACGGATTCGACCTTGCGCGCAACCTCCGACCCGCGCCGCTGGAATTCCGAACGAAACTGAGCAGCCACAGCATTCGCGCGGTCCTGATCCGCCAGCTCGAACGAGCGCCGGATGGTGCTGTACACCGACGCCGAAATGACCGCGACGCAGAGCAACACGGTAAGCGCAAACAACAGAAGAAGTTTCTTGCGGAAGCTCATCGCGATCCAGCCTCGGGCTGCGGACCATAGAATCGCGAATCAGTCGGGCCTTGATTCGCCGACCGCTGGTCCGCCAAGCGCCGATCCGACAACCAAAGATCACCGAGGGAAGACCCGCCTTCGCTCCACGCCCCGAGTCGACCCGGCTCCCAGTCGCGCACGCGTACACTGGTCGTAATTGCCACCGGCAAATGGAAGAGCGGGATGACAGCGTATCCATCTAGCAAGCTGCGCTCGGCTCGATACAGATCGTCCAAATCCAAACCCAAACCCAAAGAGTCGCCGCGAGGCGTCGGCAACAGCGGCGGCTGCAATCCCAGTTGGCGAGCCGCTTCGCCGAGCGACGTCGCTGGAACCGGACTCGGCAGAACCACACGCATCAGGCGGACGTCTTCTGCCCCTGACAACGATACTTGCACTGTGATGCCAACCTCGCGCGCGTTGAGCGCAATGCGCTCGGCGATCAGTTGGGCTTGCGGATCCCTCGCATCGTAGCTGAGATTGAGCGCCGGTTGCCGCGAGCCGGCGAGCACGGTTCGCGCGCGTTGCGGATTCGCCTGCGTTGAAAACACCGCGCTGTAGCCCGTCATCCAGTTGGGAAGAATGCTCGCAGCGGGTTCTCCCGCACCTTTCAACAGCACAGACTGGATGGGCTTGCGATCGATGGCGAGGGCCAGCGCTTCCCGAAGGCGAGGATCCTGCGCCTTTGAGTTCGCGGAGAAAACCATCGCCATCAACTCTACCGGCAACGACATTGATAATGATGACGGCGACGATGACGATGACGACACGCCGTACCGTTGCGATCCGCCGGTTGTCTGTGGCGCCGCCTGGATCACGTCCGTCTTTTCGAGCTCAAGCGCGATGGCCTGGTCGCGCAGCGATTTGCCGAATTCGATTTCGACCGCGTCCACAAAAGGACGCCCCGCCCAACTCTCCTCATACGCGGCGAGCTTGAGCAGTTTCCGGGGCTGCAACTCGGCGACCAGGAACGGGCCGGTGCCGATCGGAATGTCGTTCGCATTGCGCTTGAGCAGGAGATTGCGCGGCAGCGCGAGTTCGGCGAGCAGCGAAGCCATGGGCGCCTCGCTGTCAATATCAATATTAATCGACACCGCATCCGCCGATGCGTGCACATTCCAGCCGGGATGAAGCGCGCCCAGAATCTGTGCGATGGCTGTCGGCGACGCCGCACTGCCGTCGTGGAACTTCACGCCGCGGCGCAGCGTGAATTGCCAGTGCCGGGCGGTCGCGTCACTTTGCCACGACACAGCCAGCGCGGGTTGCGGGCGTCCCTGTGCATCCATTCTTACAAGAGTGTCGCCGACCAGCGAGAGCGTGCGCGCCATGTCCCAGTAGTCGGCGGGCGTGGTGTTTGCGGGAAGGTCGAGCGTGCCGGGGGCCGATTGCAGCATGACGCGCAAGGTTCCGCCGTAATGCGGACGGGTCTCGGCTGTTGCTGCCGCGAGCACGAATGTGATCATGAACGTGACCAGCGCGGCACCCTGCAGACCATGGCGGATCGAACCTTGCCGTGACCGCGGGCAGCAGTCGAGCTTTGCTCGGCCTGGACGGGTGAGGGCGCCCCTCCCCACACGAGCGGGACTAATTGCTGCAAGAAATCGATACGCGATATGCCTCATACCATCCTGTGTCTTTTCGTTTTACGATTGCCGCTGCGCTATTGCCGCCGCTGTCCGGCCACAGTGCGTTGATTCGCCCATCGAACTCTACCGCGGAACTGGCAGCGACCGGATCGCGATCTGGAATCTCGAATGCGCGCAGGCCGTCACGCTCCGTATCCCCGCCTTGTGAGATCAGCAACTGTGTGCCCGTGCCGCAACCGGAGTGAACCGCAGCCAGATCGCTGCCCCATTTCGCGCCGCGGATTACCTGGTCCGTCATCCCATCCACCAGATGCAGCGACCCATCCACCGCGGCCAGCGCCCATAACGTGTAGCTCGATCGCGGAAGCGCCGCCGCCGAATAGAACGAAGGAACGTTAGAGACTTTCCCGATGCCAGGAGAGAGTCCTCCCGTGAAGAAATTGCGCGAGGCCGCGAAGAAGGCCCGCACGCCATTGTCCTCCGGCGTCAGGGGCCAGGGGTCGTCAGTGTCGCTGCAGTTGAGCGTAAGCGGCGCTGTCGCGCTCGATCCGCAAGACGTTCCCGGCAGATAAACATCGAACAGGTGATCGCGGCGCAGGATCAGGCGTCCGCGCAAATCGCGCGGAAAGGTGTGCGAGTGCACGATGGGCAACGAAGCTTCGAGCTCCCATGCTCTTGCCGGATTCGGTCCCGACGAATCCGATCCCTGATGGCGATAGATCGCCACCATGCCATCATCGAGCACGAGCAGGCGAGATCCACCGGGCATTTCGACGAGCGCGAGGTCGAGCATCGGACGTTCTTGCGCGAACAGAAGCGTCGTTTTCAGAACGATCGGCATGGCAGCGGTGAACGGCGTTCCCGTTGGCGATCGGGTCAGCGCGACGATGGCGACCTTCTTTTCGTCGGATCCGATTAATATTTCGGCCGTCCAAACGTATTCGCGCAGGCTCTCGGAGAGAACGACCTCAATGGCTCCCATCGCCTGCTCGGCTTTGGCAGTGCGCACGCCTTTGACCAGCAACTCGGCCTCGAGTGCACTGCGGACGTCGCGCACGGATTTATCGTCGAGCGACGAGCGGTTGGTGACCTCCAGTGCAAAGGCGCCGGGCCCGGCGTCGGCGGCGATCTTGTGTGCCAGTTGGCGGGCCGCTTCTCCCAGACTCGAAGCGCATAGAGACGACGGAAGGAGAATGGTTGCGAGCATGAACGAACTCAGCCAACCAATCCGCAGACCGCTGGACATTCGCGCTCGCATGTGTGGAATGGGCTGATTATAGCGCGGGATGGATAAGGGCTTGTTCATCTCGTCAACCGACGGGCAGGCTGCAACCCTGTGCCTCCTGTGACCTCTGTGGTAAGGATCTCGTTAACCGCAGGGAACACAGAGGGGCACAGGGAAAATCCATGGCCTGCGGCTATTGCTGAGGCTTTCCATCGGAAGTTTCCACGTCTTCCGCCTGGCTTACGTGGCTCGGAGAACTCATTCCGTGCATGATGTCGTTGAAGAAAAACTTTCCGTCCGCTGGGACCATCATGACCTGCAATTTGTCGGAGAGGCGCTCGGCGACAATTTTGTTGATGAGCAGCGGATTCTGCTTCAGGATCGCGGCCTCGCTTGCCATGCGTTCGGCGTCGGCGGAGGCGGTCAGGCGGATGCGCTCGGCTTCGGCCTGCGCCAGCAGCTTGCGGCGTTCCCCTTCGGCTTTACTGTCGATGAGCTTGGCTTCGCCGGCGGCTTCGGCGTTCTTTACGGTCGCTTCCTTGCGCGCTTCGGCTTCGAGCTTCGATTGCTCAATCTGTTTCTGCTTCAGCGGGAGCGTGTACTGCATGGCGTCGGACTCGCCCTTGGCTTGCAGCACGCGGACAGCGGCCTGTCCCTCAGCCTGTTTCACTTCCTGGACCTTGGTCGCTTCGGCGTCGGCCTCGGCGATCTTTACTTGCTTCTGGTGGATCTCGGTCTCCACGCCCATGCGGTCGTTCTCTTGTTCCTTCAGCAGCAGAGACTCTAGGCCCTTCGAATACTCCTCTGGAAGCTGGATGTCGCGGAGCATGACCTCTTTCACCACGATGCCGTCAGCGGCCAGCCGTTTACGAATGATTTCGGCGGAGCGCTGCCGAACTTCTTCGCGCTTGGCGGAGAAAACTTCGCGCACCGTATAGCCTGGCACCAGTTCACGCCACGCGGTTGCCACCACGGGCGGCACGATTTCTTTCTCCAGCGGATGCGGCAGATTGGCTTCAATGTAGTCGAGACGCTTGGGATCAATCTGATAGCGCACGGTAATCGCGAGACCCAGCGTCAGTCCTTCCTTGGCTTGCACGTGGAGCGCCTCGCCTTTCGTCCCACCTTTGGCCAGCGAATCTTCGCTGATGCCGGTAGTGAACAACTGGTCGCGCGTGTTGAACAGTTCGACCCGCTCGACCAGCGGCATCACGAAGTGCACGCCCGGATAAAGCGTTCCGGCCAGCGTGCCTTTGGTCTGGCTCACGCGCACGCCGGCCATGCCGCTGGGGACGATCACAATGCCCGCCGAGATCAGCAGCGGAGCCCAGGCCAGCATCACCAGCGCAACCGACGTGCGCCAGCGGACACTTGGAGCAAGTCCGGGCGCAGGCGTGCCTGCCTCAGGACGGAAGTTCAAACGTCTGCGCTGCCAGGCAATCAGCAGGTAAGCGTCGTAGGAGAGAATTCCAGCGGCGATCACGAACATCGCAATCCCCGCGCTCAACAGCAAATACTTCAACAACAGCATGGTGGTACTCCTTTCAATACCTCGGATCAATACTTCGGCGCGTTTTCAGAAAAGTGTTTAGGAATTTCCGGCCGGCGCGCGAACGCGACGCGGACGATCTGTCCGAAGATAAGTTCTTCGATCAGGAGAGACGCGGCCAGCGAGAATGTAAGACCGCCGATAATTACCAGACCTTGCAGAATCGTTTCCATGATTAGCTCCATGCCTTCGTAGAAAGAAAAAGCAAGCGGACAGCCAGAGCCAGGCAATTGAAAATAAGGAAGTTAATAACGTGCCTGGAAATGGGGGCGTGTCTTCAGCAACGCGGCCGTGTCCATGGGAACACGGGGTTGCGCCGGCTTCGGCTGGCCACGAGATGCGCTCGGCGTAGGCCGCACAGTCATTGGTGCCACACATCACCGCGCGATAAGTGCGCAACAGGTAAACTGCCGTTGCCAGGTTGGCCAACTGACCGCCAGCCTCCTTCCCCCCATGTTTACGCCAGTCGAGAGGCATTGCCATGAAGCCTTTTTCGGTTGGATGTTTCCCCCAAATACTATTCTTGATGTGGATCAGCATCGGCGCTGTTCCGCTGAGCTTGCCCCAGCCTTCCGCCTCTTCGCCCACACTTGATAAGGCCGCTCTCGCGCCCGTTCGTGAACGACAACCGCGTGCGCTCCCAGGGGCCAGGTCGTGCTGCGGGAACGAAATTGAGTATCTCGGGAGTTATTTCTCGGACGGAAAATTTAGAACGACCACCCGAATCGACTATGACAACGTCCGCAGTCGGGGCTCGCGTCCTGGCTCCTCTGGGGTCTGGTCGCGTCCCAGCGAGGTTCCCGATTTCATCGACCTTCATCCCAGGGAGCGTGTCGAAGAGAACTATGAACCGCCTGCCCATGCTGCCAAACCCGTAAAAGGAAAGTCGATGCTGGCGGCGCTTCGGGACAACATTGTCACCTTTGCCTACGGACACGAACGAATTCTTATGGCGCCCCATCACGTTGCGGTTGACTCCCGCGGACGCGTCCTCATTGTCGACCGCGACATCCGCGCCGTGCACGTTCTCGGCGCCCCCGATTCCTTCCGCATCGCTGGGGGCCCGCATCGCCGCCTCCTGCGGCCCAACGGGATCGCGGTGGACGCAGACGACAACATTTACATCGCCGACTCCGAACGCGGACTCGTCCTCGTGTACGCTCCCGACGGGAAGTTTCTTCGCTACATCGGCAAACGCGAAAACGAGGGTCTGTTTCACTCTCCAACGGCGATTGCCATTGACCGCAACACTGGCCGGCTGTTTGTGCTCGATACACCTCGTCACGTCTTGTTTGTGCTCACTCTCGAAGGCAACATCCTCAAACGCATCGGCCGGCCTCGCCCGCATGCCATCGGAAGAGCCGTTAACGAGACCATTCCGATGGACCTTGACTATCCCACCGAGATGGCGATTGGGAACAACGAGCTGGTGGTGGTGGACTCAGCCAATTCACGGATCCATGTCATGGATCTGCAGGGCCACCCTGTGTCGCAATTCATGATTCGTGCCATCCCAGACCCAACCATCACGGACAACGTGGGACTGGGCGTAGACCTGACCGGCAATATCTATGTGAGCAACACTACCGACTCGCATGTCAGAATTTACGGCCGCGATGGCAACCTGCTCGGTTCCTTTGGCGGAAACGGCACGGAGATTGGAGAGTTTAATTCTCCCGCCGGTCTGTGTGTTGATGGGAGAAACCGCCTCTACATTGGTGACACGAACAATAGCCGGGTCCAGGTATTCCAACTCAGTGAGAACCTTGAGGCCGAGAGAAATGCGGGCCTCAGGCCACGAGAATAGAAGTCCAGCGAACTCCCGGCCTAGCTAGTTCCATACATGGGATGCGGAGCGGAAGGAAGTTGCCGGGTTCCTGCGGCCAGAACTCGATCGGATCGAAAAAAAGCCGCCATCAGACTTGCGCTGAAGGCGGCACCAAAGGAGCACGAGGAACTTGACTTGCGAAAACGTGGACAAAGCCCGAATTAGCCGCGCAGCTTGCGCCGCACCAGGCTTGCAATCCCGATGAGACCGGTCGAGAGCAGCAACAGACTGGCCGGTTCCGGTGTGGACAGCGACGCTTTTCGATAGCCGATGAATTCCTGCGGACCGTTGCCCGGGCTTCCACCGACAGGCGTGTAAAGCGCCAGCCCTCTAAACTCGCTCGCCGGAGCATGCTGTGCCAACAGCAGAGCGTTGCTATCGAGGGCCAGCACCGCACTGTTTGTCGTGATGCCCTTGCTGAACAGGTTCCATACCGCCCAGTTGCCGGTTTGGGCGCTATACGTCCCATTCATCACGCCCATGAAGATGATGCCCGCCGCCTTGTAATCCATGATGTCCTTGCCAAACAGGCCTTTGCCGGAAAGAAGTCCGCTGACGTTGGCGTTCCAGCTCTCACCGGCGGAGATGTGGTTGTTGAACGAGTCACACATCATGGCTGTGGCCTTCCCACCGTTGATCGAGAAATAGTAAGGATAGGTGTAGTAGCCGCCTGAGACGTTCGTACCCGGATAAAGGAACGTCATTTTGACCGTGGCGGAATCAGCCGAGGCCAGCGTGGAGAAGAGCAGGGCTACAACCAGCGACAAGAGAAAGCGGCGACGTAACACGATGGATCCTCCAACAAATTCGAATTCGATTACTCTCGTTCTCGTCAAACTTTCCTGGCGGGGAGGATGCAACATATAAGTGCACCCGCCATGCCAATAGAGGCACAAGTTTGTGCCCGCTGCTGCAAGCACTTGCCAGTTGAGGAAACAGGAAAGTGAAAAAGTTTGCGGACATCCTGGTCGCCGTTGTGGAAGTGAATCAGCGCGGGGTAATCGGAAGGAAGTAACCATGACCGCCAGAACCGCCCATCCAGCGCGGGTTCTACGGAGTTAAGCTTCCAGCGGCATGAAACTCCACCTGCACCGTGTCGCCAACTTTGAGGAAAAGCACGCTCGGGTTTTTCATCCCCCACTGCACGTATGGAACCTGAAACGAGGCCTTCACGGTCCAGGCGCCCCCGGTGAAAGTTACTTCGACGGGGAAAGTAACTTCATGATCAGCACCATGCATGGTAAACACGCCGTGAACCTGGAGCGTGGAAGCGCCCTCCGCGGCGAGTGCGCCCTCGGCGCGAGCGGGGTGGAAGACAATCTCCGCATAGCGCCAGCTCTCAATTACATCCTTGTGCATTTTGTTATCACGGGAACCGTTGCCGGTCTTGCCGCTGGTGGCGTCGAACGCGATTTCTCCGCTGGCCTTGCCAGTTGTGGGATCGAACTGAATGGCGCCACGTTTCAGCAGGAACTTGCCCTTTACCGTGTGCAGGTTGCCGGCCAGAGTGATGTCGGCCCCGCTTCGAGCAACGTCGAGTTGCAGCAGGAGTTCATGGCTAACCGGCGCCGGCTGGGCGACTGGCGCCACTGTCGCGACTAGCAGGCCGATCTGAGCAAGAACGATCGAACGAAAAGCTCTTGTCATCGCTTCAGGCCTTCAGCAGTTCCCAGCCCAAGGCAATTCCGTTTGAGATGTGATCCTGCGTGGAGCCTTCGCCCACGTGCATGGCTAACATTCCAGCAAAAGATCGAGGACTCGACTGGAATACCTGCATGGTGCGTCGTCGCAAATGGCGGTGTCTGGCCATGAACAGCATCAAGCGAGCCATGAGCGCAGGACGGCGGAGCAGCCGGCGATGGCCCTGTTGATAGCGGGCAAGGTCTCCGCTCGCCAGGCAATCGCCGAGCAGCGCGGCTTCCCGAAAGCCGAGGCAAATACCTTCTCCGGTGATGGCGTCCACTCCGCCCGAAGCGTCGCCTACTAATACTGTTCGCCCGCGATACACGCGCCGCAACCGCCGGGTGACGGTGATCGCGCCCCGCTCGCTGGAAGAGTGTTCCGCATTTTCGAGGCGCGCCGAAAGTTCCGGAAACTCCCCAAGCGCGTTTTCAAGTCGCAGCTTAGGGTTGGACGAGATCAGCGCAACGCCAACTTCTTCGCGGCTCACGGGCGTGACGTAAACCTGGCAGCGTCGGCCCCAGTGCAGTTCCATGAAGTCGGTCCAGGGGGCGACGCGGTAGTGGCGCCGGAATCCGAAGCGCCGATTCCTTCTTGGAGGCGCACCCATTTCGTGTGGATCGAGCTTTGCCCAACTGCGGACACGGGAACTGGCTCCGTCGGCCCCCACCACCCAGCGCGCGCGCACCAATTCTCCCGCCATTTCTCCCGCCACGAGCGCGCCTTCTGGATGAAGCCCGGTGACCGTCGTATTCCACAACACGTGAACGCCGCAGGCCGCCGCGTGATCCATCAGGACCCTATGCAGACTCGTGCGCCGGATTCCAAGCGCCGCTCCGCGAGGAAACGTAGCCTCAGCTCTTCTGCCGTCGCTCACGAAACGAACGCCGCGGAACGGATAAGCTTCGCCCTCGGGAATCGTAATGCCGAACTGGTGCAGAACCTCGACTCCTTCCGGCATCAGTCCCTCGCCGCACGACTTGTCGATCGGCGGAACAGCGCCATCCGCCACCACCACGCTCAAACCGCGACGGCGCGCAGCAATGGCCGTAGCCAGACCGACAGGTCCGCCGCCGACCACGAAGACATCCACCGGATTTGGAAAACGGTTCACAGGTTTTGTTTTCTTTGAAACCTTGAAACTTTGAAACCTTGAAACCTGGCTTCTTCCTACCATTCCAGCAAAACAAACTCCGAGCAGAACCCCGGGCCCATCGCCGCCAGCAAGCCAAGCGTGCCGGGGGCGGGCCGGCGATTCTTCATGACTTCTTCGAGCACCACCAACACCGAAGCCGACGACAAATTGCCCGTCCGGCGCAGGCATTGCCAGGAGACGTCGAGCTCGCCATTGTTCAAGCCGAGCGCCTCCGCGGTCGCTTCCAGAATCTTCGGTCCGCCGGTATGCAGCGCCCAGCTGCCGATGTCGGCCCGAGTCAGCCCGCGTTCGGCAAGAAAATCAGCGAGATCGTGCGCCAGATTTTTGCGCACCAGATTCGGAATTTCGCGCGAGAGAACTATGCGAAAGCCTTTTTCCGTTACGTCCCAGCCCATCATCTCTTCCGTGTCGGGATAGAACACTGAGCGGGTAGCGAGGATGCTGGGGCCGGAAAGTCCGCAATCCGCTCCGGCCACGATCACCGCGGCCGCGCCGTCGCCGAACAGCGAGGACGAAATCAGGTTGGCCATCGATACATCCCCACGCTGAATGGTGAGCGAGCAGAGTTCGACCGACAGCACCACCGCAGCCTGATCCGGATAAGCGCGCACATAATCGGCGGCGCGCGAAATGGCCGCTGCGCCCGCCACGCAGCCCAGCCCGAAAATCGGAACGCGGCGGATGTTTCTGCACAATCCCATCTTGTTGATCAGCAGCGCGTCAATCGATGGACTGCTGATGCCGGTCACGGAAACAAAAAAGAACGCGCCCAGATTGCGGCCATGCAACCCCGCGTGCGCCAGCGCGCCGGCAATCGCCTTCTCACCCAGCTCCTTAGCGGTGCGAATCCAATGATGGTTGGCCTCGCCCCAGGTCTTCATCTTCAGATATTCTTCTTTGGGAAGAGACAGGAAGCGTCCGTCAACGCTGACGTGACGATGCAAACGCCGCAGCACCTGCGGATTTTCGAGCTGGTCGCCCCAGTATTCCTGCAGCGCCCCGAGCAACATCTCCTGGGAGTAGTAATGCTCGGGAAACGCGCTGGCCGCACCGACAATTCGCATGGTTTTTCCGATCTCAGGAGGGCCTGCGCGCATCTCGCCGCCGAGGCACCAGAAATTGTATGCCGATTAAAGGAGTTTAGATGCGGAGGATAGTGTTAAATTTGTAAAAACTTGGTAACGGAAGGACCAACCAGTGAAGAGATTCATCATCGGAATGCTGCTCGGTTTCCTCGTCGTGCCCTTCGGGGTTTACCTCTATTTCGCAAGTGGCAGCGCTCCCGTTGCCACCACCGATTCGGACCTGCCCTTCGAAACTCTTCTTGCGCACAAGGCTTTGAATGCGCGCCTCGCCAAAGACGTGCCGAAGAATGTCCCGGTTCAAGCGACCGAAGGCAACTACCTGGACGGCGCCGACCTTTACAAGCGGCATTGCGCGGTTTGCCACGGCCTGCCGCTGACGCCGAAGTCGTCGATTGCGGCGGGAATGTATCCGCGGCCGCCGCAGTTGTTCGAGGGCAAAGGCGTGACCGACGATCCGCCGGCCGAAACCTACTGGAAGATCTTCAATGGCATTCGCCTGACCGGCATGCCCGGTTTCAGCAAATCGCTTACTGAAAATCAGATGTGGCAAATAGCCATCCTGCTGGCCAATGCCGACAAGCTGCCAGCGTCGGCAAAAGCGGCGCTGGTCGCGCCCATCGCATCGAGCGTGCCTGCGACCATGCCGCTGGTGTCGCCGGTACCGCCCGCTCCGGCGTTTCCGAGTTCCGCGCCGCCAAAGTGAGCGGGCTGAACCTGAATGGTTCGTGATGCAAGTGAGTTTCGTATCGGGGCATGCCTTCAGGAATGCCGCAAGCATCAACATCGCCGCGCCTTCAGGCGCTGGATTCCGGAATTCGAGTTTCGCCGCAGTCTTGAACGCGTCAGCGAGCGCTAACCCTCAAGCCTCGTCTCGCGCTATCGTGTACACATGGCGTTCGGACGTCCCAGGAAACTCTTCACCGAAGCCGAGCTGTACGAATACGCCGTAGGCGCGCTGGCGCGCCGCATGCGCTCGGTCGCGGAACTGAAGCGCCTGCTCCGCAACCGGGTGGAAGCGGATACGGAAATCGGCAAGACTCTGGTGGAACTGATTGTCGTTCGCTTGAAAGACCAGGGCTATCTGAACGACGCCAAGTACGCGGCGGCCTTTTCGTCGTATCGCCGTGACAACGAGAAATTCGGGCGCATGCGCGTCGTCAACGACCTGAAGGCCAAGGGAGTGCACGGCGACGTCATCGAAAAAGCGGTTTCTTCGGTCTATGACGACGTGAAAGAAGAAAATCTGGCGCGCGCCTATCTCCGCCGCAAACGCCTGCAGAAGCCCAAGGACAGAGACCAGAAGCAGGCAGCCCGTGTCTTCCGCCAGCTGATGCGCGCCGGGTTCGGAGCTAAAACCATATTCACCATCCTGAAAAAATGGGACGTGGACGAAGAGACGCTAACCGAACTCGAGAACGAGACTTCGGATGGGTAAGCTAAGGTTTCAAAGTTTCAAAGATTCGTCTCTTCTCGGATTCGCGCGACCCGGTGGGTTTCCTTGAAACTTTGAAACTTTGAAACCTCGTCCTTGCTGGTTGCGCCCATCCCCATCACTCTGATACAACTTTTCACCTAACCATCTCTGCAACTTGTATGGAGGAACTATGAAAACGAAGTTCTCATTAATCATTGCAGCCGCGCTGCTGACTCTGACTGCGTTCTCGCACGGACAGGCCGGAACCGACGTCAAGAAAGCGGCCGACGATACCGGCAAAGCGACCGATACCGCCGCGAAGAAGACGGCGAGCGCCACCAAGACCGCCGCCAAGGACACTGGCAAAGCCACCGAAACCGCTGCCAAGGATACCGGGAAGGGCGTGGAAAAAGGCGCCAAGGCGACCGGCGAAGCCACCGAGAAGGTCGCCGACAAGACCGGCTCGGCTACCAAGACCGCTGCCAAGGATACCGGGAAGGGCGTGGAAAAAGGCGCCAAGGCGACTGGCAAGGCCACGGAAACCGCCGCCAAGGACACCGGCAAAGCCACCAAAACCGCTGCCAAGGATACCGGCAAAGGCGTGAAGAAGGTTGGCGAGAAAACCGAAGACATAGTTAAGTAGAATCTGTTGCATCGTGACGTAGGTCTGGAAGGTAAATCCACTTTTTCTGGACGGCGTCGAAGTGCTGTTTTGCGCAGCCGGTCTTCGACGCCGCCAGTTCTGTCGCCGGGCAAGATCGGATCTCCCTCCGTGTTTCCCTGTGCCCCTCGGAGCCTGCCCTGAGCGAAGTCGAAGGGTCCCCTGTGGTTATCGTTTAGAATCTAGTTTCCATGCTCACCGGCTCCGAAATTCGCCGCAAGTTCCTCGACTTCTTCATTCAGAAGGGACACCGCGAGGTGCACTCCTCGTCGCTTGTCCCGGCGAACGATCCGACGCTGCTCTTTACCAACGCCGGCATGAACCAGTTCAAGGACGTTTTTCTGGGCCTCGAAAAGCGCGACTACGCGCGCGCGACCACCTCGCAGAAATGCGTGCGCGCGGGCGGCAAGCACAATGATCTGGAGAACGTAGGCTTCACCAATCGCCATCACACGTTTTTCGAGATGCTGGGAAATTTTTCGTTTGGCGACTACTTCAAGAAAGACGCCATCGCCTACGCGTGGGAGCTGATCACTTCTCCGGAATGGTTTGGGATTGAGAAAGAGAAGCTCTACGTCACGATATTCGAAGGCGCGGGGCCGCTTGAAGCGGGATTTGATGTCCCGCGAGATGATGAGGCGGAACAGATCTGGCTAGGCGTTGGCGTCCCGAAGGAACGTATCTTCGCGTTTGGCATGAAGGATAACTTCTGGCAGATGGGGGACACGGGCCCTTGCGGGCCGTGCAGCGAGATTCACTACGACATGGGCGTCGCCGCTTCGGATCAAGGACACACCGATTGCAAGTTCGGATGCGACTGCGGGCGATATGTGGAGCTGTGGAATCTGGTGTTCATGCAGTACGATCGCCAGCCCGGATTTACGAAGCTGTTGCCCAAGCCGTCGATTGACACGGGGATGGGATTAGAACGCATCGCCGCTGTGCTGCAGGGCGTGATCTCGAACTACGACACGGACTTATTTACGCCCCTGATCAAGCGTGCGGCGGAGGTGACGGGAACTTCACTTAAGAAGGAACTTAACAAGGAAGCACATACGAAGTCGGCTGCCTCGCTCCGAGTAATTGCCGATCACTCGCGGGCGGCCACGTTCCTCATTAGCGACGAAGTGCTGCCAACAAACGAGGGTCGCGGCTACGTTCTGCGTAAAATCATCCGCCGCGCAATCACGCACGGACGGTTGCTCGGCCAGACAAAACCCTTTCTGCACAGGATGGTATCCGCGGTTTGTGACTCCATGCAAGATGCATACCCTGAACTGAAGGAGTCCGCTGATCGCATTTCAAGAGCGGTCTTGGCGGAGGAGACGAGATTCGCTCACACTCTGGAACTCGGCTTTAGCGCCCTCGAACAAGAGATAGTTCAAGCCCGGCAGGAGGCCGCCGCACGCGCAAGAATAGCCGAGGGAGTTAGGGAGGTCTGGGACAACAGCCAAGAAATCAAGCAAGTCCTGCAAAGAATCGGTGGGCCTAGTGACACCGTTCCGCTATCCATCGAGCCGCGTCTTGATGGGGCGAAAGCGTTTAGGCTCTACGAAACCTTTGGTTTACGTAGGGATTTCATTGAAGACATCTGCCGCGATCAGGACGTTGTTCTTGACCATGAAGGTTTTGATGAAGCGCTTGCCGAGGAGCAGGCACGCGCCCGCGCCTCGTGGAAAGGTGCGGCCAAGCAGACGGCGAATCCTGCCTACCAACAACTCCCGAGATCAGACTTCGAAGGGTATCGGCGGACGCGTTCGGACAACTGTGAAGTCCTCGCCATCATCAAAGGCGGCCAGGGTGCGCAGGAACTCAAGCCCGGCGAGTCCGGCGAGATCATCCTAGACCACACGCCCTTCTATGCCGAATCCGGCGGCCAGGTCGGCGATCGCGGATGGCTCTATTCTGACGATCACAACACCGTCGTCGCCGAAGTGACTGGATGCTACTACCCGGTGCAGGGCGTGCGCGCGCATCAGGTGGTGGTCAAGAACCCACCCTCCGCAAAAAACGCGGAAGGGTGGGGCACCCTTCGCGTTGGGCAGAAAGTGGATGCCGTGGTCGATACCTCGATTCGCGAGGCGACCATGCGCAATCACACGGCTACGCATCTGCTCCAGGCGGGGCTGCGCGAGGTTCTCGGCAAGCATGTGAAGCAGGCGGGATCGCTGGTCGCTCCCAATCATCTGCGCTTTGATTTCTCCCATTTCACCGGCGTTGCCGAAGAAGAACTGCAAGATATAGAAGACATCATCAACAAAGAAGTTCTGCGCAATGAGCGGGTCGAGGTCATCGAAAACGTTCCGATTGACGTGGCCGTCAACGAGTATCACGCGATGGCGCTGTTCGGCGAGAAATACGGCGACAGGGTGCGCGTGATCAAGATCGGAGATTTTTCCACCGAACTGTGCGGCGGCACGCACACCGGCGCGACCGGCGAGATCGGCCTGATCAAGATTTTGAAAGAGGGAAGCGTTTCGTCCGGCGTACGGCGCATCGAGGCCGTGACCGGAGAAGGATCGCTGCGCCACTTCCGCAAAGATCACGAACTGGAAGACGTGGTCGCAAGCCTCGTCGGTCCCACCCTTTCGCAAAAACCGCGAAAGGATGGGGCACCCCCTGCCGAGGAGATGCCGGCTTCTCCGGCCGAGGCCTTGAAACTGGAACTAGAAAAGAAGGACGCCGAAATTAAACGCTTAGCGCGAGAACTCGATCAGGCGCGGATGAAGTCGGCGTCGTCAAGCACGGCCAACATCGGCGAAAAAGTCAAAGAGGTCCGCGGCGTCAAAGTCCTCACCCACCGCGTGGATAATCTGGAGCGTGCGCAGATGCGCACACTGGTCGATCAGCTTCGCGACAAGCTCGGCTCCGCCGTGGTCGTGCTGGGTTCAGCCTCGAATGGCAATGTCTCGCTGATCGTGGGCGTGACCAAAGATCTCACCAGCCGCATCCAGGCGGGAAAAGTCATTGGTCCAGTGGCGCAAAAAGTCGGCGGAAAAGGCGGCGGGCGTCCGGACTTGGCCGAAGCGGGCGGCAAAGATGCGGAGGCGCTGGACTCGGCTCTGAGTGAGGCTTACAGTGTCGTGGAGTCGTTGTTAGGGTAACCCGGATAGTTCCTGGAAGTTTATGGATGATCGCATACATTTCATCGAGCACCAGGGCAAGCGGATTCTGCTGCTGGACTTTTCGCACGCCAATGCGCACGAGATGCAGCTCTTGCATGAGTATGTGAGGGTCATAGTGGCGCAGCACGGCCACGAGTCGGTGGTCACACTCGCCGATTTCACCGGCGCCACCGTGGATCACACGGTTGCCACCAGGATCAAAGAAGTGCTGGCGCTCGACCGGCCGTTCGTGAAGAAGACGGCATGGGTCGGCACCGAGAGTATCCCGCACGCTCTCATGGAAAGTTTCCACAATTTTTCCCAACGCGAGATTGCGACGTTCAAGACACGCGAGGAAGCGATGGACTGGCTGGCGAAAAGGTAGTCCCCGGAATTTGCGGGCCTGATCCCTGTCTATTTACATAGCCATCTCCAATAGCTATAATCAAGACATGCAAGTCAGCGTGGCCGATGCCAAGAACAAGTTGCCGGAATTGATTAAAGCGGTCGAGGATGGAAAGCCCGTAACCATCTGCCGCCGGGGTGTGCCGGTCGTGGACATCGTGCGCACCAAGAAGCCTACGGGCAGGAAGCGAATGCTGGGGACGCTGAAAGGCAAAATTCAGGTGCTTGACCCCAATTGGTGGAAGCCTATGAGTACGGAAGAGCTGGAAGATTTCCTCGCGGGGCGCGTGTAGGGTGCGCCTGCTTCTTGATACCGCCATTCTGATTTATGCGGTCGAGGCGCCGGAGCGGCTCAGCAAGCGAGCGACCTCCGCTTTGGAGAACCCAGACAATGTTCTCGAGTTAAGCGCAGTTTCCATAACAGAGATCGCCATCAAAGCGTCTCTGGGCAAACTGCAGCTCAACGCCGCGAATGCGCGCCAGGCGGTTCAGGACCTGGATATTCGCATACTGCCCTACACCGGTAATCATGCCCTGCGCTTGTTTGAATTGCCGCTTCATCATAGCGATCCTTTCGACCGCCAAATCATCGCTCAGGCATTGTCCGAAAAAATTTCCGTGGTGACGCCGGACGAGAAATTCAGGTTGTACCACGGAGTCAAAATTATCTGGTGAGGGGTGTTCTCAGTTCCCTCGCGATTCGATGTGAGGTGGGTTAGGGTAACAATTTTTCTGAGAACTGAGAACTGAGAACTGCCCTTCAGCTTCTCCACCTCAGCGTCACCGGCCCGCTCATAGGATGCCGGAATTCGCCCCCGTTTTTCTTCATTTCCAGCATCGCGTTCTTCAAACCGAAATACCATTTGGCGGGACGGTCGGCGTCGTCAATCAGCATTAAATGTGGATTGTGTTTCAGGCCCTCGGACTGCAGCTCCATGGTGCGGCGGTCCTGCTCCACGAATTTCGCGAAGACGAATTTCAGCAGCTCGGGACCGAAGGGAATCCAGCGAAACAAATTCCATGCGGCCACCACGTCGATGCGGCACTGAGTGCGGGTGATGGGAGTGACCGTGGTCAGGCTCGCGAACCAGTATTTGCCGGCGCGAATAATCTCCGAGCGCAAATTCGGCAGGACGAAATCGATGGTCGTCGAAATCGAATCGGCGTCCGCATAAAGGCGCAGCAGTTTGTAGGGAGCGCTGTTGGAACTGGGCGTATGCGCGCTCATGCGAAATCCGTAGGGGATAGGTTCGAAGTTTTTCTGCTTTTCGTGAATCGACTTTTGCGTGCGCCACCACCACGCTTGGTGGACGAAGGGACCGTGCGCCGGGTCCATCAGACCGATGATCCCGTGGTCGACGGAGCAAGGCAGGTCGGCGGTGAGATAGGCGAGTTTGTAGCGCTTGCTGAACTTCGGAATCTCGGGTGCTGGAACCGGAGCGGGCGCGGATTTTGAGAATCCAGCGCCGGCCGGGCCGGGATCGGGAATAAAGACCCAGACAAAATCGTCGCGCTCCTCGCAGGGATAACTGCCCGCGTAAATGCGGTCGATTTTCAGAGTCTGCTCGGCGACGAGCGACGGAATCAGCCGGCACTGGCCGGAGTGGGCGTCGAATTTCCAGCCGTGATAGGAGCATTCGATTTGTTGGCCGTCGAATTGTCCGCAGGAAAGCGGCATGCCGCGATGCGGGCAGGCGTCGCGCAGGGCAAAGGCTTGGCCTTGCTGATCGCGTCCAATGACCAGGGGCTGTTCGAGCAGCATCGTCTTGGCGAGTTGTCCGCGGTGGAGTTGATTGGCCGGGAGCGCGCGATACCAGAAGCCGAAGAGCATGAGCGCATCGGGCGTCTGGGACTGGAGTGGGAAGTCATCAGGCATCGGACAGGTGAGGATACCGCAGTAGATCAAAAACTTGAACCGCCGAGACGCAGAGGACGCCTAGAGCCCCTAGAGCGACAAACGAAGATCAAAACCTTGAACCACAGGGGACACGGAGGGACACGGGGGAAAATCTGAGCCAAGAGCGACGGATATTACCCGCGCTCTTCGGGGCGCAGGCGCGTCTTGAGCTGGACGTAAGCTTTGCGGGCGACGCCGGGCTGTTCGATGTGGGTGAGGAAGAGCTTGCGCAAGGCGGCGGTGGTCAGGCGGCCTTCAAGGTAGGCGTCGTAGAGATCGTTTCCCGTTAGATATCCGAGTTGCTCGACGACGTATTCGCACTTGTGGCCGGTGAAGGCTGGGGCTTGCGTAGCGCGAGAATCCTGTTCGCGGTGTTGAATCAAGAAATCGAGCGCCTCAACCGCATCGGCGAAGGGAAGCGAAGTCTGATGTTCGAGGTCTTCACGCGTCACATCGAACAATTCCGCGATATCGGTGTCGCGCAGAGCGGGACGTGCCGGATGCAATATGCGCGACCCGAAACAGGCGAGCGCGTTTTCCATAACGGTCATGTAAAACGCATCGTCGTTGTCGAGCGACTGCGCGGCAGGTGCAGTGTGCCCCGCGGTGTGCTGTGCTAAAGCCTTGCCCTGGCAAGGACAAAGATTCGGCAATCCGCGGCACGCCTGATGCAGGAAGCGAGTGGCGTCTTCGGCGGAGGACGTCATGCGAAACTGCCGCACGTACACGGCGTTGATGGGTATGAGGTAGACGCTGCCACGCTCGCGAACCTGCCGGAGCAGAGATCGGCGATGTTCAGCGGTGAATCCTTTGCGCGATAACAGCCGGTGCAGCAGCGCGTTCGAGCTGCGCGAATGAACTTCGGGCATCAGGTCAACCAGCAGCCGCGGCTGCGTAGTGTTGTGCGGGGAGTACTGATTGATGCCGAGAAAACGCACCATGCCGTCGATCAGGTTGTAGAGCGTCGGACCGAGGTCGGGAGCGCTGTGGTCATTATCGCTGCGTCCCCAGCGGTCGAGGCAGAGGCGGTAATGCTCGTATTTCTCCAGCGGCGTGGCGTTGAAGACGCAGAGAACATGCTCGCGGACGTCTTTGCGGAGTTCGTTGCATACTTCGACGGCTTCGACATGGTCGCGAGCTTCTCCGGCGGCGCGCCAGTACAGGGCATCGACATTTTGCAGGACGGTGAGCATCGGCTCCGCTGGCAGCCGCTGCTGCAGCAGCGCCGGCAGATGCTGGGGCGCGAGATGCGACTCACCGAAAAGAATCAGGATCAGCGCGTCGGAATGGCGCTGCCGGAGTTCGGCAATCTTGTCGGCGGCGTGACGGTCACGCGCCCCGATCTTGCGCAGATCTTCGCGAGGCATGCAATCGAGCCCGTAGATGGATGCGCCGCGGTCGCGCGCGGCGGAGAGCAGTTCGTAAAACGGCGCCCAGTCGTATCCCCAGTCGAGTTCAAAGCGGATGCGCTGGTGCAGTTCATTTTCGTCAATCTCGCCGCGATACCATTCGTCGAGAATGTGCTGGTCGCGGGAAAAAATAGTTTCGACTCCCAGCACGATGGGTCGCTGCTGGAGTTCAGAATCGCGGAGGATTTCAGCCAAATAGCGCTGCGAACTGGGCAGGGCATGGTAATCGCCGACCAGGACCGTTCCAGCTTGGGCGATTTCGTGGCGTACATCGCTCGCGGCGAGAACTTTTTCGTAAGAACGGTAGGCTTCGCGAAAGTCGCGCAGATATTTGCGTCCCGCAGCCGGATCAATGGCGCGAATCTCACGCTCCACGCTGGCGATGGCGTGGAGTTGGGCGGCACTGCGTCGCGATCGTAAGATGCTGGTGGTGGCCATGATTCGTCGTTGGTCGTTGGTCGCTAGTCGTTAGCCGGTCGCTGTTGGGCGCTCGCTGTTTCGTATCAGGGCATCGCTTTAGCGATGCCGTAAGCCTCCGAACTCAGGTGCCCCTTTAGGGGCTGCGCATCGAAATAATGACTCTTTCCGCACCTGCTATCCTTGACTTGCTTTTCCTGCGTCCCTATCCTCAGTTTTTCGAGGCCGTGAACCGAAGTGAGCCTCGTGGAGCGCCGACTTTGCCCCTGACCCCGGAAAACCTGACTGTTGCCACGACCGGCGCCAGTGGATCGATATTTCTGAAGCATTTTCTACTCACCGTGGAACGCGATCCGCGGGTGAAGACGGTAAACGTCATCGCTTCCGACAGCGGCCTGCGCGTCCTGGCCGAAGAACTCGCTATCGAAGGCCGTTCTGATCTCCTACGTCAAATCATCGGCGCGCCTTCGGCAAAGATTCAGCAGCAGTCCAACACCGATATCGGGGCGAACGTGGCCAGCGGGTCGTATCCTTCCGACGCGATGGTCGTCATCCCGTGCAGTGTCGGCACCCTTGGCCGCATTGCCAACGGCACCGCCTCGCACCTCATCGAGCGCGCCGCCGATGTGACTCTTAAGGAGCGTCGGCCGCTCGTGCTGTGCGTGCGCGAGACGCCGCTGAACAAAATCCACATCCGCAACATGTCGCTAGCGGCGGATGCTGGCGCGACGATCTTCCCGCTGATCCCAACGTTTTATAACCACCCGTCGAGCGTCGATGCCATGGCACAGGAATTCGCCAACCGCGTGCTGGCGCATTTAGGACTGGCCCAACCAGATGCATACCGCTGGAAGGGCTAGTGTTCCCGTAGAGACGCGCCTTGCCGCGTCGGCAGCACAGACGGGGCAAGCCCCGTGTCTACACATGGAGCGATGCCAAAGATCGATGACTTCGGGGAAGCCTTTCCTGCTTTGCAGGGGTTCTTTCAGTCTAGGGAAGGGGCAGTAACGAAGGTAGGTATCTGGCGGGCATGTACTGCGAGTATTTCCGTTCCGCTATACTCAACCGCGTGCAACCAGTCGACCGGAAATTGGAAAGCCCATCCTCACCTGCCCGGCTCCTCGACGGTTTCCTTGACGGTTTCTTTGATAAGAACGGCGTGATGGAGGCCCTGGTGTGCGCGGTTACCGCGCTCGCCTATCTGGGCACACTTTCGTTCGGCTTCGTTTATGACGACAAGCCAGTGATCGTGGACAATGTCGTCATCCATTCCTGGCGCTTCCTGGCGCATTACTTCATTCCTCAGATTTCGGCCGGCACCGCGCCACCCTCAAGCGGGACCTTTTATCGGCCAATCGTGCTCCTATGGCTCCGGCTTAACCACGCGATTTTTGGTCTGCATCCGGCGGGATGGCACTTCGCCATGCTGGCGTTGCATGTTCTGACGACGTACCTCGTCTTTGTGGCAGCCGGAAAGTTGACCGGCAGTCGCAGGACTGCCGCCCTGGCTGCCATTCTCTTTGGTCTGCATCCGGTTCACGTGGAAAACGTTGCCTGGCTTTCCTCCGTGAACGACTTGCTCATGACCGCGTTGCTGCTCGGCAGCTTCCTTGGGTATCTCAACTTTCGCCATGGCAGAAAGATCACATGGATGGCAACATCCGTGTTTTTGTTCGGATCGGCGCTGCTCTCGAAGGAAACCGCAGCCGTTTTTCCACTTCTGCTTTTTGGTTTCGCGGTGATCTTTGCGCCGGCACGCGCCACCGAAAATTCAGAGCCGGCTTGGTCGGCCTGGAAAGGTTCGGCCTTAAAGGACGGTCTCGCTTCGATTCCTTATTTCACGGTTCTTGCGATCTATCTCACTGCCCGGAGAATGATGCTTCATGGCATGGCGCAATCCCTCGCGCCTCTCAGTTGGACCACCATGGTTCTTACCTGGCCATCGATCCTGTGGTTCGATCTGAAGCATTTGCTGCTTCCCATCTCCTCCAGCGAGTTCTACTCGCTGGCCTATGTAACCGCGCCGGGCTTTGAGAACTTTCTGCTGCCCGTCATTTTCCTGCTGGGCGCTTTGGTCGCGGCGGGGTACGGGATTTCTAAGCTCCCTGACCGTCGCGTTGGAGTTTTCGCTTTGGGGTGGGCGATTCTGACCATCCTGCCCACTTTATATTTGCGGGCAATTGCGCCTGACAATTTTGTTCACGATCGTTTTCTTTACCTGCCTTCCGTGGGGATTGTGATTCTGATAGCGCTGGCGGTCGAACAAGTCTCTGCCTCAAGAACGCTACAGAGAACGGCGGTGGCGATTCTCTGTATTGCCGCTTTCATCGGCACCCTGATTCATCAGGTGCAGTGGGCCAGCAACATTCTGCTCTACCAGAACGCAATGATGTACGCGCCTCAAAACCCGATCGTACAGGTCAACCTGGCCAATGAACTCGGCGATATAGGCCGTTATGACCGTGCTGTCCCTTTGTACTTGAGCGCGCTCCAGCGCGATCCACGCTTCTGGCTGTCTAACTACGACTTGGGTTACGCCTATTACCGAATGGGAAGGTTTTCCGATGCCGAGGACTATCTGACGCGCGCGACTCGGATCGATGATAAGGATCCAGACCAATTCATCTATCTCGCCCGTGCCCAGATGGAACAGGGGAAATTGGTGCAGGCAGCCGAGAATGCCGAGCGTGCTCTGCAAAGGGGGCCAAACTCGCCTGGATTCCATTTCGTTCTGGCTAAGATCCTGGAGGCCAGCGGCAACCGCGAGCGGGCAATCGCCGAATACCAGGCGGAAGCGTCCCTTCACCCCGAAAACGCGTTAGCCAGAAGCGAGCTACAGAGACTTCAATCCGCGCAATAATGCACCTGATTTCGGGCGCCGCAGCGGTTCACCGGGGTTGCACTTGCCTTTGGGTGGCGCAGCGGTTCACCGCTGCGATAGCTGGGATATTTTTGGAGTCGGCTTTAGCCGCTGCGGGGACTGCGACCTGCTCAACTACGCAAAGTTCTGCCGATTGGGACGGTTCTTCTTAGTGATGCTGCCCAGCGTCTGATACCAGGCGACCACCCAGGGGACGAGCAAAGAAAACACCAGGCGCGCGGGCAGAGTTCGCAGGGATGTTTGGAAGTCAGCTCTGCGGAGATCCCTCCAGTCCAACCTGAAAGCAAAATAGATTTCAAGCACGAGCACGCATAATAGCGGAATGGGCGAGTAGATCAGAGCAAGAGCGGCAAGAATCTCGACGAGGCAGCGAGCGACATTCCGCCACAGGCGCGCCGAGCGTCCCCCCAAAACGCCGTCGGTTACGGAGTAGCTGACCATTTGCCGCAGCGCCGAGCGGAAACTGTGGCGCGGTTGGTAAGCCGCCTTGGCGCGTTCCGCAAAAGCGGGAGTCACCAGCTTTCGCACCTTGGAATCGAATACCGTGTCTTCTCCGAGGAAAACGTTCTCGGGGAATCCGCCAACGCGTCGCCACAACTCCTTGCGAAAGGCCATCGAGCGAGCGGTGCAGGACTTGGTGGCTGCGTCGGGGCTTAACTTGACGCCGAAGAAGGGCGCGGAGGCAACGTCCCACACCGTGGAGTTTGCGGCATCAATATACGATCCGCCAACGGAATACTCCGAGTCGCCCGCGAAAATCGGGGCTGTGAGATTGGCGAGCCAGTCAGGGCTGTGCGTGCATCCCGCATCGGTGAAGGCGACTACATCGGACGAAGCTCCGGCAGTCGCGACATTGCGCCCGCGTGCGATCGGTCCCGGACAGCTTTTCAAGCTGCAGCTTTCGTCGCGGATCGGAACCAACGAGGGGTATTTTAAGCGCGCGGCTTCAAGCCGCTCCCAGGTTCCGTCCGTGGAACCGCCATCGACGATGATGACTTCGGCAGGAGCGAGTGTCTGCTGCATCAGGCTCTCAACCAGAGCGTCGATGTCATCGCGCTCGTTGAGGACGGTCGCTGCGACGCTCACGGCTGGCATGTCGAGTGGAACCCCACAGTCGTCGTTTTCATTCAGCGAACTAAGTGTACCCGTGAAAATCAATTCTCAGTTTCCAGTTCCGAATCCTGGCGTCCTTAACTGAGGGCTGAGAGCTGACAGCTGACAGCTGTTAATTCCCTCGGTACTCCACCTCTCTGCCGTTGACTCCTCCCCGGCTTTTTTTGTACTCTGCCGGTACACCGGAAAGGAGGTGGTCGGATGACAAGTTCTGAAAGTCACAGTAGCAGTACCAGACCAGGTGAGGTGGCTGAGTCTTAGGGCGGTTGCTCTAAGCGGAGTTCTCGAGGAACCTTTGGTCGGGGGAATCGGGAACAATCTCTCGCAAACAATCCGTGAGTATGGGCTGAACGAGTAAAGTTCTGATCCGCCGGGCACACGCTGTGCACGGCACCGGAACGAGCGAGGGGCCACGAGAGTGACCACCTCAGTCAATCCCAAACAGTCCACCGGGCAGCCCGCAGGCTGGAAAGCTTGCGGGCTGTTCTCTTTTCAAAGCCGCACGTCCAACCCTAAGACCCCGTTAGACGCAAACCTGAGCAGCGTCGGAACAAACGGTAGCGTGGGCCGGCCCCGCCGCCAAACGACGGGCCACAGCCGCTGAGATCGGCTGGCCAGTGTTCGCCTCGTAGTAGCTGAAGCCAGGACACGGGTTGACTTCGAAACAGTAGACCTCGTCGTCTGGCGTCACCTTCAGGTCGATGCCGGCAAACTCCAGGCCGAGCGATTGCGAAAGCCTCAGGCACTGCGCCGTCAGTTCGTCCGAAAGCACTACCTCGCGCAACTCCGCAGGCTCGCCCGACTGACGCGTGGAATACCGGTAATCCGTAGCCTCGCTTCGGACCGCTGTGGCGAACACTTCGTCCCCGACGGTATGCACCCGCACGTTGGTTCCCTCCACATATTCCTGAAACTGCGTAGGGCACCAGCGAATCCGCTCCAATCTTTCTTCGTCTTCGTCGTTTAGCTCTTGCACAATGGACCGTACGGCGCTGATCGACTTGTAGATCACCCGCCCATGTTTCGCCCGAAATGCGCGGACCAGTTCTGGATCAGTGGTGATCAATATCTCGGGGATGAGAAACCCATGCTCGCGGATCAACTGCGATTGATAAGGCTTCGACGAATTGCTGGCCATCGGTGCGCAGCGGTTGATCACCCGTGCGGGCGCAATCTCCATCCAGCGCGTCAACGCGTCGTGGAAGGAGCGGCAATAGCTCCGCAAACTCGAATCCGGCGGCTCATCGGATAATTCCGGCAGGCAACGGTCGTCCATCATCCGCGGGTAAACGCCAACAAACTCCTGCAGCGGATAAGTGCGCTCCCCGATGCGCAACTCTCCGCCAATTTCTCCGTGGTTCACTTCCAGCCAAATTTCGCAATTCGCGAACTCGCGCTGATTGAACACGACGAATGGCGTACCCGTTTCTTCCAGGCGGGAAGTCACCATTCGCAACGGCGTTTCCGACGGAATGCCACATACCAGGATCACGGCTGTCCTCCTTCCGTAAGGGACTGTGCCATACGTTTGAGCAGCGGCGCTCCTCCAGCCGAAAGGTCAGGACACGGTGTCGCATTGGCGAAGGTCCACTCGCCGTTTTCGGCCGCATACAGTTCGATTCCAAGCATTTCAGTTTTCGCCTCGTGCGCAAGTTTTACGCACGCGCCGACGATGCGATCGGGCACCCGCCCCCCAAACACTTCGCCGCCAAATGTGATTAGTTTGATCGTCCCAGCTCCTTCAGGAGCCAGCGAACGATAGCCCAGTTCCGCTGCGTCGTGACCGTTCTGCCGGTACACCGGGGCCGGCAAGCCGGCGCGACTGGCCCGATACACCCACTCTGAGGGGTGATACCACGGTCCACATAAACCGACCGACGTAGGCCGGTTGATCACCACGCCAGGCAACCCATTCAGCCAGCTTAAATAGAACGCTTGCAGCTCTGCCTGGGCGTATTCCTTGTCGGAAGCGGCCGCTCGCTGGGCAATTCCCGGCGACGGCGCCAGCAGACGATTGATCGCCCCGCGAATTCGCGAACTACATAAAACGCGACCATCCGGCAGAACTATCTTGAGGTGTGTGCCACTGCCATCTAACCGGTGTTCCCACCGGCTTCCATAACCAAGCCACTCCGCCAGCACCAGTTCCAGAGGAGCGACGCCGAGCTGTCTGAGCCCTTCGTACACCCACAAGCCCGACGGATCGGAGGAGGAACACAATACCAGCCACATACAGGTTGCTCCAATATAAAGAGGGCAGGTTTGAGACCTGCCCTCATCCGAGATTAGCTCTTACCTTTTGGTTGGTCAGCCTTAGTTTCAGACTTCGCCGCTCCGGCTACGCCCTGTTTTCCCGCGTCCGGTTCCTGCCTGAGCGCACCCTGCGTCAGGTCCGGTCGCAGGTTCTCCGGGATGAAGTGCAGCAACTGCGCCACCGCCGCTTCGAGCGCGGCAAGTCGTTGCTCCACCGGTCCGCCCGGTTCAGGAAAACCCACAACTCCCTCGTACTCGAGTTTCTCGTGCTTGAACTCCTTGATCTCGAACTTGTGGTCCTTGATCTCGAATTTCTCATGCTTGAACTCTTTGATCTCTTGCTTGAACTCCTTGATCTCGATCTTGGTGTCCTTATGCGGTAACTTGTCGGTGAATTTGTCAGGGGGGTACTTCGCGGCTCCAGCCCCAGCCGGCATTGCCGCAGTCGCGGCATATGGCAGCACCTCATGTATTTCCTTGTCTTTCTGCACCTTGTCCCGCAAGTGTTCCTTGTCGGGCACATAGTCCTTATTGTGCTCTTTCTCCGACTTCTGTTCTTTCTCGTGCTTTTCTTTCTCTTGCTTCTGTTTGTAATCCGGACCGTCCTTCTGGTCCTTGGTGTCCTTATCCGGTTTGCTGTCCGGACCATCTTTCTGGTCCTTCGTGTCCTTATGCTGTTTGTTGTCCGGAGCGTCTTTCTGGTCCTTCTGGTCCTTATGTTCTTTCTCGCTCTTCTCGATCTTTTCCTTCTCGGGTTTCTGCACTTCCTTTATTTCTTTTTCGCGGGCGATTTGTTTCTCTTCGAACGGTCGCGATCCCATAATTGACTCCTCTCGTTAGGCCGGTGTCGTCATCGGCGGGAATTAAGGGGAAGTCCCATTTAGGCTTTCACACCCATAGTGAGAGCAGATGGAGAAACGTTTCAGCGGGGATGACGATTTTCGCCAGCCGCATGATCCCAGCCGACAGGCAAAAGAGCCGACAGACGGCCTGTGCTTCAGCGCCCGCTGATAAACACCGACAAAAATTGCAAAATGCGGTAGTCTATAACACCGTCGCAACCGACCGGTCGGTTATTTGGTCAGCGCGCGGGATTTCATCGCGATGGATGATTAGCAACACCGGTGGTTCCCTGAGACCTGACGCCTTAGACCTGAGACCTTCTCTATGGACGACAAGCACTACCTGGCCCGCATCACCAAGCGCGTGGATTTTGCCCCCGACCTTTGGATGATCCGCCTTGGTCTCGACCCAGGGGCGGAGTTCAAATTTGCTCCGGGCCAATACGCGACGCTCGGTATTGAACGGGACGCACGGCGGCTGGAGCGTCCCTACTCAATTGCTTCTTCTCCCTACGAAAAGGAGCTGGAATTCTTTTTTGAACTGGTGCCGCACGGCGAGACCACGCCGTCGCTCTACGACCTTCAACTGGGCGATGAAGTTCTGCTGCGCAAAGTTGCGAAGGGGCTCTTCACATTCGAGCCTACACATCCGGAGCATACGAACCACCTCATGGTGAGCACCGTCACCGGAATCGCTCCCTTTGTCAGCTATCTGCGAACCCTGTTCAAAGACTGGAAAGAAGGCAGGTTTGCCGGCGACCACAAATTATTTCTGCTAAGCGGCGCCAGCAGGTCGTGGGAGTTCGGTTACCGCGAAGAGCTGGAAAACCTCTCGAAACAAGCGCCGTGGCTGCGTTGTGTTTTCACGGTGAGCCGTCCGTGGGAGGACGAGAGTTGGAAAGGCGAGGTCGGCCGGGTGGACGAACTGATTCGCAAGTATGCCGACCAGTGGGGATGCACCGCAGCAAACAGCATCGCTTATCTCTGCGGGCATCCCGAGATGGTCGAGCATGGCAAGGGCATTCTGAAGCGGGTCGGTTTCAAGAAAGAGAATCTAAAAGAAGAAGTGTATTGGGTCCCAGCAAAGTGATGGGTAGAGACGGGGCTTGCCCCGTCTGCCTCGGAGACGCGTCAAGCCGCGTCTCTAGACAAGGATCTTATTCCTGTTCAGCGGGCGCGAAGAAAACCAAGACTTCGAGTTCTTCCTGGACGTCGTAGAACCGATGCTCCAATTCCGCCTCGACAAAAATGACTGAACCGGGCCGCACCTCGGCGTGGTCAGAGCCGATTTGCATGCGGGCTCGTCCGCGGACCACGTAGTACATCTCGTCTTCGCGGTGTGGCTTCTGCGGGTCGGTGCTGCCCTTCTCCAGAACGTAGACGCCGGCGCTCATGGCAGGCACGCGGAGAAATTCGAGGTACAGTTTGCTTTTTCCAGCGCGCTGGCGAGTCAGATCGTCGATGTGGAAGAAGTGAGTCACGTTTCGTCCGCCGCGCAGCGGTTCAACAGAGTGCCGAAGAGCTCAGCTTCGTATCAGGGCATCGCTTTAGCGATGCCGAAAGTCCTCAGAAATCAGACGCCCCTTTAGGGGCTGGGCAGTTGCCGAAGGCTTTCTTACCCCATCGCGCCATGAAAGAAAATATCCGTGTACTGCTGCACCAGCGCGTCTCCCGTCAGCGGACCCTCGGGCTTGTACCACTGATAGATCCAGTTGATCATGCCGACCAGGGCAAAGGCGGCCGCGCGCGGCGTGACCGGCGATGGTGAACTCCGCTTGCGCTGCACGTCGGCAATAAGGTTCTCGACGAAGACCAGGTAATCCTTCTTGCGTCCGTTAATCTTGCGCCGGAGCGCCGGCGGCAGCGGATGGTTCTCATGCAGCATCACCGTAATCTCGCGGTCTTCGGGACTGAGCACAACCTGAATGTGCAGCCGGATCAAGGTGCGCAATCGCTCTTCGGCTCCGGCAACGCTGGCTCCGTCGATGCGCCGCACCACATTGATCACGCGCTCCTCGGTGATCTCCATGGCGTGCGACATGATGTTGTAGAGGATTTCGTCTTTCGACTGGAAGTGATGATAGAGACCGCCCTTGGAGAGTTTGAGCGCGGCCGCGACGTCGTTCATGGAGGTGGCATCGTATCCCCGCTGTTGAAACAGGCGAGCGGCGGCGCGCAGGATTTCCTGGCGAGGGTCTTGTCGGGGTTCCTGACGAGATTCGGTGGCAGCTTCGCGAAGCATCACCAGAGATGGTATCGCGGAATGGGCTCCGGGCTCTACAGGCGATTCTCGCCGCAGGTTTAAGAGGGTGGCGATAGAAGCTATTTTCGGCGGCTCTTGACAGATTTCGCGAGGGCTTTGGTTCGGCTGGTTGAGCGGACTCCATCGATGAATTGCACCTTTTGCAGCGTGTCGGCTGAAGAGTCGGTTCCGTCACCTAATCGCAAAGTGGGCCGGTTGGATCCGAGCGGAGGGTTGGCGGAAGATTGGCCAGCAGAAGATCGCAGGTCAGGATGTTCACGACGAATGTAGCGAGCATATGAGGCTGACCATGCTGAAGCATGCACTCGGCCTAGTTCGAAGGCATCGAATCGAACCTCTTGCAACGCGTCTTTCCTCGCGTGAACTGGTGGGGGCGCGGAATTTCCGTGCAAGCGCCGGATGCGGCCCGCGGCACGGTCAACGACGCGAGCGAGTTCGGAGCCGAATTCCGGCGCACGGTCATTTAGCAGGCGCTGCTTCGCCTTTTCAGCGGAAAACCAGGTGGGATTTCGATTGGATTCCTGCGGCGGTTCGAGCCGGGACACTTCGCAAAGATGAGCGGCTACGGCAAGTCCCGGAGGGGCAGATCGGCCAGTATGCCGCGTTTCTTTCGCAGGATTTGCCGGGTCAACTTTGCGATGGAAGAAACGGGCGAAGGCGATTTCTTCCATCCGGCCATGAACCCCAGCCTCCTCAAAGGCCTCGAGGGCAGCCGACTGGGCGTGTGTGAGGCCAAGCTCAACCCCGCCTTTGGGGAAAATCCAACGTCCGCCTCGGGTCTGAACCAACAAAAATTCGATGCTGCGTTTTCGGATGCGGTAACAAACGGCGGCGACCTGCTGCCGTTGTTTCGAAAGCCGTGACGATTGCCAGACCTTGGCGGATGGACCAACTCCCATGCCACTTAGAGTGCGCGATGAGGTCCACGCCTGGCTAGAGCAAAGCTTGGTTCGCGTGCGCGGCTGGCGGGAATCCTTCTACATACTTGTGCCATCGGCAGCGTCTTGGAGACAGTATCCTGGACAAACCTTGGCGATAACCGGAGGCCGGACTTTTGGACAGCCTGTATTGTCTTCGCTGTAGTCGGGAGCTTGAAGCCGGGCAAAAATCCGTTGCCGTCTACCTGTTCGCGCAGACGGTGGGAGTAAGGCCACGCCAGAAATCTTCGGCACAGCGGATCTGTTTCTGTCCGCAGTGTTCAGTCTCGCTGGCCATGGGTCCCGCACCTGAGGGAGCGCTCAACCTCGCCGCATGGCAAATGATCCGTGACATTGTCGGCGCAGACCCGGCGTTGACCGAGGCGGCATGGGAAAGCCTGCATGGAATCGAAGAAGGCTTGCTGCCGGCGACCGGAACCGGGGACGGAGTGAATCCAACGCGCGCTGGGGCGTATTTCGAGTTTTGAGGGGAAGGCGACCAACACCAAGTGGGCTTTTGACTTCCCTATCCGCTTCAACCGAATCGATGGGGCTGACGCTTCAATCCGTTCCCCAGCGGAATCGCATCACCGCTATCACCCCGAACAACAGCGTGAAGAACATCAACACAGCGATGGGCGCGATCGCCGACGAAAATCCCAAGCCGCGCCAGGTCATGCCGTCCAACCCATCCATTGCCCACCGCGTTGGAACGACCACGGTCAGTCTCTTGAGCCACGCAGGAAAGACGAAAGTTGGCACCCAGGCCCCGCCGAGCATTACCATGACGAGCGTTGCCATGATGGAGTAGCCGCGCGTGGCCTCGACCGTTTCACCCAGAGCCGCGACCATCAGCCCGAAAGCGGCGGTCATTAGCGAGAATGCAGCGCACACTCCCACGAAGCCAGCGAAGCTGCCCAGGATACGGACGCCAAACACCACCCGGGCGAAGCTGAAGAGCACGAGGAGAATAAATCCTGCCACCAGCGAGGCGCTCACCGTCCGGCTGCCCAGCAGCATGGTTCGGGAAAGTGGAGCGGCTCGAAGGCGCTGCCAGAGCCCGCTCTGGCGAAGCATCAGTAGCGCGATCCCGACATCGAGTCCCATGAAGAGAATGAACTGGACCGCCATTCCTCCGAATGAGTGTGCGTAGCCGTTGTACTTGACGTCTTGCCCCGAAGTGATCGCTTCCTCTCGCGTCTGGAAGGGCACGGTCAGTCCGCCGGATAACTCGGTTTGCCCGGACGCGCTCTCCCGGCCTTGTTCTTGGTTCCACGCCTTCACGCTGCCCAGCAGATCGCGCAAAGCCTTCCGATCGTCCGCTGGCAGCCGAGCATCGTTCTCCACCCGAGTGATCGACTCGTCGACGATCTCGCGTCCACTTCTACCGGTGAACATCTCTTTGCTGACGGCCTGCATAACTGCGCCCGTAAGGATGCCCTTCACCATCCCAAGTTCCACGTTGTGGGATGGGTCGTAGAGCACGCCGAGTTCGGGCTTGGCCGCGCCAGTAAAGAGCGCGTGCCCCGCATCCTTGCCAAAATCCTTGGGGATGACGATCGCGGCGGTCGCCTTGCCCTTGCGAACGTCGACGCGTGCGGCGTCCAGCGTGGATGGCTTCACCTCAAGATTCTTATCGTCAGTGAGCTGGGCGATCAGGCTGCGGGAGGTGTCGCTGCCGTCCTGATCAATCACCAGCACCGGTACCTTGCTCGTCTCCGCGTTGCCGCCTTGCCCACCGAACAGGTAGCCGAAAAATGAAGCCAACAATATCGGGACGACCAGCCCGACCACCACCGCCTTGCGGTCGTTGAAGAACAGCCTCAGGTCTTTTCGCACCAGGGCCAGGAACGGAATCATTTTGAGTCTCGAAGGCTCCTTCCCGTGAGAGTAAGAAAGACGGTCTCAAGATTCGGCTGCTCGCTCGATACATGATGATAGGAATGTCCGTTCTCGGCCAGCCAGCGCAGAACGCCAGGCGCGCCGCGAGAAAGATCGTGAACCCCGACCCGAAGCGTACCCTGCTCCAACGCCGCCGACTTCACCTCCGGCAGTACCAGCATCTGTTCCACCTTGAAACCGTCCGCCTGGTCGAGTTCAATGGCCATCACGTTGGTGACCGGCAACAGCTTATGCAGGCCCTGCAAAGTGTCATTGGCAATCACCTTTCCGTGATCGATGATCACGATGCGGTCGCAGAGGCGCTCCGCCTCTTCCATGTAGTGCGTCGTGTAGATCAGGGTCTTGCCGCGTTTCTTCAGCGTCTCGAGATTTTCAAAAATAGCGTTGCGGCTTTGCGGATCGACACCGACCGTCGGCTCATCCAGCAGAAGCATCTGCGGATCGTGAAGCAACGCGGCCGCCAGATTCAGACGCCGTTTCATGCCGCCGCTGAAGGTGCCTACCTTGTCGCCGGCGCGATCCAATAGTCCCACCAGAGTCAGAGCGTCGTCGATAGCCTGCTTTGCTTTCGCGCCAGCGAGCGAATAAAGCGCCGCGAAAAAAATCAAGTTGTCGCGCGCGGTGAGCTGGTCGTAAAGCGCCATGTCTTGCGGGACAAGACCGATCTTCAGCTTGACCGGGTCGGTATCACTCTTTACCTGCTTGCCTTCGATCAGAACTTCGCCGGAATCCGCGCTCACCAATCCCGCAATGATCGAGACGGTCGTCGTCTTGCCGGCGCCGTTAGGTCCGAGCAAGCCGATGGTTTCTCCGTAATCAGCCCGAAAACTGACCCCGCTGACGGCCATCAGCTTTCCGTAGCTCTTCGTCAGGCCGTTCACTTCCAGCATGGATGAGGAGTTTATCATCGTGACATTTCGAGTTGGTTAACAGCTTTACTTCCCTGCCCAGCCTCCCTAACATAGGCCTGCCACGAACTGCGGTGTTTCCGCGCAAACCATAATCGGACGAACCATAGTCGAGTGAGCCATGATTGGACGAACCATCTCGCACTACCAGATCACCGAGAAGCTCGGCGGTGGTGGAATGGGTGTGGTTTACAAGGCGGAGGATACGAAACTGCACCGCTTCGTGGCCTTGAAGTTTCTGCCCGATGAGGTTGCTCGAGACCCTCAGTCCCTGGCTCGTTTCGAGCGCGAAGCGCAGGCCGCGTCAGCCCTGAACCACCCGAACATCTGCACCATTTACGAAATCGGTGAGCAGGATGGCCAGCCTTTTATCGTCATGGAGTTTCTCGAAGGGCAGACACTGAAGCACCTGATCGCGGGCCGGCCTCTCGAGATCGAGACCGTCTTGTCGTTGGCAATCGAGGTTGCCGACGCCCTGGATGCGGCTCATGCCAAGGGCATTGTGCATCGCGACATCAAACCTGCGAACCTCTTCGTCACCAATCGCGGACATGCCAAGATCCTCGACTTCGGTCTGGCCAAGATCGGCTCGGTCAACCTCCCGAAGTCCGACGGTTCGCGCACGATAAGCGAGGGACATCTCACCAGTCCGGGTAGCGCGTTGGGCACGGTTGCCTACATGTCTCCCGAGCAGGCGCTGGGGAAGGAGCTCGACGGCCGCACCGACCTGTTTTCTTTTGGCGCCGTTCTTTACGAGATGGTCACGGGACTGCTCCCTTTTCGTGGTGACACCACGGCCGCGCTGTTCGACTCCATCCTGAACAAAGCACCCGGGCAGCCCGTGCGTTTCAACCCGCAAATTCCCGTTGAACTGGAGCGCATCATTCAAAAGGCGCTCGAAAAGGATCGTGAAGTCCGCTTCCAGAGCGCGGCTGAGTTGTGCGCCGATTTGAAACGGCTTCGGCGCGACACTACTTCCGGAAAGATCGAAGTGGCCACACCTCCGGCGCCTGCCCGCAAATTCAACTGGCTCTGGGCAGCGGCAATCTTGATGGTGATGGTAATTCTTGCCGGGACATTTGCCTGGCTCAGTTCCTCGCCACCGCCACCCAGGGTACTCGCCACCACGCAACTCACCCACGACGGGATTCCAAAGGTCAACGTGGTCACCGATGGCTTCCGGCTCTACATAACAGAGGTGGGCAGTGCGTACCGGATTGTCCAGGGTTCCACAACTGGCGGCGAAACCGCCCCCATTGCCACTCCATTTGACAATGCGATCGCCGCCGACATCACTCCCGATCACACGCAGCTCATGGTGGTCAGCTTTGAGGGCACGCAGGCGGAGGGCACGCCCTGGATTCTCCCCCTTCCCTCCGGCGCTCCCCGCCGCCTCGCAGAGGTTGTCGGCCACGGCTCGGCGTGGTCTCCCGATGGACGCCATTTTGTGTTCCTTAAGGCCTCTGACGTCTACCAGGCAAACGCCGACGGCACAGATCCTCATAAGTTAATCACAATTTCGGGAGACCCCCACGGACTCCGCTTCTCTCCGGATGGAACCCGTATTCGCTTCACGATCGCAAGGCCCGATAACAACTCTCTGTCCCTTTGGGAAATCCGGTCCGATGGCAGTGATCTTCATCCCGTGCTTGCGGGATGGCACAACCCGCCCAGCGAGTGCTGCGGCGCCTGGACGCCGGATGGCCGCTACTATATTTTTCTCAGCCAGACCCCTTCCGGAAACAATGTTTGGGCGATAAGGGAAAAGGCAGGACTATTTCACGGGCGTTCTTCCGTCCCCTTCCAGCTGACCACAGGCCCGTTGTCCTTCGATTTCTTTGCACCCAGCCCGGATGGCAAGAGAATCTTCGTAGATGCGTCGCAGGCTCGCGGAGAACTCGTCCGTTATGATCCCAAGTCAAGGCAATTTGTGCCTTTTCTTTCCGGGATTTCGGCGGGAGAACTGGATTTCTCCCGGGACGGCAAGTGGGTCACCTACGTTTCTTACCCGGAGAACATACTCTGGCGCAGCCGCGCGGACGGCAGCGACCGCCTGCAGCTAACTTACCCACCGGTCTCCGCCGGCCTGCCCCGGTGGTCTCCCGACGGCACCCGGATCGCGTATGTTGACATCCAGCCCGGTCGGCCTTGGAAAGCTTTCCTCATCTCTGCCCAGGGTGGTACGCCCCAGGAAGTGCTGTCAGGAACCCACACCCAAGTGGATCCGGCGTGGTCGCCCGATGGCAAGAAACTTGCCTTGGGTCGAACCCAGGACACTGGATCGACGGAACCATTGGTAATCCAGATCGTGGACCTCGCTGCCCACCAAGTTTCGACCGTACCGGGTTCGGAGAACCTGTACAGTCCCCGTTGGTCACCCGATGGCCAGCATCTGGCCGCGCTCTCGGCAGACTCCAAAAGACTCCTTCTTTTCAACTTCAAAACCCAGACGTGGTCGGACTGGGTGAACGAACCCGACGTGATCAGCTTTCCCAACTGGTCCCATGATGGAAGTTACATTTATTACGATGTTGTGAACACCGAGCATCCCACATTTCGGCGGGTCAAGGTCGGCCAGACCGGCACGGAGCTTATGGCGGATTTGAAGGACTTAAGCAGATACTCGAGTATTGCCGCTGGTCCCTGGAGCGGACTCGCTCCCGACGGCTTCTACCTCTTTGTGCGGGGATTGAGTACCGACGAAATCTATGCTCTTGACCTGGAACTGCCGTAGCGCCCACCCGAACCCGGGTGGTCTAGAATGGATACCGCAGGAATCCGCGGTTGACACCGGGAGGTCGCGGTGTTTAGCATCTCTAGAACCGACCGATTGGTCGGTTTTTGCTTTCGAACATAATTAAGCATTTCAGCCAACATCCATAAGGAGTTTCCAGTGGCCACAGTCTTCTATCAAAACGATGCTAATCCTTCCGCCCTAAAGGGCAAAACCATCGCCGTTTTCGGCTACGGTTCCCAGGGACACGCGCAAGCGCAAAACCTGCGCGATAGCGGATACGACGTAATCGTCGGCCTCGATCCCGAGCGCGGCTCGGCCCAGCAGGCGCGCGCCGATGGCATGACCGTGGTCGCTCCCCCGGAGGCCGCCAAGCGCGCCGACTGGATCCAGATTCTCACCCCCGACGAGACCCAGGCCGACTTCTACGAATCGGCTATCAAGCCGCATCTGCGCAAAGGAAAAATTCTCGGCTTCTCGCACGGCTTCTCGATTCACTTCAAGACCATCAAGCCTCCAAAAGATGTGGACGTGGTCATGATCGCGCCCAAGAGTCCGGGCCATTTGCTGCGGCGTGTGTACTCGCAGGGCGGCGGCGTGCCCTCGTTGCTGGCCATCCACCAGGATGCCAGCGGACGCGCCCATGAATTCGCGCTCAGCTACGCCCACGGCATCGGTTCAACGCGCGCCGGCGTGCTGCAAACCACCTTCAGGGAAGAAACCGAGAGCGACTTGTTCGGCGAACAGGCCGTGCTCTGCGGCGGCCTGACTTCGCTGATGCAGAAAGGCTTCGAAACACTGGTGGCGGCCGGCTACGCTCCCGAGATTGCCTACTTCGAGTGCGTGCACGAGATGAAGTTGATCGTCGACCTGATCTACGAAGGTGGGTTGAGTCGCATGCGCTACTCGATTTCGAACACCGCCGAGTACGGCGACCTGACCCGCGGCGAAATGGTTGTGGGAGACGACACGCGCAAGGCGATGAAGAAAGTGCTGAAGCAAATCCAGAACGGAAAATTCGCCAAAGAATGGATTGCCGAGAACAAGAAAGGCGGCAAGAAGTTTGCCAAGCTGCGCGAGGCCGCGAAACAGCATCCGGTTGAAAAAGTAGGCGAGCAATTGCGCGCGATGATGTCGTGGTTGCCGTCGGACAAAAAGAAAGCAGCCGAGGCGAAGCCAGCAGCGCCGAAAGTCGTCAACGCATGAGTAGTGGAGCGCCGGGCGTCCCCGCCCGGCCACCCGACTGCCGGACACGCGAGACGCCCGTCGCTCCATCGTTTCATAGATTCAGCTAAACTGTCCGCATAATCCCATGGACCTCAAACATCGCAGTCGCAGCATCACCGACGGGCGCGACCAGGCTCCAGCGCGCGCCATGTACAAAGCCATCGGCTTCACCGACGCCGACCTGGCCAAGCCTCTGATCGCCGTAGCCAACACCTGGATCGAGACCATGCCCTGCAACTTCCACCTGCGCCGCCTCTCGGCCAAGGTGAAAGAAGGGATCCGCGCCGCCGGTGGCACTCCTATGGAGTTCAACACCATCGCCATCTCCGACGGCGAGACCATGGGCACCGAAGGCATGAAGGCGTCGCTGGTAAGCCGCGAAGTGATTGCCGACTCCATCGAACTGGTCTGCCGCGGACAGCTTTTCGACGCGGCCGTGTGCGTCGTCGGATGCGACAAGACGATCCCCGCAGCAGCCATGGCGCTGGCGCGCATGAACCTGCCCGGCCTGGTACTTTACGGAGGAACAATCGCCGCCGGCAAGTACAAAGGCAAGGACGTCACTATTCAGGATGTGTTCGAGGCCGTAGGCGCGAATGCTGCCGGCAAGATGAGCGACGCCGATCTGCTGGCGCTGGAAAACGTGGCCTGTCCCGGAGCAGGCGCATGCGGCGGCCAGTACACCGCAAATACTATGAGCACGGTGATGGAGTTGATCGGCCTTTCGCCCATGGGATTCAACGGAATCCCGGCGATGGACCCGCGCAAGGACGAAGTAGCCTTCCGCTGCGGCGAAGTAGTGATGAATCTGCTGAAGCAAGGGATTCGTCCCAGCGACATTTTGACCCACGCCGCATTCGAGAACGCGATAGCAGGCGTGGCTACGACAGGAGGCTCGACCAACGCCGTCCTCCATCTGTTAGCGATCTCACGCGAGATGGGCCTGCCGCTGGAAATCGACGATTTTCAGCGAGTGAGCGAGCGTACGCCGCTCTTAGCCGATCTGAAGCCCGCGGGAAAATACGTAGCGGCTGACGTGGACGCAGCCGGAGGCATTCCCGTAATCGCCAAAAGGCTGCTCGACGGCAAGCATGCCAATGGCACGGCGATGACGGTGACCGGAAAGACATTTGCCGAAGAAGCAAACGCCGCCAAGGAAACCGCCGGACAGATGGTGATCGCTCCCTTGAGTAAGCCGTTGAAGACGACCGGCGGCCTGGTGATCTTGAAAGGCAACCTAGCTCCGGGAGGCGGAGTAGTAAAGATGAGCGGCCACGAGCGCGGTTCGCAAACCGGCCCGGCTCGCGTCTTCGATTCCGAAGAAGCCGCGATGCAGGCAGTAACCAGCAAGCAGATCAAAGCCGGAGATGTGGTAGTGATCCGCTACGAAGGTCCAAAAGGCGGTCCCGGTATGCGGGAAATGCTAAGCGTGACCGCGGCGATCGTAGGCGAAGGCCTGGGCGAAAGCGTGGCCCTGATCACCGACGGCCGCTTCAGCGGCGCAACCCGCGGCCTGATGGTAGGCCACGTAGCGCCAGAAGCCGCTCTGGGAGGCCCGATCGCCGCAATTCGCGAAGGCGATCGCATCACCATCGACACAAAAGTCCGAAGGCTGGAGCTGGAAATTTCCGATGCCGAGATCGCACGCCGCCTGGCAGAATGGAAGCCCCCGGCGCCTCACTACAAAACCGGCGTCTTCGCAAAGTACGCCGCGCTAGTGAGGTCAGCGTCCGAGGGAGCGATCACGACGCCTGCCCACCAGAGTCACTCGAAATCCTAGCCGGTTCCGGCGGCGGAACAGGTGTACGTACAAAATTTTCCACGCGGGACATTTTGTACGTACACATGTATATGTATATCTGTGTAGTACAATGGCCGAGTCCGAAAAATGGGCGCTGCTGGGCGGGAGTGCAAGTCATTGATAACACTCAATCGTCGGGTGTGGTTAAACTGGCACTAGCGGGCATTTCTTACGCTGTAATTTTTACAAGACTCGTTTATTCAGTGGACGGGCGTCACGCGTGGGACGCGCTTCGACTTTCTCATCCCCATCGCAACCAATCTGTGTCCATCATCACGCGCTGCCCTACGCTCGCGACTCCGCCTGCACGCTCGAACATAGTTCCGAAGTGACCCAAGACGGGGCAAGCCCCGTCTCTACACGGCATTTTTCCTCAAGCGTAATGGCGTTGTGCAGTCAAAGTGGTATTTGTTCGCCCAGACAAAGTGGCTATTGATTTCCGGCGGCTCGTGTTCCACATTACTCTTCGAAAGGCGCTATGAAGAGTCTTCGTTTGTTTGCTTGTGTTCTTCTGGTGGTGTTGTTTTCCGCGGCCACAATTCCAACCGGGGCTGAGGCAGACGCCGTCGAGGCTGCAACCTACACCGCACCCTTGTCCACAGGGGTACGTCTTGATGCGGTGGGAGACGCGATTGATTTGGGCAGCATGCCATTAGCGATGGCCATCGCGCCCGGCGGCGACAAACTCGCCGTCGTTCTGAGTGGTTGGCGCGAGCAGGGATTGCAGATCGTCGATCTGAAATCGCGGCAAGTTGTGCAGACTTTGATCCAGCCCGCCGCGTTCTTAGGCATTGGATTCTCTCGCGATGGCCGGGAGCTTTTTGTATCGGGCGGCAACGATGACACGATTTTCTGCTACTCGTGGCGGGATGGGACCGCAGCGTTGGAACGGAAGATCGTGCTCGCCGAGAAAGCGCCGGAGAAGCCTGGCTCACGATATCCGGCGGGTCTTGCCGTCTCGCGAACCGGGAACTATCTGTATGTCGCCGAGAACGTTGGCGACAGCCTGGCCGTTGTCGACGTCACCACTTCAAAAGTCGTGCAGAGGTTTCCGACCGATCATTACCCCTACGCCGTCGAAGCTGCAGCGAACGGAAAAGTGTACGTTTCTGCGTGGGCCGCAGATACGGTCGCGGAATTTCAGACGAAGCCAGATGGGCTGCTGACTCCTCTGGGCAAGTTGAAGGTGGGGCCTCGTCCTTCAGCTCTGCTTTCGAATCGGACCGGCTCCCGGTTGTTTGCCGTTCTGGCAGGTACCGATCAAATTGCCGTCGTCGACACTACGCGGAGGACGGTCCTGCGATACCTGAGCGATGCCGCACCTGCCGGACCTGCCGAAGGAAGCACACCGAATGCGTTGGCTCTGTCGCATGACGAGTCGCAGCTTTTTGTGGCCGAGGCCGACAATAATGCAGTGGCCGTGTTCGATGTCTCTGAGAAGCGTGTTTCTGAAAATCATGTTTCGGAAAAACACTCAGGTACCGCGCCGTCGCCATTGATGGGTCGCATACCAGCAGATTGGTATCCGACGGCCGTCCTCGATGCCGGTGGACAAGTTCTTGTGCTGAATGGCAAGGGCCACGGAAGCCATGCGAATCCTGACGGTCCGATTCCGGGTGAAGGAATCAAGCGACCGTTAGGTTATGCGTTAGGGCAGCTCAACGGAACCTTGCGATCAAGTGCGGACCAAATACCTTCGAGCACGCTGGCCGAGTACTCGCGGCGAGTTGCTGAAGCGAACAACTGGCAGGCGCTTCGGGTCCGAAAAACATATCCGCCTTTCAAACACGTGGTGTACATCATCAAGGAGAATCGCACTTATGACCAGGTGCTGGGCGACCTGAAAGAAGGGGACGGCGATCCAGCGTTGGTCTTTTTCGGGCAAGCTATCTCCCCCAATCACCACGCCCTGGCTTTACGTTTCGGATTGTTCGACCGTTTTTTCACGAATGCGGAGGTGAGCTCGCAAGGCCACATCTGGTCGACAGCGGCGTACGTTACCGATTTCGGAGAGAAGACGATCCCTTCTGCTTACTCTGGCAAGCGTGAAGGAGTGGATGGCGAGGAAATCGACGAGCCGATCAACGGCTTTCTCTGGACGCTGGCCAGGAAAAAGGGAATCAGCTTTCGCGATTACGGCGAAATGGTCAAAGTGCCCGAGGGATGGCCGGTCACGCAGCGCGAGGTAGTGCCTTATGTCAGTCCGACGTACCCCGCGTTTGACTTGAAGACTTCTGACCAGGCGCGTGCCGATGCCTGGATCGCCGAACTGGAAAAGTTTGTTCGCGATGGAAAGATGCCGAGTCTCGAAGTGATGCATCTGCCGAGCGACCACACCGCCGGTGGACGCGCAGGCTTTCGAACACCCCGCGCCTTCATGGCCGACAACGATCTGGCGCTGGGCAGGATTGTCGAAGCACTCTCCAAGTCTCCTTTCTGGAAAGACACGGTGATCTTCGTGCTCGAGGATGATTCGCAATCGGGGCCAGACCACATCGACTCCCATCGTTCGTGTTTCTTCGCTATTTCAGCCTACAACCGCCCCGGTACCATCCACCGGTTTGCCAATACGACGGATGTTGTAGCGGCGATTGAAGACATCCTGGGATTGGGGCGGCTTTCACAGTTCGACTACTTCAGCCGATCTTTGGCTGACATCTTTGTCGAAACTCCCGATCTTTCGCCGTGGACCGCTATTGTTCCTCAGGTAGACATGAACGAGACCAACGCCCCCGCAACGACAGCAGCGCGAGCGTCCGAGGGCCTGGATTTCAGCGCGCCCGATCGAGTCGATGACACGATATTCAATCAAATACTCTGGAGCATGATGAAGGGTTCGCAATCTTTGCCCGAGACCGATACAAAAGCGCCGCTGCACGCCTATCGGGTTGGTCGCTGAATACTTGTGAGGAAATACACGCTCTAGCGCCGAACCCCCGCACTTGGGTAGACTGCTCTTTCTCACCAAAAAGGAGCAATCCATGTCCAAGTTGATCGTGCGGTTTCTCGCCATCTTAGGAGCTCTGTGGCTGATCGGACTCGCCATGGTGTTAGTGGCCGTGATCGGCACCAAGGGCAAAGTTCCATCGAAGACGATTCTCGAAGCCAATTTCGAGCAGTCGTTCATGGAGGACGTGCCCGACACTGCGGCGGCCCAGTTGCTCTTGAGCGAACGGCAACAAACCCTGCGCGACGTGGTCGACGCGATTGATCGCGGAGCGAGTGACGATCGCGTCGTTGGCATGATTGCCAAAATCGGCGCGGCGCCGATGGGCATGGCGCAGACTCAGGAACTTCGCGATGCCGTCCAACGATTTCGCGCGCACAAGAAATTTGCCGTCGCCTACTCGGAAACCTTCGGCGAATTTGGTCCGGGCAATGGCGCCTACTATCTCGCGACCGCCTTTGACCACATCTATCTGCAGCCCTCGGGCGACGTCGGACTGACCGGCATCATCCTGGAGTCGCCATTTATCAAGGGAACGCTTTCCAAGCTGGGAGTAACTTTTCACGGCGATCACCGTTACGAATATAAGAACGCGCTCAACTTCTATACCGAGACGAAATACACCGGCCCGCATAAAGAAGCGATGACCGCGATCATGACTTCCTGGTTCAACCAGATAAAGGACGGCATCTGCCAGGCGCGGCAGATCCCGCCCGAGAAGTTCGAGGCGCTGGTGGATGCCGGGCCGTATCTGGGCAAGGAAGCGGTCGACGCCAAACTGGTGGACGCGGTTGCTTATCGCGACGAAGTTTACGGCAAAGTGAAAAGCCAGGCAGGCGACGGGGCGGAGCTGCTCTACCTGGACAAATATTTGAGCCGCGCCGGACGTCCGCACGATCACGGGAAGACGGTTGCGCTGGTGTTCGGCGTCGGCGGCGTCACTCGCGGCAAGAGCGATTACGATCCCGTGCAAGGCAGCCAGAATATGGGCTCGGATACGGTGGCAGGCGCGATTCGTGCGGCCACGGAAGACGCGGACGTAAAGGCGATCTTATTTCGCGTTGATAGCCCGGGGGGTTCGTACGTCGCCTCCGATACCATCTGGCGAGAAGTGGTGCGGGCGCGCCAGGCGGGCAAACCTGTGATCGTCTCGATGGGAAATCTGGCGGGGTCGGGCGGATATTTTGTGGCCATGGCGGCCGACAAAATCGTCGCCGAGCCCGGAACCATCACCGCCTCCATCGGCGTGCTGGGCGGAAAGATGCTGACCAACGGCTTGTGGGACAAAGTCGGCCTGTCGTGGGATGAAGTGCACCAGGGCAACAACGCCACCATGTTTACCGGGACGCACGATTACACGCCCGCCGAATGGGCGCGATTCCAGGCGTGGCTCGACCGTGTGTATGTGGATTTCACCGGTAAGGTTGCCGACGGCCGTAAGCTGCCCAAGGAAAAAGTGCTGGAGATTGCGAAGGGGCGGATCTGGTCAGGCCAGGATGCGAAGAATCTGGGCTTGGTGGATGAACTCGGCGGGTACGATACGGCGCTGAAACTGGCGAAGAAAGCGGCCGGAGTTCCCGAAGGGGATGACGTCAAGATCGTGGTCTATCCGCGGCCCAAGACTTTTTTCGAGAGCGTGATGAAGCGTCGAGGCGCGGAAAACAGCGACAAGGAAGCCGTAGGCCAAACGCTGGCGCGAATTCTGCAGGACGTGCAGCCAGTGGCGCGACAGCTGGATGCGCTTGGGATCAAGAGCAAGGATACAGATCAGGATGACGTGCTGCGGATGAACCCGGTACCCAGTACACAGTAACCAGTCTGCTGTAGCGCTTCTGGGTACTGGGTACTGGCAACTGGGTACTTACACTCCCAGCTTCTTCACTTCCTCGTTGTAATACTTGCGATAGAGGATCGACCATTCCTCGGAGCCCTCGATGATGGTGCGGCGCTGGCTCTCGATCTTTTGACGAGCGGCCTGATCGATGCGGGCTTCCTGCATGAACAACTCTTCCAGAATCTTGCGGACTTCGAGGCGGATGGTGTTACGGTCTTCGATGAACTCGACCTCATCCAGGTCGGCCACCGCGTCGGTGACCACGTGGGCGAGTTTGTTGACTTTGTCGCGACTCAATCGCACGGCAGGGACGTCCTCATACTCTTAACTCTGTTTTAACTCTCTTTATAACTCTAAAGAATAGCCTTGTATTTCTTCACCAGCTCGGTTTTCACCTTACGGAACATTTCCTGGTAATTGGCGCCGCTCTTCTGCATTTCGTCGGAATACGCCTCGAGGATGACGCGCACCTCGTCGTTAATGCGGTCCTCAAGCGCCAGTTCTTCGAGCAGGGCGGCGTGCACCTTCTCGTTAAGAGCGGGCATCGCCTTGGTCTCAATGAGACCGCTCGCCACCAGTTTTTTGGAAACTTCGCGGGCCAGATAGCCCACGTATTCTTTCGAAAAGAGCATGATGAAAGCGCTTTTTTGTGAACACAAAGTTTAACACAACGCTGGAAAGCGGTGGCGAAAGTGAGGCCCTCGCAAGCTTTCCCCTGTGTGCCCTGTGCACCTCTGTGTCCTCTGTGGTAAAGACTTTTCTTGAACTACGGGGAACACAGGGGTTCACAGGGGAAAACCCCACAGGGCCAAACAAGCCAGCCGCTGGCCGCGAATTGGCGGGTGACCGACGTAAGCCGTACAATAAAGGCACTCCATGTCTCCACATCCAGACGACTTGACCGGCATGAAAGACGATATGACCGCCTTCATTGAAGGTCTGGGCATGCGCCGCTTCTTTGGCTATGTCGAATGCGAAGAGGTTCCCAGCGTGCTCTGGGACTCGGAACACAACCCGGATGGCTGGAAAGATTTCGTGGAGCTGGCCAAATCCACCGGCGCACCCTTCCTGACCATGCACTCCTGGGCGCTTGACCGCGAAGAGTTGGAGCGCTTGTCCCAGCGGCTAGCCGACGGCGATTACGGAAGCGAAGAAGACTTGGAAGAAAGCCGCTGGCTGAAGACCTACGTCGGAAAGACTGGATTCGTGCAGCTGGGCTGGGCGTACCAGGGATGCGTCTTCGTCTTCGAAGCCGGCACCGAATGGTACGAACATTATCAGCATCTCCGCGAACTGGCCGATGACGGCGGCGGATTCATGATCGATGAGCCCGACCAGGACGAGGAGCGGTAGGACTCTGTCGAGGGTCGCATGACAAGATTGATCGTCAGGCACATTCAGTGGTTATTGTTGGTTGGACTCTTGCAAGCTAGCGGCCAAACATTGCAACCAACTATCGTGAGAAATGCTTACGTGAGTGGAGAGCGTGCCGTCTTCAGCTTCAATGGAAAGCTTCTGACTATTCGCCATGGAAGTGAACGATCCGGGCTGGGATTTGCCACCGACTGGTATGCCTACGCAGATGGAGCATGGCGATCCCTTCCGACACCATCGCACTCTCGTGCTCTCCCGCCGGTACACTTGGGAGAATGCGATCAAGAGGATGCCATAGATATTTCAAGCCGTTTCCTTGAGTATATGCAAGTGTTGCCGCCAGGCTCGAAGCTCAAGTACGTTGGAGCTTTACCCGAGCGAAAACAATATGCGCTCGCAATTTATTCCCGACTGGCGCCCAATACTCAAAGTGGTAGCATTCTGCAAATCTCGTTATTTCGTAACGGCCTAGCGCCAGTCGCCCTTGCAACCGCGGACATAGGGGAGGCTCGATATTGTAACGCTCAATGGAGCGATCACGATGACGGCACACAAGACTTGATCGCGTTCACGCTCGAACCGGCCGGGAGTTCGGTATCTTTCGCATTTCAAAGCTTCGCAATTCATTAGGTAAAGGCGCAAACGGCGCAGGACCTGTTCCAAAAGTCCGAGTTTCCCCCTACGCCGACTCAATCGCCGCAATCTCGTTGGCGATTTCACAGCAGAGTTCTTCAGCCTCGGCGGGGAAGCGGTTCCGCGCCGGCTCGGGAAACGCGGCGAGAATCTCAGCATAGCTGCGACCAGATCGGCAGCGAATTACCGCGAACCCAAGCGCATCCGCCAACTCGCAGCTGCGCGGGACCAATGCAGCTGCGCCCACCGCCCGTGCTTCCGGGTCGTGATGGCACGCGGCGACCGCCAGGAACGCGCCGGGAAGCTTCCAGGCAGTCACCAGCGAACGTCCAGCCTGGCAGTGATCGATTCCGCACAACTCAAGTTCGCTCTGAAGAACGTCCTGGGGTTGGTCCGCCCCGCGCTCGATGACGCGAGCATATGCCTCTGGCATCACCGCGGCCATGGCTACCCTGCCGATGTCGTGCAGAATTCCAGCCGTGTAGGCGAAATCTTTGTCCAGGAATCTCCACTTTGCGCTGCGTTCGGCGATGATCGCGCAGGCGATGCTGTGATGCCAGCACGACTGGATTAGCGGTGTGAACGAGCCCTTGAGATACGCCCTCAGGCCAACTGTGATTACCATGGTCCTCAGGCGCTGGAAGCCGAGTAGTATCGATGCCTGCAGCACGCTGGTGATCTCCTTGGAAAACGCAACCAGAGGAGAATTGGCGATCCTGAGGACGGCCGTCGAAAATGCGACATCGGAGCGGATCAAATTGCAGAGTTCCAGCAAGGACGTGTCCGTGCCTGACATCAGGTTCAGCGCCTTCAGCGCGATTGCCGGGAAGGGCGGAATCCTGTCCGGATCCCACCGCAGTTCCGTCGCTTCTCGCGCCTGGGATGTTTCCGTTGCCAGAGTCATAACATTCCCGTGTCGTGTACGTTTCGTTCTCCATGCCACAAGCGTTCGCGGCAAAATAAGGGAAAGGACTACAGGTCTCCCCGATTATTCCATCGGCAATCTCGTGTGTTTCCATGAATGACCGTGATGTGCCTGCTTCTGGCAATATGGGCAAGCTGCTAATCTGGTTCCTTCCAGAAAGCTGCTCATGCGATGGGTCGCCAACGATGGATCGCCAACGATGAATCGCAAACGATGGATCGCCAATCCGCTCAACTCTCCGAAGGCCACGGTGCTGGCTGCTTCACTGCGTGATTCCAACCTGAAAATCTCCCCTGCCGCTCTGCCCGTGCTGGCCGATCTGCTCGTCGGCCGTGGGATCGAGGAGCCGGAGGCGGCTGCGCGGTTTCTTTCGCCGACGCTCAGCGACCTTCACGACCCGTTGCGGATGAGCGGCATGAAATCCGCGCTGGATCGGCTGGAAGCGGCGTTAGAGCGCAAAGAGAAAATTCTCATCTATGGCGATTACGACGTGGACGGCACCACCGCGATCGTCATCCTCAAGACGGCGATCGAGCTGTGCGGCGGGGCGGCTGACTTTCATGTGCCGCATCGCATCCGCGAAGGTTATGGCATGCGCGACGAGGTGATCGAGCGCGCCGCCGCCGACGGCGTGCGGCTGATCATCAGCGTCGATACCGGCATCCGCGCCTTCGCCGCCGCCGACACCGCGCGCCGCACCGGAGTCGACCTGATCGTCACCGACCATCACCTTCCGGGCATGGACGGCGTTCCGCAGGCGCTGGTGGTTATTAATCCAAATCAAGAAGGTTGCGATTATCCCTGCAAGTATTTATGCGGCGCCGGCGTGGCGTTCAAGCTGGCGCAGGGATTGATGCAGCGGCGGCTGGATGTTAAAGATCAATCGCGCCTGCTGATGTCGTTCATGAAAGTCGTGGCCATCGCGACCATCGCCGATGCCGTCCCGTTGCTGGGCGAGAATCGCGTGTTCGCTAAACTGGGATTGCAGGGATTGCGTCGTCCCGTGAACGTCGGCCTGAAGGCCTTGCTCGAAGTTGCGAAACTGGGCGACGGGCGCGCGCTGACCGCGACCGAAGTTGCCTTCCGCGTCGCGCCTCGCCTGAACGCTGCCGGACGCATGGACGTCGCCCGCGACGTGGTCGATCTGTTCAACGAGAAAGACGCGGAGCGTGCGCGGAAGATTGCCGGCCGGCTTGACCAGTTGAACGCCGAGCGTCAGGAAGAAGAGCGGCGCATCATGGACAGCATTTTGCGTCGTCTGGAAGAAGAGCCCGCGTTGCGCGAAGCCTATTGCGTGGTGGTCGATGGCGAAGGCTGGCATCGCGGCGTGATTGGCATCACGGCGTCGCGCGTGGTGGAGCGCCACGGCCGTCCAACCCTGGTCATTTCCCGTGAGGGAGCCGAAGCGCACGGCTCGGGACGATCGATCCCGGCGTTCCATCTACTGCATGCGCTCGAATCATGCCACGAGCTGTTTTCCCGCTACGGCGGACACGCGCACGCGGTTGGTTTTGCGCTGCCCAGTGCCAACGTGGAGAAACTGCGCGAGCATCTTGACAGCTACGCGCGCGCCCGACTCACTCCCGCCGATTTTGAGCCGCAGCTGGAGTTTGATCGAGAACTGCCGCTGGCGGAGGTCACGCCCGAACTTCACCAGGCTCTGCTTTTGCTGGAGCCTTTTGGGATGGAAAATCGCGAGCCGGTTTTTGCCGCGCGAGCGGTGCGGCTGATGGCGCCTCCGCAGGCGGTGAAAGAGAAGCATGTGCGCCTGCGAGTTGCGCCCGCCGTCGTTGCCACGGTTATGGGCGCGGGCGCGACAGCGCAAGACTTCACTCCGCGCTGCCATCCCGATGCGGCGGCCATTCCGAATCGACGCGTCGAATCATTGTCATCATCATCATCGTCATCGTCTTGGCGCGACAACATCGGGTTCAAAGCGATGGGCTGGGGGCTGAAGGAATCCTGCGACCGCTTGCAGTTGCTGGCTGGAGACCGGCTCGACATTGCCTACTCGCTCGGCATGAACGACCATCCGGAATTCGGCGGGTTGGAGCTGACTTTGCGCGACGTGGTGCGCGCCCGGTGAGCGTGCTTGTTTCCCCCTTTTGTTTCTGCCGGTCTACTTGTTCCTTTTGACAAGAAGCCAATCCATCTTTATAGTGCCGGGCATGAACGGAACTTTCTTTTGCAACAAATGTGGCGCGCAGAATACCTCGGGCGCTCAGTTTTGTAGTCGTTGTGGTGCGCCCACGGGCCCGGTGTCCGCCAACCCAGTGCCCGCCAACCCGGCGACGTCCAGTCCGGCATCGCCCTACTCAGCCCCAGCGCCTGCGTATCAGCCGGTTGCGCCGGCGATAGGAGTTCGCTACGGGGGCTTCTGGATTCGGGTAGTTGCGGCCATTATCGACGGTATCATTGTGCGCGTGGTGGTGTCTCCGATTCACCTGATTTTCGGTGGTCTCGGGCTGGCAGGTATGATGAGCGGTCTCCCCCATCATGGGCTTGCTCTTTTCGGCGGCGGTCTTACCCTCATCATGTCGCTTTTTGGCTCCTGGTTGTATGAAGCATTCATGGAGAGCTCGTCGTATCAGGCGACGCTGGGCAAGATGATCTTCGGGATGAAAGTTACCGATCTCAATGGTAACCGAATCTCCTTCGAAACCGCGACGGGAAGGCATTTTGCGAAGTGGCTTTCCGGGTTAATCCTGTGCATCGGCTTCATCATGGTCGGTTTCACGGAGCGCAAACAGGGATTGCACGATCTCCTAGCCGGAACGCTGGTACGGCGGGTATAAACTCGGCGAGCGCTAACCCAGCAGGCTGCGCACGATTTTGCCTCCGCGGCTAAAGCCGGCTCTGATAGCAGGCCCGTTATCGCAGCGGTAAACCGCTGCGCCACCCAAAATCAAGTGCCCTCGCGGGGCGTCACAATCTCCCGCCGCCTTCTCGAACTCCTTCCGAACTCGCTCCCGAATCCCTCCCGAATTAAAATAATCGCATGCAAAACGCAACGCCGGCGGCCATCGCGGTGCTTGTGCTGGAGCTTGCACCGGTCGCCGTGTTTGGATTCGCCGGCGAACGGGTGGGGCAGGCATGCGCCCGCTGGCCGTCAACGGTACGAACCGCCTTACCCGTATTCTGCGCGTTGCCTTACGTCCTGATTTGCTCTTCGCAGCAGATGTTTTCGTGGAAATGGTGTGCTCTGTATTCCGTGCTGCCCGTGGCGATCGCGTGGCTGCTGGGGCAAGCCGCCATCGCCGATCCCGAACAACACGGCAATTGGCGAGATGCGATCATTCTCCTGACGCTGGGACTGGCGGTTGATTTGCGCTGGTTCGAGCGAGCGTGGCCTAGCGGGCTTGCGGGGTTGGGCAAACTGCTCCTCGTCGATGCCGCCTTGTATGGATTCGTGGCCATCCGGCGGCTCAGCGGAACCGGCTTTGATTTTCGCCTCCGCTGGAAAGACTGGAAGACCGGGCTGCGGGAACTCGTCTTTTTTACTCCGTTAGTTCTCGCGCTGGGGATGGCGCTGGGCTTTCTCCATCCGCATAGCTACGCGCCGCGGTTCTCGATCATTCTGAAGATGATTTCGACTTGGATTTATATCTTCATTTTCATTGCGGTTCCAGAGGAACTGTTTTTTCGCGCCTGGGTGCAGAACCTGCTGGAACGGCGCGTGGGGCGGCGAGTGGCGCTGGCGATCACGGCAGTGTTGTTTGGACTCTCCCATTTCAACAAACGGTCGGCCCACTTCAACTGGCAGTATGTCTTGCTGGCAACCATCGCCGGGATCTTCTACGGCCGGGCATGGCGCGAGCAACGGCGAGTACCGGCCTCGGCGATCACTCACGCCAGCGTGGACGCCATCTGGTCGTTCTGGTTTTAGCGAGGGACAAAATGGCGGTTGGGTCGAAAATCTTCCCCGTGGTTGCGACCGCCTTCGGCCGGTACTTTGTTTGGGCCCAGATCGTCATCGTATTTGCATTTCTGGAGTTGACGCTTTGGGCGCCCACGCGGGAAATCCGCAACCGCTGGGCCATCATCGCGATGTTCACGATTCTGATCCTGGTGCTGATCAACCGGCCCTCGCTCGAGCGTCTCGGTCTCCGGTTACCGAAAACGTTCGGCGTCAGCCTGGTCCTGGGGATCGGCTTTCTGACGGTTGTCCTCATGGTGATTCTCGCGAACCGGGCGGGCGGACAAATTCCCGCCAATCAGACTTGGCCAGCTCTGCAGCCGGTGTGGGGATATGTGATCTGGGCCCTGATTCAGGAATTCATACTGCAATCATTTTTCTTCAACCGCTTCGAAGAACTCTATGGAAGTTCGGCCGCCGTTTGGATAGCATCCACACTCTTCGCCGCCGTTCACCTGCCCAATCCCATCCTGACCACCGCAACGCTCATCGGCGCCCTTTTCTTCTGCGAGATGTTCCGGCGCTACCGCAGCATCTATCCCCTTGCCGTCGTCCACGCGATGCTCGGACTAACCATCGCCATCATTACCCCCGACAGCCTGGTGCACCACATGCGGGTGGGGATTGGATATCTGCGCTACTAGCAGGCTGCGGAAAAAGTCGGCTCCTAGCATTTGTCCAATGTGGACCGCTCAATCGCACCGGTATACGGCCAGCGGGTGAAATCCTCATTTCTTATTGTTGCAAGAAATCGTTGACAGCTTGGCCGATTTTCGCCTGTTCGCAGCGATGAGCGCGGTGGCCGCAGCTACTGTCCAGTTCTAGCAGCTGCGTTTTGAGCAGCTTGGCAAACTGAATCGAGGTCGTCGGATTCACGAGATGGTCCTGCCGGTTGATCACGATCAGGGCCGGGACGTGAACGATTGCTGCCGCGCGTTCCAGGGATCCCCCGAATGGCGCTGCGATGTCCTGGGTCAGAATAGCCTGCGTCTGCCGGACACTGTCGTTTGCATCAAAGCTGCCGTCTTCCGCCTGCTCGGCGAAGAACTTCTCGAAGTCCTTGCCGGGCGTACTGCTCACGACGTGTTCAGGCGTGGTAAGGACGAGGGCGTGCACGCTGTCGAGCAGATGTAGCCTCGGTTGAGTCGTGTACTGCCCATTTTTCCAGTCCGGATCCGCTTCCACCGCAAGCAGTTCCGTGCGCCACAGGAGCATGTCCCACGATGTAAGTTGCGGTGAGCCCACAATCGAGACGATCTTGTCCATGAACTCTGGGTATGAAACTGCCCACTGAAATGCTTGCATGCCCCCCATGGAGAATCCCATCACCGCAAGTACGTGCGTGAGGTGCAAGGAATCCGTGAGCATCTTGTGCTCAGCGTTGACCATGTCGCGAATAGAGATTTTCGGAAATTGCATTCGCGGTTGGGTGCTGCTGTTTGAGGGAGAGGAGGAGATCCCATCGGCAAGCGAGTCCACAGCAATCACGTAGTACGTGGCGCTATCCACCATTTTGCCTGCGCCAATGCGGCTAGCCAGGTCGGCTGAGCGCCCGCCGAGATACGTGGGAAATACCACCACGTTGCTTTTTTGCGGATTTTCTGTTCCGAAAGTGCGATAGCCGACAACACAATCGCGGATCACTTCCCCATTTTCCAACTTGAGATCCCCGATTCTGGCGAATTGCTGGTCTTCGGCATGAAGAGCCGCACAAAGTGGGGCAAGGAGCAGAAGCAGCAACGACATTCGTTTCATAGCCAAGCACCTCCTGGCGAATCTGAACACAGAATTGATATGACTGTCGAGAACAGCCCTCGCGCCACCTGCCGAAGCGTGAATCTCAAGGAAGTTGCTCAGCACCAGAAGACTCTCTTGTTTCCACAACGCAAGCTGATAAGAAGAAGGTATGCGCGGAAAAGATGAGCAGCAGTTGAATGTGTTCAGCTAAGTCAGCCCCGAACAGCGAGTTCCGCAAGACCACCCGTTGCGCGCTCTGCGGGCCGTGGCCGACGAGGCGCTACAGCAGTTGCAACCACGGTTCAACAAGCTGTATGCGAAAACCGGGCGACCATCTAGGGCTGCGGCACCAGGAACGACGCTCGCACACTCAGCCGCAGGCTCACGCGATACACTACCTTCTGATGGCCCTTCCGGTTTCACAGCTGCGCCGCTGGTTCGCCTTGGGCGCGATTCTCATGGTGGCGATCGTTGCGGGGATGTATTTCTACGCGCGCTGGCGTGTGGGCAAAGTCGTCCACGACATGCCGGCGAAAATGGGCCTGGACATTCAGCAGACCGCCGAGGGCTTTTCCATCTCCAAGTCGGTAGAAGGCCGCACTCAGTTTACGGTGAGTGCTTCCAAGGCGGTGCAGTTCAAGGAGGGCGGACGGGCGGACTTGCACAACGTCAAGATCGTCGTTTACGGCAAGGATGCCAGCCGCTTTGACCGGATCGCCGGGGATGATTTCGAGTACGATCCAACATCGGGAATTGTGAACGCGAAGGGCAAGGTGCTGATTGACCTGGAAGCGAATCCCGAGGGGATTCGACATTCCGACCAGTCGCCTCCCGAGCAAACCAGAATCCCACTTCATCTTGAAACCGACGGGCTGGTCTTCAATAAGAACACCGGGGACGCTTCCTCTACGGGCAAGGTCGTATTTCAGACGCCGCAGGCATCCGGTTCGGCTGTGGGTCTTCAATATGTGGCCAAGACGGGCACGATGAACCTGCTGTCGGCGGTCGTGATGACCGTCAACCGGCCGCAACCGGTGCTTCTGAATGCGGATCATGGCGTAATAACGAAGCAGCCTCGTCAGGTGGTGCTCAACACAGTGCACATGACCCGGGACCAGCAGGAA
>Ga0209448_10000023_pt1 | contig 58993 bp, 56 predicted proteins | sample BogFormECP14_OM2_FD_188245 | JGI IMG/M metagenome (GOLD analysis project Ga0209448, IMG submission 188245) | Bog forest soil microbial communities from Calvert Island, British Columbia, Canada - ECP14_OM2 (SPAdes) (version 2) | ecosystem: Environmental > Aquatic > Freshwater > Wetlands > Bog ... | reverse complement strand
CTGGGTAGTGGGTCAGTTTCCGATTACGCGACTTATGTGTGCCACGAGCACGAAAGGAGGAAACGTTGAGTAGTGCGCAACTGCTTAACTGATGAGGGTAGGCCCCTCGGAACCGGTTTACAGGAACAGGTTCCAAACCACCTTCGGCGGCTGTAGTCAAAAGCTATGGTCGTGAACGCAGAAGGAAAGGCCTGGCAACGACCAGGTCAGGTGACAGGCAAGAAGAGGACCGCAAGAGAACCACTGCTGAAGTGTCGAAACGTTAGAGACGATGTCAAAACCGCGGGGGGGGGTAAGTTACTGACTCCCGCTCGATCCGCGTTCGCACGCTGCGCGGCTCGGCGAGGGTTCTGGAGTAAACGATCTTCTCGGCCGCCTGCCATTGCCGCGTCCAGTCGCGCAAAAACTGCGGCAGGTTGGGAACCGTGTGCGCAGTCTCCTAATAGACCATCGACTCGTACATCCTCCGCCCGTAGAGGTAGGTGCCAACTGACGAGGTGAGCTGGTTGATGTAGGGATTCACCTCTTCGTCGGGAGCGGCAAAGTCGAAGCGCCCGTGCTCGTCTTCCACGTAACCTTCCACGGACATGAGCATCGAGTAGATCAATGACATTTGTTCAACTCCGGCCTCTTTGAGACCTTGCTGGCCAACAAATTCTGCCATGGTTTCACACTGCGCCGCACCGGTGTTGTTAGTCCTGATTAGCATTCACCTCGTTGAAACCAAGCACGGCAGCGCAGCGATCTTCGCATCCGGCGTCTCGAAGCTCCTGGTTCCGCTCTGGTCTTTCATGGACAGAGACACCCAATCGCTCTTTGTCTCTGCCGTCCTGCTGAACTCAAACACGATTTTTTCGTTCTCTCCGCGTTGGTAGCTCATTGTCCGTAGCATCATGGGATACATTTCTTTCGTCACGTCTTCGGCCGGTGGGCCGCACCTCACGATCAAGTTTTCCGGCGTCACATCTACTGCCGCTCGTTCCTGCCGCTTCTCCCGTGCGTTTCTGGTGCTCTCAAACATGCGTGTCACTACCGTGATCACCGTCATCATTACGAAAACCGCTCCAGCAACAATCAACCACAAGCGCTTTGTGCGTTTCAGGAACTCCCCAAACTCCACCATCGTCCCAGCCGTGCCGGTCTGGCTGATCTCCGGCGCAACCACCTTTTGCGCCGTTTGCGTTTGCTTCGAGGCGGTCTTTTCCCTCCCCGAAGACTCCGTAGCCGCTGTCGTGCTTCGCAGCGAATCCGGTCCCGTTATCACGGTCTGTTCGCCCGAATACACGGGTTCCTTCTGTTTCGTCTCCTCCATGCGTTTCCGCCTTTCGGGGTCTACTCTAATCATCGGCCTATGCGCTCTTCGCGTCTCCATATTCTTGCTGCTTATTGCGAGAGGGTAACTCGAACTGCGCTGCGACGGGCACACCGTCCCTTCCTTACCACTCTCCTGGCACGGCTTCCAGGAGGCCTAGAATTTGCACTTTTTATTAGAGCTCGTGGTTGCTCGACCTGGCGCCTACTTGTGTAAATGCCGATTAATCTTTGAGGCGATTTTGAATGGCCGAGCGCACTCATTGTTTCTGAGCAAGGACCAGGTTGTTTTCAAGCAACGACAGAAACAGTCTGAACTCGTACCCTTCGCGGGTTTAGTTCAGCACAACTGTCAGGCTTGGACCATGAAGCATGATCAGGAGGAGACTGTCTGAAACCTTCGTCAATCCGTATTCTCGTGGTAGATGATTTCGAACCCTGGCGTCGTTTTGCTTCTTTAACGCTCCGCAAGAAACCGGGATTGCAGGTCGTCGGAGAGGCTTCAGACGGTTTAGAAGCGTTTCAGAAAGCGGTGGAACTGGAGCCGGATTTGATACTACTGGACATCGGACTCCCATCGCTAAATGGAATCGAAGCCGCTCGGCGAATTCGTCAAATTGTCCCGGAAGCTAAAATAATCTTCTTGAGTGAGGAATCTTCGGCTGACGTGGTGCAAGAAGCTATGAGCTTTGGCGCATCAGGCTATGTTTTCAAAACAATGGCCGCAAGTGAACTGCTCACCGCCGTGGAAACAGTCATGTCTGGAATGAAGTTTGTGAGTATCTGAAAAGAAACTACAATTCCACCGTCAACCCGCTGCCGCCATCGTCAGTCGTCCACTTGGCGGAGTAACTGCAAGCGACGCCAATTTGGTTTCCGGGACTTTAAACTGAGCAAAGCCGCAATCCAAGCAGATCAAGCACCTCGGGAATAAGCAGACGCCGGGATTACCCACGTAACGCCTGTTAAGAATTGGAAACGTCCAAAAGCTGCCACCGATCACATATCCAATCCTCTTCAAAAGGCGTACGTAAAATTGTAATGTGTGTTGAAAACTTCACTTCTGAGAAATTATTCCCCGATTCTTTCTTTACTTTTGAAAGATAGACTTTTTTATCCGCCATCGTAATTAATGACACTAGCCAGTGGCTCCGCCATGCGTCAGAAGTACACCTGCATTGTTGTTGAAAGTGTTGAGAAGCGCTGCCTCCATTCGGTGAAGTCTGCAGCGGCGCAACTCAATGAAAACCAAGCAGCTTTCTGAAGGAGAAATCAATTATGCCAATTAAGAATCCAAAGGAACTATTTGTAACGATCCTGAGCCAAGTGCGGCAAGGCACTGAGCGTTCGGCGGCGGCCTACAAGGAACTGGGCGAATTGGCCCAGAATTCCGAAATCCAGGAGGCCCTCGAAGCCCGGGCTTTCGTGTCCCAGCAAACGCTAGCGAAGCTGGACGAGACATTCCGATTGATCGGAGAGAAACCGGTAAACGTTACCGGACGGCTCCACGATGTTTTTGTTGAGGATTTCCGCAGGGAGCTCGCGGAGATCCAATCCCCGGAGGTGAGGCGGCTCTTTGTACTGGCGAAGGCCAATCAATTGAGCCACATGCGCACGGCGGAATACGTCACGTTGGTGGCGGCCGCTGACATTACCGATAACCATGGCGCGGGCGTGCTGCTGGAAAGCTGCCTCGCCGACCATTTGGCGTTCGTCGAACGGACGAAGCGTTTGATCCATCGCGTCACAGAAGCGAAGATCGCGGCGAGAGCTGCGGGCTGAGCGCTCAACTAGCAAACCACGTGAAGAAGAGTCCGCATGGTCCTGTCTCTTCTGCGAGACAGGACCATGCGCGTGTCTCCCAGGCCAGCAACAAGTACGCATTTCAATCGACTGGGATACGGTGCGATCTAGGCTGGAAGTGGTATGCCAAGTGCCTTCATGCCGAGAGTAGGCCGACTCGGCCCACGCCTTGCCTATTAGGTCGGACCTCTCACTCCGCTCAATTCGTCTGCGTTTCCGTTGGAATCCATCGCGCTGGCGGTCATTGCTTGGCCTGGTTAATTCTTTGTCACAATCGGCCAATTGAATTGACCTGATCTCATGTTCGGCCTAACCTGCCGTTCATGACAACCGCCGGCCTTAGTGAATTGCGTCTTGCCTACAAGAAGGCTGTTGATGAGTGGGTGTGGGCAATCCGCGCCGAGGAAGACTTGGCGACCACAGACCATTCCATGACCGAGATGGAGCAGTGGGACGCGGCTCACTTTGCGGAACAAGACGCACAGAAAAAGGCGACGGAAGCACGCGAAGCCTATAAAGACTCTCTTCGAAAAGTGAACTACGGAATTTAAATCCCTGCTGCGGTTTCGAGAAGCACTCTTTACAGAATTGTGGGCCGGGAAACAGTAGAAGTACGATTCCAAGGACCGCTGCTGCTTTACTTCACTCCGACACCGGCTGGCCCCGGTCCTCCGCCGCGCCACCACGGTTCAGATTTCGGAAATGTGTAGAGAGGAGTTGGCTTCTCTGGTTTTGCGCTTTTCACTTGCTTTACTTTCTCTGGTTTTGCTTTTTTCACTCCCTGTACCTTCTCTGGTTTTGTGTCCCCTCCTACACCACTTGGTTCCTGCGCGCAAAGTCTTGAAGCGGCGGCCACCCCGCACAACAAAAGCCCACACAACAAGCGAACTCGCATGTCAGTCTCCCTTCGCTCCAAATGCGGCGCTCAACGAAAGTTCCCGGGTCGAGAAATTGAGCAAAGTGGATATTGGAAATTTGAAGTGGACATGTCTATCGTCAGAATTGACAGTCCGCTTTTCTTGTCCCGCCACGGTCAAGTTGTTCGCGGATTTGTGGAACAAGTGCCAATTAAAGGAGGAGCAGGTACTTGAGTCCAGGTCAAGCACCCGCTCTCGCGGGGTGTCAAAGGGGCAATCTGGCGGTAAGGCTGCCGACAGACGGCGCACTCGGGAATCGGGAACTTGTCCACCGCCGCGGTGTCCAACTTAACGAGGACGCGCGCAACCTCACATCCCTGCGAGCGCGGCGCCGGTCTCCTGCGGTAGTTGAGCAACCCACAGGAAACCGGCGTCGCAAAAATCTCTGTTCTCGCTCGCAGGACTTTTTTGTGGAGGTGTGTGATGTCTATCGAACCCGAACCCCATTCGCAAAATGATTTTGGTTCCCTTCAAGGTTGTTTCGTGGAAGGCAGCGCCGAGCAGCGCACGCGTGAACGCCGCATTCGCCGCCGAGCATTGATCATCTCAATCGCCGCGCAAAGCGCAATTCTCGCAGCCATCATTCTGTTTCCGCTGTTCGGAAAACCTGAGCGGATCGCGCAGGCCAGCGTAATGCCGATTCCACCGTACTTTCACAACAGCGCGCCCGAGCGTCGTCCAACGCCGCGCAATCCCGACCAGCAAATCGTCAGGCATCTTTGCGCGACTTGCTATTCGCCAAGATTTCCCCAGCATCCGGCGACCATGGACAACACGCCACAGCAGGATCCCATTCCTGGCGAACCCCAGGGAAACGCTAACCCCCAGGTTCCGTGGGGCACCGCACTGGACGATGGAAGACGGCAGCCCGAACGTCCCGTGGACGTTCGCCCGCGAACACCACAACGTGTCCTTGTGGGTCACCTCGAACCAGCAATGCTGATCCGTCGCGTCGAGCCCGTCTATCCCGCACTCGCGAGACAGATCCATCGCGAGGGCCAGGTGGAATTGCACGCAATCATCTCCACGGACGGCACCATCCAATCCTTGCAAGTCGTCAGCGGCGACACGCTCTTCCTGCAATCCGCCACCGACGCCGTGCGCCAGTGGCGCTACCGTGCCACCGTTCTCAATGGTCAGTCTGTCGAGATCGAGACCTACATCACGGTCATTTATACGCTCCAGCACTAATCGCGAAGTTCGCCTCCGCAAAAGAAAAGGCCGCCCCAAAAAAAGGCGGCCTTAGTTTTTTTCGTTCCGTTACTTTAGCGTTCGAGAGTCCAACGCAACACCCGATGCACGAAGAAATGCGATCACGATTTTCACATTCTTGCTGGCCGGAGAGGTGCGTGGGGCCGCGCCTGCCTTTATTGCTGCGCGGCCCCCTGCCTGCACCGGGCTACCGAATCGTCTGTACCATTTCCGTCCGGTTCAACCGGAGAAGAAATTCTCTGCGCGCTCAGGTTCTTAGAAATGAAACACAATTCCTGTCGACGTGCGCAAGTTATTCTGCGATTGATTGTTCGGAGTCCCTTGCGCAAATCGCGTCAACAGGTAATCGACCTCCAGCGGCCGGAGTGACAATCGATTGCTGATCCGGTAGTCCACACCGCCGCCAATCGCCATCGCAAACGCATTTTGCGAGCCGAGCGTGCCACCGGCGATGCTTGCGCCTGCATGCGCCACTCCAAAGAGGGTTTCCGCGAACGGCAGGAAGTGATGGTAACTGCGATAAGAAAACCGAGGACCGAAAAGATAAGTGGAAAGCGTGCCGTCCACTCCTGTGCCCAGAATATCTCCGTTGTGATAGCCGCCGAAATCCGCGACTCCACTCACCCAATCTCTGATGTGATACGTTACGGAAGCGCTCCCACCGTTCAAACTGAAGCTGTCTCCGCTGGTTGGCCCCGGATTTTCGCGCACGTAGGAATAGCCCGCGAAAATATCCACTTTCGGAGCTTCCTGCGCGTGAGCAGCGCCTCCGCACAAGGAAACAAAAGCGAGTAGAGACACAACAATCCGCATTCTCATAAAACCTCCAATAGTTTGAATTGTCCGTGCGATCCGGCGTGTTCCATGCACGGCTTCGCGTCTAGCGGTGTGCCTAAGGCAGGAAGGCAGCGATCCGCGTTTTCTCTTTTGTGTTATTCATAAAGATGCATCGCCGCCGCGGCAAGTTGCAATCAAGCAGAAATATTTTGGGGAAGAAAAGTTACCGGCTGGCGACCATCAATCGGCAGGTTCCACTACAGCAGCGGCTCGCCAGAAAAGCGCGCAATCGTTTCCCGCGTGGTGTCGCGAAGGCGGATCAGTTCGTGCCAAGCCGAAGTTTCCTCGATTTTCGCAGCGTCGCTTATAACACGAGGATAGATCGGCGGCGAGACGGTGATGGTCACGCTGGTCGGGCGCGGCAAGTATGTGCCGTCACGCAGGAATCGGCGCGTGCCAGCCAGCGAAACCGGAACAATCGGCACACCCGCATCCACGGCGGCTTTGAACGCCCCAAGCTGAAACGGACGCACGCCGTCTTCTGCTGTAAACGTTCCTTCGGGAAAAACAAAAATGGATTCTCCCTCGCGCAGCAGCTTTTCCATCTCTTCCGATTGCCGCAACCGCGATTCCGGATCGCTGCGGTCAAACTTCGTATGCCGCATCTGTCGCAAGAATGTCCCGATGAACGGCATTCTCCCGACTTCCATTTTGGCCACGAAGTGATACGGAACGCCAAGGCCCAGCATCAGCGCCAACACATCAAAATAGCTTGTGTGATTCGCGGCATAAACTTTTGCCCCGGGCGCATCCACGTATTCCTTGCCGACGACACGCACGCGGCAGCCAATCAGCGCAAACAGAATTTTCAGCGCCGCGGACGTGAAGCGCCCCGCTTTGCGATAGTCGTTGATGAAATTTACAATCGTCCACGTCGGAACGATCCACACCAAAAACACGACGCCAAAGTACAAGCCGTACAGAATTTCCAAGCCTCGCCGCACGCCGGACCAAATCTCCGCGCCTACGGTGCGCGTCGCGCTGGACGTAGCAAGCCGCGCGATCTGCACCCAGGCTGGCGCCTTGCCCGCAGCCAATTTCCCTGCAAGATAAAGTTGCTTGGTTTCTTCGCGGCGCAATTTTCCGCTTGACGTTTTTGGAATGCTTCCCGGCGGTATGAGCTCGACTCTGTCCGGCGGCAAACCCAGCCCTTGCGCAACTTGCTCCGTCACCGCCGCCACAATCGCCGCGCGCCGCGACGCTTCGCGCTCGCGCGACTCCGCCACCACAATCAGCTTCTCGGTTCCCGATGCTTCATCTTTTTGTCCGAAGGCTACGATGCAGCCTTTGCGAATTCCTTCCGCGCGCGCTGCCAGCTCCTCCACTTCGTGCGGATAAAGATTTCTTCCGCCTTTGATGATGATGTCCTTCACGCGCCCCGTGACATAGATTTCTCCATCCGCACGGTACGCGCGATCGCCGGAATTGACCCACGCATACTTGCCATCGCCCCCCGCCGGCCCCATCGGCAACAATTTTTCTGTTGCTTCCGCATTTTGGTAATAGCCGCTCGTCGCCGAGGCTCCGCGAAACCACAGAAATCCCTCGGTCCGATCGCTCACTTCCTGGCCGTCCGCATCCACTATGCGCACTTCGTGCCGCGGAATCGGCTTCCCGGAAGAAACAAAAGCAATCGCGCTCGCATCGTCCGCTCGTGCCACCATGGCGCGCCCCTGCGCTGTGAATGTCTCGCGCTCGACGCGGTCGATCAGCGGCCCGCGATTCAGTGGCGGCACCGTCACCGCCAGCGAAGCCTCTGCTAGCCCGTACACCGGCAGTTGCGCCTCGCGCCGAAAACCATACGGCGCAAACCGTTCCGCGAATCGCTGCAGCGTGTCGGGATTCACCGGCTCGGCGCCATTCAGCGCCGCGCGCCAACTGCTCAGGTCCAACCCTTGAATATCCTTATCGGCAATCTTTCGCACGCACAATTCGTATGCAAAATTCGGTGCGGCGGAAACTGTTCCGCCGTATTTTTGAAACGCGCGCAGCCAGCGCTCCGGCCGCGCTAGAAACGCCAGCGGCGACATCACCGCCAGCGGCAATCCGAAATGCAGCGGCGTAAGCCACGCGCCGATCAGTCCCATGTCGTGATAGAGCGGAAGCCAGCTCACGCCCACGTCACCGGACCCTAGTTCCACGGCTTCGCCGATCGCTCGAATGTTTGCGAGCAAATTGGCATGCGTCAGCACGACACCCTTAGGATCGCCCGTCGACCCAGAAGTGTATTGCAACAAGGCAATGTCGCTCGCCTTACGCGCTCGGCTGCCCGTTAGATGCAACGGCAGCGCGCCTGGCGAAGGCGGCGGCGCTTTATCCGCGGCGTCGATCAATTTTTCTGCATCGGCCGCTTCCGCCAGCGAATGCACGCGCGGTTTCAAGAGCCGCGCCACTGCTTCCGCTTGACGAAACGTAAGCAGCAAACACACTCCTGCATTTCTCAAAATCGCCGACTGCCTCGACGCATACTCCTCGATGCGGTCCGCGCGAAACGGTGGATAAATCGGCACGGGAATCGCGCCCGCAAGCAAAATTCCCGCGTACGAAACAAAAAACGCACGCGAAGTCGGAAGCATCAGCGCCACGCGCCCGCCAGCTGGCACGCCACGACGCGCCAACTCTGCGGCGCAACGCTGTGCCGCGGAGTAAAGCTCGCCAAACGTCAGCGTCACGCTGCGTTCTTTTCCCTCTGTTTCTTCGGTGATTAGCAAGTGAGTCCGCTCGGCATCGTGCAGCGCGCGATAGCGCAGCACATCCAGCAACGTCTCCGCCGAAAAAACGCCGGCGTCTTGCGCTTCGCGATGAAGTTTTTGTGTGGTGATTGACGCGCGCAAAGCCGAGCCCGCTTCGTCTTCCAGCGTCTCTGCTCCCGGCGCCACTAAGAGGGCCTTCGCCAAATCTTCCGGCGTATTTGCTTCCGCCACAACGCGATCCGGAAGCCGAACGCCAAACGCTGTCTCGAGCCGCGCAAGTAATTCCACGCGCTCCAGGCTGCCAAGTCCCAGGTCGCGGTCGAGCTGCGAAGCTCCATTGAGCATCGGCAAAGCTCCACTGCTGCCCAATTCCTCAAGCAGACTGCGAATAACTTCGAGTACGCGTTCACGAACCTCAGACGCGTCGAGTTGTGTTGCGGGAGTCGCCACAGGTCACACGAATCTTACGAAGGACTATTTCACTTCCGTCAGAGGCTACCACGCGGACATGCAGTTTGCCATCAACGCGAGCAGCTTTCCGCTCGATGAATTACGCGTCGAAAACTACGTGTGCTGGTCTACGACTGGCCCTCCGTGATGATGCAACGGTGGTCCCCTCCCTGGAAGCGATGCTCGCACGCAGCCTGATATTCCGGACTGTGGTACCAACTCTTCGCTTCTTCGTAGGTAGGGAATTCGAGGATGATGATTTCCTCAAGCGCCGGACCTTCCAGAACTTCATGACGCCCATGAATGGCGCGAATGATAGCCGGGTGCTGCTGGAAACTGCGCGAAACTAGCTTTTTGTACTGATCCAATTGCGCTTCGTCGCGAGTCCTTTCGCGCGTGAAGACAATGTAAGCGGTCATTTCTTCTCCTCGGAGGCGTCCATTCGATAGCAACAGAAATTTTGCGTCGTAGTTACGCATCGTAGTTACGCGTCGAAGCTACGTGTCGTAGCAACGCGTCGTAGCTGCGCGTCGAAGTTACGCGCTTTTCTGCTTGGCCTGCGCTGCAGCGTAACCGCGCGGCATAAGTGTAGTGGTAAGGTCCACGCCAGAAAGGTCCGCTCCCGTCAAATCCGTCTCGCGAAGAATCGCCACGCCCATATCCGCTCCGGTGAATTTCGCGCCATTCACATTGGCGAGTCTCAAGTTCACGTTGCGCAGACGGGCGCGGTGAAAAATCGCGTTCGAAAGATCGCAGCGAAAAAACTCCACGCCGCTGGCTTGCGCTTCCGTCAAATCCGCGCCAGGCAAAATCGCTTCCGTCATGTCCGTGTTCCGGAGGTCAGTCCTGCGAAGATTCGCGCCAGACAAATCCGCGCCCGGCAATTTGGCCTTGCGCAAGTCCGATCCTTCAAAATTAGCACCGCGCAGAAACGCCCCGCTCAAATTGATGCCCTGCAAATCAGCGCGCGAAAGATCCGCCCCAGCCAGGTCCGCGCGCGTCCCGCCTTCCTTCCCGCGGAAAAACAGCGAGTGCGCCTCAATAATATCCATTAACCGCTTGCCGTTGTGCTTGATGCTCTTAGCTTTTCTCAATCCCATGGTGTGCTTTCCACTCCTTCTTCCAATACTCCATTTTACCTGCTCTGCGGTACGCTGACGAGCGCTTCCCTGACTCTTCTCCGCGCCAGGCGCCTCTGCACAAGAACCCCCGCCACCGACTGTAGTTTGTGATAGCTTTCTAGAAATGCCCAGTTGCCCGGAAGGTGAGCGTTCCTTTGAGGTCTAGAAAGTTACTCCTTTTCCTGCTGCTGACCTTCCTCGTCGTTCCGTCCTTCTCCTCGGCGGAGCCATCTTCTCAGCTCGCAATTACGCATGTCACCGTCATCGATGCCAGCGGCCGGCCGCCGCAACCTGACCAAACTGTTCTCATTGAAGCAGGCCACATTACCGCGGTGGGTGCAACAGCAACAATCAAAGTCCCAAAAACCGCGCGCACCATCGATGCTTCCGGAAAATTCCTGCTCCCTGGCTTCTGGGACATGCACGTCCATCTCGCCGGAATCAACGCCGATCCCCCTTGGAGCAAACAGGTCCTTCTCCCGCTGCTTCTCGCCAATGGCATCACCGGTGTGCGCGACATGGGCGGCGATCTCGACGCTCTCCTCTCCTGGCAACGAGACATCGAGTCCGGCACGCTCCTTGGCCCGCATATCGTTGCCGCCGGCCCATTCCTTGCCGCGAGTGGCAAGAAAACTCCGGAGCAGTATCCCGTCCACAACGCCGAGGAAGCCCGCGCCGCCGTCGATGAGCTCAAAAAGCGCGGCGCCAATTTCATAAAAATCATTTCGATGCCGTCGCGCGATGCCTTTTTCGCCGTCGCTGACGAATCCAAAAAACAAACCATCCCCTTTGTCGGCCATTTGCCGTTCGAAATCGGCGTCATCGAAGCCAGCGACTCTGGCATGCGCAGCATCGAACACCTTCTCTATAGCGCCTTTGCTCTCTCTTTTTCCTCGAAGGAAACCGAACTCCGCCCTCGCCTGGTACTAGCCGAAAAAAATGGCGACGCCGCGGCCTGGGAGCAGATCGCCCACGAAGCCGACGCCACCTTTAGCCCGGAAAAAGCCGCCGCGCTGATCCTAACGCTCAAGAAAAACGGTACCTGGGTCACTCCCACCCTGGCTTCCTTGGATATTACCTCCCATCCCGGAAACTGGAAAACCGACGACCCCTTGCTTGCTTTCGTCCCCCCGGCGATGGCGAAGCAGTGGCGCGACTCGTTTGACGACACACAGATGAAGCAGCGCGCCGCATGGCTGGGCCGCCAGGCCTCCAACGACTGGAAGCTAACCGGTGAACTTCATCGTGCCGGTGTGCCGATCCTGGTTGGTTCCGACTCCCTCGACCCTTTTGTCTTCCCCGGTGACAGCTTCCACCACGAACTTGCCGAGTTGGTCCGCGCTGGATTTACACCAATGGATGCTTTACAGACTGCGACGCATGGGGCCGCGCTCTTTCTCGGCCGCGAGAAAGAGTTTGGGACTGTCGAAACAGGCCGCGCCGCCGATCTTGTCCTGCTAAGCGCAAATCCGGTGGAGAACATTGCTAATACGCGAAAGGTTTGGGCCGTGATTCGCAATGGCGGCTACTATGACCGCGCCTCTCTCGATACACTACTTGCGCGAGCGAAAGAGGCCGCAGCCGCCGTTTCAGAGGAGAAGCCATAGGAGCGCGGCGATAGAGTGAATCATCTAGAGGGAGCAGCTACACGGGTATACCACGCCAGGTACCTATGAAAGTCTTAACTACACGCCGCCACCGATCGATTACTCTACTTTCGGTGTCTCTGTTTCTGCTGGCGTGCCTAGCTACCTTGCAAATCTCGCCTGCCCAGGACCGTGATCGCGCTGACGAAATCGTCGCCAATCTTGCCGGAGGCCGCGTCATCGTTCACGTCGCTCGCGACAAAATTGTCTTCGCGGCCATCGATCAACCTGTCGAACCTAGCTCGATTCCTCCACGTGTCTTGAGTATCGACCGCACCCACATCGGCGTTCTCCTGGGCGCTTCAGAATGGCGCAGCCCCGCCGATCCCAAACCCGTGCGGCTGGACAAAGATTTTCCCCAGCTTTCGGGTAAGAACCCGCACTACGCCGTCAATCCCGACGAAGTCGCGCCAGATCTGGATGTAATCGGAGTCGCTTTTCTCGAGCGGCTACGACCTCTCGTATCCCAGCTTCACCACAAAATCGAATTCAAACCTGAGGAGCCGATCTTTGAAGTAGTTCTCATTGGTTATGCGCCCGATGATTATGGCCCTGAAATCTGGACCATCGAATACCGCATCCAACAGGAAGAAATCGCAACACGTGGCGACTTCTGGCAGACCCGTATTCTCCGCCCGCGCTTCATCCAACTCTATCCTCCGGAAAAGCACGCCCCGAAAACGCTCGTCGAAATTCGCTATCCAAACACAATTCAGGGACCGACGTTGCAGCAACTCATTCAGGGAAACGATCCGGAACTTGATAATTTGTCACGCGGCGACCCCAAATTCTCAAAAGTGATGGAGACCATTGACCGCGGGCAGGCAAACAAAGCAGTTCCCGAAGATGCCACGGATTTTCTCCGGGCCGCTTTGCCGCTCGTTTCAGAAAAGGCCAAGTTCATCCTCGGCACCGTCACCGAGCGCGGTTTCGATTGGGTCGTTCCGCCGGACGAACCGGTTGAAAAGGCCAAAGAAGATAAAAACAAGCCACCAGAGGCGCCGACGCTGCGCAAAAAGCCGAATCCGAATCCGTAACTCACAGTGCTAGGCCAACTTCTCAATACCGTCGCCCTGTCGGATGATTCCGCCTTTGGCAATTCGGCAGAGCATTCCGCGCCGCCCACGAATCTCTTTCCGTAGCCCCGGCCGCAGATCAACCTCTAGCAGTTCCTCCATCGGCCAGCCCCGCTTTGGAGCACGGAAGAGTTTTACAACGCGCGGCATGGCACTAATCTCCTGCAGTCTTTACTCGCCCAACGCGGGCGCCAATGTCCTTGCGATAATGCATGCCATCAAAATGAATTTTCTCCGTCGCCTCATAGGCTAAGGCTAGAGAAGTTTCCAGAGAATCCGCAGCAGCTGTTACACCCAGCACACGCCCCCCGCTGGTTATCACAGAATCGCGTTCGCGTTTCGTGCCCGCCTGGAAAACCTCCACACCAGTTTCTCTATCAATAGAGGTTAGTCCTTCGATTCTCTTTCCAGTCTCAAATTTCCCTGGATATCCGCCCGAAGTAAGCACAACGCACACGCTTGCTCCCGACTTCCAGCGCAATTTCGCCGGATCGAGCCGCCTCGCCGCGACATCTTGCAAAACCTCCGCGAGGTCGAAATCCATCCGCGCCACGATGGCTTGCGCCTCCGGATCGCCTAACCTGCAATTAAACTCAAGCACCTTTGGCCCGGTTTTGGTCAGCATCAGGCCAACATACAGAAAGCCCTGGTAGGGGATACCATCCGCGGCGAGGCCTCTAAGCGTGGGTTCCACAATCTTGGAGATCACAGTGTTGCGGAGACCAGCCGGCAACAATTCATCGGAAGAATAGGCGCCCATGCCACCGGTATTTGGCCCACGGTTGCCGTCAAACACCCGTTTGTGATCTCGCGTCGGCACCATCGGTGCATACCGTTCGCCATCCGTCAGAATGATGAAAGAGAGTTCCTCGCCTTCAAGCGTCTCTTCAAGCAGGACGCGTTGCCCGCCAGGTCCAAGCTCATTCTTCTCCATCACCGACACAAGGAATTGCTTGGCCACCTCCGCATCCGGAGCCAGCACTACGCCCTTACCCGCGCACAGTCCATCGGCCTTGATCACTAGCGGCCAATCGACGCCGCTAAGCGCGGCATACGCATCGCTCGCCGAATCAGAAGATCCGTACATTCTTGCCGTCGGAATATTGTGTCGAAGCAGGAATTCTTTCGAAAAAATCTTGCTGCCTTCGAGCTGCGCCGCCTGTCGAGAGGGGCCCACAATGGCCCAATTTCGCTGCGTAAACGCGTCCGAGATCCCATTCACCAGTGGCAGTTCCGGCCCAACCACGGTTAAATCCGGCGCGATTTTTTCTGCCAGCGACACAAGCGCCGCAACGTCGCCCGCATCCACGGCAAGGCATTCCGCGTCCTCGGCGATTCCGCCGTTCCCTGGCGCGCACCAGATTTTCTCTATGCCCGCGCTCTGCTTCAGCTTCCAAACCAGCGCGTGCTCGCGCCCTCCGCCGCCAACCACCAAAATCTTCATCCAAACGACCTTTCGTAAAATTCACTTCAAACGATAGTCGTCAGGTATGAACGTGTCAACCTGCCCCGATTCTCCCTCGCGATTTTTTTGCTCGAGCTTTCCTCCGCAGATTCGGTCCCATGGTTTGGACAAGGGAAATCGCCACGCAGTTTCTCTAGCGTAAGCCGCAACATTTACTGATTCGGGCAATACCTCCTCATTTCGCCCTTGTCCCTTAAGAGAGACCTTAGACTTGGAAGAAACGGGTCATCTCTCAGTCTCTCCAAGCGAAAGGAACGTGCATGTTCATACCTCTCCGCCACGAGAATAATGAAGGTCGTCGCTGGCCGGTAATCTCGCTGGCTCTGATTGTCATCAATTTGGCGGTTTTCCTTGGCACGCACTGGCAGATGGATGAGCAGTCTTCGAAAGACTCCGATGTTCCCGCTCACATACTCTTGCTTGCGGCGATGCACCCCCAGCTGTCCATGCCGCCGGACGTGAATGAGTTCGTGACCTCTTTTCAGCAAAAACATCCCGATATCTGGAAGGAGGCTCAATCAGAGACGCGCAATCTGGCCGATGCATGGGACGCCAGGATTCGCCTTATTGAAGATGAACGCGCACTGCAGCGGGAAATGGACTCGCTCGCGGAAGAATTTTCCAAAATGAAGAACGACTCCATTCTGGGCCAGTATGCTTTTACGCCGGCGCATCCGCGGCCGATTACCTATGTCACGGCGAATTTCCTTCACGCCGGTTGGCTGCATTTGATTGGCAACATGTGGTTTCTGTGGCTTGCGGGGGCCATCCTGGAAGATACGTGGGGCCGTCTGATCTATCCCGTCTTTTACTTTGCGGCCGGGGCTGCCGCGCTGCAGTTTCACGCTTGGTCTAATCCTGGGAGCAATGTTCCGACTTTGGGCGCGTCCGGGGCGGTGGCGGCGCTCATGGGCGCCTTCTTGATGCGCTTCCCCACGACGAAGATCGAAGTAGCTCTGGTGCTGGGTTTGCGAAGTCTTACGAATTTAGCACTGGGGAAAGGCATTCGATTCAAGGCGGCCGCGTATTGGCTCTTGCCGCTGTGGGTCTTGATGGAAATCCTCTCCGGTAGCATCTTTGGAGGGGCTTCCGGAGTAGCGCATTGGGCGCATGTCGGCGGTTTTGTGTTTGGATTGATGGCTGCGCTGGTGATTCGCTACAGCGGCGTGGAGCAGCAAGCCAGCGAGGCAATCGATAAGAAGGTCAGTTGGACTGCTGATCCTCTGATCGCCCAGGCGGGTGAGCTCATGGAGCACGGCAAGGTCGATGAGGCGATCGCGAAACTAACCGAACACTTGAACACGAAACCCGACTCGGTTGATGCCCGCACTATGCTGCAGCAGCTCTATTGGCGTAAGGGCGATACGGTCAGCTATCAAAATGAGATCGTAAAGCTTTGTCAGGCGCATTCGAAGGCCCAAGATAAAGCGGCTGCCTGGCACGACTACGAGGAGTTCCAAAATAGCGGCGGCCAAAAACTGCCTGCAGCGACTTGGCTCGAACTTTGCCGCTCTCGAAGAGCAGCAGAACTTTGACCGCGCGGTCAGTGAATACGAAAAACTGGCCGCTGCTTGGCCAGCGGAGAAGCCATCCCTGCTCGCACTTATTTCCGCCGGGCGGGTTTCGCTAAGGAATCTAAACCGGCCGGCGGATGCCCTGCGCTTCTATCAGGCGGCGAGCGCGTCGCCCATTCCGCATCTCGATTGGGAAACGAACATCCAGACGGGAATTAAGGCCGCTACGGCGGCGACGACCCAAACGCCGGTTTCGGTCTGACCGGCGTAGGCAACCAACCCGTTAAATACAGAATGGCTGGAGGATGGTTCTTGTCCGGACGGCCGCCGAGTGAGATCGATAAATAAAGCTGTTGTGTATATTTAACTGATTGGTAATACAGTGCAGGTTTTTGCGCGCGCTAGGGAGCCAAGTCGTTGTTCAAAGATTTGGACTGTCAGGCTTGCCCGGCTGCTCGGATAGGAATGGTCACCCCAGAAGCAGCATCTGACGAAGCCAGCATGTGGCATCGACCGTCAAAGATTCCGCCTGGGTCAATCACCATGCACGGGGAGTGGACCTCGCCTGTAACGACGCCTTTAGCTTGAATCTCGACGCGTCCCTTCGCGAAAATCACTCCGTCGAAGCGTCCCGATATCACCACGCGGTTTCCTTCGATCTGACCTTCGACTTTGGCGCCTTCTCCCAGGACCACAGTCTGCTCGGAGATGATGTTTCCGCGCACATTGCCATCGATACGAAACGTTCCGGTGAGCTGCAGCGTGCCTTCCAGGGTCACACCCTGGTCAATGAATCCGGTCCATTCTTCGCTCACGCCATTCTTCGAGGAACCGGGCCACTTCCATGCCATGACTTTTCTCCTAGAGCGACTCTCCTACTCTAGCGTCCGGTGCGCACAAGTCAACGCATCGCGCGTGCTGAGTTGTCCAAAGGATACGGTGGAACGAATGGACAGGGCCGATTTTCGCAGCGATTGCGGGTCTACTTCATCAATCGATCGTAAATTCCCATTAACTGGGCGTCGTCGTAGTATTCCAGAACGAGCTGGCCTGGCCGCATCTTCGTCTTTTGCCTTAAGAGAACCTTGGTCCCGAGATGCCGTTGCAGTTCGTCGATCGCCGCTCGAATATTCGCGTCGACATGAATTTCCGCCGCAGGGCTGGCGGTGCGCGAGCGCCGCGACGCCAGCCGTTCAATCTGTCGTACGGTTAAACCGCCGCGCGACGCCCGCTGCGCATAGCGCATCCTTAATGGCGAATCCCCTACAGCCAGGAGCGCCCGCCCGTGCCCTGCGGTCAGCTTGCCTTCTTCAATCCAGTCTTGAATCGTTGGCTCGAGTTTTAGCAGTCGAATCGAATTGGCCACTGTAGCGCGGTCTTTGCCGGTCCGCTCTGCCACGGATTCCTGCGTAAGCTGGAACTCATCCATGAGCCTCTCAAACGCCCGGGCTGCTTCGATAGCATTCAAATCCTCGCGCTGGATGTTTTCCACCAGGGTCATTTCCAAAGCCAGCTCGTCCGGAACCTGCCGCACGATTGCCGAGACTTTCGTCAGCCCAGCCCGTTGTGCAGCCCTCCATCGCCGCTCGCCAGCGATTAGCTGAAAACGGCTCCCAATGGGTCGAACCACTAAAGGCTGGATGATCCCGCTCGTTTGAATGGAGCGCGCCAATTCGTCCAGCGCTTCCTCGCGGAACCGGGTGCGGGGCTGGTAGGGGCTCGGTTCTATCAAATCGATGTCGATTTGCAGCGGCCCTGCATGCACGGTCTCGCGTGCCGGCGCAGCTGCGGCAGCACCACTGCCGCTTGTAGTGTGCGGCTGCGCTGATGGGGTGGGTGGAGGGGGAACCTGCGGGTCAGGCTCCCGAATCAGCGCTCCGAGCCCTCTTCCCAGTGCGTTTCTCGTCATTGGCAATGACCTCCTGGGCGAGTTGCGTGTAGCCCTCCGCCCCTTTGCTATGAATGTCGTAGAAAATGATTGGTTTCCCAAAACTCGGCGCCTCGGCAAGCCGCACGTTGCGTGGGATCACGCTTTGAAATACTTGTGCGCCAAAGAAACTGCGCAAATCCGTGGCTACTTGCCTCGATAAGGTAGTTCGTTCGTCGTACATCGTTAGGAGGATGCCTTCAATCTCGAGGCTAGGATTAAGCGTCCGCCGGATCCTCATCAAAGTATCCAACAATTCCGAAACGCCCTCTAGAGCCAAATACTCGCATTGAATCGGCACAAGCACGGCGTTAGCAGAAACTAGGGCATTCAAGGTCAATAAATCAAGCGCAGGAGGACAATCCAACACAATGAATCTATAGCGATCGCGAATCTCATTCAGAACAGCTTGCAGCTTATACTCGCGATTTTCCGCCAAAACCAGCTCGACGGCCGCTCCCGCAAGGTTTTTGTCGGCGGGGACGACATCTAACCCATCCACTTGCGACTTTTGGACGATTTTGTCGAATGGCTCGTTGAGAATCAGGCACTGGTAGAGGGTTCTGCGGGAGGGATCCTTGGGAAATCCAATGGCGGCGGTGGCGTTGGCCTGGGAGTCACAATCCACAAGAAGTGTCGATTGTTCAGAGGCGGCGAGGCAAGCCGCCAGATTTACTGCGGTGGTTGTCTTTCCAACCCCTCCCTTTTGGTTTGCGACTGCGATAATTCGTGCCAACAAGCCCCCCAAATCGCGGAAGTTAGCAGAATCACGTCAAGGATGCAACTTGTTTCACGTGGAACACGTGTCTGCCTGTGGGATTTGTCCCTGAACGTTCCACGTGGAACAGTCTTACAGCTCTTTAACCCTTGGCATTTATGTGTTGCACGGGGAACAAGCCAAGACTCACGGCAGCCAAGAACTTTGTTCCACGTGGAACTAATGCGGATAGAGGCGCCAACAAATATTTCTAAAGCAAAGCTCAGCGTTTGGGAGATGATTGCTCAACTGCAATGTTCCACGTGGAACGTGCGCGGACTTCTCACTTTGACTTGGTGGAAGGGAATGACGGTCACGCGCAAGCACTTTCATCGGCCCATTGCCGCCGAAAACCGACCTGCCAGTGGAGTCAAGCTATATGGTGACTGTGAGAAAGAGAAACTAGCTAGTCTTCATCTTTCAAGTCGTTGCGCCGACACTCTCAGCTTTTTCTCGACCCGACCAGCAGATAGCGGCGCAAAGACTGCGGCACCGGAATTGGTTCACGCCATTCCCAGTCCGTTCCTCGCCGCGCCTGATCGAGATCGCGCCCGCCGATCCACAAAATAACTTGTTTAGCTGCAACACGTTCCGAGGCCGCCCAGGCCAGAAATGGCTCGAAATCCCCCACGGCCCGGGAGCAGACGTAATCCAAGGGCATAATCTCTTCGCCCAGCTCCTCATAGCGGCTCACGAGCACGCGTGTGTCCGGAAGCTCAATGTTTCTAAGCACTTCCGCAAGAAATGTGGCCTTCTTCATATTCGATTCGACCAGAAACATATTCAGGTTCGGCCGCATGATTTTGAGTGGAATACCCGGGAATCCAGCCCCAGAACCAACGTCGGCGAGCCGACCGTTTTCCACAGGCACGGCCACGGCCGCATACATACTCTCGCAAAAATGACGATATAGTATCTCCAGCGGGTCGCGAATCGCGGTAAGATTTATTTTTTCGTTCCAAGTCAGCAAAAGCGTCATATATTGTTGAATATAAACGATTTGCTGTTCACTTACTTCCAACTGGAACTCGCCGAGCGCACGGCGAATCGTCTCTGCTGATAGCACCGCTGGGGTTGGTGTTGTCATAAGAGTAACTAAAATACTATAATGTGTGAATTTCCTCTGCGGCCGCCGGCGGTGCTGCTCTAACAAGATACTTCGGCCCCGCCACGCCGGCCACCGCATCCACCGCAAAATGCCAGACCATTACCGGAACCAACCCATCGTACGCGATTCGCGCCGTTCCGAATACTGTGCCGATGACCAGTGTGCTTAACAACCCACCGCGCCCCTGGTAAAGATGCGCTAACCCAAAGAGAACAGAGGATAGTAGCACTACGCTCCAACCGGGAAGGCCGGCGCGGGTTAAAGCCGCCATCGCAAACCCGCGGTACAGGAATTCCTCGCAAACACCCGCCGTGACCGCTAAAGCCAAGAATGGAAGCAGCTCCAGCTGCGACTGGGGCAGAATCCGCGCGGCGAGCACACGCATGAACTCCCGCGCTTTCCCCGAAGACCTGCCCATCCGCCTCAAGTTAAGCCACTGTAAACCTCCCAAAGTCGCAGCGCCGACAATTGCGGCCATCGTGACCCGCCAGCGCCCATGGACCACCAAACCCAATTCTTCGAGACCCAGTCCCCGGGCCCACGAGCGCCAAGCGACAACTGCCACAGCCACCCACTGAAAACCGATGGTCGAAGCATAGAGCGAAATCCGCTCTCGCGTCCCGATTTGCGGGAGCACCATCAGCTTTTGCAGCCGCAGCCGACCGCGCAACGGCAGTAGCACACCCAGCACAATAAAGATCAACCAGAAGTCCCAAGGCATCCGGCGATGAAACCACGTTCACGAGCCCGGCGCAACTTTTCGGCATCACTCTTTCCATCCTATTTCGTCAGCCCGGGGGCGTTACCAGCGCAAAGCTGTCTGCATCGTTATAATGGTCGGCGAACCAGCGAGGTGAATTCTTGGCAGCACAAGTGAAACTCACATCCATGGCAAAAGCGGCGGGCTGCGCAGCAAAGCTGAATCCGGCCATTCTCGATGCCGTCCTGCGCAAACTCCCGCGCCAAACGGATCCAAATGTCCTCGTCGGCTTCGACACCAACGACGACGCCGGAATCTATCTGATCAGCGAAGGCCTCGCACTTGTGCAGACCGTCGATTTCTTTACGCCCATCGTGGACGATCCTTTTCTCTTCGGGCAAATCGCGGCGGCGAACTCGCTCAGCGACGTCTACGCCATGGGCGGCCGTCCGATTTCGTCGCTTTCCATCGTGGGTTTTCCAGAAAAGGGTGACCCGGAAATTCTCGAACAAATTATTCGCGGCGGCCTGGCCAAAATGAACGAAGCGAAGTGCAGCGTGATCGGCGGCCATTCGATTCGCAATGAAGACATGCTTTTCGGCTACGCGGTCACAGGAACCATCAATCCGCAACGCGTTTGGCGCAACGTAGGCGCCAAGCCCGGCGACGTGCTGCTCTTTACCAAGCCACTCGGAACCGGCGTCATCACCACCGCGCTGAAAAAAGATCGCGCCTCAGCGGAATCGCTCGCGGCCGCTATCGCCGCGATGAGCACTCTCAACGCCGCCGCCGCTGCGGCCCTCCAGGAAGTCGACGAACAGTCACAAGGCGCAACACCGATTCATGCCGTCACCGACGTGACCGGCTTCAGCCTTCTCGGCCACGCACGCGAGATGGCGCTCGGCGATCCAGCTCACGGCCTCGCGCCGGTTTCCTTCGAAATCGATCACGCGTCCTTTTCCTATTTTCCGGGCGCAATCGAAGCCGCACGCGAAGGCCATCTTTCCGCTGGTTTAAAAAACAATCGCGCCTTCGTCGGCGAGTGCGCGGAATTCGGCCCGAACGTCCCGCCCGAATATCAGGACCTCCTCTTCGATCCACAAACGTCCGGTGGTTTTCTCGTCGCCATCGCCCCAGACCACGCGGATTCCACACTGGTAGGCTTCACGCGTCATGGCGTTCACGCCCGCCGCGTCGGCCGCGTCATTTCGAAATCATCTCCTTTGATCCGGGTTTTTTGAAATTGTGAATTTTTCTCGACGTATCGTCAGGCAGAATATTGCCGCTCGGTGGAAAGGTATCGTCTAGAAAAACGAATGGACACAATCACTCACGGCATCGCCGGCGCACTGATCGGCAAAGCAGTCTTCCGTGGCGAAGACATGTTCGCGTCCAAGCCCATGAATCGCGCTCGGATCATCACCTGGTCGCTGATGCTCGGCGCCATCTTTCCGGATTCTGACATTCTTCGCGATTGGTTCTCAAGCAATCCGATGTTGATTTTGACGTGGCATCGCAGCATTACGCATTCCCTAGTCTGCATGCCCATCTTCGCGCTTCTTCTCGCTGCGCTCACGAGCTGGTTCGCGCGGTGGCGCAAATGGGACGCGCCTTCGTTCGCGGCTTTGACAGGACTTTACGCCGTCGGCATTCTCAGCCACATTTTCCTGGATCTGGTCACGAGCTTCGGAACCATGATTTGGTCTCCGCTAACGTGGTCTCGTCCTGCCTGGGATCTAATTTTCATCATCGACTTTACGTTTAGCGCGCTTCTCCTATGCCCACAAATCCTCGCCTGGGTCTACCGCCAAGCCGAAGGCCTGAAGAATCGCGCCATCATTACGTGGTGTGTGCTCGCACTCGCTTCGCTTGGCGTCGCGGCATTAGCGAAAAATGTCGGCGCGCCGATTTCCGAACAAACTGCCGTCGCCATTCTCGCTTTGTTGGCAGCATTGTTTCTACTTCCAGCGCTTGGTGGAAAAGGACTGCGCGTCCGCTATGCCATTTGGAATCGCGCTGGCCTCGCCGCGGCGCTTCTCTACCTCGCCGCCGCTTTCTGCGCTCATCGCGCCGCTCTCGAACAAGTGAAAAAATTCGCTTCGGTCTTCCAGCTTCCAGAGGAATCCCTCAGCGCGCTGCCGCTTCCACCGTCCCTTTGGCACTGGGACGGACTCGTCAATACCCCGCACGGCGTCTATGAAGTCCGCCTCGATTTGAGCGAACGGCCGGACTTGGCATCCGTCGAGCATCGTTATTATCCCGACGCTCCGTCGAATCAATATATCGAGGCAGCCAAAGGTTTGCCCGAAGTGCAAAAAGTTTTATGGTTTTCGCGCTTTCCCGTCACGCGCTTTCACAAGGAAGGCAGCGTAGCCGTTGTAGAGTTTTTCGACGCGCGATTTTCGTCGATCCGCAGGGATCGCCCCGCATCTTTTACGTACCGCGTAAAAATGGATGAAGCTGGCCAGGTCATTTCAAAAGGATGGGTACGGGAATAGACGGGAATAAAGCGGTCGGGCCGTTGCTCAGCTGCCCGAGAGAACAGAACTACTTCGGTTTCGCCGGATGGATGACTACTTGGCGCTCTTCGCCCATGCCCACGCTCTCGGTGCGCACGCCGGGGATGTCTTTCAACGCCAAATGCACGATGCGCCGCTCGCGCGAGGACATGGGATTCAGCCGGAACGGCTGGTGAGAACTCTGCACGCGTTCGGCCGCCACGCGCGCGGTCATGCGCAACTCTTCAAAGCGCAAAGCGCGATAACCGCCGCTATCCAGATGAATTTTTTCGTGGTAGGTGGGTTCCAGGCGCAAAGCGCGAAACGCCAGATGCTCAAACGCTTTTAAGACCTCTCCGTTGCGCTCCAGCAAAATTTCTTTGTCCCGCCCGTCGAGATCAGCGATCACTTCCGCCTCACCCGAAGCCTCCGTAGCGGGCGTATCGACCACGTGCACCTTCACCTTCAAATCCAAGCCGGACACACGCACGATCTCTTCCAGAAACTTTCGCAGAGCTTCTGCGGCCGCTTGGCGGTCGAGCTTGCCTTCCCGGATAAGGTCCAGACCCATGGGCCTCCGTAGAACGTACAATTCTGCTCGCCTGCTTGCGGCGTTCCTTCTAAGGCGATTTACTTACTTTTTGCCGCGCGAAATCTGTTTCGCCGCTGCCGGCGCGGGATGCGTGCGGTTCAAATACCACTGCTGCCCGATACCGACCAAGCTGCTGGTGAGAATATACAACGCGAGTCCGCTCGAGAACGGAAAAATAATGAAGCTTCCTGCGAACATGATAGGCATGATCTTCATCATCTGCGCCTGCTGAGGGTCTGCGGTGGTCATCGGCGTCATTTTCGAAACCAGGTACATGGAAACGCCCACCACGACGGGCAAAACGTAATACGGATCTTTGGAAGCCAAGTCCGAGATCCACAGCCAGTGCGCATGCCGCAATTCGATCGACCCGCGCAGCGCGCTATTCAATCCGAACCAGATCGGCATTTGCAGAAACATCTGGAAGCAGCCGCCTACGGGGTTGATACCCTCGCGGCTGTAGATCGCCATCACTTCCTTGTTCATCTCCTGCTTCTTCGGATCGTTGAGCTTGTACTTCTTGTAGCGCTCCTGAATCGCTTTGATTTCAGGAGCGACGCGCTGCATCTTCAGCGTCGTTTTGTAGCTCGAGATTCGCAACGGGAAAAGCAGCATGTTAATGACGAGCGTCAAAACGACGATGGTCCAGCCCCAGTTGGGAATGTATTTATGCAGCCACTTCATTCCGTGAAACAGCGGCTCCGCGATGAACTCTAGAAATCCAAAATTCACCAGGGATTGCAGCGGAGGCTTCATCGCCTTCAAGTCATCGTAGTCTTTCGGCCCAACGTATACGCGCAACGCCAGCGGCTGCGATGACGTCGCCGCAGCCACTTCCGAAACCGGTTCTTGCTCGTCTTTTCCGTCCTTCTGGACGGTGCGCATCACTTTCCAGTAGCGTGTTTCCACAGAACCGGAAGCAACTCCATTTGCCGGGAGAAATGCGGCCGCAAAATAGCGATCCTCGATTCCCGCGAAGTCCTTGCCGCCCATCCAAACGCCTGGGCCCCATTTCTCCGGCCCCTCAAGTTTTTTGTAAGGCAGGTCCGTCAGCTTGCCGCCTTCGTTGTAAAACGTAAACGTGGTATCCACCGGCACAGGATTCTGCACCGTCGGATCGCCGAATCCTCCCAGCCACGCCAGTCCTGCTTTGATCGGCGTCCCGTTGAACTTGACGGCCGTCTCCACGCGCACCACGTAGGAATGATCAAATTGAAAAATCTTCGTAACTTCCAGGTGTCCATCGCTCCAAACGAACTTCAGCTGAGACGGGGCCTGCAGTGGATTGGCTGGGAGACCCTCGTAGTTGGCTGCCGCGTCTCCCGCATGGGCGCTCGGCTCGGCAACACCAGCCACGAACAGCGCGGAGTTCGCCTGGGCCTCAAGCTGCGGATCGTCGAGCACCACCGCGAATGGCCACCCGCCCACCTGCGCCGCCGCTTCCGGATGTACGACATCTAGTACGCGCTGCGGTTTCGAATCGTCCATGTACTTCTTCAGCTGCCAGCTTTTCACTACTCCGCCGCGGTTCGAAATCTCTACGCGGTAGAGGGCATTTTCCACGACAATCGTGCGCTCCGCCGCATCAGCCTTCGGCGGCATCGCTGCTGCGTTGGAAGGTGCAATCCCTGTAGCGATTCCCGCGGGAGTTTGCGCGTTAGATTTACTTGCGGAAGTCGAAGGAGCAGAGGAGGACGATGCCGCAGCTGGAGTTGTCCCCACCGGAGTCGTTATCGCCGGTCTGTTTGTTTGCGGCAAATTCGCGGGTGGCTTGGGCGCAAAAAACTTGGCCCACAACAAAATCACGGCCATCGAAAGTATCGACGCGATCAGAATGCGCATCTCTGAAGAAAGTTCTTTTTTCTTTTGCGGCTCGCTCACGAATGAGCCTCTCTGGAAGAAACACCGGATCGGCCAGCGTCTTGCCCAATTTCACCGGCCCGTAACACACTCGCTTCTGTTTTTTCTGGTACCGGGTCGTAACCAAACTTCCGCGACAAAGGATGACACCGCAGCAACCGCTTCAACCCCATCCACGACCCCCGCATCACGCCAAACCGCTCAATCGCCCCATACGCATACATGGAGCACGTCGGTTCGAACCGGCAGCTACCCGCAAACAAAACCGACAAGTACACCTTATAAATACGCAGCGCCGCCAGCGCCGCTTTCACTGCAGCGGACTGATTCTCCGCTGTCGAAGGTGGGACAGGCTTCAGTCTGTCCTCTTCTCTCACGCTGTTTTCGCCACTCATGCTCATCAGTGTATTCACGCGCTCTTCATCAACCGCACCAAATCTGACGTCAACGCCACAAACTCCGCCCGCGCCACGCTGCTCTTCGGATGAATCACGATGTCCCATCCCGCGGGTATTTCCATGCGCTGGCAACGCACGATCTCTCGAATTCGCCGCCGGATGCGATTGCGCACCACCGCCCCGCCCAGCGCCTTTTTAATGCTGAAACCGAAGCGGCTCACCGGCAATTGGTTGGCGCGAAAAAAAGCTGTGAAGTGGAAACTGGATCGGCGCTTCCCGGCGCGATACACGGCATCGAAATCGCCGCGCCGCACCAGCCGCGCCTCGCGCGGAAAGTCCATGCGCCCGGAGCTACTAGGGCGTGAGGTGATGGCGTCCCTTCTTGCGGCGTGCCGCCAGAACTTTGCGGCCGCCTACTGTCTTCATGCGCGCGCGGAATCCGTGCGTCTTCGCGCGGCGTCGTTTCCGCGGTTGAAATGTGCGCTTTGGCAAAGCAATCCCCCTTTAGTTGCGCGGCCCCACACTTAAGTAGTTGCGGCCGGTTCTTCCCGCAGACACAAAGCGACCGTCAGGCCGCCTGGGCGACAGGTATCGAATTTATTAGTGTAGTCGACCGCTAAGCACAGGGTCAAGAAAACGCAGTGCATGCATTCCGGATGGGTAGGATGGACAGCCGCAGCTACTCTTCCGAATGGGGAGCCTGCGGGCTTTCCACGGAAACCTGTGCATCGATTTTCAGTTTTTTCAATAATTGCTGCAGAATTTCCGGGATGGTTGAAGCCGGCGGCAGGTAACTCAAATTCAGCGTCGCTAGCTTATCCGCGAAGATGAATAGATTCTTTCCTGGGATTTTCTTCCAATAGTCATCGGGGTTCACCGTCGTGCCCGAATCCTTGTCCTGGAGGTAGGAACGCCGGTCAAATCTTAGAGATTCGCTAATCAGTATTCCTCGAAGATGTCCGTTTGTGTCCACTTCGTGCCCGACGACCTGTCCGCGGTATAAATGATCGTCGGACGTAAGAAGGTCGGCCATGACCTTTCTTTTCGGTTCTGGGGGCCACATGAAAGACGTGAGGAGGAAATACCACGGCGAAATATTCGGAAGGAGAAACTTGTTTGCGACAAACTCATAAGGTTTGAGCTTGTGGAATCGCCCGAAATTTTTGCCCAGCCAGCCAAAAAGCAAAGCCTCCGAAGCCGTGAAGAAATACAGCCACACAAGGATTCGAGCCTGACGGTGCGCTATTCGGGAGGCCGCACCCCAAAATTCTTGTTGGTGCTGCGAAAAAAAAGTCTCGCTATAAATCGAAGAAAAAGCGGCTTGATTGTCACTCGTTCTTTGAGCGGCCGAATCAGGAAAAAAGAAGGGATGATTCCCAAACCAGCCGGCGCTAAAGACTGCAAGAAACGTCAGGGCCAATGGCAAGAGCGAGGCAAACGCGCCAAAAGTGAGCTCTTCGCTTCGTGTCCGGTGAAACTTGTCCAGAGGAATGAACAGCGAAAAAAGCCCTTTGAAAAGAATTCCGGGAACCAGCAGGTAGAAAATTAAGCCGGCCGATGTGATGAGCGCTATCATCCTCTAAAGGCCGCGGGTGTTCTATTTGGTCGTAGCTTCGTGACCGTTGTTAGATGTGATGTGGTATTCGTTCCCGCACTCGTCTCTCAAGACGTACTCGCCTGTCGTCGCTAGCGCCTGTTTGATCTCCGGGGCATTCTTCAGAATTTTGCTTGCCAGGAGGCCGTCCGGAGTCGCCTCAACGAAGGACTCCGCCAATTTCGAGAGGTTTTCAGTCATGCTTGCGCCCTCCTTCGTCATTCGTCATCATCCTCTTTAGAATCGGCCAATCCCGGCGATTCGTCAAGTTTTACTCAACAGGGAATACACTTGGTCTGAACTCCACTCAGCGACTGCCAATCCATGCTTCACTCAAGCGGGTACCTTCAGCTTTCGATACTCGTCGTACGCCGCCAGGTACCTGTCCACATCTTTCCGCAGCAAGTAATAGGGCGTCGATAGCCGTATTTTGGAAGGCGCGCCTCCACGAATCCGGATTTTCTTTTCCTTCCACATCCACGCCTCCAGCTCTCCAATCTGAATCGGCGGCACATTCACCGTTGCAATCGCGCACCGCAGCGCCGGGTCCGGCGAAGTCCACGACTCCGCTCCCCGTTTCACCATCTCCTTCAAGATGTAATCCGCCGACTGACGGTGCCGCTTCTCAATTCGCTCCATCCCAATCGAATTCGCGAGCTGCACTGCCGCGCGCAAACCGTATAGCGTGGGCACGTTCGAACTCCCGATCTGCTGGAACCGCGCCGCCTTCAGCTTGGGATCGTCCCACCCTCCCGTCACAATCGTGTTCCACAGCCGGTCTTGCACTTCTTCGCGCACGTACAAAAATCCCGTCCCTTTCGTCGCTTGTAGCCATTTGTGCGGACTCGACGAGTACATATCGCAACCCAATTCCTTCACATTCAGCTTCATCATCCCAATCACGTGCGCGCCGTCCACCGCGCTCAAAATCCCCTTCGAACGCGCCAGCGCGCAAATCTCTTTCACCGGCAGCACCACCCCCGTCACCGTCGTTATATGGCTAAAGAAAATCAGTTTCGTGCGCGGCGTAATCGCATCATTGAAAAGATTCAACACCGCCGCCGCGTTCGGCACCGGCTTGGGAAGCATCACTTTTTTCACCACGATGCCGTGCCGCTTCGCACGAAGCAGAAATCCCTGCTCGCCGCCCGGATGCTCCTGATCCGTCATCAACACTTCATCGCCCGCTTTGAAATCCAGACCATTGCAGACGTAACAGTTCGCCTCCGTCGAATTGCGCACCAGCGAAAGTTCATCGCGCGTGCATCCCACAAACTCCGCAAGCGGATCGCGGAACTCGTTCCAAATGCCGTACCCCCAGATCGGATAATCTTCCGGATCGCTCTGGTCCATCTTCTCCGTGGTGTTGTACCCCTCGAAAATCGCCCGCAGCACCGGAGCCGGCGACGATCCCACCGTCCCGTTGTTCAAATACACTTCGTCCGCCGGAATCAGAAATTGCTTCCGTATCTCCGTCCAGTACGCTTCTTCGTTCGAATCAAACAACGCCTTATCGGGCAACTGCGCGGGCGCTTGCTCCAATAATTTCGGCCACGAAGGCGTTAAGCTCAGCGCTCCTGCCGCCCCGACAGCTCCGCCAAGCGAAGAAAGAAATCCACGGCGATCCAGCATCATGCCCTCCAGGTTCAGTCTGCGCGGATTCTACTCGCCGGCCCGCAAGCGGACAACACATCTTCTCGAAACCTTCTCGCGCAAAATTCTCGAACCAGTGCTTGCGGCTCATCGTCAAGCGGATTAAGGTATCCGCGCACACAAACACGGCACTCATGAGGAAGCAAACATGACTTCGTTTCGGCCACGGCTAGCGATCGCCACGTCTTCATTGCTTATTCTTTACGCCGCGCACCGATCCTTCGCGCAAGAAACTCCCGCGCAACAAACCAGCGGCACCAAGCAATCCGCCGAAGCGCGTCTCGCCGCCTCCGCGAAACCCAAATCCTCTGGCCCTGCGCAGGACGTCATCAACACGCTTTCCGCCACGCACCGCTTCGAACAAACCGCCATCTCCCCCGACGGCAAAAAAGTCGCCTGGGTCGAGGACATCATCACAAAACGGGGCGTTTCCACCGGCGACACAGTGATTTACGTCGCGGACATCGGCGGGAAAAACCAGCCCAAGCGCATCAGCGCGGCCGTCGCTGACGCCCTCCACGCGGAAGGCAGCGTCGCCTGGTCGCCTGACAGCAAAAAACTCGCATTCCTTTCCGACGCCGCAAAAGGAGGCCAGCTTCAACTTTATGTGATGGACGCCGCTGGCCCCGCCGGTTCTGCGCGAAAACTGACTCAAGTGAAAGGCTTCCTCTCCACACCGGGCTGGTCGCCCAGCGGCAAAACCATCGCCCTCCTTTTCACCGAAAACGCCACGCGCGCGGCCGGCCCGCTTGTCGCCGAAACTCCCGAAACCGGCGAAATCAAAGACTCGTTCTTCGAGCAGCGTATCGCCCTCGTCGACGTCGCTACCGCCAAGCTCGACCAGATCTCTCCCGCCGACACCTACATCTACGAATACGATTGGTCCCCCGACGGCCTGCGCTTCGCCGTCACCGCCGCCCTCGGCAATGGCGACAACAATTGGTACATCGCCGAGCTCTACACGCTCGACGCCGCCACTGGCCTGATGAAATCCATCTACAAGCCGGCCCTGCAAATCGCGAATCCCGTTTGGTCTCCTGACGGCCAGCGCATCGCTTTCGTCGGCGGATTGATGAGTGACGAGCCCAGCGTCGGCGGCGACATCTTCACTATCTCCGCAGGCGGCGGCGAAGCCACAAACATCACGCCCGAAATGAAAGCTTCTGCGAGTTGGCTCGCTTGGACACCTGACGCAAAAATTATTTTCGGGGAATATCTCGAAGGTGATTCGGGCCTAGCGACAATCAATCCCGCTGACGGCAACAAAACCGAACTCTTCCGCGATGCCGGTCAAATCACTGCAGGCGCGTGGGGCATCAATCTCTCTCTTTCACTTGACGCAAAAAGTTCCGCAGTCATCCGCAGCTCGTTCAGCGCCCCTCCCGAAGTTTGGGCAGGCCCCACCGCCAATTGGGCGCAAATCACGCAACGCAACAAATCCATCAAGCCCGCCTGGGGCGAAGCCAAAAGCCTCCACTGGAAAAATGGCGGTTTCGAAATCCAGGGCTGGCTCCTGTACCCGCGCGATTTCGATCCCAATAAGAAATACCCGCTCATCGTCCGCGTTCACGGCGGACCCGGAGCTGCGGTCCTTTCCGAATGGCCCAGCTCGTCCGATTACTATTCGCCTCTAGCAGGCGCTGGGTATTTCGTCTTGCAACCGAACCCGCGCGGCAGCTTCGGCCAAGGCGAAGCCTTCACCCGCGCCAACGTCAAGGATTTCGGCTATGGCGATTTCAAAGACATCATGGCCGGCCTCGACGAAGCCCTTAAAGTCGCGCCCATCGACCCCAATCGCCTCGGCATCTGCGGCTGGAGCTACGGCGGCTACATGACCATGTGGGCCGTCACGCAAACCAGCCGCTTCAAAGCCGCCATGGCCGGCGCGGGCCTCTCCAATTTGCAAAGCTACTACGGGGAAAATCTCATCGACCAGTGGATGATCCCGTTCTTCGGCAAATCCGTCTACGACGACCCTGACGTTTACGCCAAAAGCTCGCCCATCAATTTCATCAAAAAAGTAAAAACTCCAACGTTAATTCTAGTCGGCGATAGCGACGGCGAAGTCCCCGCCCCGCAATCCTACGAATTCTGGCACGCCCTCAAAACGCTCGGCGTCGAAACCCAGTTCGTAGTGTACGAACACGAAGGCCACATGTTCGCGAGCCCCAAACACCGCCGCGACGTAGTCGAGCGCACCCTGGCCTGGTTCGACGCCCACCTGCGCTGATTCGCCTGTTTCAGGGCCAGCCCTCTCCCATTTACTTTTGTTCCGCATAGGTGAAACCACCCCGCTCGCCCGCGCGTCACACTCTCCAAAAGCGGGTGTTGGCCGACCTATCGTTACATACGGAAAGCTGTTTCGTTGGGTCGATTGCCGGATTTTCTCTTTCCACTTCTAGACTGGGAGCTTACAATCTTCCCTGTCTCCGGCATCGGCCTAATGAACGGCAAATAATGATTCGCTTCCTGAAAAATCGCATCCATCGCAGCGGCAACCAGAGCCAAACCTTGGCCCTCGGCAGCCTCGAACTCGAATTAATGGAAATTCTCTGGTTGCACGGAGAAAACAGCGTCCGCGATGTCGTGCCCAAACTAAGCCGGCCCCTCGCTTACACCACCGTAATGACCACGCTTGACCGCCTCTTCAAAAAAGGTCTCCTGGACCGCCACAAATCGGATCGCGCGTTTGTCTATTCGCCGAGTTTTTCCCGTCAGGAATGGGAACGCAGACGAGCGGGGAATTTGGTAGCCGGTTTCCTCACTGGCCCCAATCCTTCCCGAGAACTCCTGCTTTCTTGCTTGCTCGATGCCGTCGGCGAACACGACGCTTCACTCCTCGACGAGCTCGAAAAGAAAATTCGCAGCCGCCGCAAAGAACTCTCCCGGCAGGGTCAGCCATGATTCTCCCCTATCTATTGCGACTCTTGTGCCTGTGCTTTGCCTCCTTCTTTGTGCTGAACGCAGTCGCGAGCCTATTCGTGCGCATCTCGTCCAAGTCCGCGATTCGTTTCTCGGAATCGAGGGCGTCCGCGTCCGCCGCCGGTTTTCTGTTTGCCCTGCGCATGCTCCCGCTTGTGCAGGCCACTCTCTTTGTCGTCGGTCTCTGTGTTCCAAGTTATCTCTGGCTAGAACCCGCAGCCACTGCCGAACGGGTCGGAATGCTTTGTGTCGTGCTCGGTCTTCTCGGTGCCGCAATTTGGTTCACGTCCATCGCTCGAACCGTTCGTTCTCTGGTCGCTTCCCTGCGTCACAATCGACTTTGCAGATTGGCCGGCCAGGAAACGCGCGTGCCGGGAAATTCTGCTCCGATTTTGCTCGTCGAAGACGAAGCTCCTCTTCTCGCCTTGTCCGGCTTACTCCGACCGCGGCTGCTCATCTCGCGTGCTGTGTTCCGTGTGCTCTCCGCCGAAGAGCTCGAAGCCGCTCTAGCCCACGAGCATGCCCACCACATTTCTCGCGACAATGTCAAGCGTCTGCTGCTTCTTCTCGCTCCGGATATTTTTCCGTTTGTTCGCCCGCTTCGCATGCTGGAACACAGTTGGTCAAAATTCGCGGAGTGGGCCGCGGACGATCAAGCCGCCGGAGGAGATTCTCGACGCGCCCTTTCCCTTGCTGCCGCGCTGGTTCATGTCGCCCGTATGGGCTCGGCTCCGCGCTTGCCCCGTCTCTCCACTTCTCTTCTCGCGTGCGACCGCGATCTTTCCGCACGCGTGGATCGTTTGCTCCTCTCAGATCCCATGACTCTGCCTCGCTCTTCGAAAACGCATTCGCGCCTCCAAAGTGCCGGTTTATTGCTTGCGGTCTACTTTGCCGCCCTGCTCCTTACCCCTTCCGCGCTCTCCTCCGTTCACGAACTCCTCGAACTCCTCCTCCATTAAGTCGTTCAGCTGACTCGGCTCCGCCATTTCGTTTTCTTGCACGACGCTGTCTACGACCTGTGGTAGTAGTCCGTCCCTTCCAGTAGCCTATCGCCCGACATGAAAATCTCTCTCCTGGCAAAGAGACTGCGGCTCCTGCGCACCATCGCCTGTTTATCCTTACTGTTGCTGCCTTTTGTATCGCCTGCGCAGAACCCGCGCGGCTCGCTCCGCGGCACAGTTCAGGACATTAGCGGCGGCAGAATTTCGTCCGCTAAGATTGTCGTGAAAGCGCCCGAATCGGCTCTCCAGCGCGAAACCACCGCCAACGATCGCGGCGACTTTCGCATCGACGATCTCGTTCCTGGGAATTATCGCCTCACGGTGACCGCCAAGGGCTTTGCCGACGCCAGCTCCGACGTGCAAGTCAATATCAGCTCCACGCAAGAAATGACCGTCGTCCTGCGACCCCAATCCGTCCAGCAAACCGTAAACGTGCAAGGTCAAGCCTCTTCAATCACTACGCAGCCGATGGACACTGCCAGCGCCGTTCAGCAGGCCATCGTCACGGCGCATGACCTGGACACCATTCCTTTGCCGGCGCGAAGCTTTGCCAATATCGCTTACATGGCCCCGGGAACCGAGCCTGTCGAGCCTTCCGATCCCACGAAAGCTCGCATCACTGCCGTTTCTACCGGTGGCAGCTCCGGCCTGAACAATGAAGTATCCGTCGACGGCGTTGACAACTCCGACGACTGGATCGGCGGCTTTCTCCAGAACTATTCCCCGGAATCCGTTCAGGAATTCGCCATTCGAACCGCGCAGGCCGATGCGGACACCGGTCGCACCACTGGCGCTTCGGTAGTCATCACCACGAAAAGCGGCACCAACGAGTGGCACAGCGACGACGCCTTCTTCGACCGCGCCGCCGATCTCAACGCGCGTTTTCCAATCGACAATCCTGCGCCGAATCCGAAGCAACCCTTCTCGCGCCAAAACTATGTCTTCTCGGGCGGCGGACCCATCGTGAAAGACAAAGTTTGGTTTTATTCGTCATTCGAATACGTCCACGAAAATGCCAGCATCGCCTACAGCGATCCCAGCCAAACGCAATTCCAGGCGCTGTCTCAACTCGCCGCTGACGGGCTCGTCGACGTAAACGGTACGACCGTCACTTCCATCCCCGTTCCAATTTTCGTTTCCGTCCCCTTCCGCGATTATCTCGGCACCGTCCGTTTCGATTGGCAGCAGTCCGCTCGCTCGCATTGGTTTCTGCGTTTTTCCGCCGACAGCTATCTCACGCGCAACGCGCTTGTTCAACAAGGGACGCTGCCTTCCACTGGCGCCACCACGCACAACAACTACTGGAGCTTCGCGGTGGGCAATCAGTTTGCATTGAGCCCCGATTGGCTCGCCTCGTTCGTTTTCGGTGGCAGCGGTTTGCATCTGACCCAGACGCGCAATTCGGATCTTGGCTTCGCGCTTGCCTTTCCGTTCAGTTCCACGACCGCGACCACATCCGGTCTGGAAACTTTCGGGGACAATCAATTCGTCACCGCCATCACGGCATTCCCGGTTTTGCGAAATCAGGAAAAATATCAGGTGCGTTATGACGTAACGCACACGACGGGGAAACATACGCCACGCTTCGGAATTAATTTCATTCACGAACCAGTGATGAGCGGCGCTCTGACTGCAAATGCTGAAACGCTGGTTTCTTTCGTCCTCGATCCCACGGATTACACTGCGGACCCGGCACAATTCACGACCGATCTCACTTCCTGCTCGGCCACGCCTTCTCCTTTCGTCACGCCCGGCACTTCTTGTTCCGTCACTCCTGCTGGCGACGGCAGCTTCTCGCAAAATGTCCAGCGCCTCGGCTTGTATGCCGAAGATTCCTGGCGCGTCACGCGAAATCTCACCGTCAATTACGGTCTGCGTTACGATACGACTTTCGGACTCTTCGAAGCCTCCGGCCGCGGGCAGTCGCAAAATCCGTTCCTGCTCGCGCTCGATCCGAGCATGGCACCGTTCATTAGCACGGCGCCGCAAGATTACCGCAAAGCGTTTGCGCCCCGCGTCGGCGTTGCGTATTCGCCGGGAAATTCTGGCACAACCGTGATTCGGGCAGGATTCGGGATGTACTACGACGACCTTGCGCAAACTGGTTGGGTCAGCGCGTTTCAAGCCGTGAACGATAACAACGTCGCCACCGGCGGCGGCATTATCCCGCCATCCATCATCGATCCGAACTACCACACGCCTTATGCAATCCACGTAACAGGCGGCGTCCAACATGCGTTTAACGCGAACTGGATGCTGAGTACGGATTTCACCCTCGAAACCGGCATGCACGGCTACCGGCACTACGATTTTCCCAACCCCACGTTCGGAAGTTTGGCCGTGTTTCGCAGCGACAACCGCTCCAGCTACAAAGCGCTCAAGGTTCATCTACAGGGAAACGTTGCGAAGCGTCTGAGCCTCGTGGCCAATTACACGCTATCGAGCGCGAAAACCTGGGGTTGCGTGCTTGGCGAGCTTTTCGATTACGTGAACGGTGTATGCGATCCGTTTAACGCGTTCGCGCCAGGAGATTATGGTCCCTCCGGTGAAGACGTTACTCACCGCGCCGTTTTGATTGGCACGTTCCGCGCGCCTGGCGGCTTCGAAGTAAGTTTTCTTTCGCAAGCGGAAAGCGCGCGGCCTATCACGCTCACGAATGCGGATGGAAGCGATCGCGCGGTTGTGGATGGCGTCAAAACCACGCTGGATGAATTCCGCGGAACGCCCTACATCCAAACGGATTTGCGCGTCAGCCGGCCGATTCGTTTCCGCGAACGGTATACGGCAACTCCGTTCATCGAATTCTTCAATCTTTTCAACCGCAACAATCCCGGCGCGAACTACGTGACCAACGTGGCCGCGCTTCCGGTCGACGATCCCAATAACGTCACGGGCGTTTGCCTGAATCCGGCGTGCACGCAAATCGCACCGGTGACGAGCGGCAAGCAGTTGCTCGTGCCAGCGGGCGGGCTTGGCGATTTCTTTGGCCCCGGCACTACCGTCGGGATTCCCTTTGCCGCCCAGGTCGGCGTGCGCTTCACCTTCTAATCGTTCCCAATCTAAAATCGCGGCACAGAAGGTGAAGCGCAGCGTGGAGCACTGCGCTTCAAATATAAGATCACCAAAAATCAGCGAACTATAACAACTAAAAACTGCAAAACAATCGCGTGGCCGCGAACGCGATTACAGCGATTCGCGGTTGCGCAGGCCGTGGATGCGCAGTTCGATCAAGTCGTCGATGGACGGATCCTTGTATCCGTGGGCGCGGACTTCTTTTACGAAATTGGCGTCGACGCCGTGAATGCGCATAGCGACCAATTGATCAGGCGAAATCTTCGAGTAGCCGGCTTCTTTCATGCTGCTCACAAATTCGGGGCTTACCCCGTGAATACGGAACGCAACCAGATCGTCTGACGAAATATTCTTCTCGACGAGCTTTTGAATGTCCTCGGTGAATTCCGGGCTTACTCCATGAATGCGGAAGGCGACGAGTTGCTCGACGGGAAGTTTGTGGCCCATCAGGGTGGTCATGGACTTGACGAATTCGGGGCTGGCGCCGTGGATGCGCATGGCTACGAGATCATCCGCCGAGAAGTCTTTCGAGACGGACTCGCGCACTTCGCGCACAAAATCGGGAGAGACGCCGTGGATGCGGAAGGCGACGAGTTCATCGACAGAAAATCTTTTTCCGAGCAGCGCATTGATTTCTTTTGTGAATTCAGGGCTGACTCCATGAATGCGCATGGCGACGAGGTTATCGGGAGACGGCTTTTCAGGGAGAAGGTCGATCATGGCGCGCGCGAATTCCGGCGTTACTCCGTGGATGCGGAAGGCCATGAGGTCGTCGGTGCTGAGATTCTTGTAGCCGGCGTCGCTCATGTCCTTGACGAACTGGCGGGAGACGTCGTGGACCGCGAAGGCGAAGAGCTGCTCCTGGTCCAAGCCGGAGTAGCCGAGCGATTTCATTCCCTGGACGTAATCGGCGCTGGCGGCAAAGCTGAATTTGCCGCTGCCGTAACCGTCACGGAAGCGCCCGTCAAAACTCATGATGCCGGCATCGCGGCGCAGCTCGAAATGTACGGGAGAATCTTTGGCGGTGGCGATGTTCGCATCGAGGCCGACGAAGTCACTGATTTTGTGCGTGTTGCCCCAGGTGCTGTGATGGCCCCAGCCGGAAGAGCGTTCGACCTCGAGATTGAAACATCCGCAGCCGGCACCGGCGTTGAACCTGGCCGACCAGTCGCCGCGAATGGTGTCGTCTGCCGCGGTTCGGGAAACGCGCGTGGTCAGAATTCCGGTTATTAAGATTGCCGCTGCGAGCCACATCGTGAATTTACGCATGGATTTCACCTCTGCACCTGTGAAGACGTGCGGGCGGGAAGTTTGTTCCATGGGAGGAAAGACAAAGTAGAGAAGTAACGAAGTAGCGCGGTGACGGCAACCCCTTGGACGGCTGGGGGTTCTTGGATTGAAGGGTGGGCCCCCCCTGGGCCCCCCCTCCCCTTTTTTTGTAAGTGCAGATTCTAAAGGGTTTTAAGTCCTGTGTTTTGGAAGTGGGGATTCCAAAGAGGTTACGGGCACATTTTTGGTAACTGCGGATTCTGAAGGAGTTCGGGACGACTGGAGAGGGAGACCCGGGACAGAGAAAAGCAGATCCCTTCCGACGGGGTCGGAACCTTCGGTCACGGAGTTCGGGACGATAACTTTGAGGAGGTGGGGTGAACGCAGAGACGCTGCGTGAAGAGGAATCGGGCGAAGGGGAGGGTGATTGACCGGATCGCGACGAGAACATCAGGATTATCAGCGCGCGCAAGGCGACGGCACGCGAGCGAGAACACCATGAAGAAAAAAGCCGAGAAACGAGTTCGGCGGGACGAACTACGACGAGAGTACGACCTGGCTAAATTGAATGGCGGGGTCCGCGGCAAGTATGTCGAGCGCTTTCGGGCAGGAACGAATCTCGTGCTCCTTTCGCCGGATGTCGCCAAGCACTTTCCCGACGAGCAATCGGTAAATCAAGCCTTGCGTGGCTTGATTCACGCCGCAAAGGGCACGTTGCGCCGCGCGCGCTGATCGGATCCGACCACGAAGGAACAAAGCCGCACGCTTTGAAAAATCGAACCTCAAAGAGCGCGCCACCCGCCTGGCCAACTTGTTAGTTAGGGATCAGCGGTGAACGTCTGCCCAACCCGCGCGGAGCCTACCAGAGCTTGGCTAGGTGATGCAGGCTTTGGAGATATTCGGCGTCCTCGATTCTGCTTTCGACGCCAAACTCTGTGAGGATAGTCATCATTTGTCCAACGGGAAGCCCGGCAAGCTCAGCGGCTTTGCCTAAAGAGGCCTCTCCCTTTTTGTATCTCTCGACGGCCAGCAGGATTCTGCCGCGCCTAACCAGGTCACGTACAGCCTTGGAGAGATCGCTGCGCTCCTCTTTGGAGATCTCGGCGAGAAATTCATAGTTGTCGCGGTCCATGCGGATACTCATTGTCTTGGTCATTCGTGCGCCTCCAATTTCAGCCTGGCGTCCTCGGCGATCGAATTTTTGTAGCGGCCGTACCTCGCCAGTGCGTCGAGTCCGGCAAGCGCCGAAATGCGGTCCAGCAAACCCTTTTCACTGCTCCGAAGCAGAATGCCTATGGCAGTGGTGAAGGGAATGCCGAGTAACTTGCAGGCATTGATGCCGTTCTTGTCATCGATTCCCACAAGACGCGCTCTTTGACGGACAGCGAGTGCGATGGCTTCCGCTTCCCCTTGGCCCAAACTAAAGTCCGCTTGCAACTTTGCGATGAGCTTCCTGTTTTTGACAGGGATGATGGTGATTCCAGATTCGTCCACGGCCTTCTGGATCAAGAGTGCATCCTGTGTTTTCTTCCGACCGCAACATTCCCTAGCAACCTCCGCCGGGATGGCGACCTGCAGCTTGACGCCCTTCAGGAAAAGGCCGAGAAGTTCGGCTTTCGCCAGGAGGATCAGTGTGGATGCGTCAAGAACAAGCATTATGACAATATATTACAAACGTCATTTTAGCATGGGACCGTGCGGTTAGCAAAACCGGGTAAACCGTGGCCGAACATCCTTTTGCAGTGTGAGTTTTGAGATGAGCGAATCACGCTGGGCGATTTCTTCTGGAAGGCTTGCAGGGCATAGATGGCGGATTGAAGCGGTGGCCTGACGCGAAACGTGAAGGCGGCTGTCCCAAAACTGCTCGTGCGTACAGATGACAGCCCACTTTGCGGGGGGTAGCGTGACAGACGGGGACTCCAGCTCCAGCCTACAGGTTTTCGAGGACATAATGCGTTTCCTTCCGAAGGTATTGCGTTTGCTTGTAGCGTCCGCATTCATTGCGATACCGGTGGTCAAATCAGCGCAAGTTCTGGCGGCCCAAGAGCCAGCAGCCCAGCAACCGACGACAGAGAGCCAGGTTGTGGACCGAATTGTGAACCGGGAATGGGAGGAAATGCGATTGATCCACCAATTCTCTCCCCTGGTGGAGACGTATGTCCAAAATTTCCGCGAAGATAAGCATCTGGGAATAGTGCCGGACGGCGACAAGTATCTTCTCGGCCGGGCTGATTTTTCGCGTGGCGTTGAGGTCATCTCTCTGAATGACACGGAGAATAAGAACAAGAACTTCTTCGGGTCGATGGGGAATTTTTTGGCTTTCGGGAAGCAGTATGTGCCTGCCGGCTTCTTGCAGATGGTCTTCATTGACACCGACGGGTTCAACCAGGGGAATTACAAATTCACCTACGTTCGGCGTGAATTCCTGGGCGAGGTCCGTTGCCTCGTCTTTGACATGACGCCGTTGTCTAAGAACGGCAAAGGACGATTCGTGGGGCGGATTTGGGTAGAGGATCAGGATTATTCCATCGTGCGTTTCAACGGCAGCTTCGGCCCGGCTTCCTTAACCAGCTACTACTTCAGTTTCGACAGCTGGCGGGTGAATGCCGGAAAGAAACAATGGCTTCCGGCTTTTATCTACAGCCAGCAAGGCGATTTTCAGGACCCACGGACAAAAGACATGGGATTCAAGCCATTCAAAGCGCAGACGCGCCTTTGGGGCTATTCCCCTGGTGGGGCTGGGGAAGAGCAAGAGCTAACCAAGGTGCTAGTGGAAACGCCGATCAAGGATCAGGCTGAGAAAGCCGACGACTACTCGCCTCTACTGGCGGAACGTTCCTGGGCGCGCCAGGCCGAAGACAACGTCATGGAAAGCATGGAGCGGCTAGGGTTGATGGCGCCGTACGGGGACGTGGATAAGGTGCTCGAGGCGGTGGTGAACAATCTCGAGGTCACTAATGAGCTCGACATCCAACCGGAGGTGCGCTGCCGCGTGTTAATGACTTCAACGCTTGAGTCTTTCACGATCGGGCACACCATCGTGCTGAGCCGCGGACTGATTGATGTGCTGCCTGATGAGGGCAGCCTTGCGGCTATCATCGCGCACGAGCTCGGTCACGTCCTACTGGGGCATCACATGGACACGCAATTCGGTTTCCTCAATCATTTGCGGTTTGACGAGAAGGAAACCTTCAGCCACTTTGGCTTTAGCCGCACACATGAAGAAGAGCAGGCGGCGAACCAGAAGGGGGCCGAACTACTGAGCAAATCGCCGTACAAGGATCAGACGGGGACCGCTCGGCTATTCCTGCAAGCGCTGAGAGACCGGTCCAGGGATATTCCCAATCTGATCAGCCCTCACCTCGGCGACCGGGTGCCGACAAATTTGGCCGTCGCCTCCGCGTCCTCCGCGCAGTCTGCGGCCGAAAAGCCGGCGGCGAACGTCATCGTTGCGCTGCCGCTCGGAGGTCGCGTCAAGATCGAACCGTGGAGTGGCCGCTTGCAGATGCTTAAGTCCAAACCGGTGAGCGGAGTGGCGGAGTACGAGAAGACACCCTTCGAGATCACTCCGTTCGTCCTGTTTCTCACGCGGCAAGGGGAGTCTTCCTCGACGGAAGTGGTTGGCGCAGCGTCTGTCCAACCAGAGGCAAATACGAAACCGTAGTGTGTGTCGAGTCCTAGGCTGTCTATTTTCTGCTGTGAGATACTCGCCATGCGAGTGCTTCAGCCCTTTCCTGAGCTGAAGCCACCTTGATTTTTCAGGCACGCACCGCGGAAACCAGCTTTATCATCCACATCCCATCGTTGCGTGAAGGTGGATGGAGTGCTGCTGCTGACGGGAACGACGGAGGAAGTGCAAGAGCTGCTGTCTTTCCATGCAAACGATGATGAAGCGTTTATCGATCCGATGGTACTGGAGAAGCAGAGAGTTGTGGAGGAAACGCAATGAATGCGGAGAAGGTGGAGGAAGCCGGAAGGGAAACGGCAGTGGGGCGAGATTACCGGGAGAGCGTCGCCTCAGGCACGAGTGAACGGCTGGATAGCTGGAAAGAGATCGCTTGTTATCTGCGGCGCGCGATCCGGTGCGTACAGAGATGGAAAAAGAACGAAGGGCTGCCCGTCCTGTGTCACCAGCACGTTGGCGGCGCCACAGTGTACGCGTACCGGGAAAAACTGGACGAGTGGTGGCGAGGTGACGCTGGAGACATTTAGTGTCCTGACGCTTCTCCGACCCTTGGCCGCTTAGATTTCCTCGGCCACGACGTATGGTGCGCGATAGGTGCCGCGGAGGAGAATGTTGGCTTCTTCGTCGGCGATGACTTGCTCGGTCGCCGGATCGAATTTTAGCGTACGGCCGAGGCGGTAGGAGGCGTTGGCTAAGTGAACCAGTGTTGTGGAGATGTGGGCTTCCAGGATGGGGGAATGGATGTCTTCGGCGCGGCGGCTGCGGACGCATTCAATGAAGTTGGCGTAGTGGTCGCCGGAGGCTTTGCCGTGAGGACCGGGTTCAACTTGATCGGTGATCCAGGTTTTGTAGGCGTCGTAGCCGTCGATGGCGAGATAGCCGTTGGAGCCGTAGAAAATGTTGCCGACGGTGTTGGTCTTGGCGTCTTTGGGACCGAGGGATGACTGCGCGGCTGCAGGTTTTTTGGCGGCGTTGGCGTCGGGCGTGAGACCTGCTGGGGGAACGGCGCTGGCGCCGTACGCGCGGGTGCCGATTTCGGCTTCGTGATTGGTGATCCAGGGGCGGACTTCGACTTCCATCATTTTGTGCTTACCGTTGGGAGCGTCGAAATAGAAGACGGCATTCAGCACGTTGGGCGTCTGCTGGTCGTCGTCGAACATGAAGTGTCCGCCCATGGCGGAAACAGAGACCGGGAAGCCAACGCCCAGGCCCCAGCGAGCGATGTCGATTTCATGGATGGCCTGGTTGCCGACTTCACCGTTGCCGGTGTCCCAGATCCAGTGCCAGTTGTAGTGGAAGCGATTGCGCGTGAAAGGTTTGAGCGGGGCTGGACCGGTCCAGAGGTCGTAATGGACGCCAGCGGGAACGGGTTCCTCGGTGGCGTGGCCGATCGATGGACGCCACTTGTAGCTGAGGGCGCGAGCCATGTAGACATCGCCGATGGTGCCGTCACTCAGATGGTGAATGGCTTCGAGCATGCCGGGGTTGGAGCGGGACTGGCTGCCGTGCTGGCAAATGCGGTTGTACTTTTTTATGGCGCGGACTAGCTGGCGGCCTTCAAACGTATTGTGCGAGCAGGGTTTTTCGACGTAGACGTCTTTGCCGGCCTGGCAAGCCCAGATGGCCATTAGCGAGTGCCAATGATTGGGAGTGGCGATGGAGATGGCGTCGATCTCTTTGTCTTCGAGGAGCTTGCGAATGTCGACGTAGGATTTCGGCTTGGGCAGGCCCATCTTCTCGATTTCGCCGATGCGCTGGCTGGAGACGTTTTCGTCGATATCGCAGATGGCGACGATCTCTGTTCCCGGGACGCGCGGAAAGCTGCGAATGTGATCGTTGCCGCGGCCGCGCACTCCGCAAATGGCCACGCGTACACGATCGTTCGCGCCGAGAATCTTGCCGCCGAGCGCGAGAGTAGCTGCGCCTACTGTGATTGCCTTTCCTGTGGTCTTCAGAAAGTCACGCCGCTCGATTTCCATGATTCCCGCCTTTGTTCGGAGCTCTCCTGCACGGCGCATTGTATATCCTGCGGGGCTTGTTCGCACATGCTGAGAGGCTCGATTGGGGGCATGGCGTTGGTTGTTGACCTGACACTTGCGCAAAGGGAATGTGTTCGCGAGCGCAGATCGCTGCAGGCTTGGAGATTGCTGATTGGACCTTAGCGTTACGGGTCCCTCCGCTGCTCACAATTTTCGATACAGCCAATAAGAACGTTGCGTTTGCGACCGGTCGCGCCGAGGAACAGGATGTTGCCACGAATGAGGTCGGTGCAGGAGTAGTGTCCCCGCAATCCAGCCTGCTGAGGTGGCCTTTGGACTATGTGCAGCCTGTAGACCTTCTGAATGACGCGGTGACGTCAGCATCCAGAAAGGCTTCTCTCTCCGTTCGCGATCTTTTGATTCGAAGTTTTCTTGCGGGCGGATTGCTCGCTTACGCGACGTCGCTGGTATTCATCGTGCTCTCGCAGAACGTTGCGCCAATTGTGGGAGCGATCCTGTTTCCAGTGGGATTTGTAATTCTGGTGTTGCTGGGCCTGGAACTGGCCACGGGAAATTTTGCGCTGCTGCCGATGGGATGGGCGGCCGGCGAAGTCTCCTTGGGCAAAATGGCGCGGAATCTGGGCTGGGTATATCTGGGAAACTTGGCCGGAAGTTTGTTCTACGGAGTGTTGTTCTACCTGGCAGTGACGAACTGCGGCACGACGGGGAGCGGGGCGGTCGGCGAATTGATGCGCACAGCGGCGCAGAAGAAGACCCTTGGGTATATGGCGCTGGGGCTGCGCGGATGGGAAACCGCTTTCATCAAAGGCGTGCTGTGCAACTGGATGGTGACGCTGGGAGCGGTTTTGGCGATGGCTTCACGATCCACCATCGGCAAAGTGGTGGCGATGTGGCTGCCGATTATGACGTTTTTTGCGCTTGGGTATGAGCATTCGATCGTGAACATGTTTTTGATTCCGACGGGGAAGCTGTTTGGCGCCCAGGTTTCGTTGGGGCAGTGGTGGATATGGAATCAGATTCCGGTCACGTTGGGCAACATTGTGTCGGGTGCTGCGCTGACAGGATTGGCGCTTTATGTGACAAACGCCGCCAAGAAATCTACGACATTGGAAATTCCATTGGGCAGCGTGGAGCCTGCGCGAGTGGTCGTGGGACAAGCGGCCGAGGCCGACTAGAAATGTCTTTATAGTTTTGCAGAGTTTGTGAAAGAAGAGCGGATGGAGAGTCATGACGCGAGAGTTTGAAAGCAATTCGGCCGCGACAGCACGCACAGAGTCCAGTCAGAGCGTCCGCACCGCGAATGCGGTCGAGGGTTATAAGGCCTCAATGGATGGCGACGGGCTGCGCATCCTGGAGCACCTGCCGCAGATCATCGAGCGGGGCGCGGAATCGCTTACACCGGCGGAAAAGGAATTGTTGAAGTGGGTGGGAGTTTTCTACCGCAGACCGACGCCTGGCAAGTTCATGATGCGCATTCGCATGCCGAACGGTTTTGTGAAGAGCAAACAACTGCGCACAATAGCGGAGCTTTCGCGAAGGATCGGCAATAGCGTTCTGGACATTACGACGCGTCAGCAAATCGAGTTGCGCGGATTCACGCTGGACAGCATTCCGGTGATTTGGGAAAAGCTCGCTGGCGTGGACCTCGGCTCGCTCCAGACAGGTATCGATAACGTTCGAAACATCAATGGGTGTGCGCTGGCCGGGTTGACGCCGCACGAATTGTTTGACGCGTCGCCTGTGGTGCAGGAGTTGGATCGCATCATCGTTGGAAGCAAGGGCAATCCGGAGTTCACGAACTTGCCGCGCAAGTTCAACATTACTGTGACTGGTTGCATGGATAACTGCACGCACAACGAGTCGCAAGATATAGCGTTGATTCCCGCAAAGAAGGGAGGTCGAGCGGGTTTTAACATCCTAGTTGGCGGAAAGATGGGTTCCGGAGGATTCACCATCGCTTCGCCGCTAAATGTTTTTGTCGAAATTTTCCAAGCGGCGCGCGTTGTCGTCGAGCTGATCAGAATTCACAGGGATCATAGCCCGCGCGAGGCGCGTTCGAAATGCCGGTTCGCTTTTCTCATTGAAAAATGGGGGATCCCGAGATTGCGAACGGAGCTTACCTCGCGTTTGGGGCATGAGCTCCCGTTTCAGGGAAGAGATATGCGAACTTCCTATCATGCCGATCATCTCGGGCTCACTGCGCAAACGCGGGCCAGGGTTGTGGCCATGGGGCTGTGCGTTCCAACCGGCAGAGTTAATCCAGAGCAGCTGGATGAGCTGGCGCGTCTCGCGGACGTCTATGGCACCGGCGAGATTCGCCTGACGACCGGGCAGAACGCAATTATTCCGAATGTATCGCGAGAGCGCGTGCCGCAGCTTTTGCAGGAACCTTTGCTCGAGCAATTCTCGCCTCGGCCGTCACCTTTCGTGCGCGGGCTGGTTGCTTGCATCGGCACCGATTATTGCAATCTGGCTCTTATCGAGACGAAAGGCCGCGCGGTCGCGCTTTCCCAGGCGCTGCATGAAAAAATGGGTCCGGGAGGGAATCCACTGGCGATTCATTGGTCTGGCTGCCCGGCCGGCTGTGGGAACCACGAAGCGGCGGATATAGGTCTTCGAGGATTGAAGACAAAAATAGACGGAAAAATTGTCGATGCAGTAGCGGTCTACGTCGGCGGCCGGACGGGCCCTCACGCGGTTGTAGGCAAGGAGATCTTGGCGGCCGTGCCATGTGATGAAGCGTTTCCAGAAGTGATGGCAGAGGTCATACAGTCGTACCGCCTTGAAAATGAATATGGGGAGCCCGGGAGTTTGGCTGATCCGTTTTTCACGGCAGCGGCGACGGTGGGATTGGCTTCCTGGCGGAGTTCCGCCCCGTACGCAGCCTCCGCCGGCGCAGATTAATCACCACTTGCCCTTCGTGTTTCGCCAAAGTCCAACGCTCCGAGTTCAGGGGCATCCGAGGTATAGTCAGCGAGCGGAGCACTGGAAATGCCTGTCACGAATTTTCACGGATTGACAGTACTGACGCTGGAGAGCCGGCGGGGACAAGAAATGAGCCGGCTGATAGAAACGTACGGCGGCAAACCAGTGCATGCGCCGGCGATGCGTGAGGTACCTCTCTCTTCGAACCCCGAAGCTCTGAGATTTGCTGACGCGTTATTCCAAGGAAAATTCGACGCAGTGGTGTTTCTGACCGGAGTCGGAGCTCGCGCGCTTTCGAAGGTGATCGAGGGTGTGCATCCGCCGGAGAAGTTTCTCGAGGCATTGAGAAAGGTTTCTGTAGTCGCGCGAGGACCAAAGCCCGTCGCTGTTCTGCGGGAATGGAAGGTTCCGGTGGCGCTCGCCGCGCCGGAACCCAATACCTGGCACGAAGTGCTGCAGGCGATTGACGAAAACAAACTGGATTTGCGCGGCAAACAGGTCGCCGTACAAGAATACGGTGTTTCCAACCCGGAATTGCTGGAAGGATTGCGCGAAAGAGGGGCTAACGTCACACCTGTGCCGGTCTATCAATGGGAATTGCCTGCGGATACGGCGCCGCTGCGAGCGGCGGTGGAGGAAGTGATCGCGGGGCGGATCGAAGTGGCGCTGTTTACGACCAGCGTGCAAATCCATCATCTTTTCCAGATTGCCGAACAAGACACAAAGAACGATGCTCTCAAAGCGGGCATGGAGCGTGTGGTGAAGGCTTCGATTGGGCCGACAACTTCGGAAACCCTGCGCAGTTACGGATTGTCGATTGATCTGGAAGCTTCTCACCCCAAGATGGGATTTCTTGTGAAGGAAGCGGCGGAACGGTCGGCTACATTGTTTCAGAAGATTCGATCGCGTATTCAGTGATTCAGTTCGAAGGAGACTTACTGGGCGAAAATGGAACCGGCGTTCGCCGATGGTCCTGTTTTCCCGGTGGTGCGGGGAGTGGCTGGCGTTATCTGAGTGATACGCGCGGTGATCGGATTTGGCTCGGAAGCGGATACGCGGAGGAGTGAGAAGGTTGCAAGGCCAGTGAAAAAGGAAACGGTGATGGCGATGCATGCGAGTGGGACATTTGAGGTGAAAGTGAACGTTCAGAAGGCGGACAACAAGGTGGCGGAAAGCGTGAACCTGGGCAGGATGTCGATCGAGAAACAGTTTCATGGGGAGCTGGAAGCGACGAGCGCGGGCGAGATGTTAAGCGTGGGAACGGAGGTTAAGGGATCGGCGGGGTACGTGGCGATAGAACGAGTGAACGGAACATTGCATGGACACGCGGGCACATTCGCGCTGCAACATAGCGGCACGATGACGCGTGGTGAACCGCAGTTGAGCGTCATGGTGGTGCCGGACTCTGGGACTGGGGAATTGGTGGGACTCGCCGGTGAGTTGACGATCAAGATCATTGAGGGGAAGCATTTCTACGAATTCGAATACTCGCTGCCTGAGAGTCCTTGAGGATTTAGAAACTGGCAAAATTTTTCAGGTCGAGGGCGGGAGCTGGCGCGTCGAACGATTTGGAATAAAATACCGGTGCCTCATAAAAAAGAAGGCCCGATTTGTGGTCGGGCCTCCCGGTTTTGTTGAGTAAGTCGAGGCGACTACCTTGCTGCGGCGACGGCTTTGGCTCGGCCGAGCTCAGGAACAACGCCGAGCTGTTGCATCAGGCCCAAAGCGTCCCAATTGACATAGCCTTCGAACATTTTGCCGTTCGTAAAGCGGGCAATGCTTACGCCGGTGATGTTGAATTGCTTGTTTGTTGGGGCGATGCCATTGAGTTCGCCCTTATGGGTGCCGCGGCAAGACCAACGAGCCACAACTGTTTCGCCTTCGGCAATGAGGTCTTCGACCGTGAAACGAATGTCGGGGAAAGCATTGCGATAAAGAGTGACTCTCTTCTTCTCAGCTTCGGGTCCTCGGCCGACATCGGGCGTGGAACTGTCGTGGTGAGTGTAGGTAGGCGCGATGAGCTCGTCTGTTAGTTGCACTTGGCCTTTGTTCCAGACTTCTTCGAACAAACGACGGACGTTAGTTTTGTTTTGTTCAGACATGGTGGTTCTCCTTTTAGAAAGACATGGACTTCCTACTCGCATATAGCGAGTTGGCTTGAGAGATCGGTGCTGAAACCGCTGGCGTCTGGGTGTGTAAACCTGCACGTCGAACAGGAGGTCGGGCCCCGCGCGAGAAAAAAAGAACCTGATAGGTTCTGCCCTATTGGCGCTCGATGCGGAGCTTGTCCTTATAAAGAAACTGCGAATGGACTGAGAAGCGGGAGTCTCGCCTCAAACAGCGAAACCACGACTCATAGTGTTCTTTGTGGACAGGTGTGTCAAGGACATTCGAAAGTTTCTTTTGCGCGAGAAGAGTGCTGCTCGGACGGAGGAAAGAATGAAATGAGATTACGCTGCGTACCTGCCATTGATTCGGGTCGAATAATTACGCAGTTGGAAATTGCTTCGTCGCCGTGGAGGGGCGTTTTCTACAATACAACTTCATGGTATTTCACTACGATGGACATTCGTGAGGCGGAGGCGCCGTGCCTGGGATTACCGGAACGCGTCATCGGGAGGAAACGCAATGATCGAGAATCGCTCTTTGCCCACTGACACCTTGCTGCCGCACGTCGAGTATAAGGGCCTTGCCGAAGCGATTGAGTGGCTGGGTAAGGCATTCGGTTTCAGAGAGCACTACCGGTATGGCGAGCCATTGAGCGGGGCGCAGGTCCATCTCGGCAAGGCGTGGATCATGGTCCATCAGGCGGAAGAAGATTGCGCGAGTCCCGCAGAGCTCGGGTACGGAACGCAGAGCTTGACGGTGTTTATCGACGATGTGGAAGCGCATTTTGGGAGAGCGAAAGCTGCGGGGGCGAAGATTCTGGAGGAGCCGCACGAGACTGTATATGGCGAATTCCAGTACGCGGCTGAGGACTTGGACGGGCACCATTGGCTGTTTTCACGGCACGCGCGGGACTTGAGCCCGGACGAATGGGGAGCCACGGTTGCGAAAGATGCGGGAATGGCATAGGTGACGGAGAACCAGATCGCGCCCTCTCTACAAGATGCTCGAGAAGTGGCTTGGGGTCTCCGTCTGGAAGTAGAGGCTTTTGGATGTGAGGCGCGTCTATAGTACGCTCTCGGCGCCTTCGGAGGAGCGTAATGAAATTGAACACGCGAATGAGAGCGAGTGGGATGACGTGCGCGGTGTTGTTTTTGCTCGCGGCGAGGATGCACGCAGCGCCTGTGCCACAGGTGGTTGGCGGAAAATTCGAGGTGTCGTTTCCTGCGTCGGCGCATGCGGGAGCGATCACGGGACGTATGTTCGTGGTGGTCAGCACGAAGGACAAGCCGGAGCCGCGGCTGCAGGCGGGAAGCTGGGGCGACTCGGGGCCGTTTTATGGCGTCGACGTGAACGCGCTGGCGCCGGAACAGAGTGCGGTGATTGATGGGAGCACTTTGGGCTCGCCTGTGCGGAGTTTGCGCGAAATTCCTGCTGGAGATTATTACGTACAGGCGCTGGTCAATATTTATACGGAGTTTCATCGCGCGGACGGGCACACGGTCTGGTTGCACATGGACCAGTGGGAAGGACAGCACTTCAATCGGTCACCGGGGAATTTGTACAGCGAGGTGCAGAAAGTGCATTTGGATCCGGCGGCGGGTTATGACATCAAGCTGAGCTTGACGAAGGAAATTCCTCCCGTGCAGGTGCCTGCGGACACGCCGTGGGTGAAGCACGTCAAGATTCAAAGCGAGATGCTGACGAAGTTCTGGGGACACGCGATATACATCGGCGCGATTGTGCTATTGCCAAAGGGTTACGACGAGCATCCCAACGCGCACTATCCGGTAATTTACGATGAGAACCACTTCAGCCTGAGGCCGCCGCTGAGATTTACGGAGGAAGATCAGCCCGTCAGCGCGGAGATGCGAACGCGGCTGGCGGACCTGAACATTGAGACAGGCCGCGAGTTTTTTCAGTCTTGGACGTCGGAGAAATTTCCGAGGATGATCGCGGTGACGTTTCAGCATCCGACGCCGTATTACGACGATTCATATGCGGTGAATTCGGTGAATAACGGGCCGTACGGCGATGCGCTGGTGAAGGAGATGATTCCGTATCTTGAGTCGCATTTCCGAATGATTCCGAAACCTTATGCGCGCGTGCTGACGGGCGGTTCGACGGGTGGATGGGAATCGCTGGCGGCGCAGGTGTTTTATCCGGATTTTTTCGGCGGGACATGGACGCTGTATCCAGACTCGATTGATTTTCGGCGCTACGGTTCTGTAAATGCATACGAAGATGACAATGCGTTTTTTGAGCCGGGGCACACGTGGGTGCAAGTGCCTCGCTATATCATGCGTACTTCGGAGGGGCAGCCGGAGATTACGATCAAACAGTTCAGCGAGATGGAAGATGTTTTGGGTAGCCATAACCGCTCGGGAGAGCAGATTGAAATTTGGGACGCGGCTTATGGACCGATTGGAGACGATGGGTATCCGAAGCCGCTTTGGGACAAGAAGACGGGCAAGATTGATCACAGCGTGGCGCTCTATATGCGCGACCACGGGTACGACTTGAGCTACAACCTGCGAACGAACTGGGCCACGCTCGAGCCGAATCTGCGGGGGAAAATTCATGTGTACGTGGGAGACATGGACAATTTTTACTTGAACTTGGCGGTGTACAAGCTGGAAGAGGCGATGAAAGAGCTGAAGGATCCGCCTTGCGATTGCGATTTTCAGTATGGAAGGCCGATGAAGGGTCATGGGTGGCAGCCGACTTCCAATGCGAATCTGGTGAAGTGGATGGCGGAGCACATTACCAAGAATGCGCCAGCGGGCGAAGACACCGCCGGCTGGCACTATTGACCGAAGAGAGTGAAAAGCGGATTCCTCGCTGCGCTCGGAATGACAATTTAGTCGTCGGGTAGATAGGATGACGCGATCGCGCTAATCGGTGTCATCGTGGTGCACTCGCCCGCCCAGCCCTGCTATATTCTTGAGGGGCCCAGTTGTGAGGCTTACATATAGACCATGTTTGAAAATCTGACAGAGAAGCTGCAACGGACATTTAAGAACCTGCGCGGGCAGGGGAAGCTCACCGACGAACACCTGGACGTAGCGTTGGGGGAGATTCGCGAGGCGCTTCTGGAAGGCGACGTGAACGTCGGCGTGGCCGATGAGCTTTTGGCGAATATTCGGAAGCAGGCCCTGGGCAGCGAAGTGATGCTGCAGCTTTCGCCGGACCAGCAAGTGGTTAAGGTGGTGCGCGACGAGTTGTCGGCGATGCTGGGGAAGCATGCGAAGCCGCTGTTTGCTTCACGGCCTCCTTCGGTGTGGATGATTGTGGGGTTGCAGGGTTCTGGTAAGACGACGACCACCGGTAAATTGGCGAAGTGGCTGGTGCAGCATGGGCACCGGCCGCTGGTGGTTTCGACGGACGTGTACCGGCCGGCGGCGCGGGAGCAGCTGGCGCAAGTGGCGAAGGCCGTAGGCACAGCGCTATGGCCGGGGGCGGGAACGGATAAGCCGCTAGAGATTGTTAAGGGTGCGATCCGGGAAGCGAAACTTTCGGCGAGCGATGTGATTCTGGTGGACACGGCCGGGCGTTTGCACATTGACGACGACTTGATGAACGAATTGAGCATGTTGAAAAAAGAGCTTCAGCCGAGCGAAATTCTGTTTATCGCTGACGCGATGATTGGGCAGGACGCGGTGCGCTCGGCAGGAGAGTTTCACAAGCGGCTTGGGCTTACGGGCGTGATCCTGACGAAGCTGGACGGCGACGCGCGCGGCGGTGCGGCGCTTTCGATTGGAAAAGTGACCGGTGCGCCAGTCAAGTTTGTGGGTCTCGGCGAAAAATACGACGCACTAGAGGGATTTTATCCAGAGCGGATTGTTTCGCGCGTGCTCGGGATGGGCGACATCATGTCGCTCATCGAGCGGGCGGAGCAGACGGTTGACAGGAAGGCAGCTGCGGACCTCGAGCGGAAGCTGCGCAAAGAAGGATTCACGCTGGAAGATTTTCGCGACCAGTTGAAACAGATTCGCAAGATGGGGCCGCTGGAGCAGCTTGTGGACATGCTGCCGAAGATGGGGCCGTTGCAGAATTTGCCGAAAGACGCGAAGGTGGATGAGGGGAAGCTGAAGCAGGTCGAGGCTATCATCAATTCGATGACGAATCAGGAGCGGCAGGACCACAATATTATTGACGGGAAGCGGCGGAAGAGGATTGCGAAGGGCAGCGGGACGACCGTGCAGGATGTGAATCAGGTTTTGAAGCAGTATTTGCAGATGCGCACGATGATGAAGCAGTACGGCGCGATGGCCGCGCGGGCGAAGTTGAAGGGATTGGGAAAGCTCGCGGGACTGTCCTGAGCAGAATGACGGTTGCCGATCAGCGTTGAGGTACTGAAAAGGAATACAACGCTTTTAGGGCGAGAAGTTCTGGATCAAGGTCAGTTCGGTTCGCAAGGACGATGACGGTAAAGTTGTGGCCTGTGTAGCGCTGAATGATAGTGCGGAACCCCATCGTGCTTCCGGTGTGCCACATGCGTGGTTGTCTTTCATAAGGATCAAGGAACCAGCCGAAGCCGTAGGAGACGGGCTTGCCGGGATGCAAGTTGTCGTCGTTGGGCGCGGTGGGCCAATACGTGGGCGAGCCATCCGCTAATTTTGCAGGAACAAGCGCAGGAGCCATTTCTTCGGCGCTGAGCAGGGTGTGATTTCGCAGGCCGTCGTCCCATTTAAGGAGATCATCGAGATTGGAATAGATGCCGCCGTCGCCTAGAGTGGCGGAAGTTGAGCTTTGGTCGGTTTCCTTCAGTGCGCCGCCTTCCTTCGAGTGACCGAAAGCGCGATTCGTGACCGCATTCTTCCCTTTTTGATAGACGACGGTGTGATCCATGTGCAGCGGCGCGAAAATTCGCGCATGGAGAAAACTTCCGTAGGATTGCCCTGATATTTTGGCGACGATGAGGCCGAGCACTACGTAACCGGAATTGCTGTACGACCAACTTGTGCCTGGGGCAAATTTTCCTTTGGTTTCTTTTTGGAAGAGAGCGAGAACTTCGTCGTCCTGGATTTGGTGTTCGGGAGACCAGATGGGGCCTTTGAGTTTTTCCTGGGCGTCCATTAAATCTTCGTAATCGGGCAAACCACCAGTGTGATTCAGAAGATTGCGGATGCTGATGTTTTTGCCGTAGGGTGGGAAATCCGGAAATATCTCGCTCAAAGATTGGTCATAGCGAAGCTTCCCGTCGTGGACGAGCAGCATGATCGCCATGGCGGTAAACTGTTTGGTGAAAGAGGCGAGGCGGAAATTAGTGTACTGGTTAATTTTCGCGTGGGTCCGCAAATCGCAGACGCCGTATCCTTTTTCAAACAGTGTGCGTCCATCTTTGCGCACCAGCACCGCGAATCCAGGCGCGTTTTCTTGTGCGAAGGAAGAGAACATGAAGTCGGCTTGGCTATCCACGGCTGAGGACGGAGATTGCGCCCGGAATTCGACGGCAACAGCAAAGAACACGGCGACAAACAGGATAAGCGGTAACTTCAACGGGCCTCCTATGGGTGCCCCGCAGAATAGCATTGCTTCGGCGCATTCATCTGCCCGTAACACGGCTGCGCTATCACTCTTGGTTCCCTGAGAAAGCTTATGACACGCACTGCGCTTGACGATCCTCGCTTCTATCTCAACCGGCACTTGGAATGGCTGGAGTTTAACCGGCGTGTGCTTGAGGAGGGGCGAGACATCGGGAATCCTTTGCTCGAACGCGTGAAGTTTCTAGCGATTACGGCGAATAACCTGGATGAATTTGTCGAGGTACGGGTGGCCAGTTTTCTGCAGCGGATTGAGCACGGCTCGCGCCAGATCAGTCCCGATGGCTTAACCGTGGAGCAGGAACTAGAGAAAGTGTCGGCGGCCATGCACGCTATGGTTCGAGACCAGTACAAATGCTGGAACGAGGAACTGCTTCCGGCGCTGGCAAAAGTGGGAATTCGCGTTCTGCCGGCGAGCCAGCTTGAAGGAAAAGCGGCACAGGCGGCGAAGACTTTTTTCGAGCGGCGCGTGTCTCCCATGTTGACGCCGGTTACAGTGGATCCATCGCACCCTTTTCCGCACGTCCTGAACAAAGCGTTGTGCATTGCATTTCTGCTGCGTCGGCGGAGAAGCGGCAACGGTAAGCCGTATTTCGGCGTGCTCACGGTGCCGCGCGCATTGCCGCGCCTGCTTCGTTTGCCTGCGCCCGACGGCGGGATTCACTACGTGGCGCTGCAAGAGATCGTCTCGGCGCATGCCGCAAAGCTTTATCGCGGGTACGAAATTCTGGCGTCCGCGCCGTTTCGGATTACGCGCAACAGCAATCTATATCTGGAAGAGGAAGAGACGCGGAGCCTGCTCGACGCGGTCGATGCGCAGGTTTCGCAACGGCGCAAGGGGGATGCGGTGCGTCTGGAAATCGACGCCGACGCGCACCCGGACATTATTAACCGGCTGGTCTCGACGTTTGAACTGGACGAATCACTTGTCTTTCGCGCGCAAGGGCCTGTGAATTTACAACGGCTCTTTCACCTTTATGAGGAGACGCCGCGGCCGGATCTGAAGTATCCGCCGTTTGCCCAGCGCCAGGTGCGCGTGGGACACGATGCGGATTCCATGTTTGAAGCGATCCGACGGCAAGCTTTTTTGCTGCACCATCCGTACGATTGCTACGACACCGTAGTGAATTTTCTCCAGACTGCCGCGCGCGATCCGCGCGTTTTATCCATCAAACAGACGCTCTACCGGACGAACTCGGACTCGCCGATCGCGCAGGCGTTGCTGGACGCGGCCGGCAAAAAAGAAGTGACCGTAGTTGTCGAATTGAAAGCCAGTTTTGATGAGGCAACCAATATTCGCTGGGCGCGCAGCTTCGAGGACGCGGGCGTACAGGTTTTTCACGGGCTTGTGGGACTGAAGACTCACGCGAAGCTCATGCTGGTCGTGCGGAACGATCCGGACGGCAAGATTCGCCGGTACGCGCATCTGGGCACAGGGAATTACAATCCCTCGACGGCGCGGTATTACAGCGATCTGAGCTTGCTCACGCACGATGAGGCGATCACTTCCGCGGTACACGACGTTTTCAATTTTTTGACGGCTTATGCGGAGCAGCCGAATTACAAGCCGCTGCTCCTGGCTCCGCGCGATATGGCCAAGTCGTGCCTCGCGCTGATTGACCGGGAAGCACGGCACGCCCGACGCGGGCGCCCCGCGCGAATAATCGCAAAGATCAATGCCGTGATTGATCCGCCCATCATCCAAGCTCTGTACCGTGCTTCGAGTGCGGGCGTGGAGATTGATCTAATCGTGCGGGGCCAGTGCGGGTTGGTGCCGGGACTTCGCGGTGTCAGCAGCCGCATTCGTGTGCGGAGCATCGTCGGGCGGTTTTTGGAGCACAGCCGGATTTTTTATTTTGAAAATGGAGGGAAGCCGGAAGTCTATCTGGGAAGCGCGGACTGGATGCAGAGAAATCTCTACGAGCGGGTGGAAGTGTTGTTTCCACTGAAGGACCCGCAGCATTGCGAGCGAGTCTGCAACGAAATTCTTTCGTCCTATCTCGCCGACACACGTAAGGCGCGCATCCTTGGATCGGATGGAAGGTATTCGCGGCCGCGCGCGGTGCGCAACGGCCACGGATTTTCCGCGCAGGAACATTTCATGCGGCTGGCCAGCGGCGATAGAGACTCTCAGCACATTGCCGCGCTCCGAAAGCAGAGCGTCGTTTATACTCCTATGACTATGACTACCCCGCCTGGTAGCGCCCCGGAAGAGGAAAGCTCGCTGGACTCGTCGAATGCAACCGTATGATTTGATTGTCATTGGTTCCGGACCGGGCGGGCAGCGCGCCGCCATCCAGGGAGCGAAGGCCGGAAAGCGCGTTGCGGTGGTCGAAAAGCAGGCCGCCATCGGCGGCGTGTGCATCAATACCGGTACCATTCCCAGCAAGACGATGCGCGAGGCGGTGCTGCATCTTTCCGGTTTTTACTCGAAGAGTTTCTACGGTTCGAATTACAACGTGAAAGAAAACGTCACGATGGCGGATTTGAATTTCCGCGTGCAACGCGTGATTGAGAACGAAGTGGCGGTGACGCAGGACCAGCTCAAGCGCAACGGCGTGGACGTGATCCACGGCTTTGGCAAGTTTATCGATGCGCATCATCTTCGCGTGGAGAACGGCAACGGTTACGCAGAACTGGAAGGGGAGTTCTTCGTGATTGCTACGGGAACGAAACCGGCAATCAATTTAAAAGTGCCCATCAACGGGCGGAACATTATTACCAGCGACCAAATCCTGACGATGCCGCAGATTCCGAGAACGCTAATCGTGGTGGGCGGCGGCGTAATCGGGGTCGAGTACGCTTGCATGTTTGCCACGCTGGGCGTGCGCGTGATTATCGTGGAGAAGCGGCCACGGCTCTTGGAATTTGCCGATACGGAAATGGTCGAGGCGCTGACGTATCACATGCGCGACCATCGCGCCACGCTGCGGCTTAATGAGGAAGTCGAGAGCGTGGAGGAAACGCTGGAGGGAAAAGTCGCAGCGAACCTCGTGAGTAAAAAGCGTATCAATGGCGATGCTTTGCTCTATGCGGTCGGCCGGCAGGGCAACATCGACAAGCTCGATCTCGCTGCTGCCGGGGTCGAATTCGACGACCGGGGACGCATCAAGGTGGACGCGGATTACCGAACCACACAGCCGAATATCTTTGCTGTGGGCGACGTTATTGGCTTCCCGAGCCTGGCGTCGGTCTCGATGGAGCAGGGGCGCATCGCTGCGGCGAGGGCGTTTGGGCTACAGGTGCAGACGGATCCCGCGAGTTATCCGTACGGGATTTACACGATTCCACAGATTTCTTTTATCGGGAAGACCGAAGAGCAGCTTACGGATGCCGATGTACCGTATGAAGTGGGCGTGGCATATTACCGCGAGATTGCGCGCGGGCAAATCTCCGGCCACACGGATGGACGGTTGAAACTTCTATTTCACCGAGAAACTCTTGAACTGCTTGGCGTGCACATTTTTGGCGAAGACGCCGCGGAACTGCTGCACATCGGGCAAGCGGTATTCAAGTTGAAGGGCAAGATCACGTATTTCATCAACACGGTCTTCAATTATCCGACGCTAGCAGAATGCTATAAGACGGCGGCATTCAACGGGCTCAACCGCCTGGGCTAAAGCGGCATTTCACAAACTTCCGAGCTTGCCCTTTTATGCCCAGCCCTGGCGGTATTCGCGTCGCAAGAAATCGTTGGCCTGCGCGACGTTGGTGACGCGCATGTTTGCACCGTCATAGTTGATCTTTTTTCCAGCACGAAGAGCAACGATGCCGAGGAGCATTACCTCAGTTAGGCGCGCGGCGTATTCGAACGGGCAGGAAGTTTCGGTTTTGCCTTTCGCGGCGTTCACCCAGTTCATTTCGTGGTCTTCGTTTTCGATGCGGGGTAGCTTTTGCGGCGGCTTGCCGTAGGAATCGCTGAGAGATTTAGGCAGCAGGCGAGGCTTCAATCCATAGGTATCGTGAAGCAATTTGCCCTTGCTGCCGATGAGCAGGGCGCCACCGCCTTTGTTGAGATCTTCGTCGCCGAGTTCCTCTGGTTTGTCGGGCATGAGGCCGCCGTCGTACCAGGTCATCTTGACGGCCGGCATGGAGCCGCGGGCGGGAAATTCGTAAAAAGTCTGCGTTGCGTGCGGGTAGGAGACGCCATTAAACGGAGTCGAAACCGTCTCGACCGTTGACGGTAGGCCGAGGTTGAGCGCCCACATAGAATGGTCGATCAAATGAGCTCCCATGTCGCCGATGGCGCCGACGCCCCAGTCTGACCAGCCACGCCAGTTGAAAGGGTGATAGATGGGGTGATACTCGACGTGCGGGCCGACGCCAAGAAAAAGATCCCAGGAAAGCTTGTCCGGAACCGGGTAATCGCCAGCCATTGCTGCGGCAAGGCGAGCGTTCACGCCCTGTCCGTTCCAGCGAAGAGTGTCAGCGGGTTCTTTCAAGGCTTCGGGGCGCGGCACGCCTTGCGGCCAGAAGCCAAGCGGGCGGTTGGTCCAGATGTGCACCTCGCGTACTTCGCCGATCGCCCCGGCTTGGATGTATTCGACCGTCAGGCGGGCGTCGTTTAAGGAATGTCCCTGATTGCCCATTTGCGTGGCAACTTTGGTTTCCTTGGCACGTCGTGAGAGCTGCCGAGCTTCATCAATCGACCAGGTGAGCGGCTTTTGCACGTAAACGTGTTTGCCAAGAGCCATGGCGGCGAGAGCGATGGGCGCGTGCATGTGGTCCGAGGTGGCGACGAAAACGGCATCAATGTCCTTCTGGTGCTCGAGCATCTCGCGATAGTCCTGATAGCGCTTAACTTTCGGCAGTTGCTCGTTCTTCAGGCGAATCATACCGGCTAGGCGGGCCTTCGCTTTGACGCGATCGAACTCGACGGGAGGCTGGCCGGGCGTCGGCTGTGGATCAGGTTGATCGAGGCGCTTTTGCAGATTCGGGATTTCGGTGTCGAGGCGGTCGAAGCCCTTACCGGCATAGCCCCAGTCCACGTCGCAGAGCGCCACGATGTTTTGGCTGGAGAGATTGATCAGATTGGTGCGGCCCATGCCGCCGACGCCTACGCCTGCGATGTTGAGCATATCGCTCGGAGGAGTAAACCCGCGTCCAAGGACGTGACGGGGAACAATGGCCAATGCGGCACCGCCGGCGGCGACGTTGGTCAGGAATTTTCGGCGTGACAAATCGTTTTTCTCGCTCATGGACTGCTCCTTTTTTGCTGCGGGCATTATCGCGCTGTCACCCGTACATTGCGAATGCAAAGTTCGCTGGGCGATTCGCGCGAGGCTGTGCTCGGGACTAAGACAGGCCGAGGGGCTGAGGATCGCTTTAGGCAAAT
>Ga0209448_10000022_pt1 | contig 59024 bp, 38 predicted proteins | sample BogFormECP14_OM2_FD_188245 | JGI IMG/M metagenome (GOLD analysis project Ga0209448, IMG submission 188245) | Bog forest soil microbial communities from Calvert Island, British Columbia, Canada - ECP14_OM2 (SPAdes) (version 2) | ecosystem: Environmental > Aquatic > Freshwater > Wetlands > Bog ... | reverse complement strand
CAAATGGCAGGCGTGGATGCGTGAGAAGCAGCCGCGCCTGCTGGTGATCTGGGGAAAGTATGAGCTCTCGTTCGACCCTTCGGAGCCGGAAGCCTATCGCCGCGACGTGCCGAAGGCCGAAGTGCACATTGTCGATGGAGGGCATTTCGCATTGGACACGGCTGCGGATGAGATCGCCGCATTGGTCCGAGGTTTTGTCGGCTCTTCACGCTGAGGATTCCTAGCGTGGCACTTGGGCTGAGGCTGCTATCAGAGCGCCGACTACTAAACACTGAGACCTAACCCGATGACGTGCATCCAACTATCGAGGATTTAATATGCGATCTGACATTGTTCCAGGAGCGTTCTTCCCCGACTATGAGCTTTCCGATCACACTGCGAAACGCCGGAAGCTCTCCGAATTGCAAGGGCCACATCCCATGGTTCTCGTCCTCAGCCGCGGAGGTTTCTGCCCCAAAGACCGCCGGCAAGCTGAACTGCTTGTTCAACTCCATCGCGAACTCGAAGTTGCCTATTGCAGGCTCGTCACAATTAGCACCGACAGTATCACCGAGACGAATGAATATCGTACCGGCGTCGGCGCCCACTGGCCTTTTCTCTCCGACACGGGGCGCATCGTCCAAAAAGATCTCGACATTGCTGAATACACTGATCCTGCCCACAATCCTATGATCCCCCACGTGATTGTTCTCGAGCCCGGTCTTGTCATTTATAAAATCTACAACGGCTATTGGTTCTTCGGCCGGCCAACCCTGGAAGATCTCCGCCAGGACCTGCGCGCCGTTACCAAGAAATGCCGGCCGGACTGGGACATTACAACGCCCGAACTCAAAGCGGCGTGGCAGGAAGGCCGCAAGGAACTCTTCTATCCGTACGGCAAAACGTACGTCCAAACTCTCGGTGAACAGGATTAGGAGCGGTACCGCCATCAACTGCACGCTGCGCCGTCATCGCCCAGTGGATCATGGGCCACTCGGACATAACCCACATGCGTGATAAACGTAACTATCTGACAGGTAGATTCCGCGCGCCGGAACGCAAAAATGTGCTGTCTCTTGTCCCACAAATCCGTGAAGAGTTCTATTGGTGGCTGGTCGTGCTCGTGTGGCCGACGCATGTGCTTCGGGTGTTCAATATTGAACATCTAGACTGACTGCTGCGCTAGTGACCTAGGCTTTCCAGGGACTCAGAACAATTGAACAAGAAGTTTTGGGAGGCTTGATGCCTGGAACAGATTCGGAACTTATACGAGTCTCGCAATATACCCTGCAGATCGAATGCCCGCAATGTGGTGAGAAAATGATTCTACAAATTGGTTTGATGGGCGAACCTGAGAACAGTTCACTCGCTTGCATCGGTTGCCACAACGAGATTGTTCCGCTCGTACCCGGCCCCATTGTTGGCGGCCCCTTCTCACTAGACAATTGACGGCCAGCAGGAATACCTTCTGTCGCATGAGTTAGGGAACGGTTTCACAGTGACTGGACGGGCAGTTCACTACCGAGGCGCCAAAAGGCCAGCCTCGTTTGTCTCACGAAACCTGATTAATGCCGCGCCTCGCCTTTACCTTCGAACCTCAGTCTGGCTTACGATGGGCCTGTCCCCAGCGGGGCACGGTCTTCCCTCATGCCCCACGAGCAAGTGCCTAATCACAGCGTTGATGCTTTTGTGTTTTTTGCCATTGAGTTCGGCATCTTCGTAAAATGACAAATCTCTGGAGCGGCGAATTTTCCTCACCTCGCGGGACACGTGGACCGCTTCGCGTTTCAATGCGTCGAGTTCTGTGCACATACCATTCGCTCCGGCGGCTGGCAATTCTAGGTTGCGGGGGCCAGCGGCACAAGAGCTTTTTGGTACTCGTTTTCTGGACACATAACAAGGTGTTTATCGGAGGAGGAATCCCCTAGAAGCGACAAGTCCGGCAATGCGACTTAAGGAGCTTCGGTCCTAGCCCGACGATAAGCTTTTCAGTAAAGCCGATTCACTCCTCGCGAAGCAGGATCATAGGATCAATCGAGAGCGCGCGTTGCGCGGGAATCCACGTAGCCAGTAGCCCCAGCAATGACATCGCTAGAACAACACCAGTCAATACCAGCGGATCGCGGGGAGTTGCCTGATACACGATGGAAGCCAGTACTCGGCTCGCCAGAATTCCGAGCAACAACCCTGCCGCTGAACCAAAAGCCAGCAATTTGACTGCTCGTCCCAACGCTGCATGTAACACTTCCCTGGGCTGCGCGCCGAGGGCCATACGAATTCCCAGCTCCCGCAGCCGCTTGCTGACCGAGTACGCGGCCATTCCAAAGATGCCGGTGATCGACAGCATCGCGCCCATCGCGCCCAGAACACCCAGCGACAGTGTCGCCATCCGCGAAGGAAACAGAGCGCTCTCCAGTTCCTGGTTCCAGGTTCGGATGCTAAAGGGCAGCCCAGCATCCAGTTGCGTTACGGCACTCTTGATGGCTGCGGCTAGTTGCGGCGAATCGCCGTTGGAGCGCACCACCAGACACATCTGACCCGCAGGCGATTGCAGGAAGGGGAGAAACATCGCCGCCTGAGGATCTTCGGCGAGGCTTCCATATTTTCCGTCTTCCACAATGCCTACGACCTGTATGCGGGTTCCATCCCGCCTCTTGAAGTATCCGCCCAATGCGTTTGTTGCGGAGCCAAAGATCTTGCTGGCAAACTCCCGATTGACTACGGCAACGGGTGGCGCGGTTTTGTCGTCATGCCAGGACAAGGGCCTACCCGCCAATAGAGTTGTCTGGGCCGCATCGAAGTATTCTGGAGATATGTTGTAGATAACGGTTTCGGCGGCGGCATTTGATGGCTGCAGATCGGAAGTCTTGTCGGTAAAGACATGCGTGCCGTTCGCGCCGTAATACAACGGTAGCCGATCGACCAATCCCACAGTCTTTACGCCGGGAATGGTCTCCAAAGCTTCGATCATGCGCTTTTGCATTGCGGGCGCTGTGTCGCCGCTATAACCTGCCATGCTCAGAGCTGTCTCGACCAGCAGGGCATTGTGCGGCTCAAAACCGAAACTGGTGTGGAGTGATCGCGCCAGCCCGCGCACGGCGACCAGAGAAGAAGTCACCAACACCGCGCAGATAGCAATCTGCACCACGAGCAACAGGTCCCGGACAGTGATCCGCCGCCCCACTGTGCGGGTTGATCCCGACTTCATGACCTGATATGGATCCGTGCGAAGCACCTGCCTTACCGGGACCGCGCCAAAGAGGAGTCCACTCGCCAGACTCAACAGCAATGCGGCTGCATAAACGTTAGCGTCTGGGTTTACAGGTACTTGGAGAGGGGCTGTTGGGAGCGGCTGCCAAACGCTCAGCGCGCGTAACAATTCAACGCTGCCCCATAGACCAATAGCGCCTCCGATCAAAGAGATCAGAACGGCTTCGGTAAAGAGTTGCCGCAGAATTCGCATCCGGCTTGATCCAAGCGCGAGTCGCAAAGCCACTTCCCGGGAACGATCAGCGGCGCGTGCGGCAAACAGGCTGCCCAGGTTGGCACATGCGGCCAGCAGAATTAATCCCGCCAGCAGCATCAATCCTGTGAGGAAAGCTCGCATCGGATCGCCAAGCCAGTCGCCGGCAAGTCCTGGACGCGCCAAAGAAAAGGTCATTTGGCCGTCGTCTTTTGGATACGTCTTTTCCAGATACGAGCCAATGGAGTTGAGATCGGCGACCGCCTGTGCTGGAGTGACTCCCGCCTTCAAATGCCCCAAAACCATCAAAAGTCCGCGGTTCCCGCGCGCATCCAAAACGTTCATACCCTCGACCTGTTCCTGGTTCACTAGCGGCACCCAGAAGTCGGGAAAAACAATCAGCAATGTTCCCCGGAACTCTAGCGGTGCTACGCCCAGAATGGTAAAAGGATGCTTGTTCAGCTGAACGACACGGCCGACCACGCCGCGATCATCCTGAAAATGACTGTGCCAATACGCGTAGGTGAGGACGATATAAGGAGCGCTGTTTGGGCCATGCTCATCGGCAGCGTGAAAGAAACGTCCGAGATACGGATGAATGCCTAATGCATCGAAGTAGTTCCCGGTAGTTTCGAGGATCCAAGCCGCGGACGGATTGTTGCCGGTATCCAGACCTACCGAAGTGACGTTATAAGCAGCCAGATCCTCAAAACTGCGGTTGCGATCGCGCAGATCGAGATAGTCGGGGTACGAGTGATTCACGGCCTTATCGTTCCCGCGCTCGATTCCGTAAAGACTCTCCGCTTGAGGTACATTCAATGGGCGCAGGATCAGCGCATTCAAAATACCAAAAACCACGGCGTTTGCGCCGATACCCAATGCCAGCGTCGCAACGGCCACAGCGGTAAAACCGGGAGATTTGCGTAACATGCGCAGGGCGAAGCGGATATCCCGCACCAAATTCTCGATCAATAGCATTCCGCGCTCGGCTCGATAGTCTTCTTTCATCGCCTCCACGCCGCCAAACTTAAGCATGGCTTGGCGTCGTGCCTCAATTGGCGGTAAACCGGCGCGAAGATTTTCGGCGGTTTGCAGGGCGATGTGTTCCGCAATTTCCTCTCGCAATCGCTCTTCTTGTGCCCGCCTTGCCGTCGAGTTGAATAGACGGGTGAAAAACCGCCTCAGAGTTTTCATGACAAGTCCTCCGGTTTTACTTCGAAGAACCGCCCAATGATTGCTGCCGTTTGCTGCCAATCCTGCGTTTCGACCTGCAAGTGCTTTCGTCCTTCCCGTGTCAGGCTATAGAAGCGCGCCCTACGATTATTCTCTGAGGCGCCCCACGCGGATTCGATCGCGCCTTCTTGCTCCAACTTCAATAGCACGGGATACAGAGTCCCTTGATTCACGGCAAGCAGATCTCCGCTGATCTGCTCGATGCGCCGCGCGATTCCATAACCGTGCAGCGGTCCCAGGACATCGAGAGTCTTGAGGACCATCAGCGCCAATGTGCCTTGCAGGACGTCCGTTTTTTGTTTCATAGCACCGCCATTTTGGTTTCCAACAGGAAGGATGCCACACTTCCTTTGGGAAAACAACAGGAAAGTGTTAAGCACGCCATCGATGATGAATTGATCCGTGCAGCCCGGAAAATGTGGATAAGGGTTCTGGCGAGCGCCAAGAAGAAACCTTGATGCTAGCGACGTTGGGGTGCTACGTCGTGGATTTACGGATGGCCACCAATTCAGTTTCTACCGGCACGCCGCGTGCTACTTTCACTCGAATCACCGCTTCAAACGGCTTGAGTTCGCCGTTTTGTGAAACGGAAAGCCGCAAGAGCAACTCTTCGACAGAGCTTTGCCTGCAAACGTACTCGACGGCGGCCTGTGTGCCGATCGTGGTGTTTCCCGCGAGGATCAGCACCGATTGACCCGGATTCATTCCTTTCACGAGACCCAGGAGGGCGTAGTCCTCGGTGAGGGGTACACCAGAAGGAGTTGCAAAGAATTCCTTGCCTTCGTCGGGTTGTGGGTGCCTGTTGATTATGGCGTGGTCCCCTTTACGGGGGCCGGAAATAAACTGCTCGAAAAAAAATTCCTGAGTGCCTGGAATTTCCAGAAGCGAGAGATTTTCCACAGGCGAACCAATGAAAATCAGGTTGTTGTTCTTGGCGTCGTCGAGCGAAAAGAGGCTCCCGCGTTTGACGCGGATGCGACGATGGAGGAGTCCAAAGACGCGATCGAGTTCGTGAACCGCCAAGACTTCGCCAACGCCAGTGTAGTGGTCCAGAATGGGGGCTCCGGCGTCGCGATTTGCATCGCGGTAGCGCATTCCCGTTTCAGGACGGCCAACAAAAGCTGCGTTACTAAAGACGACCCACGGCTCTTCCGGCCCTGAGGTGAATCCTTTCCAGAAGACGCGAAAAGCGGCTGGCACAGGTTCGATTTCGCTCGCAAGCCCCACAGGAGCCGAAGTTCGCGTCGCCAGAAGCCAGACGATGACAGCGATGGCCGCAGCCAGGAAGATGGAAAGGGAAATAACCTCGGTTCCCCACCTGCGTTCGGTGCTCTTCTCGAGGGCATTTTTGCTAACCACTCCGTTTGCGGTACTCGAAGCGGATTTTGCACCAGAAGCGTTGCGATGGTGAAAGGAAAGGACGTAGGTGCCTTTAGGGAGTTCCACCACAATGGGGTCTTCGAGCCCATCCGAGCTGTAATACTCGGTGAGCTTGGAGCGTAGGCGTCCCGCCTGGACGCGAACCATGGAGTCGAGTTGCGGGTCGAAGTCCGTAGACCGTCCGAAAACCTCGGTCGCGATTTGGAATTCTTTGATGGGAGTGCCCGGATGATCCACTGCATGCTTCGCCAAATAGCGGAGCAATTTGCAAAGGGACTCCGAGCCATGCAGAGCGTGGCTGCCAACGAGTTGATTAATCTGCTCGAGAAGTTGCTCCCGTTCGGTCACACAGGTCCCTTGACACGTTGAAGTAACAGGAGTGTAACAAGTCACGCATCTCCATGCAAGATGGAGAGTTATTTGATGTAACCGTATCAGACGCATTGAGACTTCTAACGGAAACCCAAAAAACGAATAGTACGCATCAATATAGCGGCATCATCCGTCTGTGCAGTGGTGCCGACGCGTAGCATGCGTTAGGGGCGGAATGCTGTGGCCCAAGCGGGCTGGGTGTTTTTGTGCAAGGCGCAAGTCGAGGGCGCTGAAGGGTATCTTGGGGGTGCCTTTAACGGTTGAGCCTGGCTCGTTCTTTGCGAGTTCCGGCGCAGCCTTCCTTTGTAGCATTCAACCAAACCAAAAGTGCACGAAAGCTCAGTGGCGTTCTCGCAAGCGATATTGAGAACCGGGCCTTTCGGTGATGGGAACAAGAAGCTAACAAAAGTGGGAAACGGATCTGCTAGGAGGGGTGGGATGGCAAAGCGACTCGTAGTGTTAGGTTTGGGGGTTCTGTTTTGCTCAATTTTGCTGCATACGCCGACATCGTCAGGGCAGGCTGTTTTTGGGAGCATCATCGGAACAGTGACAGACCCTCAAGGCAACGCGGTTGTCGGAGCCAAAGTAAATGTCACTTCGACGACCAAGAGTTTCACATACGATACGACCACCAATGAAAGCGGGAATTATTCTGTTACGCACTTGATTCCGGACACTTACAAAGTACACATTGAAGCGACGGGATTCCAGGTAACGGAAATACCGAGCGTGCTTCTTAATGCGGACACCGCCGCCACTGTCAATGCGCAACTCTTGGTCGGGGCAGTGACGCAAACTGTCGAAGTCACAAGTGCCGTTCCACAACTTCAGACGGACCGCGCGGACGTCGACATCCAGTTCAACCAGCAGTACATCCAAGACCTGCCAGTCCTTAATCGCAATTTTACAAACTTCGAACTGCTCTCCCCCGGTACCCAGAAACTGGTGGGCTGGAGCCACGCCGCGACCGAAAACCCTCAGGGCGGCGGCCAGATATTCGTCAACGGGCAGCACTTTTCTGGCACTAATTTTGAACTCGATGGCACGGATAACCAGGACGCCATCTTGGGCATCATCGTTGTCAATCCCAACCTCGACGCCATCGCGGAAGCGAAGATCGCTCTTCAGGATTTCGACGCGGAGCAAGGCAAAGCAGTGGCGGGGACCGTTGGCGTGCAGATCAAGTCGGGTTCGAATGAGTTTCATGGCACGGGCTTCTACTATTACCGGAACAGCGACCAGCAGGCACGCGATCCGTTCACGAACAAACCCGGTGTGCCTCTGGCACCGGCAACGTGGAAGCAATTTGGCGGTTCGATCGGCGGGCCGATCTTCAAGGACAAGCTGTTTTTCTTTGGAGACTACCAGGGTACAAAACAGATTCAGGGCATCACGAATCTGTATACGACCCCGACGGAAGAAGTGATCAAAACCTGCAATCCGGCGACGAACACGACTGGTACCTGCGATTTGAGCCAGTATCCCTTTCAGATTTACGATCCTGCAACGGGAAACCCGGCGGACGGTTCTGGTCGCATTCCCTTCCCCAATAACCAGATTCCCATAAGTAGAATTTCGGCGGGCATGGGCAAACTTTTGGCTGAGTTTCCGACGCCTACAGGGCCTGGAATCAACAACAACTTTGTGTCTAACGGCAATGGTCCTTACAATCAGTATTCGTTTGACACGCGAATTGATTACAGCGCACCGCATAGCATTCAGGTTTTCGGGCGGTTCAGCCTCGACTATTTCAACTTGTCAGGGTTAGGCGGCTTGGGCACTTTGGGCGGCGCAGGCTTTGGACCCGGCGGGTTGGATGGCTCCTCTATCAACCACGACTACAGCGTGGCAGGCGGATTCACGAAGTCATTCGGCACGAAATGGCTGACCGACGTCCGCGTTGGATGGTTCCAATACAATCCGGTGACGCATTACTCGGATGCGTCGCAAAGCCCGATGGATGGATTCGCGTTCCCCGGTCTGAACTCCGGCCCTGGCATCCAAGGTCCGCCAGAAACCGGCGGTCTCTCGGGTTTCCAGTTTTCAGGGAATCAGACTCTTTCCGCTTTCGGAGACGGCCTTAACATCGGTCGTTGTAACTGCCCCTTGACGGAACGAGAGCGCCAGATTCAGTTTGTGAATAACTGGACGCGTATCATGGGCAATCACACGATTAAGTTCGGCGCGGATATTCGCTACGCGACTAACCTCCGCATTCCAAGCGATTCGAGCCGCACTGGCATCTTGAACTTCGATTCCGGTGACACTTCCCTCGCAGGGAGCGGTGGCATGGCTTTGGCTACCATGCTTCTAGGCGACGTCAGTAACTTTCAGCGCTTCGTGAGTCCGCCAAACGTCCAAGCCATCGGGCATCAATGGCGCGAATTCACCTATGCTCAGGACACTTGGCGCGTCACCCCGAAGTTCACCATGACCTTAGGTGTGCGCTGGGAGATTTACAATCCAGAGGCGGTAACTGCCAAAGGCAACGCGGGTTTTGGAGACCTGAATAATGGGGAGCTTCTTGTTGCGGGGTATGGAGGGGTATCCGACAACGGCAACGTCTCGAATACGTTCAAAGCGTTTGCTCCGCGCGCGAGTTTTGCCTATCAGTTTGACTCCAAAACCGTTCTACGCCTCGGTTACGGTCGCGGGTTTGACATCGGCGTGTTCGGCTCTAACTTCGGCCACGCCGTCACGCAGAACCTGCCAATCCTCGCGTCGCAGAACCTATCGGATTCAAACCTGCCGGGGCAAACCGGATTTACAGATAATCGCAGCGCCGTTTTCAACCTGGCGAACGGCCCACCCGCGTTTAGCTTCGCGAACTTAATAAACGATCTCACGACAAACGGTTTTCTGCCGATTGACGGCCCTGATGGAACCGCCTCTACCTATATTCGGCCACGAGTTCAGCGGCTTCCCACCGTCGACCAATGGAATGCTACATTACAGCGTCAACTCACGGCGACCATCAATTTGACTGTCACTTACCTCGGCAACAAAGGTACGCACGTGTTCGCCGGTACAGGGCCGTCCTACGGCATCAACGATGTTGCCGTCGGTAGCGGCACCGCTCCTTGGAGCGGCACTGTCGCGGCATTCACGCCGAACATACCGGCCAACAACCGGCGTGAATTCTTTCTGAATGGCGTTCCCACGTTCAACTATGGTGGGATACCCGGCTACACGCCGTGTTGCTCATTCGGTATAGGCAATTATTTTGGCAACGACGCCAACAACAACTACAACGCGCTGCAGATCAAGGCGGAAAAACGTTTCAGTCAGGGACTGCAGTTCCTTGCGCATTACACGTTCTCCAAAGCCTACGCGTACGACTCTAACTACTACGACGTGGATAAGAAGTTTGCCTATGGCCCCAACCCGGACAATCGGACCCACGAATTCGTAGCCAACACGATTTATGAACTGCCGTTTGGCAAAGGCAAGAAATTCATGAGCGGCGCCGGTCGGGCAATGGACCTCGCGATCGGCGGATGGCAAGTCAGCAACACTTTGACCTGGGGCGGCGGCCTGCCGTGGACGCCTAGTGTCCAAGAATGCAGCGAGGTCACAGACGTTAGCATATGCCGTCCGAACATGGTTCCCGGCGAGACGCTAAAGACCGGTGTCGTCAACAATGCCAAAGGGACGTTCTGGTACACGCCAGTTGCCCCGCTGCAGTACCCGTCCACTACGCCTCTAGGTACGAACACCTGCACCCTAGCGCGGCCGGTATCGGGTCCCTTCGCACTTCCCGCTTGCGGCCAGATCGGCAACGTAGGATTCGATTCCTATCGCGGCCCGCATGTCTTCTATGACGACATGTCACTATCAAAGACGTTCAACATCACGGAACGCTACAAAGCGCAGTTCCGCTTTGACGCGTACAACGTCTTCAACCATCCTGTGTTGGGTTTCAACGGCAATCAAGGTAACACTTGCATTGATACGAGTTGCGGCGCCAACGCGGGACAAATCACCGACATTCAGGGCGATAACTCACCGGGTTCTCCGACTGGCATGCGTCAACTGCAGTTTGGCGTTAGATTCATTTTCTAACAAAGAAAAGACAACACACCCCAAACCGACGGGGAGCCCTCACCGGCTCCCCGTTTTTTATGGTCTAATTTGTTTCCGTTGTATTGGGACAGACCCCATGGCTAAAGTTCATTGGTCTAGCATTGTGCTGGCGAGGAGTTTTCTCGCGTGTTGTCTGATGCACGCCGCTGAAATGACGCAGGCGGCACGGCGTTCTTCAGCAATCGACTCTCTTCAGTCAGCACCATATCAGCAGGCCGGGAACGAGTTCGATGAGGCGAGGAGGCTCTCGCAGCAAGGCAAGTACGACGATGCGATCGGCGCCCTTCATCAGCTCGAGTCAGCACATCCGGGCATGAGAGGGCTTTTACATGAGCTGGGCGCCGCGTATTACAAGAAAAGCGATTATCTGAACGCGATCGCGTCCTTGAAGAAAGCGCTGGAAGAGAATCCAGGGGACCGAGAGGCCGAGCAACTTTTGGGCTTGTCGTATTACCTTGCTGGGCGGCCTGCGGAGGCGATTCCCGAGCTCGAAAAGGTGCAGACGTGGTTCGCCAGTGCGAATGTGGATGCGGCGTACATACTTGGGATTTGCTACATCCAGACGAAGGACTATCCCAACGCGCGCAAAGCCTTTGCAAAAATGTTTGACGTGCCCGGGGAGTCGGCGGCCAGCTACCTGTTCACGGCGCGGATGCTGCTACGGCAGGATTTCGCGCCCGTGGCTGAAGAGTATGCGCACAAAGCCGTGGCGCTTGATCCGAAACTTCCCCTGGCGCACCAGCTTCTTGGGGAACTCTACCTCTATCATTCTCAGATAGATGATGCCATCGCGGAGTTCCGGAAGGAGCTGGAAATCAATCCCGGCAATCCCACGGCGTATTACAAGCTCGCGGATGGCTATTCCCGCGTACAGAAATACGATGAGGCGGAGCGGCTTCTGCAACGCTCCGTTTGGCTGGACCCCACTTCGACAGGGCCATACATTCTCCTCGGCAAAGTCTTGGAGAAGAAAGGTGAGACGGAGCTTGCCGTGCGGGCTCTACAGCGGGCGCTTGCGATGGACCCCAACAACCCCGTTCCACACCACCTATTGGGCCTGGCCTACAGAGATTTGGGAAAGAACGAAGAGGCAGACCGGGAGCTCCAGATGGCCGGCAAATTGGAGCAAGGACGAAATTCGAAGCCTTGAAGGGGATGCCCCAGTCTATGAGGTCGTCCAATACCATGTCTCACGGGCGTGGGATATTCGCGGCTTCACTCTTACTGGTATTCGCATGCGGGCTGCCGGCGCAACGAACTTACGATGAACCGTGGCGGCCGCAATTCCATTTTACTCCGCCAAAGAACTTCATGAATGATCCGAACGGCCTAGTCTACTACAAAGGCGAATACCACCTATTCTACCAATACAATCCGCAGGGAACGGAATGGGGCCACATGAGCTGGGGCCACGCGGTCAGCGCGGATATGTTGCATTGGAAGAATTTGCCCGTAGCGATTCCCGAAGAAGCTGGGCAGTACATGATTTATTCCGGCAGCGCGGTTGTGGATTGGCACAACGCGAGCGGATTGTGCGCCAGCGCGGACTCGCAGGATTCTTCTTGTTTGATTGCGATATATACTGCCGCCGGAAAGAATGTCCAGAATCAACACCTCGCCTTCAGCAACGACCGGGGACGCACGTGGACAAATTATCCGGGCAATCCCGTCGCAGATTTGAAACAGCCCGACTTTCGTGACCCAAAAGTATTCTGGTATGAGGCTGAGAAGAAGTGGGTGATGGTTGCGGTTCTCGCTGATGAGCGAAAAGCGGTGTTTTTTGACTCGCGAGATTTGAAGAATTGGACATTCCGCAGCTCGTTTGAAATTGAAGGTAATGACAAAGGGCAATGGGAGTGCCCCGATCTCTTCGAATTGACGGTGGACGGGAAGACTAAGAACAAAAAGTGGGTGCTCATCGTCAATCGCAACCCGGGCGCCCCTGCCGGTGGCACTGGGACGCGCTATTTTGTAGGTAGCTTCGACGGCACGCACTTTGTGAACGAACCTCCGGCCGCGCAGGAACTTTGGGCCGACTACGGCAAGGATTTCTACGCAACGAACTCGTTTTCTGATCTTCCGCCGAAGGACGACCGCCGAATATGGATCGGCTGGATCAGCAATTGGCAATACGCGAACCGTGAACCAACGGCGGTTTGGCGCGGGGCACAGTCGTTGCCGCGCGAGCTTAGCCTGGCGAAATTCCCGGACGGAATCCGGCTGCTGCAAAAACCGATCGCCGAAACACGAACGCTGCGCGAACGAGAATTCTTGCAGCTCTCAAACGTTTCCGTTCCGATGGCCATGCAAGCGATGCACTTGGCAAATGTACGCGGGGACACAATCGAAATCGAAGCGGAACTGGCTCCTGGCGATGCAAAGGCGATGGGATTCCGTCTGCGCAAAGGCGGATCCGAGGAAACGATTGTGGGTGTCACACCCGAAACCAAGGAAGTGTTCGTGGACCGGACTCGCTCGGGACAAGTTTCTTTCGCGCCCGAATTTTCGGGGCGCCATAAATCGGCTTTGCGTCAGAGTTCTCAGGTGAAGCTCCATATCTTTCTGGACCGCTCCAGCGTGGAAGTCTTCGTCGACGACGGCGAAGTGGTCTTGACAGACCGCATCTACCCTTCACCCGGCAGTGACGGAATTGAGTTGTATTCGAAGCAAGGGCAGGGCAAAGTGCTTTCGCTCTCGATTTGGAAATTGGGCTCGATCTGGCATTAGCACTTGGGATCGGAAGGCGTTAGCTGAAACGAAATAGGACGCCATGGAGCGCTGCGCGAAAGCGCCGTACTGCCAGGGGAACGCGGGTCGTCCATGAAAAAGTTCACGACAGTCGGACTGGGCGAATTGCTCTGGGATATTTTTCCGGAGGGCCGCCAGCTTGGCGGCGCACCCGCGAATTTCGCATACATGACGAATCTCCTGGGCGATGAGGGCATCGTCGCCAGCCGAGTCGGCAACGATGATCTTGGGGAAGAGGCCAAACACCGCCTCGAGCATCTCGGTCTGGGCACTTCCTCGATACAGCTCGATCCAACTTATCGCACGGGAGTTGTACAGGTCGAAGTGGATGCAAAGGGCCAGCCGACATTTCAGATCGCCGAGCCAGTCGCGTGGGATGCGTTCGAATGGACCGCCGCGTGGCAATCGCTGGCCCAAAAAACAGACGCGGTATGCTTCGGTTCTCTGGCGCAACGGTCACCGCAGTCCCGCCAGACCATCTTCTCCTTTTTGAAAACAATCCGGCCGGAGACCACGCGCGTCTTCGACGTCAATCTCCGGCAGTCCTTCTATTCCGCGCAGGTCCTCGCCGATTCCGCGAAACACGCCGACATCATTAAGTTAAACCACGACGAGCTGCCGACAGTCGTGCAGTTGCTCGGTTTTCCGTTTCATGATGAAGATTCCGCGGCGCAGTGGCTCCGGCATACATTTCATATAAAACTCGTATGCGTTACGCGCGGCGCGGCGGGAAGTTTGCTGGTCAGCGAATATGCCAAACACGAGCATCCCGGCATTCGAGTGCACGTGGCGGACACGGTAGGCTCAGGCGATGCGTTTACCGCGGCGCTTGTCTATCACTATTTGCGGCGTAATTCTCTTGCCACGATGAACGAAGCGGCCAATCGAATGGGTTCGTGGGTCGCGAGCCAGACGGGGGCTACCCCCGCACGCGATGAAACCAGGCTGAAATTGATCCGTTCAGCAGACGCGTGAGCGATACAGGAACAAAATGCGAAGTGAGAAGCTCTAGTGGACTGCTACGGGCACGTGATCCTGTTCCTTTGTCAGCCGCGCGACTTCGCTTGGCGGCAGATCGTGCAAAAGCGCCAAAAACACGCCGTTCGTCCAGCCAAACCCGACGATGTTCATGTGATACCCGGCGGTCACTTGCGTTTCTGAAGAGCGCTTCACGGCGTCGTATTTCTCGCGAATCGTTCCGTCGCGCCGGAAATTTTCCATCACCATCGACAGAAATTTGTAGGAAAGCCTGTTTGCATCTTCATTGAATCCGGCCCGGCGCATGCCTTCGATGGCCATCAATTGGTTAGGCGCCCACGCATACGGAAAATCCCATTGCCCGCCGGTGGCGTAGGGACTCATCACTAATCCGCCAGGCTGTTCGAACTTGCCGACGTGTTGCATCACGGTGCCTGCTTGCTCGGGACTCGCAATCCCTGCCCAAAGGGGATAAAACGTGGTGACGTATTCGTACGTCGAGCGCGTTTGCTTCTCGAAATCGTAGTCGAAGAAAAGTCCGCGCTCGCTGTCCCAGAGATATTTTTGAATGTCGGCCTTTCGCTGTTCGGCACGCTGCCGCCACTTCTCCGATTCTTCTTTGCGGCCCAGCGCCGCGCTCATTTGTTCGAGGTCTTTTTCGGTCTTGTAGAGCAAGCTATTGAGGCACACCGGAGCGAAATGGTGCGTTGCGGCACCATAGGGACCAAAGCGGAAGGAAATATCGAAGCCGGACTCGCGCATCGCGCGGTCACCTTTATAGTAGTCCGCGCTTAACGCGACGGTGCCCGCCGGATCGCACGCTGGCGGGGCCATGGTTTTCGCAACATCGCAAATCTGCAACGCAAACAGCGGCCCGGCTGCAAGTGGCGAAGACTTTGCCGCGCTTGATTCCAAAACGTAATCCCGGCCGAGGTCGAGTTGCTGCAGGAAATAGGCCGCCACTTGGCGGTAGTGGCCCGTTTCATCCTTCACACTCTCTGCGGCGGGACCGTTGCCGAAATCGTAGTAGCGCGAGAGGCCTGTCGATCCCGCGCGGTGCGGCTCGCTCGTCCAGAGTTCGTGATCTTTCACGGCATAGTCGTAGGCTTTCGCGAGCCATTCGACGTTCGCGTGTCCGCTGGCTTTCTGCGCGTCATGCACGGCGAGGATCATGGAGGTTAGAAATGGCGGTTGAGACCGCGTCAAATAATAAGTGCGATTTGCATTCAGTACTCCGCCGTAGTGTTCGATTTCAAAAAAGAAATTCTCGACCATTCCTTTCGCGAGATCGATCCTCCCGTCGCGCACCAACCCACGAATGATGAAATAACTGTCCCAACCGTACATCTCGTTGAATCTTCCTCCAGGCACAACGTAACGATTCTCGAGGAAAAGCAACCCGGCGGGATCAATTTTTCCGGGATCCATTTCTCCAATGTGATGAATCACTGCCGGCAAATGCTGGGCCTGCACATTACACTGTTTCTCAAGCTGCTGTACCGAGGCCGGCACCGCAAAATCGGCGGGAAGATAAAGTACGGAGGCCGAGGAAAGTTTTGTGTCTACAACCGTTGCGCAGTCTGTAAGCGATCGGGTGAGCGAATCCCAACCAGTCGATATATAAGCGCGAATCTGATCAAGAGAATTATCCGCTGGTTTCGAATCGGTTCCTGCGGAAGAGGGAGCGGCGTTTAACGAAAAAAAGCAAAGCAGACAAACGCAAAGCTTCTTCAGTTTTTGCATGAGGTCAGCACCCCGCAGCGCACCCTCGGCGGTGCCCGTGCGGCACTAGCAGCATAGTCGGTTGTCCATGCTGGAGCAACCTCTAGGGCAGGGGCGTGGGGGCTGAGAGGCACCATATAAGGATACAGCCGGCAGCGACTAAGTCCTGTAGATAGAAGCAGTTGCGATGAATTTGGGCGAATTCTGCTTCACTTCGGTTGCGTCCCCGCGCGGCGCTCGGTGGAAATCTTTGGGCCTCGTATTCAACCGGTCGGTTTAATACGAGGCCGGCTCAAAAGTTCAGGTCAGGGCATCTGCGAATCCGGCGCGAAGTACATGCATTTAGGTGGAAGCTATTTGTGCCCGTCCGGTGGATGTGCCACCGGGATGCAGATATGCTCGCAGCGTTGGCACTGAAAGCCGTTTTGCTTCATTTTGGCGGAAAGCTTCGCAAACTGGGAACCGCAGTGCTGTTCGGTCGAGAATCAAAAATTCGGCAACTATCAGGAGGGCGTAGAATCGAAACACTAATATGAATTCGAATGCAAAACGGCCGTTAATTAATATCCCGTTCTGTTTGTGCTTCTTGCTCTTCGTCTCGTGGTTTCATCTTTCGGCGCAACAGACGAATGAACCGCCGGCCCCGAGCGCCGACGTCAAAATTCAAGTGAACGTTAATGCCGTCCTGGTGCCGGTGGTCGTTCGCGATTCACAAGGGCGCGCGGTAGGGAATTTGAAGAAAGAAGACTTTCAGGTCTTCGAAGGGAACAAGCCCCAGTTGATTTCAGGATTCACGATTGAGAAGCGCTCAGGACTGGTGAGCAGCGCGAAACCACCCGAATCCTCGCCGGCTACGCCGTCTCCGACGGTTGCTCCGCGATCGCCGACCTCCCCACAACGCTTTTTTGTCTTTTTATTCGACGATCTGCACCTAGCCGTTGGCGACTTAGTGCGAGCCCAAATGGCCGCCACGAAGATGCTCGGCGAGTCGCTGGACGATTCTGTCATGGCTGCCGTGGTTTCAATGTCCGGGACCAACAGCGGCCTGACGCACGATCGCGCGGCACTTCAAGAAGCAGTCATGAAGCTACGTGTGCACGAAATCTACCGGCACGACGACCATGCCTGCCCGAACATCGACTATTACCAGGCGGACTTGATCCACAATAAGGACAACGTAGAGGCGCTGCAGCTTGCCGAGGTTGATTTCGTGACTTGCGCGCATCTTCAAGGCCAGCCGCCCAATATGATTGAGACCGTTGTGCGGTCTGTTGCGGCGCAATCCTTCTCGAATGGTGAACGCGATGTTTCGGCAACGCTCGAGACGATTAAGGATTTCGTGCGGAAAATGGGGAAGCTGCCGGGAGAACGCACGCTGATCCTGGTCTCGCCTGGCTTCCTGACCATTACGCCGGCAGCGATGGTTGGGAAATCGCAGCTTTTGGACCTTGCGGCGCAGTCCAATGTGATCATTAGCGCGCTGGATGCACGAGGGTTGTACACGACCGAAATAGACGCTAGCGAGCGAGGCGGATCCTCTGCCTTAGACCTAATGACGGGCCAACATTCCCAGTATCATTCCGAAACGATGCAGCTAGACGAAGACGTCATGGCAGAACTTGCGGACGGTACCGGCGGAACTTACTTCCACAACAGCAACGATTTGGAAGGGGGACTCAAAAGTCTTGCGCAGGCGCCGGAGTACGTTTACCTACTTGAGCTTTCGCTAGAGAAGGTGAAGCCAGACGGCACGTATCACCTGCTCAAGGTGAAAGTGGAGAAGGATGGCTTGAAAGTGCAAGCGCGGCAAGGGTATTTTGCGCCGAAGCCGGACAAGGCAACCGCGCTGCCGACTGCGTCGACCTTGCAGGTGCATCCACAATCCACTCCGCTGCCGCCCACCGCGGCAACTCCACCAGTTTCAGTAGCCCCAACAGCTTCGGCAGCTGCACCAGCCCCGATAGCTCGAAATGCCAAAGAGGCAGAGAAAGCACCGAAAAGCAAATCTCTGTTTTGGTATCCGCCCGACGTTGATGCGCCACTCCGCTCACGCAGTTCGTCCCCGCCCTGCCCGCTCTCGAACGTACTCGAACAAGCGGGTGCCCGCGCGGATGATTTGGTCAGCAATCTGCAAAACTTTACGGCCCAGGAAAAGATTGAATACAAGATGCTTGGCAACATGGGCCTTGTCTTGGAGGACGGCACGCGAACGTTTGACTACACCGTCGTTTTCGAGCAACGAGCGGAAGGGCTCGCGGTGCAAGAAGGCCGCACGCCTGAGCGTGGCGGCCGCGCGTTCCCCGCTGGCGGTCAGGACATCGGTCTCCCGGAGCTGGCCTTGATCTTTCTTTCCAACTTTCAAGACGACTATGAAATGAAGTGCGAAGGCGCGGCTGAATGGAACGGTCAACCCACTTGGGTGGTACATTTCCAGCAACGCAAGGATAGGCCAGCTCATACGGCTTCCTTCCGCGCCAAAGGTGTCGTCTATCCCGCCAAACTCAAAGGACGCGCTTGGATTGCCCAAGATTCCAGCCAGGATCCCGGCGAGGTCATGCACCTGGAGACGAGGCTGATGGAAGCGGTCCCGGCCGCAAACGTGCGATATATGTACCTCTCGATCGACTATGCCCCGGTCCAGTTTCGCACCCAAAACGTAAGAGTCTGGCTGCCGCAAGCTGCCGATGCCTATGGGGATTTTGGGGATCACCGCACGATCGTCTATCACACCTTTACAGATTTTCTGCTGTTCTCGGTCCGGACAGATCAGGTCACGGAAAAACCTAAGGAACCCTGACCGCCAAGCTCTCCCTGGCATTATTCGACACTCTAATTCCATTCTTCGTTTGTGATTTTTTTGTGTTGTGAAAGTCTTTGCCGGTTCTTTTGGTCCGCTCTTCGCAATCGGCGAAGGGTCTCTGTGCTACTTGCTCCGGGCGGAGCTAGAGGGGTGCCCCGCCTCGCGTTCAAGACAATCTCGGCTGCTCTAGCATGACGGAAGCTATTGCAACCAGAGAAGTTATCTAAATTTGGGGGAGAGGGAGAGAAGAATCGTCAAAGATTTGCGTTGAAACTGGTAAGATGCGCGGCGCAAACTTCGTGCGGCGCTCTTTTCAGAACGCGGATCGAAAAGGAAGACGGAACACTATGGACCGACGAAACTTTTTGAAAACCACGAGCACTGTGATTGCGGGCAGTACGCTTGCGCCAGGATTGCTTGCTGGCAAATCCGCGCCGGCGGCTTCCAACGCCGATGGCCGGCTGGTTTTTCCCATCAATCGGAATTGGCGTTACAACCATGCATTTGTCGAAGGAGCACACGCACGGGAGTTCGACGACTCCGCGTTTGAGCGGGTCGTTGTTCCTCACACGAATGTTCGACTGCCCTGGCATAGTTTTGACGACAAGCAGTATGAGTTTGTATCCATTTACCGGCGTCGTTTTCGTTTGCCCGCCGAGGCGCGTGGCAAGCGCGTCTTCGTCGACTTCGAAGGTGTCATGACCGCTTCGACTGTTTGGATCAACGGTGTGCAGCTCGGCGAGTACAAGGGCGGCTATACGCCTTTTTCTTTCGAACTGACACCGCACATCGACTTCGGCGGAGAAAACGTGCTCGCGGTGGATGTGGACTCGACGGAGCGGCCTGATATCCCGCCCTTTGGGAATCAAATTGACTACCTCACATTTGGCGGAATCTACCGCGAAGTCTGGCTGCGCATCGTTCCAGCGACTTTTATTGAAAATGTTTTTGCAAAGCCCAAAGCTGTGCTCAGCGAACATCCTGGTTTGGATGTGGACTGTTTTCTTCAGCACATGGAAGCATCGCACGAGGCGTTGACACTGGAAGTTGAACTCCGCGAGGGCGATCGCGTGCTGGCCAAAGTGACGCAACGTGTGCCGGCGTCGGAGGCCGCGCCCGAACCAGTGGCGCACACGGTGCACTTCGAGAATCTCGCTGGAATCAAACTCTGGGACCTTGAGCATCCGAATCTCTATTCGGTCCAGGTCCGGCTACTGAAGGGGACCGAGCTAGTCGATCGACAGAGCCGTACGATTGGTTTTCGCGAGGCACAGTTCACGGATCACGGCTTCGAGCTGAACGGCAAGGTCATTAAGTTGCGCGGCCTCGACCGTCATCAAACATTTCCGTTCGTCGGCCAGGCGATGCCCGGCCGCGCCCAGCGCAGCGATGCGCGAATCCTGCGCAAAAATCTAAAGTGCAACATCGTTCGCACATCGCACTATCCACAATCGCGGCATTTCCTTGATGCCTGCGACGAAATGGGATTGCTAGTCCTCGAAGAAATACCCGGCTGGCAGCACATAGGCAATGAAGCATGGAAGTTGATCTCGATCGATAACGTCAGTCGCATGATCCGCCGCGACTGGAACCATCCCAGCATTATTTTGTGGGGCGTGCGTATCAACGAATCAAAGGACGACCACGATTTCTATACGCGCACCAACGCCGTAGCGCATAGTCTCGACTCTACCCGCCAGACTTGTGGCATTCGGTATTTCCAATCCTCCGAGTTCCTGGAAGATGTTTTTACGATGAACGATTTCGGTTTTCCCTTGCAAAAGCCGAATCATCCCCGGTATCTCAATACGGAATTCGTGGGTCACACCTATCCGACGAAGACCATCGATCAAGTCGAGCGCCTGACCGAGCACACGCTGCGTCATGCGCGCATCCACGACCAGCTTGCTTCCGATCCGCAGTACGCCGGCGGCCTCGGCTGGTGCGCCTTCGACTACAACACGCACGGAGATTTTGGCAGCGGCGACCGCATCTGCTATCACGGTGTAACCGACATTTTTCGCGAACCGAAGCCCGCTGCCGGCTTCTACAAGTCGCAGTGCGATCCCTCGGACGAGGTGGTGCTCGAGCCCGCTTTCCATTGGGCCCGCGGCGACGAATCGATTGGATTCACTAAGGCCGTTGTCTGCTCGAACTGCGACCATCTGAAATTTTATATTGCCGGCAAGTTGGTTGCGGAGGCCGATCCAAACAAAACTGAATTTGCCCACCTTCGCTATGCGCCGTTTGTCGCTGATTTGAGTCAGGCGGTCTTTAATTGGGGAGACTTGCGTATTGAGGGCTTTATCGACGGTAAGCAGGCAATCGTTAAGACTCTTTCGGGCAAGGGTGTCGACCAGAGATTTGCATTGTTACCGGACGACACGCGTCTCAACGCAGATGGAGCAGATTCCACCCGAGTGGTTCTGCGCGTCACCGACGAATTCGGCGCCATCCGGCCTTTTGCGAATGACGCCATCAAGCTGGAGCTGGAAGGGCCCGCGGAAATTATTGGCGATAATCCATTTGCGCTGATTGGTGGAACGGGCGCCATCTGGATTCGCGCAAAAGAACAACCGGGAACGGTGCGGCTCACGGCAAAACATCCCGCGTTGGGCACACAACAGTTGACTTTCGAAATCGTCCCCAGCGCTTCAGAAGTTGTGTAGAGATTTCGAACAGGCAATGGATCAACTTACGCTGGAGAACCAACAGAAGCTGTTCCGACGGCGTCAAAGATCGGAAATGGGAAACGGTCCCGCGCCCTCGGCCAGTTTGCAAATATAGATCTGCGGCACGAGTCCACTTTCTTTCTGATAAGCCTTGGCCATTTTTTCCTTAAACTCACCGGCGTAGCGCGCATCCACAAGATTGATGGTCGCGCCGCCGAAGCCGCCGCCCGTCATGCGCGCGCCATAAACGCCTTTTTGCTGGTACGCCAGGTCTACCATCAAATCCAGTTCGCGGCAGCTGACTTCGTACAAATCACGAAGGCTGCGATGCGATTCGGCCATGCGCATTCCGAATCGCGCGATATCGCCGGAGCGGAGCGCCTCCGCGCTATCGAGAACGCGCGCGTTCTCCGTGACGATGTGCAGAGCGCGCTTGTAAATGATTTCGGAAAGCACGTTGCTGTGCTGTTCAAGCTGCTCGAGGCTTACATCTCGAAGCGCACGGATTCCTGGCAAAACTCCAGCAAGCCGGCGGACGGCTTCTTCGCAATCCGCGCGGCGCCGATTGTATTCACTGGAGGCGAGTTCGTGCTTGACCATCGTGTTGCTGATCACCAGTTTGACGGCATCGGGAATCAAGAGAGGTTCATAGCTCAGCGAGCGGCAATCGAGCATCAGTGCATGATCCTCTTGCCCGTGCAACGAAACGAACTGGTCCATGATCCCGACACGCGCACCGACAAATTCATTTTCTGCTCTTTGGCAGAGCTGCGCCAACTGCACGCGGTCCGGAGTCCATCCAGACTGATCGGCGAGAGCCAGGGCCGTCGCGACCTCAATTGCAGCCGAAGAACTAAGCCCCGCACCCATGGGGACTTCGCTTTCGATAAGAAGATTCGCGCCGCGAAGTTTGAACCCGGCCTGCTCGAGTTGCAGCGCCACGCCGACGGGATAGTCGCTCCACGTTTTGGAGGGCTGATGAGCGGTAGAGTCCAAATCTGCTTCTGCCGCAGCCGAGAACTCCTCTGAGTAAATCTTGAGCTTGCGGTCTTCTCTAGAGCCGACAGCGACCCAACAATAAAACTCGATGGCCGCGGGCATGGCAAATCCGTCGTTGTAATCGGTGTGTTCTCCGATCAGGTTGACGCGTCCTGGGGCGCGATACACGTGCGGGTCCGCGCCAAATCGCGCGCGAAACCGCTCAACAATGGTCGACCTTCGTGTCATCAATTCTTATCTAGACCAAAACCAACTGAACCTGTAACGCAATTCTCGTGCTTCTTTTCTTATCCAGCACTCCAATCCGCCCCGCATCTTTCGAATTGGCTTCACAAAGTTGGGAGGGTACATGAGGCCGAAGCTTGCCGCAAGCGCTTGTAACGAGTTCTAAATACCCTCGCCAAATATCGGCTAGATATCGAAGACCGTCTTGAGCGGTCAAGCGCGAACTCGTATGCTCATTGCGGGTGACTTTCACAGGGTCTAGAATTGCCTAGAGTCTGAAAAACACATCGGACCCCGTGCTCAGACGATAGAAATCGACCTGGATGATGAACTGCTTGCAACAGTTGTGGCCTTCCTCTCAAAGAACTCGCTGTGGGCGTGCTGTGGTTCTCGCGGTGCTGACTGCCGCTTCGATGATTTCCGCCAGCATGCTGGTTCTTGCCAAGGAGCATTTCCCTCAGCAGGCGGGCGCGGTCACCGTCGAGGGAACGGTCCGAAACACGGCCGGTGAGCCTGTCGCTGATGCGATGGTACTTCTCGAAGAGAAGGGCAACACAACGATTGTCGAGACGAAATCGAAGGTGGATGGGACGTTTGTCCTTTCCTCCGTTCACGGCGGCACCTATACCGTCCGTGCAGAAAAAATGGGATACAGCGATACAGTCGCAGATTCGTTGGAATTGCGGCTGGGAGATAAGAAGCACGTCGATTTAGTCCTACATGCGCCACCAACGATGAAAATCGAATCTTCCGAGTCCTCGCCGTCCCCCAAGCTCTCGCCAGAAGCCATGGAATTCAAGGACGAGCCGAACTTCACGGTGGCCGGTGTTACCGATTGGAGCAATCTTGGCTTGCATGGCTCCGCGGCCAGTTCGAAAACCAGCGAATCACTTGCGAAGGAAACTCTCACACTGAAATCGAACGAGCCGGACGTGGCGCCAACGGGCAAGTTGGGCAAGCAGTACGAAATAGCCTTAGCTGATAGAGCCAAGGGCGACTTCGCGGGCGCTCGCGAGGAAGTTCGAAAAGCGCTTGCGATAGCCGACAATGCAGAGGGACATTGTCTGTTGGGCGAGCTTGATGAGCGCTTGAATGATCCTCTGGATGCCGTACACGAGTATGAGCGGGCCGTGCGGATGGATCCTAGTGAACAGAATTATTTCGAATGGGGGACGGAGTTGCTCCTCCACAAAGCGTCCCAACCAGCGGTCGAAGTTTTTACCCGCGGGTTCAGCGCGCATCCGAGTTCAGCAAGAATGCTGACGGGGCTCGGCGCGGCTCTCTATTCGAATGGATCAGGGGAAGAGGCGGCGCGGCGCCTTTGCTCGGCCTCTGATATGAACCCCGCCGACCCTGCTCCGTATCTTTTCCTCGGCAAGATCGAGAAGACGACGCCCGCGCCGCTGTCATGCAGCGAGCAGAAGCTGGCACGGTTTGCGCAAGAGCAGCCGGGAAATGCTCTGGCCAATTACTACTACGCGATAAGCCTTTGGAAGCGCGAAAAGGGTTCCGAAAACCCGGCTGGCGTGGCACAGGCTGAAGCACTGCTCGAAAAAGCTGTGGCCATTGATCCAAGACTTAATGAAGCATACTTGCAGCTGGGGATTTTGCATTTCGCACGCGGCGATTTCGAACGGGCCATTCGCGATTACAAGAAGGCGATCGGAATAAATCCTCAACTTGGCGAGGCGCATCGCCAGCTCGGTCTGGCGTACCAACGAACGGGTGAGAAAACGAAGGCCCTAGAAGAATTTCAAGCGTATGAACAGGCCGAGAAAACAGAGGCTGCCGAAAGCGAGCGGCAACGACGGGAACTCCGGCAGTTCTTGATTATTCTGAAGGACCAGCCAGAAGCTGCTCCACCGCGCTAAAAAGCCAGGGACTAACTATTTTTTGGCTATTTGGTTTTGGGTTTGACAGCCGCGACGATCCCGCTGCCTTCGCGAATAGTAAGAATCTGGTTGGCACTCACATCCATGAATTTTTCTAGCTTCTGAGTGGTCGGCCATTTCACTTCGATGAGATCCACTTTTAGAACTTTTCCGAGGCCAAAGTGCAGGCGCATGTCGCTTTGCGACATAACGCTTGTCCCGCTGTGAACTTCATCCATCTGGGCATGCCTGCCCGTCACTACGCGAACGCGAGCGCCAATGGCGGTGCGATTGCACGTGGTCCCGATCAGTTTTATTTTGATCCAATTCTGCTTGTTGCCTCCGTCGTTGCGAAGAAGGGAAGGCAAATCGTTCATATTTAAGATCACCGCGTCGATGTCGCCATCGTTGTCGTAATCGCCGAAGGCAGCGCCGCGACTCGAGAAATGCTCGTTTATGCCGGTGCCCATCTCGGACGAAACGTCCTTGAATCGCCCATCGCCGAGGTTTTTGTAGACCAGACGCGGATTCTTGAAAGTCTGGCCTGTGTCGTGGCCTTCAATCTCCGGGTAAACGTGTCCATTGACCTGAAGAAGGTCCTGCCAGCCATCATTGTCATAGTCGAGGAACCCGCAGCCCCAGGCGACGTACTGATTGTTGACGCCGATTCCGGAGGCGAAGGTAACATCGTTGAAGGTACCGTCTCCGTTGTTGTGGTATAGGTTGCAGGTGTCGTCGGCAAAATTCGTTTTGAAAATATCGAACCATCCGTCGCAGTCGTAATCGGCCACGCCAATGCCCATCCCTGCTTGCTCATGGCCATTCTCGCTATACGCGCAACCGGCGATCACCGCGACATCCGTGAACGTGCCATCGTGATTGTTATGGAACAGAATGCTGGGCTGCGAATCGACGGCGACATAAATATCCGGCCAGCCATCGTTATCGAAATCGTAGGAAACAGGCGTGATGGAATAACGCGGGCCCGGCTTCAAGATCCCCGACTTCTCGGAAACGTCGGTGAAAGTTCCGTCGCCGTTGTTGTGATAAAGCAGGTTGGTGTCTCCCGGAAGACCGCGCGGGCCGCACATCGTGGGGATGCCTTTCCACTGGCAAACGGGAGGCTCGGTCGGCGAAGGAGTTTTTTCGGGATCGAGTTTTATGTAGTGGCAGACGAAAAGATCAAGGTGCCCGTCGCGGTCATAGTCGAGCCAGGTGCACCCGGAACCCCAGCGGACCTGTTCGTCGTAAACGCCGGCTTTGCGCGTGACATCGGTAAACGTCCCATCTCCGTTGTTGTGAAACAGAATGTTGTGTCCCCAGAAACAGCAGAAGAGATCGTCCCAGCCGTCGTTGTCATAGTCGCCGACGCAGACGCCGGTCTGCCAACCGGTGCGTGCCAGGCCTGATTTTTCCGCGACATCGGTGAAAGTTCCGTCGCGATTATTTTTGTACAAATGAGAGGTGGGAACTTTCCCAGGCGGCCAGTTGGTATTGAAGCGCGTTCCGTTCGTTAAATAAATATCGAGCCAGCCGTCATGGTCGTAATCGAAAAAAGCCAATCCACTGCCTTTGGCTTCAATAATGTATTTTTTCTGATCGACGCCGCCCCAGACGTTTGGGGAATTCAGACCAGCTTCCTTGGCCACGTCGACGAACACGACTGGCGAAGCCGATGGTGATGGGGAGCCGCCCGGTTTCGGCGTCTGAGGAATTGGTTCAGCTGCAGCGTCAAGGAGCAGAGAGCGTTTCCATTTCCAGAGCGGGCTTACAAGCGCGTCCAACAACGCGCTGCCCAAAAGAACTGAAGAAGAACCGAGGAAACGGCGCCGGAGGGGATTCTTCATCGACTCATTGCCTTTGGCGCTATTTTGGGGAACGAACGCGGCACGATGCCTGTGCCTTCTTTTACCGCGATGATTCGATCGACGGGAAGATTCGCCAACTTGTCCACCTGTCCGCTAGGCCAAGTAATTTCCAAAGATTCAATTTTCGTGCGTTTGCCGAGTCCAAAAAAAATCCTCGAGTCGTTCGCCGACATATAGCTCATGCCGCCTTTGGATTGCTCGACGTGTACGAATCCCTCGGAGGTGAGCTTGAGCGAAGCGCCAATTCCATCGCGATTCGAACGCGTGCCAATGAGCAGAACTTCCAGCCAGTGATTTTGGTTGCCGCCATCGTTGCGGAGGAGTTCGGGATAATCGCCGCGGACGTTGATCGCGATGTCGATGTCGCCGTCGTTGTCAAAGTCGGCGGTAGCGAGGCCGCGGCCGGCGATGGGCCGGGAGAAGTCTGGACCGAATGTGTTATCGGAAACTTTTTCGAACTGACCCTTTCCTAAATTGTGGAACATGAGCAAGGGCTCTTTGTAACTGACTTCACCGTGATAGAGTGCAACGTTGTCCAGCATGGCGCCGTTCAATTGCACGATATCGTTCCAGCCGTCGTTGTCGTAGTCGAGGAACTTCATGGATACGCCGCTCAGGTGGAGGGCTTTGTTGCCGATGCCGGAGCGATACGTGTAGTCGTCGAACGTTCCATCATGATTGTTGTGGTAGAGACGATTCAATTCGAAATCGAGGTGCGTGATGTAAACGTCGAGCCAGCCGTCGCCGTCCACGTCCGCGGCATCGATGCCCATGCCGGCTTCGTAACGCCCGTCCTCGCTCGCCGCCAAACCGGAAACGAGCGAGACATCCTGAAAGGTTCCGTCGTGTTTATTGAGAAATAGAAAATTGGGCCATGTGTCGTTGGCGATGGCAATGTCTGGCCAGCCGTCGCCGTTGAAATCCGCGAGGACCACTCCCATGCCTTTCGATTCGGGTTTGCCGACGCCGGATGCGTCGCTCACATCGGTGAAAGTGCCATCTTGATTGTTGTGATAGAGCTTGGTTTTCTGTCCCTTGTAGTTGTTTGGATTGCAGTACGAGCGATAGCCGGGGCGGCGTTCGCCACACCACAGATTCGTCTTCGGCGTCCATTCAATGTAATTGGTGACAACGAGATCGAGCCAGCCGTCCTTGTCATAATCAAACCATCCGGCGCTGGTGGACCATCCGCCTTCATCGACGACGCCGGCCTTGGCGGTGACATCGGTGAAAGTTCCATCACCGTTGTTGTGATAGAGAATCGCGCGGCCGTAGCCGGTGACGTAGATATCGGGGTAGCCGTCATTGTCGTAGTCTCCGACGGCCACACCCTGTCCGTAATGTCCCATGCCACCGAGGCCAGCTTTCTCGGTGACGTCAGTAAACGTACCGTCGCCATTGTTGCGGTAAAGCGCGGAACGTAAGGAATGCGCAGGTTTGTAGGCGTCCGTTTCGCCAGATTGCACGAAAAAGAGATCCATCAAGCCGTCCTGGTTGTAGTCAAGCCAAGCGACGCCGGTGCCCATAGTTTCGAGATAATACTTTTCTTCGGTTTGCGTGGAGTCTTGCAGAAAAGTAATTCCGGCTTCTTTTCGGACGTCGGTGTAGCGGACAGTTATGCGAGAGTCCTGCGAATTCGTATTTGGAGTCTGCTCCGCGAGAGCCTTTTGATGGAAGATCACGCCAACTGCCGCGCTCAGCGCCAGGATGGCGCCGCACATGCTCACAAGAAACCGTCGCCTGTGTGTCTCCGGTTTTTTTCCCATTCCAAGGTTATCTCGACGGTTTCCGTTTCATCAGCAGCGCGGCCATAAAGTTCGCAGCGTTTTCATCTCAACATTTTCAAATACTGGAGCTCTTCACGCATTCTAGCTCCGGCCATTGGCGCGTTCAACCGTGGGTTTCCGCCAGCGAATCTCAAAGTGTCCGGTCGGCCAGCGAAAGCGCCAGCTGAAATAACTGCAGCCTGGCAGCCATCGGCATAGGTTCGCGAATCGTGGAGGCCACGTCCGGCGCTCGCGACAACGCTTCTTCAATGCGATTTATATCCAGGCCACCGGCGGCGTTGCTGCCCTTGAAGCGATTGAGCACTTCTCGGGCCTTGGCGATTTCTCCCGTTTGAAAATAAAAAAAGCCCAGCGTGGAATAGCTCCCGGGCCATTCTGGGAGCAGATCCACGGCGCGCTCGAAATTTTCCTCGGCTTGCGGAGTCTTGCCCTCCAAGACGGAGACAATTCCCAACCCCCAATAGACTTTTCCGGAACCAGGAGTTCGACTGAGACCTTTCCGCAAGGTCTCTTCGGCGCCGCCGGCATTATTCTCGCGCAGTTCCACCAGAGCCAGGGATAGGTAATACTGATCGTTATCCGGGTTTCGCGTGATTGCATCGCGGAAAATTTCCGAAGCCTGCGTAGTATTCCCAAGATGTGCGTAAATATCGCCAAGCAATGCCAGGAAGGCGCCGTCCTGTTGGCCCTGCTCCGATACCTGTTTGGCGGTTTCAAGCGCCTGCGCATATGCGCCTTTTCGAAAGTACGCGTCGGCCAAATCGAATTTCACGTCATCCGAATCGGGATTTGCGGCGAGGGCGGCCTGAAAATGCTGGATGGCGTCGTCGTACAAACGATAGCGCGCCAACAGCACTCCCACTCCCGTCTGCGTCCGGTAGTCGGCCGCGCTCAACTGATCGAGCTGCGCGATTATCTTTCGGGCTTCTTCAGGCTTTCCCAGCTTCAGATAAGTTTCCGTGAGCATATAGAGATTCTCGGGCTGATCCGGATGTTTGCTGATCTCTTCGGTCAGCTGAGTCAGGTCCAGTTGAGTGCGGTTCTGACTGGAAAGGCTGGAGCGGTTGTCCATGTATTCGAAAAGGTGCTGAAACGGGTAGGGACCCAGGGGAGCGCTTTTCGAGAGCGTTTGAAAAACATTCAAATCCCGTTGCGCGGCGTCCATCTGATGGAGGCTTCTTTCAACCATGGCAAGCTTGTAGTAGCCTGCTGCGGGCTCGCGGCTTAACTTGACGTATCGACGCAATAGGTCGGCAGCCTCCGCGAATTTTTTGTTTTCGATTCGGAGATTTGCCAATTCCAGCATGGCATCGGAAAGATCTGGGTTCGAGCGTAGAGCGGCCTGAAGCAGTTCCTCGGCTCGCGCGTGATTTCCCTGGTGCTCTTCGATGTAGCCCATGTTGAATAGACAGGAGGCGTTGTGCGGGTCCTGCTTGAGGCCGGCCTCAAAATATTTTCTGGCTTCGTCGAATTGCCCAAGATGCCGGTAAGAAAGACCCATGAACACGTAAGATCGCGGGGAGGGATCCAATTCGATCAGCGACTTGAACTCCTCGATGGCTTTTTGCACTCTCCCGGACATGAAGTAACTCTCTCCGAGGGCAGCGCGGAGATCGGCGCGTCGCGGATCGATTTTCACGCCCGATTCCAATAAAGGGATCGCATCTTCATAATAATTTTGGGTCATGCTGACCCGCGCCAGGAGAAAAATGACATCCGTATTTTGAGGAGCTAGTTTGTGGGCGCTAACCAGCAAATCCATCGCATCCACGAATCGGTCTAGCTCCTGATAGACCTGCGCGAGCAAGTAGAGCGTTCCCGGTGAATCGGGCTTCAGCTTGAGCGCTCGCTGCAACGCCGGTTCAGCTTTGGTGTATTCGCCGCTTCGAAGATAAACCTGGCCGAGGTTGTAAAGAATCTCCAACGTTTCCGGCTGCAGGGCGTTGGCTTTCTCCAATTCCAGTTCCGCCGCGCGGTACTGTTTTTCAGAAGCGAGCAACACACCCAACGTGAACTGCAATTGCACGTCGTCCTTATTTTCTGCGGAAAGATCCGTGGCTAACTTTAACCCCTCTGCTGTTCTGCCGGCCCGCAGGTAGGCGCGGATCAAGTTGAAACGGGTTGCGGTGTCTGGAGGGTGAATGCGCTGAAAATGCGAAATAGCCGCTACTGGCGAACCCGTGGCCATCAAGAGCAAGCCCAGATTGTAATTTCCGTCGCGGTTGCCGGGCTCGAGAAGCAGAACTTTTTTGAATTCTTTCTCCGCCAGATCGAGCTTATTTTGCGCGACGTACAAGTGCCCGAGATTGTTGATGGTCCTTGTGGAGTTGGGGTTAATCTTCAGCGCCCTCGTATAAGCTTCCAGCGCATTAGCGAAGTCTTTTTGGTCGGTATAAATAATCCCCCGCAGATTGTAGCCTTCAACGCTTGAGGGATTATTCTCCAGCTCTTCCTCGATTTTCTTCTTCGCTTCATCGATCGAGCCATTACTGAGGAGATCTTCTGCCTCTTGAAGAAGCGGCGAGATCTTCGGAGGCTGCTGGGCTTTACTGCCCCTAGGTGTGCTCTGTTGCGCAAATCCTGCCGCGGGAATAAAAAGCAGAAGCAGTGAAAGGAATCGGCACAGCCTTGGCGAGCGCGCAGCGAAAGCGAATCGAGGCCTAAGCGATGCGCCACTAAGCATTTCCTAATGTTCCTCCGTGGGCGACCGTGTGCAGCGCCGAAAAACTCAATTTAGCATCTCCAGTGCTTGCTGAGCCAACTTGTGCTGGGGTTGCTGGCGGAGCAGCGCAAGCAAAACCTCTCTTGCCTTATCTTTATCGTTCAAGAGCACGTAGAGGCGGGCCAGATTTATATAGGCTTGGTCGAAGTTCGGTGCTACGCGGATGCAAGTCTCGAAACTTTCCTTTGCTTCTGGATAGCGTTGTTGGCGCACGAAAAGAACGCCCAGGTTATTCAGCGCTTCGGGATAATCCGGGCGCAATTTCACGGCCTTTTCCAAATAGTTCGCCGCGCTCTCTAACTGCTCTTGCCGGGCGTAGAGCATTCCCAGGCTGTAGTTCGTCTCCGGATTATCAGGGTCTAGGCCGAGAGCGCGGTTCAAGGGTTTTTCGGCATCCTCAACCGCTCCCTGCCGCCGATACAAGTTGCCGAGGTTCAGTAGAGCAGTGACGTATCCGGGCCTAAGCGACAAGGACTGCTGGAAGTTACGAATGGCTTCGTCGGAACGACCCTCCTGACCGGCGACCATGCCAAGATTGTTCCAGGCTTCCGGATAATCGGGGCGCAGCTTCACGGCCTGTTCGAGATATCGCCGCGCATCCGCTAACGCATTTTTCCGAAGATAGAGCGTTCCCAGGTTGTAATACGCTTCCGGCTCCTCCGCCTTGGCGGCAATGACCTGTTTGAACGACGCGGCAGCTTGATCCAGATAGCCGCGCTGAAACATCGCCACGCCATACGAAAATTCGTTGCGCTGAAAGGCGTCTTGGTGAAGCGTGCCATCGAACGGCAGCGCCCGCCTCATGCGGGCTGCGGCCGTTCCAGGCATAGATTTCGCGTCCTCCGCGAGCCGCTCCGGTTTCAGCGGCCCCTGGTAAACCTTGACGATCATGCCGTCCGCATTGACGAGAAAAGATGTGGGGAGAGCAAGGTCCCTGCGCCGGTCAAACAAATATCGATAAATAATATTATAGATGCCCGCCACCTCTTGCGTGCCGAGCAGGATCGGGAAAGTAATGCCCTCCTTCGCGGCGAACGATCGCAGGGCAGAAGTATCGCTCGGATCGTCGAGGTTTATCCCCAAGATGCGAATTCCGTCCGAGGCGAAAACGGACTGGTTCTTTTGGAGCGTGCGCAATTGCTCCCTGCAACCTGGCGCGGCCGTTCCCCAAAAATGCAGCAGCACGAGGCCGTCTTGAAACGACTTAAGACTGTGCGTGTTGCCCGCGAGATCGGGCAAGGAAAACTCTGGAGCGCTCAAGGGTTCGATGAGCAAGGTTTCAACCGACGAAGATAACGTCTCCGGCTTCTGAGCCTCTCCGGCCTCATATAAAGGGGCAGCCGCAAACGATTTTGCCGCAAAATCTTCAGTGCCTTCTTCAATCTCGATCTGACGGTTTACAGGCAAGTGTTCGAACACCTGCGTCAATCCGCTGGGCCACCGAATCGTCGCACGAACTGTTCCTTCGACTTTTCCGACACCGAAGAAAAGCTCTTTGCTGTGCTGCGACAAAAATCCAGAACCTGCTTGCAGATACTTCGTCTGCCGATGTCCTTCGGCCTCGACCGTCACCGCGCTTCCAATGGCATCGCGATTGCTCTTTTTTCCCCGCAAACGGAACGCGATTGAATTGCCAATCTCCTTCATCGTGTTATGTAGTATCCGAAGCTGCGGCCCATTTCGGTTTTTGAGAATTACTTCCAGACGCCCATCGCGATCGAGGTCAGCAAGCGCGAACGAGCGGCTATCGTCGAGAAAGTCCAATCCAGAAATGCCCGAGACATCCGAAAAAGTCCCATCGTGATTGTTCGCGAAGAGGACATTTCGCTCGTAGCCGTTCCACGAGGCGTCCGAGCGAATCAGTTCATTGACCGCGTTCCACCCCAACTCGTAATTCGCGGCGGGCATCGAGCTCGGTGGCGAATTCGCCACCACCTGCCGCCAGAAAAAACTCGAAACTTCGCCCGTTCCGCGGCTACTAGCGTTCGGTCCGGAAATATATCCGTTCGCCACATACAAGTCCGCGTAGCCGTCGTGATCAAAGTCCCAGGCGTCCGAGCCCCAAGCCCAGCGTCCCACGTCAACCCCGGCTCCGTGGCTCACATTCTGAAACTTTCCATTCCCTAAATTGCGATACAGCGAATTACCGCGCGCGTGCTGGCGATAGAGCGCACGAACCGCCTCTGGCTCTTTTTCGTGAAAGCGCTTTTGTTCGGAAACGCGTATGCCCGCGGAGGACCACATGTTCGAAACGTAGACGTCCTGCTTTCCGTCGCTGTCGAAATCGAACCAGCTTGCGCTCATCCCCGCGCCGACGTCCTCAACGCCCGCCTCCGCGGAGACCACCGTGAATTTCCCATCGCCGTTGTTGCGGTAAAGATTGTTTCGCCCGAAATCGTTGGCCACATACAAATCGGGTGCGCCATCGGAGTTGTAGTCGCCCCAGGCGCACGCGAAGCTGTAGCGGTCGTTATCCACGTTCAACCCTGCGGCCTCGGTGCGATCTCGAAAAGTCGCATTGCCCTCGTTGTGAAGCAGAAAGTTCGGCGGCCCATTGCGCGCGTCGAAATAAGGTGCTGGATAGTGGTACTGCTCCAGCCCCAGGTAGTAGGTGTAGAGGCAGAAGTATATGTCGAGTCGCCCGTCGCGGTCATGGTCGGCCACGGCGGCGTGCGTGAACGTTCCCTGCGGCGGCTGGGCAAACTGAAACGCGTCTCGTTTCAGCACAAACTTTCCTTTTCCTTGGTTCAGGAAGAGCAGTGGCCCGCTTCCACAAACCACCAGAAGATCCTGCAGTCCTTTGTTTTCGAAGTCGGCGAACAGCGCGCAAGCCGTGCCATCCAGCACCCCTACACCAGCCTTTTCTGTTACGTCTTCGAACGTGCCATCGCCGCGGTTGCGATAGAGCCGGTTCGGAAGCCCCGGGGGCTGGCAGACGTAGAAGTCATCCAGCCCATCGTTCTCGAAATCGCCCACCGCCACCCCGTTGTTGCCGTAGACATCGATTCCGCACGCCCCGTCCAAAACGGTCCGCCAATGATCAACTCCATGAAGCATCTGCTTTTTGTAGGAATTCGTTTGGCCAAGCGCATGGGAAGTGACGTCGATGAATATCGGTGTGCGCGCCCGGCTGAAGGTTTCCTGCGTCGCCTCCCATCGGCGAACGCGCCATCCGTTTGCGTCATCGTGCGACCACTGAGTCAACCAATATCCAATGCGCTCCTCGCGCTGCGCTTCTGCCGTCGTGCCTGCGAGGTCGTAGCGAATGTCGACCTGAGCCAGCTGGGAAGATCCGCCAATTTCTTCGATTCCCGTAATCTCAAACTCCGCCGTATCCACGCGCGACATCGGACCGAGATAGGTCTTTATCTCCTGGAGAAAGCGCTCACGCCCCGGTAACACGGTGCTGCTAAATGTTCTTCGAATGACCTCGATCCCATACTCCGATCGCAGGCTTGTTTGTTGAGCGGGAACGAGCGAGCACGCTTCGAGCGATGCGTCTAGGAATTTCGCCAAGACGTTGAGAGCTGAGGCTCCGTCTTTCAGAGCTTGGCTCCATTCGTCGAGAAGCCGGATGATTTGAAACGCATACTTCTCCGAAGCGTATTCATCCGCGCCCGGAGTGACTTTCCGGAGAACGTCATCCAGCGGAGATTTCGCCGGATAGTGTGGTGTTATTCGAAAATCAGCGAAGTCGAGAGCGGAGTTGCGCTCGGCGGGAGATTCCCTGAGGAACGAGTGAAAGGCCCGCGCGTGGATGGGCGCGGGGAAGAATAACAGCGGCGCCCAGCGCATCTTCTTTAGCAAAGCGCGCCGCGTGAAATCCTGCTCTTTATCTTTCCGGCGCGCCATTCTCGATTATCCCCGCCGCTATCGTTCGGCCTTCGCATGCTAGCATCCAGGCGAAGCTGCGCCAAAGATTAACCTGCCCGCTCTGAAGCAACCAACGTTGCAAGTTACGAGTCGGGTCGTGCGAAGCACGGAGCGCCGGGAACTCGATCAGGACTTTTCCGTTGGAGCGGGCCCCGAAGATTCACGCAGAATCAGTTCAGCAGGAATCTGGTATTCCCGACCCTGCGGGGTGGCGGAGCAGGAGAGTTCGTGTAGAGCGTCGGCCGCCATTTGACCGAGCATGTCCCGGTGGATATCCACGGTCGTTAAGGAAGGGTTGCTGTATTCCGCCAGGCGCGTGTTATCGAATCCCGTTACCGAAATATCCTGCGGCACGCGGCAACCCCCCTTCAATAATCCCTTGATCACGCCCACAGCCGTAAGATCGTTTACCGCCATTACCGCGGTCGGCCCTGGAGACAGTTTGGCGATATGCAACCCCGCTGTCAGGCCGCCTTCAAAGCGCAAGTCTCCAGGTACGATCGGCCCGGGCTCCAATCCCAACTCCCTCATGCACTGTCTGTAGGCTTCAAGCCGCGCGATATTGGACTTAAGCTTCGGACGTCCGGCAATGAAGGCAATGCGCCGGTGCCCGGATTTATGCAAATACTCCACGATTTGCTTGATTCCAGAGAAGTAGTCGATCCGCAGCTTGCTCACGTACCCGCGAACTGGCGCCAGATCCAGAAACGTAACGGCAATTCTCCTTCGCTCAAATTCCAGGATGAGCCGCGAGCTTATTTCTGAGGTCATAATGGCCACGCCGCGCACGTTGTGCTCCATCATCCGCTCCGCGGCTTCACGGGTTCGGCGCGGATCGTAATTCGTATCGCTAAGTATGGCGTCGTAGCCGAGCTGGCGAGCTCGAATCTCGAAACTCTTGATCACTTCAGGAAAAAACGGGTTCACGATGTCGGAAACGATAATCCCAAGCGTGCGGCTGTCTCGCGAAGCCAGATGCCGCGCATGCGCGTTCGGAAAATACCCGAGTCGCTTCACCGTCAGCAACACCAGGCGGTGCGTGCGCTCCCCCACTTTTCCGGTCTTATTCAACACATTGGAGACCGTCGCGGTGGACACTCCAGCAGCTCTCGCCACATCGCGAATGGTTAACCCCATATTGCCAGCATCAGCTGTCCTCGACCAAATCTCTAAGCTACACCATTAGCCTAACAACCGGAAATCCTGCACCTGCCCGGAGTATAAATCAGAAATAGTGCTTGACAACATACAAAATACCGTGATATTTGCCAGGTTAAGCGGTTAAGTGCTTTGGGGTCGCTTAATTGGGGTCGTGCGATTTACGCCCTTTCTGTTGCCTTGGCTTTCTCCAATTAACTGACCTTGGTGGCGTGGAGCAGCGGCTTCTCTGGCTAGTCTGGTTCGATGTGCGAATCCAGCCAGCGGTCTGTCGTTGCTTCTGTTACGGGGCCCAATCGGGAGCGCTGCTCCGCGATATGGCCCGCGCTTGGGGTGCAACCGTGCGTTTACGCTGCGGGGCTCGTGCTTAGGAGGAAGTTCATGAAGCGAATGACTGGTTCGATCTTAATCCCCAGGGCAGTTTTGGCGATTGCCGCCGCGATGGTTCTCACGCTATTGTGCGTCTCGCCTGCCCGGGCTCAGGTGGACGCTGGCTCCATCTTGGGAACGGTTACAGACGCCTCCGGTTCAGCGGTCCGTGGGGCCACGGTCACGCTGACTAACGAAGGCACCAATGCCGCTCTCTCGACGACTTCCGGGTCGGACGGAGGATACAAGTTCACTCCTGTCAGAATCGGTAGTTACAAGATTGCCGTAACCTTCCAAGGCTTCGAGACGGTCGTTCGGCCGCATGTCACCGTCAACGTCGGTGAAAGCGTAGTCGCCGATTTCAGCCTGAAGCCGGGTAATGTCACGACCACTGTCGAGGTCACCTCCACCACGCCTGTCCTCGAAACGCAGGATGCTTCCGTCGGCCAAGTCGTGGACTCGCGCAGCGTCAATAATCTTCCTCTCAACGGCCGGAATTTCACTTTCTTGGCTCAGCTTGCTGCGGGCGTCAACACGCCCCAGGCTGATACCCGCGGCAACGCCGCTAGTGGCGCCTTCACGGCCAACGGTCTTCGCCCAGCTCAGAACAATTACCTGCTGGATGGTATCGACAACAACTCGGACACTGTGGACTTCCTGAACGGCACGAACTTTGTCGTCCTTCCCCCAGTGGACGCCGTTCAGGAATTTAAGGTGCAAACATCGGACTTCAGTGCTGAGTTTGGTCGCTCCGGCGCCGCCGTTCTCAATGCCACCATCAAATCCGGAACCAACGAGTTCCACGGAGATGTTTGGGAATTCTTCCGCAATGACAAGCTGGACGCCGCGGACTTCTATGAAAACGCAGGTGGCGTCAAGAAGGGCGAACTTCGCCAGAACCAGTTCGGCGTTACTGCCGGCGGCCCTCTATTCATCCCGAAAGTATTTAACGGCAAGAATAAGGTGTTTCTCTTCGGCGACTACGAAGGGCTTCGCCGGGTTCAGGGGACCATTTTGACAGGTACTGTTCCGACCGCTGCGGAACGAGCCAGTTGGAACGCAGCTGGGCCCTTCGTGAACCTGCAGGATTACATCACTGGTCAGTCAGGTACGACCAAGGACGATTTGGGACGCGCCGCTCCAATAGGTACGATTTATAATCCGGCGACAACCCGTTTAGTCACCGCGGGACAAGTCGACCCCGTTAGCGGCTTGGTCGCCACAACCACCGGCTTTACGCGCGATCCGTTCGGTACTTGCGCAGCCAGCACTCTAACCTTCACCCTAGCGGGCTGCAATTTGAATATGCTCCCTTTTAGCCGGATGGATCCGAACGCTATAAAGCTTCTGGACCTTTTTCCAAGCCCCACTATTCCGGGGACATTCGGGAATTTTGCCACCTCGCCGAAGCTCTATGAACACAGGAACTCCTTTGATACCCGCATGGATATCAACTTCAATGAGAAGAACCAGCTCTTCTTCAGGTTCAGCCTCGTGGACGACCCGCAATTTATTCCTGGCATCTTCGGGGGGGTCGCGGATGGCGGCGCATTCCAGCAGGGCCCCCAGACCGCTATCGCAGAGCAGACCGCGATTGGATATACGCACACATTTTCGCCCACGCTCATCAATGAGTTGCGCGCCGGTTTCAACTATCTGCATACCACCCGCGCAAGCCCCGTGGCAAGCGAGCAGGGTCTTCCGGCTCAATACGGCGTCTTGGACATTCCGCAGACCTCACAGAACGGGGGCCTTCCGGCATTCGGCATCGGCGCCCTCTCGACCCTTGGCAGCAATGCTTTCTTGCCCTCGAATGAGGTCAGTTCGACGTTCCAGCTAACCGACGATGTCACCAAGATCTATGGCAAACACACTTTCAAAATGGGGATTGAATACCAACACGTCAAATTCTCCACCTTGCAGCCGCCGTGGTCTCACGGCCAATTTAACTTCGGCGGTTACACGGACTCCCCGGGGGGATCTTCTGGCAACGTGGGGATTGCAGACTTTCTGTTGGTTCCGCAGACAACGACAGTACCAGCAGGCATTAATTACGTCGGGGGAGCCAATGGTGACTACGTCTCAAACATCTCCTTGACCGATAACGGGAAGAATTATTATGGCGGATACGGTCAGGACGACTGGAAAATTACCCCCAAGCTGACCCTCAATCTGGGGGTACGCTACGATTTCTTTGGGCTGGTCTTCGAGCACCATTCGAATCAAGCCAACTTTGTCCCCAATCTGAATGGATCGCCAACTTACTTAATGCCCGGAGGCAAGGACTCCTGCGCAGACAGCTTCGTTTCCGATAGCTTCATCACGCTGCTCGCTCAAGACGGAATCAAATGCCTGGCTACCAACCAGTACGGCAGCGGCCTTGGAAATTCGCAGAAGAGCAATTTTTCACCGCGCGTAGGATTCGCCTACCAGGTCACTCCCAAGCTGGTCGTGCGCGGTGGATTTGGAATCTTCTACAACGGGTTTGAGAATCGTGGCTTTTCGCCGAACATTGGTGAAAACTATCCCTTCCAATTCAACTTCTCCTTCTTCCCGGGCCTCAAGACAACGAGCACGGGCGCGTTTGACCCGACCGGCCTCTATCCGTTTGCCACTGCCGGGCCCGGAGGAACTCCCTGCGGCGGAATCGGTGCAAATCCGATGAACGGATTGGCGACCTTTGAATCCGGATTTTCATGCACCCCATTGAGCCCACTTTCGGTTAACGCCAGTGGCTTGGCCTTGCGCGGCATTCAATTTAACTACCTAACTCCTTATTCTATGAGCGGCAATCTGACGGTTCAATATCAGATTACCCCCACCATGTCTTTTCAGGCCGGCTACGTAACCTCGCAGGCCCGCCATTTGGAGACGTTCCCGGGGAGCAACAACGTCCCGGTGATCACGGACAACAACGCTAACCAAGCGAGCCTGGTTCCCTATCCGGATTTCGGGCGGGGCAGCAGTTATGCTGCTACGCAGGGAAATAGCATCTACCAGGGCTTGCAAACCAAGATCGAAAAGCAGTTCGCAGGCGGCCTGAACTTCCTTGCAACCTACACCTACTCCAAGACCCTCTCCGACGCCGGCGACTTGCTCAATGGCGGTAGCGTTGCCGGTTACCGTGCGCCAAGCGTTCCTGGCGTCGGCATCCATTTCGATTACGGTCTGGCTGACTTCGACATTAGGAATGTATTCCACTTCAGCGGCGGCTATGAATTGCCCTTTGGTAAAGGCAAGAAGTTCGCTGCCGATGCCACGGGCTGGAAGAACCAGGTGATTGGCGGCTGGAGCATTAACTGGACCACGACGCTCCAGGGCGGCCAACCCATCGGCCTCAGCTGCCCGAACAGCACGGCGGCAGGATTAAGTTGCGATGTCCTCCGTGTTCCTGGTCAACCCCTGGATCTCGGATTCTACACAGACAAAAACGGAAAACTGAACTACTACGGAAACCCGAAAGCGTTTAATCAGCCATGCGTTCTTGGTCCAGGGGGCGTTCCGACCGCTCTCCCGTCGGGCTGCGTACCTTTGACGGGCGCTGCTGCCTTGGGTGAACTAACTCAAATCGAAGGACCGGGATTCCACCGCCTAGACTTCTCCACGTTTAAGAATTTCTCGGTTACGGAACGCATCACGCTGCAGTTCCGTGCTGAGATCTTTAACATATTTAATCATCCAAACTTCAACGCCCCGAACTTTGGCGGCAACGGCGTGGTGGCCGTCTCCGGCTCGGGCAACTTCACGAGTCCAAACTTCGGTGAAATCGGATCCACGCGCGATGCTCCTTACGATCCGCGGCAAATCCAGTTCGCTTTGAAGCTGGTTTTCTAACCATACCACACCCCCTCCCCATAGAGCGCTCGTCGAGGGCGCTCTATGGGGAGTTTTTTGTGCTCGCTCTTTTGCTTCTGAATCCCGCAGTGATAACCTAGGAACGTCGTGTTTATACTCGGTCGCTCAATCAACTCTTTTATTTTCATGCTGTTGGCATGCGCACTGGCGGTGCCGGCCTCCGCCGCGCAAGACCAGCGCCTCAACCAGGAATTCCAGGCTGCGGTCGCGCAATACGAATTAGGACACTACGCGGAAGCAGCTACAAAGCTGGAAGCGTTGGTTCGAGAAGTCCCGGAAAGCTTTGAGATTCATGAACTTCTCGGCCTGATCTACGCCGCCCAGTCCCAGGACGCCACCGCTAACCCACACCTTGATAAAGCCGTTCGGCTAAATCCCAATTCCGCCCCAGCGCGGACGAATCTTGCCGCCAATCTGGTTCGGCTGGGAAAACTCGATCGCGCCGGCGAGCAGTTCAAGAAGGCTGTTGAGCTGGATCCTCAGAGTTTTGACACCAATCACAACCTCGCCGAGTTCTACGTCCAATCCAAAAAGCTCGCCGATGCCGTGACCTATCTGGAGCGTGCCCAGCGCATCGATCCCTCCTCTTACGACAACGGCTACGACCTTTCGCTGGCTTACCTCCTTACAGGTCGTGTGTCAGAAGCACGGCGCGAAATCCAGCGGCTTCTAGGAGTTAAGAACACCGCTGAGCTGCACAACTTGCTTGCTGAGGTGGAGGAAAAAGACGGGAACTTCGTCCAAGCGGTCAACGAGTACGAACTTGCTGCCCACGCCGATCCTAGCGAGAGCCACCTGTTCGATTGGGGCAGCGAACTCCTTCTCCACCGAACCCTTGGACCGGCCATCGAGGTCTTCCAGGACGCTACCCAGCGCTACCCTGCCTCGCAGCGACTGGCCATCGGCCTGGGGATGGCCCTTTATGCGCATGGCAACTACGACGATGCCGTCAAATCATTGCTAAGGGCGGCTGATCTTAACCCTTCCGATCCCAGCTGTTACATTTTTCTTTCCAGGGCCTACTACAGCTCGCCGAACCAGGCCGACGACGTGATCCAACGATTTCGCCGTTTCGCTGAACTCCAACCACGCAATGCCCTAGCCCTCTACTATTACGCGATGAGTGTATGGAAGGGAAAGCGGGCTCAGGATCCAGGCCTGGATCTCCAACAAATTGAAACACTTCTCAAAAAATCTCTCGAACTCGATCCCAAACTCGCCGAAGCACACCTGCAGTTGGGCAATCTATACTCCGATCAGAGCAAGTATGCCGAGGCTATCCCGGAGTACGTGCGAGCCCTGGGACTGGACCCCGATCTTGCCGACGCCCACTATCGCTTGGGGCAGGCCTACGTCCGCACTGGCCAAAAGGAGTCGGCCCAACAGCAACTCCAGGTCTATCAAAAGATTCACGAACAGAACCTAGCCGATCTCGAGAAACAAAGGGCGGAGATTCGTCAGTTCGTTTACGGGGCGAAGGATAGCCCATCCGGCAAGCCCTGATTGCCCGTGGGCCGCTGAATCGAGGCTGGTGGCATGTAAGATGAGCGGCCTGGTATTCAACCAGTTGGTTGAATACGAAATCCGGTTTCGGAAGCATGCGGACCCGGTGAATGGGGGAAAATGACGGTGGTCGCGGCAGCCTTTTGCAAACGCTTGACTTCAAAGGAGGCGCGGCGTAGCGTACGCTAAGCATTGCGTTTACAATGACCTACCACATGTCATCACGATCCAAGGCAGCGCGAAATTCGGTTGGTCTTTCGAGTTCCAGGTTGAACGAATTCGGCTCAAACCCTCGGGAGCTTGCCAGGCAATTAAGTTTCACGCGCCGTGAGTTCTTGCGCAGCGCCGCCGGGGTTACCCTGGGCTGCAGCCTGCTCGGGTCTGGCCTGCTGGCCCAAACCGGGATTCCCCAAAAGAAAAGGAAAGTTGTGGTCATCACCTTTGGGGGCGGCGCACGCGACCAGGAAACGTTTGCGCCGGAGGGTCAGGAAAACATTCCACATTTGATGCGAGAACTGATCCCGCAGTCCACTTTTTTCACGCAGGTCATCAATCGCGGCATCCTCGGGCACTACGTGGCTACCGCCAGCCTGGCCACCGGGGTCTATGAGACAGTCAACAACTTTGCGTCTCTTCCTCCGGAACACCCGACGGTATTCGAATACTTTCGCAAGGATTTGAAGCGCCCCGCGTCCGATGCGTGGGTGGTAGCACCGAGCAATGGTTTCAATCGCATCGGCGAAAGCAACAATCGCTCGTACGGTCCGGGATTTGGCGCCGGCGTAATTCTGCCCAAGCATCTCTTGACCGCGGCAAGCGCGAGCGGCGGGGATTACGAACATTTGTTGCGCGACAACTACGAGACGCCGTTTTACACGCCAGAACTGGGCGGCAGCGAATTTGAATTGCAGCAGTTGCAGATGCTGTTGAAACTTTCCGTGGACGACTTCAAAAAACATGCGCGCACGCTTTCGAGTCCCGATGAACTGTCGGTCTACATCACGCGACAGCTCATGCAGCAAATCGCCCCCAGCCTTTTGTGGATTACTCTGCACGACATCGATATCGCGCATGCGGGTGCATATTCCCTCTATATCGAGGGTATCCGCCGCACGGATCGCCTTTGCGCCGAGCTCTGGAAAACAATTCAGACGGAACCGGAATATGCTGGCAACACCACCCTTTTCATCCTGCCGGATTTTGGACGCGACTCGGACGATGATTCCGGTGGCAACGGATTTCAGCATCATCGTACCGGCGATGCGCTTTCTCGCACAACGTGGATGATGGCGATGGGCGCAGGCGTTCGCGAGGGAGTCGTCATCGACCGCGCGCTGGATTCCACCGATCTTGTGCCGTCGATCGGGTCGATCCTGGGGTTTAATGCGTCGCTTGCACAGGGCAAACCCATCGTTGAGCTTGCGTAACTTTATGCCGCGCATCGACCTCAAGCCCGAACAGTTCAGCGGTTATCCACCTGAAGCGCGAAAACTCGTCACGAACGATCTTGCCGCGCTGCAGCGTCTGCCGTTGAGCTTTTTGCCGAGCCTGTTGCGAGAGGTTATCGATTACGATTTCAAGTTCCCTGCGGAGCGAAAAGCGATCGAGAAAGAAATGGCGAATCTGAGCTCGCTCTCGCCGGAACAGACAAAGGACTGGTTTCAAGGGTTCGCGCAGATTCGTCTTTCCCCGCAGCTCGAACAGTTCGATTGGATAAACGCGCCGGCGCAGTTTGTCGAGCAGCTCTCGGCATATCTCTGGACGACGCACCAACTGGATGCGTTTCGCGTTGCGGCGCTCGCTTACGCGGAGCGTTTGCGGGCGGCGGTGCCGCCGGAACCTCCTGCGATTCCCAGACTGGGAATTACTGTGATTGGCCAGGGAGTCACGACATCTGATGAAATTCTGTTTCGCAAACTGCGTCCACACGGCGTGTATTACAATCGCGTGCAGCCGGAAAATGGGTTGAAGCAGATTCTGGAAGCGGTGGCTGCTCGTGCCAAAGCACATCCCGCTGTTCACGACCATTGGTACATTGATGGCGGGCAAGAAGCGGCCCACGATACTGCACTTACTTGTGTTTCCTATCACGCACTCGGGCCGGCGCGCGCAGCCTTGTCGAGCAAAATACGCGTGGAGATCGAGCGGCCGGGCATGGGGCCAGAGACGCTGCGGACTTTGCTGGCGCAAATGCGGCCGGCGGATCTTGGTCTGGAGCCGCGAGTGGCGCAAGGCGAGAATGGCAGCGCGGTAGAATCAGTGGGCGCAGTGATGGATCGCTTTCAGGTCAAACTGCTGACGGAGGGCTCGGGCACGCAGATTTTCAGCACGACTTTCGCACAATGGGCGGCACGCGAAGCGCTGCGACGCGCGCAGCCGCTTACGCTGCTGGTCCGTTTCGCTCCGCGACAACGACAGAAGCCGATGAACGAAATGCTCTCTGCTGGAACCGACAGCCGAGTGGAACTCGATCCTATGGGCTCGCTGGTGGATGCGGATATGGGAGCGTATTACAACTGGTTGAACCAGCAACGGTTGACGGGAGCTGAGCAATCTTCATTCCTGGTGTGGTTCGAGAATCACAGCGAAGCAGTGGCGATTGGACCCTCCATGCCTCGCGGGACCGAGTCGACTACGGTAGTTGATCTCACAAAGTTGCTTTCCTGGATGATTTGAAGATTTTCGAAGAATAATCGGGAGGAGAGAAGAATGTGCAAAAGTTGCAGGCATCTTGGGTTAAGCGCTTCATTCTACGCGACGGACGATCAGCTTGAAAGCGATCGCCTCCGTGGAGATGCAGAGAACTGTGCTCGCACCTATTCGTCGTTCTCCGGTACACTCTGGGTGAATTCCCATGACTAAACTATCGCGGCGCACGATGCTGAAGAGTGCTATCTCGGGAGCCACTGTGGCTTCTATCCCATCCATGTCCTGGCAAGAGCAGAAGGCTCCGATCCAGCGCAAGGGCCATATCAAGCAATCGGTTTCACGCTGGTGTTACAAAGGGATTGCGCTTGACGACCTCTGCATCTACGGGGCGCAGATTGGTTTGAAGGGCGTCGATCTGCTAAATCCCGATGAATACGAAGTACCCGCGCGTCATGGCTTGGTTTGCAGCATGGGCTATGCCGACGGCGGCGAGATTGGCAAAGCCATGAACCGCGTAGAAAACCACGCGAAAATCGAGGAGGGCTTTCGCAAATATATCCCGCTTGCTGCCAAGGCCGGCGTGCCGAATGTAATTACGTTTTCCGGAAACCGCGCGGGCATGTCCGACGAAGAAGGCGCCAAAAACACCATTCTCGGGCTCAACCGCGTCAAGAAGATTGGCGAAGACTACGGCGTCACTATCTGCATCGAGCTTCTCAACAGTAAGGTAGACCACAAAGATTACATGTGCGACCACACCGCCTGGGGAGTACAAGTCGTCGAAGCCGTGAACTCACCACGCGTCAAATTGCTGTATGACATCTACCACATGCAGATCATGGAAGGGGACCTGGTTCGTACCATCCAACAGAACATCCAGTGGATCGGACATTTCCATACGGGCGGTGTTCCCGGGCGGCATGAGCTCGACGGTACACAGGAAGTCCAGTGGGATGGAGTGATGCGCGGAATCGCGGCAACCAATTACCAGGGGTACGTGGCGCACGAGTTCGTGCCTTCGCGCGATCCGCTAACGTCGCTGCGGCAAGCGGTAGATTTGTGCGATGTCTAGCGTTCAGGCGCGCGAATCCCGCGGATAAGAATTTACTCACCCCTTGCGGAGCTGCATGAACCCAACCGAAATTGTGCGTTTGGGCAGCGTTCGAGACATCGCGCATTTCCAGGAGCATCTCGCGGCGCTGCGCTTGAAGATTCCTTGCGATTCCGAACTTATTCGCGGCTCCGAGTCTCCTCTGGCGCAGCCCATCGTCCGCGAGGGAATCAAGATTGGCAATCGCTTCACGGTGAACCCGATGGAAGGCTGGGATGGAATGCCGGATGGCAATCCCAGCGAACATACGCTTCGCCGATGGCAGCGATTTGGGCGCAGCGGCGCAAAACTGATTTGGGGCGGCGAAGCGGTCGCTGTTTGTCACGAGGGGCGCGCCAATCCGAATCAGCTTGTGGCGGCTTCGCATACACAAGCAGGATTGGCGAGGCTGAAGGAAGCGCTCATTGTGGAGCACTGTCATGTTTCAGGTTCGGATGACGGTCTTTTGATTGGATTGCAGTTGACGCATTCGGGCCGTTATAGCTGTCCGAACAAAAAGGGGCATCCGGAGCCGCGCATTCTGTACCGTCACCCGATTTTGGACCGCAGGCTGAATTTATCGTCGGACTATCCGGTGATGACCGACACGGAGATCGAAGAAGTCATTGAGCAATTTCACCGCGCTGCGCGCATGGCGAGCAAACTGGGTTTTGGCTTTGTGGACATTAAGCATTGCCACGGTTATCTGGGGCACGAATTTCTCAGCGCCCATACGCGAGAAGGGAAGTACGGCGGAAGCTTCGAGAATCGCACGCGATTCTTGAGAGAAGTAGTGCAGGGAATACGCGCGGTCGCTCCGGGATTGCAAATTGGAGTGCGGCTTTCGGCCTTTGACGCGATTCCCTATCGGCCGGATCCGGCGCGTTCGACACCGGGAAAGTTGGGACCGGGAATTCCCGAGGAACACCGGCATTTGATTCCTTACCGGTGGGGGTTTGGAGTCGACCAGAGCGATCCTACGCAACCGGATCTCACCGAGACAATGCGCTTCTTCAGTTTGTTGGAGGAGCTGGATATTTGTCTTGTGAACGTTACAGCAGGGAGTCCTTATTATTGTCCACACATTCAACGGCCGGCGTTTTATCCGCCCTCGGATGGATATCATCCGCCTGAAGATCCTCTAGCCGGCGTGGCGAGGCAATTGGAAGCGACTAAGCAGCTGAAACAATGCTTCCCAAAACTTATTATAGTGGGGACAGCTTACAGTTACTTGCAGGATTTTCTGCCGAACGTGGCGCAAGCGGCGGTGCGTTTGGGATGGGTGGATTCGATCGGATTGGGACGCATGGTACTCAGTTATCCGGAGATGCTTTCCGATGTGGTGGAGGGCCGGGCGTTTCAACACAAACTCGTTTGCAGAACATTTAGCGATTGCACGACAGCTCCGAGGAACGGATTGCCATCCGGATGTTATCCACTGGACTCGTATTACAAAAAGTCGGCGTCCGCGGAACTTCTTAAAGTGGCCAAAGCACGAGGATAGCAGTGCGATCTGACGAGACGAGCAGGAATATTTTGGAATGACGATCAAAACGATACAGGAGCGTCGAAAGCTGCATCGCGAAGTGCAGGGCATCGCGGCCGCGCTTCTGCCCTACGAGACGAATGGGCAAGTGGCTGTCGTGGCTTTTCAGCGGCATCTCGCGTCCACGCATCGTGCTGGATTGATGAACGCGGTCAACATGGATACGGGGTACGTAAATTATCTGAGCGATGCGGAGAAACTCGAGGTGCTTGGCTGGACTCGTGAAGCGTTAGGCGAGGGCGTGCCGTTTGTTGCGGGCGCATATATCGAAGGATGTGACGGCGAAGTTGTTGCGCTGTACAGGAAGCAGATGGACGCGATCGTCAGGATGGGTGGAATACCCATTGTGTTTCAAACGGCGCGACTGCATGAAAAGCCGTCCATTGAAAAAGTGGCGACGTATCAAGCTGTCTGCCGCGGATATGCGTACGTACTGGGCTTTGAACTGGGACGCATGTTCGCGCCTAACGGCGAGATTTTTGATACAGACACGGTGCTGGGCTTGATGGACATTCCCGAATTGAAGGGGATAAAACACTCGTCGCTGGACCGGCTGGTGGAGCTTGAACGGCTGGCGCTGCGCGACGCGCGGCGTCCGGAGTTTCGCATCTACACCGGCAACGACCTGGGAATCAACATGATTGAATACGGTTCCGACTATTTGTTGGGACTCGCGACATTTGCTCCGGAAAAATTTGCAGAGCGGGACCGTCATTGGAAAACAGGCGACGCTGCGTATTATGCGCTTTCCGATGCGCTGCAGTATTTGGGAAATGTAGCTTTCCGCGAGCCAATTCCTGCCTACAAGCATTCGGCAGCGGCATTTTTGCATTTGACCGGGCGCATTCCTTCGATGCGGACTCATCCCAAGAGTCCGGAGCGGCCTGCATGGGAGCCGGAAATGCTGCGGTCCTGCGCACAGCGGCTGGGTCTCCTCTGATTTCGGGATGAAGTTGCACTCAGAACCAATACTGGCTGATGTTTTCTCTCGTGAAATCCAGCGGAGAGCCCATCACAATTTTGTGCGTCTCCGGGAACACGCGGATCTGGCCGACTCCCGGGACGTCCATCCCGTCGTGCGGAGTTTCGTGACGGAGCATCATCGCAGCCACGGCGGCAGTCAGCTTGCCTAGTTTGCCGGGATCCCACAGCGTTATCGTCTTCACCGTTTTGTTTTCGATATAGTGCCGCATCAGATTGGGTGTCGAGAGTCCGGCCATGGCGATTTGACCGGAGAGTCCCGCCTGCTCGATGGCTCTAGCGATGGCCGGCGGTGCCGCGGAACTGTTTCCGATAAATCCGCGCAGACTCGGATAGGCCTGCAGCAAGCTTTGCGCCTGCACAAACGATTGCTGCTGGTCGTCGTTGCCGGGAACTACCGCAACCAATTGCATTTCTGGGTATTTTTCCTGCTGTTGTTTTTTCATCCAGAAGAGCCAGGCATTTAGATTCGAAGCGGTCAGCGAACCGGTAATGATGGCGTATTGTCCGCGGCCGCCAAGCTGCTCGGCGAGAACATCCATTACGTGACGGCCCAGCGTTTCGTCTTCGACCTGGCTGACAAACCAATCGCGAGCGTCCGGTTGCGCGTCGGCATCCCAGGTCAGCACGGGAATGCCGTAGCGGCGGGCGCGGCGCAGGACGGGAGTGAGCGCGTTAGCGTCATCGCAGGAGACGGCGAGCACGGCTGGATGCCTTGCCAGCAAGCCGGCGATGACGTCGACCTGGAGGCTTGCGTCTGCGGCGGTCGGTCCGGTGTAGAAAAAATGAAGGCCTAGTCGACTAGCTTCTTGCGAGGCGCCATCGCGCGCGGAATTGAAGTAGGGGATGCCGACCAGTTTTGGCACCATCACGAACAGCGTTTTGGAGTTGCGCGGCAGCCGCGAGCAGGCAGTTGCCAGAAGAAGTACGGCTAAGGTAAGACTTGCGATTCGGCTGCTTTGGCGCGGCTTCATCGCCGATCCTCCCGGCTTCCTCGCAAGAGATTTCCAGCGGCGACCGCTACCAGCAGCATGGCGGAGGTAAGAGCGTATTGAACAAAGGGCGGAACATCGAGAAGCAGCAGGCCGTCTTGAACGATATAAAACGCAGCAACGCCAACGAACGTTGCGATGACGGAGGCCGATCCACCCACGATTGGCGCGCCGCCCAGGACCACAGCGGCGATGGCCATCAACATTAGACTCTGACCCATGTCTGCGCGAGCACTCGCCAATCGCGCTACGAGCAGGATGGCGGTCATTCCGCACAGCAGACCTTGCAGGGTGTAAACGCCGAACAAAGTGAGAGCGACTGGGTATCCGGAATATCTCGCGGCGATGGGGTTGCTGCCAATCGCGATGACGTAGTGTCCCCACAACGTGTAGTGCAGAAGTACTGCCGCAACCGCGGCGATTGCTAGGAACAAGAAAAATTCGACGGGAATGCCAAGTAGCGCTGCGTCGTTCCACCACAGCAGACCGTCAGGAAAACCCGCGAAGCTGTTTCCATTGCTGAGGGCCAAAGCAACGCCGCTGAAGAGAATCATGCTGCCAAGAGTGACCAGGATGGACGAGAGGCGAAGAACTCCGATCAGCAAGCCGTTAAAAGCGCCGCACAACATTCCTGCGGCGAGCGCAGCTGCCTCGATTGCCTGGACGGGCAACTTGTGTTGAGCGGCGATGCCCGCTGTTACTGCCGCGACACCAACAATCGCCCCGACGGAAAGATCGATTCCTCCGGAGGCGATGACGAACATCATCCCTAGAGATACAAGCCCCGCTTCGGCGAGCGGTTGCACGAGAAGCTGCCAATTTAGAGCCGACCAAAAGTCGCCGCTGCGATAGCTGGCATAGATGCAGAAAAAGAGCACTAACAGCGTAACGACGCCGGGCTGCAAGTTTCCCGATAGACGCAGCTCCATTATTCTCTTGGTGAATTTCGACTGGGAATTCACGAGTTTTTCTAGCGACGCAGGTGAGGAGGAAGTCATGCGGAAGGACTTTGCTGAAGCAGAAGTTTTCGGTGAAGACGCGGGGCACTGCTGAGGATTACGCCGAGGAGTACGATTAGGCCGGTAGCGATGTTTTGCCAAAACGTGGCGACGTGGAGAAGTACCAGTGCTTGTTGTAGCGAACAGAGGAGCAAGACTCCCAGAAATGTTCCGAGCAAGCTTCCGCGGCCTCCTAGAATATCCGCGCCGCCGAGAACGACCGCAGCGATGACCGTGAGCTCGTAGCCATTTGCGGCATTGCCCTGCACAGCGCCGAGTTGTGCTGCGTAAAACACTGCGCCGATGGCCGTCAATATGCCAAGCGAGATATAGGCGAAATAGATCGGTTGACGCGGGGAAATGCCGATGCGGGCGGCGGCGATTGGTGAATCACCGAAGCGGAAGAGCGCGCGCCCAATCTGCGTGCGATGAAGGATCCAAGTTGCAGCGAGCACCGTCAGCGCTGCCGCCAGCACGGAAGCATCCAGGCCTCCCCACCGCGGGCTTCCGATGGCGTTTAGCCAGGGCGGAATGGAACTTTCCCATTCTCCCTGCGTCCATTCGAGGAGCAATCCGCGAAACAAGCCGGCGGTGCCGAGCGTGGCGACGATCGGAGGAATTCGCAATTCGGCAATCAGCGCGGCGTTTACCGCGCCGAGCGTCGCGCCTGTCAGCAGGCCAATTGGAAGCACAACCGAGGCAGGTAGTCCATGGTTTCCAAGGCGCACTAGAACGACGCTCACAACTGCCAATGTGGCGCCGGCGGAAACGTCGATTCCCCCGGCCAAAATAACGTTTAGCATGCCGACGGAGATGATCAACAGGACGCCCATGCTTCTGGCGAGAAGTGCCAGATTTACGGATGAAAAAAATCTCGGAGCGGTTATGGCGAGTGCAATTCCCAGCACGAGGAGGAGTGAAGCCAATTTTGTTTCGTGGGGATGAATGCTCAAGCGGAGTCGTTCGGAGGCGCTCGACCTAAGTGGGGTCACGACTCGCTCCGTGCCCGCGCCGGAGCCGAAGCTTGCTCTGCTGGCGTGCTGCCGTGGAGCATGGCGGCCATCAATTGTTCGCGGTTCATTTCTGTACGTAAATTATCTAGAACGAGAGAGCCCGCGTGAAAAACCAAAATGCGGTTGGCGAGGTCGAGCACCTCGTCCGTTTCAGAGCTGATGACTAGCAGAGCTGCTCCTGCGGCGGCCCACTCGCGCAGGCGTTTGTGAATTTCCGTTTTGGCGCTTATATCCACGCCTGCGGTGGGTTCATCGAGGACCAAAATGCGCGCTCCAGCCATGTGCCAGCGCGCCAGCAGCACCTTTTGTTGATTTCCGCCACTGAGAGTTTCCAGCGTCGCATGTGGTCCCTGGCAGCGGATGCCAAAATCGGAAACTCCAGCGGCCGCTCTGTCGGTTTCCTTAACCAGAAAACCGAATCGCGCGCGTAGGTGCTCGGTTGCGCCCACCAGGTTTTCCGCTGTGCTTCGCCGGACAAAAAGGCCGGAGCGCAGCCGGTCTTCTGGTACATAGACCAATCCGTGGCTCATCGCGCTGCGTGGGCCGGAAAGGCTCAGCAGTTTTCCGGAAATTCTCATTTCCCCGCAGTCAAAATGGCGCAGACCTACGAGCGACTCGGCAAATTCCGTGCGTCCTGATCCCGTCAAGCCAGTGAGCACGGTGATCTCTCCGGAGCGCAAGGTCACGGAAATGTTGCTGAATTCTCCGCGGCGAGTCGCATTGCGCACCGTTAGCGCGTCTCGCGGCGCGTTACTCCGCGTCACGCCGACTGCGCGACCCGGCTGGCCGGCGGCATTTTCCCCGGCTTCGCCGAACATGGCTCGCGCCAGCGCGTTTCCGCTGACCTCTGCTGGAGTGGCGGAAAGCGCGACGGCGCCGTCGCGCAAAACCAGGTAACGGTCTGAGATTCGCCGCACGTCGGAAAGACGGTGGCTGACAAAAATCACGCCGACGCCGCCGCTGGAGAGTTTGCGCAGGTACGTGAGGAGGTGATCGGTGTCTTGCAGGGAGAGCGCGGCCGTAGGTTCATCAAGAATGAGGATTCGCGAATCGTAGGCGAGCGCGCGAGCGATGGCCACACGCTGTTTCATGGCGAGCGGCAGTTCTTCCGCATTGCGGTCCAGACACGTGAGAAGCGGGGAATGCGTTTCGATGCGCTCCAGAGTCGCAGCGGCGGCTCGTTTTGAAGCACGAAGTGAATAACTGAACCGACCGGCGGGTTCTCCGGCGATATTTTCCGCCACCGTGAGCTTGGAAAAAAGGCTCAGGTCTTGATAGATCACGGCAATGCCAGCGGCGCGTGCCTCGCGCACTCCGCCGGGAAGCGCCTTTCCCTGCACGATGATCTCGCCGGAATCTTGCCGCGTTGAGCCCGCGAGAATTTTCACCAGCGTCGACTTTCCCGCGCCGTTGTGTCCCATCAGAGCGAGAATTTCTCCCGCTTGAAGAGATGCGGAGACGTCGCGCAGGGCCGCCGTGGCCCCATAATGTTTCCAGATTCCGTTGATCTCTAGCAGTGAGGAAGGAGGCATGTGAAGGCCGGCCGGCGCAGTGAATTTGGGAACCAGACCGCCGGATGATACTCGATGAGAGTTCAGCGAGGCAATGTATTCGCGATGTTCGGAAGCGTGGGCTCTTCGCTCACGACCGGCGCGTCATGTAAGATAACTATGTTTCATTGCACTGAAATCGATGTGACTGCCCTGATTGCAAATCCCACTTGGAGGAGTTCATGGCTGCTTCCAGGCCCTCGGTGCCCGAACTGCGCTATCTGAAGAATCTATGGGATGCGGAGCTGGCCGCTACATTTGACGAGCCGGAATTGCTTTGCTATCGCTCGAATCTTTTGGGCGCCGACCTGCGCATAACAAATTTCGGCGGCGGAAACACCAGCTCCAAGATTGTGGAGACAGATCCTGTCAGTGGCGCTCCCACGGAAGTTTTGTGGGTTAAGGGGAGCGGCGGCGACCTTGGAAGCATCCAGCGCGGCGGGTTTGCCACTCTCTTCCTCGACAAGATCGTTAGCCTCAAGAGCCGCTATCGAGGTGTTGCCCACGAGGACGAGATGGTGGACTTTTATCCGCTGTGTGCGTTCGGCAAGAACAACGTGGCAGCTTCCATCGACACGTCTTTGCACGCATTTCTTCCGTTTCGTCACGTAGACCATCTTCATCCCGACTGGGGCATCGCGCTGGCAGCGACCGCGAACGGTCTCGAACGCCTTGAGGAATTCAATCTCCGATTCAATCACAAAATCGTGTGGGTTCCTTGGCAGCGTCCGGGATTTGAGCTGGGCCTCATGATGGAGAATGCCGTGAAGACGCATCCCGGTTGCGATGGCATCGTACTGGGTGGACACGGACTCTTCACCTGGGGCGACACACAGCGCGCATGCTATCTCAATACAATTAGGATCATCGATCAGATCGGCCAGTTCGTGCTTGGTCAGGTCGAGGGCAAAACCAGTTCCGTTTTTGGGGGCCAGCGTTATGCGACGCGTGCCGATCGCGAAGAACTTGCCAGCAGCATTTTTCCTGTGATTCGAGGGTTGGTCTCCGGCGAGAAGCGCTTGATTGGAAACTACAACGGTTTGCCGGAAGTTCTCCAGTTTGTGAATTCGAATTGGGCTGCGGAATTGGCCCACTTGGGAACCAGTTGTCCCGATCATTTCATACGCACGAAGATTCGCCCGTTATTCGTCGACTGGAATCCCATGGGTGATATTGCAGGGTTTCATGGCGCCATCCTGCCGGCCATCAATAAATATCGCGAAGAATATCGGCTTTACTACGGAAGGCACGCAGCTGCCGATTCTCCTGCGATTCGTGATCACAACCCTACCGTTGTGCTTGTGCCAGGCGTGGGCATGTTCAGCTTCGGCAAAAGCAAGACCGAGGCGCGCATCACGGGAGAGTTTTACGTCAATGCCATCCACGTGATGGAAGGCGCTACTGCACTCGACGGCGGAAACTCGCCGGCCAGCGTGCCACAGGCGGGACCAGCTGCTCCGCACTCGGCGTTTACCGTGAAGCATAACTATGTCGCACTGCCGCCTTCGGAAGCGTTTCGCATCGAATACTGGGCGCTGGAAGAAGCAAAACTGCGGCGTCAGCCGCCAGAGAAAGAGTTCAGCCGCCAAGTCTTCGTCATCGTTGGCGGAGGCAGCGGGATCGGACGCGAAGCCGCGTTGCAAGCGGCGCAGCGCGGCGCGCATGTTGTTGTGGCCGATCGCGATCTCGAGGCCGCAAAGAGTGTCGCAATGGAGATCACGGCCATTTGTGGGAAGGAAAGCGTTTTCGCGCTGGCACTCGATATTCGTGACCGAGAATCCATTCGCCGCGGATTGCATGCGGTAGTCGCTGCTTTCGGCGGCTTCGATTGTCTGATTAACACCGCAGCGTTGTTTCCGTCTTCGCCTGATGGGCGGATTTCAGATGAGCAGTGGCACAGCACACTCGATCTGAACGTCACGGCGAACTACTTGCTGGCCGACGAGGCTGCCGCGATTTTTGCCAAGCAAGATCTCGCTGCATCGCTGGTCTTCACAAGCTCGGCCAACGCCGTAGTTTCCAAACGCGGTAGCGAAGCTTATGACGTTAGCAAAGCTGCGGTGAGCCACCTGATACGGGAACTGGCTGTATCGCTCTCGCCCCTGATTCGCGTGAATGGCGTCAGTCCAGCGGCGGTGGTCAAAGGCTCGACAATGTTTCCCCGCGATCGCGTGATAGCGTCGCTTAAGAAATACGGAATTGCGTTTCGAGAAGAGCAAAGCGACGACGAATTGCGCTCCCTATTGGCAGGTTTCTACGCGCAGCGAACTCTTACGCATCAGCCGGTAGAACCGTCAGATTGCGCGCGCGCCATTTTGTTTTTGGCTAGCGACCAGGCGCGTTGCACCACCGGACATATCATTCCGGTTGACGGTGGGCTCCCGGAGGCTTTTCTCCGGTAGAGGGACGCGAGAGTCAGTCGGTGGATTTGGCCGATAGCGCGCGAAAGCGTTCGAACGCTTCTCCCCAGCGATCCGAATCCTTGGGCTCAAAAACTCGAGCAGGAAAACTCGTCGAGATGAGATCCCGCGCTTCTCTGAGTGAGGCCACCGCCCCCGTCGCGACCATTTGCATGGCAAGATTTCCAAGGGCCGTTGCTTCGACTGGGCCGGCAAGCACGCGCCGCCCGGTGGCGTTTGCGGCGAACTGGTTGAGCAGAGCGATGCGGGAGCCACCCCCCACGATGCGGATCTCTTGAAACTTCGATCCCACAAGGCTTTCCAGTGATTCCAGCACTTGGCGGTATTTCAGCGCCAGACTCTCCAAGATTGTGCGTGTTACTGGGCCCGGTCCGATGGGTTTCGGTTGTCCACTCTTTGCGCAGAACGCTGCGATGGCTTCCGGCATGTGTTTTGGCAAAGCGAAAGAGCTGTCATCCGGATTGATCAAGTGTTGCAGAGGCGGCTCGGCGGCAGCTTTTGCGAACAACTCTTCGTAATCAATGCTTTTTCCTTCGCTCTGCCAATCTTTGCGGCAGCGCTCCAGAAGCCACAATCCGCAAATGTTTTTCAGCAGCCGCACCGTTCCGCCAACGCCGCCTTCGTTCGTGAAATTCAGACGACGCGCTTCGTCCGTGACCACTGGGCTAGCCAGCTCCGTGCCTAGCAGCGACCATGTTCCCGAGCTGATGAGCGCCACATCTTTACCCGAATGCACCGCCGCAAATGCGGAGCCAGTATCGTGGCAAGCGGGAGCAATCACTGGGGTAACCGAGAGCGCACCCAGGCCGCCGGTCAGCTCCGGAAGAAGGTTTCCCAGGATCGTACCCGCGTCCACGAGGGGTGGAAGCATGTGAGTGGGGATTCCCAGTTTGTGCAGGATTTCCACGGACCATTCACGTTTGTGGACATCGAGGAATTGCGTGGTGGATGCGTTGGTGCGCTCGCAGACGATCTTCCCGGTTAGCCAGAAATTGAACAGGTCTGGGACGGTCACAAAATGTTCGGCCATTTCCAACGTGCGCGGTGTTAGAAGTTGAGTCGCATACAGCTGGTACAACGTATTAAAGGGCAAAAATTGAATGCCCGTCGCGCCATAAACCATCTCTGGCGTCAAAATCTTGAGCGCGCGCTGCATTACTCCTTCTGTCCTGGTGTCGCGATAATGAAATGGATTTTCCAGCAGCGAGCCGTTCTGCCCTAGAAGGGCGTAGTCCACGCCCCAGGTATCGAGGCCAATTCCATCCAGGCGCGCGACGCCGTACGCTTCTATGGAGCGCAGCACGGATTTAATTTCGATCCACAAGCGCGGCACATCCCAGTGCAGGCCGCCGGTATCGATCACCGGCTCGTTTCGGAATCGGCCAATCTCTTCGATGGATAAGCGGCCGGAGTGGAATCGCCCCAGGATGGCGCGGCCGCTTTCGGCGCCGAGATCGAATGCTAGGTATGTGGACCCGCCAGAGGTTTCTGACATATTTTTCAGGAGAGAGCGCGGTCTCGCAGCGTTACGCGTAACTCGATACCGACGCAGCGTTTCGCTTGCTGCGTACTTCGGTGATGCGCTCGAGATAACCGCTTTTCCGAAACGCGTCCAGGGGATCCTCCGGCAAGCCGTGGGAGCGTGCCCATTCGCGGATTGCCGGCCGAACATCGGTAGAAAAAGCCTCCTTGAGGCAAACTTCCGCGTCTACCAGCGCACATTTCGCCTGGCACGCGGCCAACTTCTCGTGATCTACAATAGCGGCTTTCGCGTGCAATTCTTGTGCGGTCGTCACCGTCTGAATCATCGCCTCAATCTTGCCCTTCAAGTTGTGGCTCTGGTCAATCATGTAGGCCACATCCGCTCGCTTGCCCGTTTCCCACTCGAAATAAAAAATCTCGTGGAAGATCCTGAATATTTGATACGGGTCGATGGAGCCGAGTGTCAAATCGTCGTCTGCGTAGCGGCGGTCATTAAAATGAAACCCGCCAAGCATGTCGTCGCCCAGCAGCCAAGCGACGATTTGCTCGATGTTTTGTCCCTGGTAGTGGTGGCCGGTGTCCACGAGTACCTTGGCCTTAGGCCCCGCCTTTTTCGCGAGCAACAAGGCCATGCCCCAGTCGGCAATGTCGGTGTGATAAAACGCCGGCTCAAACGGTTTGTATTCGACGAGCATTCGCTGGTCCGGAGCGAGACGCTCGTGGAGTGACTCTAAGCTTTCTTCAAACCATTTTCGGCGCTGGCGAATGTTTGCCGTTCCCGGGTAGTTGGAGCCGTCTGCAAACCACAGAGAAACGTCTCGGCTGCCCAGTTGCTTGGCTAGGTCGGCGCTTTCCAGAAGATGAGCCATCGCAGCCGTTCGCGCGACAGGAACCGGACTGCCCACGGAACCATACTTGTAGAGTTGGTCCTGAAACACGTTTGGGTTGATGGAGCCCGGCCGCACGCGAAACTTTTCGGCCAGTGCTTTGATATTTGCGACACCTGTGGCGCCGTCCGGCAAGTCCCACAGAACGTGCAAGGCGATCGTGGGACAAACACCCGTCAAGTGATGGACTTCTCCCGCATCGCTGAATTTTTCCTCGATGGTTGAAGCTGCGGCCGGCTGCAGAAACTTACCGAATCGTGTTCCGGTATTCGCGAAGCCCCAGGAAGGCAATTCAATCTGAAGAGCGTCCAATGCGTGTGCGATGAGTTCGTCTGTTTTCGCACGTTGCGTCATCTTCGTCGGTCTCCCGCGCGTCGTAACCTTGTCATCCATCGCGCATGCTATTCCCTTTTTGTAGCGATGTCCATTTGTGAGCCCCGAAACCGTGGTTAGCACCAGGAAATGGTCAGCGCAGGTTGCTGCGAGAAGTCGAATCGCTGCACTAAGTCTTTCTCTTGTAGTATTTTGAGGAGTGCGTGGGGCCCGTAGCTCAGCGGTTAGCTAGATGATTCTCTAAGTTTTGTACCCTCGCCTCAAGGTCACGCACTTTTTGGGTTAGCTTTTGTAGCTGGATGTGGTCAGACGCTGCGGGCGAGTCAGTTTGTTTGGGCCGGGCCGTTGGGGTGGTTGCATTCGGCGCGTTCGCAGTATCTTGCGCGATAGTTAGTGCTTTTCTGGATAAGCTAAAAAAAGGCGGGGTGCTGCTCCGGTCAAATGGAGCCCACTTTTCTGGTCGTCGAACGCGTACCGGGACGAGAGTGTACGCTCCCCCTCCATCAATCCAAGGAGGGACCAAGCTGCTTCTGAAAGGGTTCTTTCTAGCCATCGCTCTCTTCTTGATCTGTCATCTTCTTTTGGTATTGGGCAGGTCACGGAGCACGCGGTGGGAGTGTTGCAATAGATGTGAGGTTCGTGTTTTCATTGGGACTCTTTACTACGGGAGTCGGGATGGGAACGCTCTTCATCGGAACTAGTATTTTCCGGGTCGGTAAGTCGTGAGTGCCGCACTCCTTTCTCAGATGCAGAAGTGAGCCACAGATGGCCTCACTGGGTCGGTAACTCGCGGCGCCACGATTTTTCCGCGAGCTAGAGTTGAGGACGACAATGACGAACTATGAGTTGCTCGTGAGACTAGAGAAACTCGAGAAGGAATTGGCTGAAAACAAGGTTCTCATAAACCATCTGGCTAACGAGGTCCAGAGATCACAAATGCTGTCCGATTACATATGTGCCTTCATGCCACAGCTCAGCGAGGCAGCGAAGCACATGACATTTGAGCAATACGAAGCGCAAGCAGAGCGAGTCAGAAGGCACTTTCGCGAAATGGAGGAGGAGTTGATCGCCTCTGCAAGGTCAGAAACCCCCGAGGGCCAACATGATAAACAATGAGTTCCTTGCGAAATTACGGGAAACTGGAAAGGAATTGGCTGATACCAAACGCCGCTGGGTGGTTCAGAAACGAAGGATTTGTGTTAGGATAGCTGGCAATCAGTTGGAGTTAATTAACGAAATGACTATCTGCAAGGCAGCTGTTCGTTAAACGCAATTCTCCCACCGCAGCTTGTTTTGCAGTCAAGATCGAGTTTGAAATGGCTAACCTAATCAGGAGCGGAATAGAAACCGCCCTTGAAGAGCTGCAGGAAACAATTATTAGGATTCGCACGCAACTTAGTCCCAAAGATGAAATGCAGACCAA
>Ga0209448_10000021_pt1 | contig 61088 bp, 40 predicted proteins | sample BogFormECP14_OM2_FD_188245 | JGI IMG/M metagenome (GOLD analysis project Ga0209448, IMG submission 188245) | Bog forest soil microbial communities from Calvert Island, British Columbia, Canada - ECP14_OM2 (SPAdes) (version 2) | ecosystem: Environmental > Aquatic > Freshwater > Wetlands > Bog ... | reverse complement strand
AAGAGCTGAAGAAATGCTTCCTGGGCCAGATCTTCGGCCTGCGCGGGATTGGAGACCATGCGCAAACATAGCGAGTACACGCGGCGTTTGTGCAGGTGATACAAAACCTCGAACGCAGCTTCGTGGCCTTGCTTTGCCTGCTCAATAGCCTCTGCTTCGGTGCTGCCTTGCTTCGGGTCGGTCAAGTCGCCTTTTCCGGCCGCCACTCGTTCAGATGCGGCTTCGAACTCTTTTCGTTGTACAAATTTGCCGAGAGAGTCGCCGAAGCGCTCTCGACCGTTCCTAAGTCGTCAGAATACCAAAAACCGTAGCTTACAGAATGATCTACGCGGCCAAAGTACGCTACTAACTTAGCCCAAATGTCACTTTCGTAACCTCCGGGCCTTGGGTAGAGACGGGGCTTGTCTTGCCCGCACCATCTCATCCTCGTCCGCAGCAGGAGACGCGGCAAGCCGCGTCTCTACGGGAAATCATATGTCCTTTAGAGGCGAGGTGCTGCCAGCAAGTTACCCCTTCGCCGTGATCGTCTCCAGCCCATGCCCGTGCGGACCAGTTTCGCGAATCCGTAACAAAATGGCAAAGGTCAGCCCGACGAACCCGAGGACGGAGAAGATCCACATGCCGAGCCCGTATCCTCCCGGATTATCTAGACCCGCATGGGAGTAGTCGTTCGCTCGGCCAATCATCAAGTTTAGGATGAAGAAGCCGACCTGCTGGATCAGGGTCATCAAGGCGTAGGCAGTGCCCAGCCGGTTTTGTTCGACGATGTACGCGACCGACGGCCACATGACTGCCGGAATCAGCGAAAAGGCCACCCCCATCATGCAGACGGGCACGAAGAGCGAAACATTGGTGTAGCCCATCAGCAAATAAACCGGCATCAGCAGGATGGAGCCGAACATCATCAAAAATGCGCGCTTCCCGATCTTGTCGGAGAGCAGTCCGAAAAGAGGGGTAGCGATCATGGCTGAAAAGGGAAGCAGGCTGTTGAAGAACCCGGCCCGTTCGTGCGCCAGGACACGCATTGCTTCCGAAGCGCTTATACCGCCGTGGGTTGCCAGAATCTTATTGGTGAAGAAGTCGATGGCAAATGTCCGGAAGGGAAAGATCGCGGAGTAAAAAGTGAAGCACAACCCGACGACCAGCCAATACGATGCATTGAATCGGAAAATCTGCCCGAACTCGAGTTTGTCGATTTCGCCCGCCTTGCCCAGTTCGTACCGTACCTCTGCCCGGCTTTCGAGTAGCCAGTAGACGCCCGAGCAAACGACCGCCAGGACACCCGCACCGACGGCCAGCAAAAGCGGCCCCTGCCAGCTCGGCTCGCCGGCCGGTCCGTGGGGATAAAACACCTTGTTCGCCCACGTCGGCGAGTTATCAGCCGCCACCGATGCCAGGCGAGCGATGGTGAGGTTGATCCCGACGGCGAAACTCAGCTCTTTGCCCTTAAACCACTTGGCGAGCACGGTGATGACTGCGACGATCATGGATTCGGCGCCAAGACCCAGCACGGTGCGCCCCGCGATCATCACGCCAGGCTGCCCGCGCGCGGCGGTCAGCGCGGCGCCCAGCAGGCAAAGTGCGGCAAAGTACGTCATCGCCTTCTTGGTGCCAATGCGATCAATGATGATGCCGCCGATAAGCAGGGTCAAAACTGCAGCCACGCTATAAGACGAGTTCAACCATCCGAACGCCGTGGCGGAAAAACCGAGCTTGTCGATGAAAATACGTTCCAGCGGGTTGATGCTGTCGTAGATGTAGTAGTTGGCGCCCATCGCCACGCTGACAAACAACAACACAGTCCAGCGATAAAGACGAGATGGTTCCGGTCGTGCAAGTTCAGGCATGAAGGCAATCATCCTCGGCGCCGACCGGCGCCTGCATGGTTTGGGTGGAGAGAATCAACCGACGAAGATAGCAGATTGGATTCGAGAATGCCCGTCTTCAGCGCGACGGACAGTGACCCCCAGAAAAACAACGGCTCTCGATCGCAGCGAGCCGCCGCGACCGAGAGCCAAAAACTGAAAGCTGACAACTGAGAGCTGACAGCCGTCCTTAGATCTTCTCCGTCTTGCCGTCGTATTTCACCGCGCCGTTCTTCTCATTCTGGCGCTTGACGTCTTCGTTGTTATAGGTGCGTGCAGCTTTCTTGAGGCTCGTCCCTGCCGCGGATGGCCCGGTGATGAACGTCCAGTCACCGCGCGCTTCTTCGGATGGGCGTGCGCCATGCTCTTCACGGGCGCGGCCTTCGCGCGGCCGCTCTTCACGCGGACCCATTTCACCAGGACGCCCCTCGTGCATCGGGCCGCCCATCGCCTCGTGCATAACGCGACCTTCGCGTCCAATCCGCTCCGGCCACAAGTGGATGTTCGGCGTCGTCAGCGGAGCGTCGCCGCCCTGATACCACACGGCCACGGTCCAGACCGAGCTGGTATTTCCCTGAACCTGCGAGAGGGTCGAGTTAGTCGCGCCGGCGATCAGTCCCGTGGTCGCGTTGCTCGCTCCCACCGGATTCGGCGAATACTGTTGCAGTGAAATCTCGGGCGTGGTCAGACGCGGAACATACGGGCCGCATCCATAAACAACGCAAGCGCCGGGGTAAGGAACGGGCTGTTGCGCAAGGGCGAATCCTGCCATCAAAACTACTGCCATCAGAACCAAATAGGGTCGCATACTGCCTCCACTGGGGCTAACACATCAAGGCATCAAGTGCAGTTTGCTGGCCAGTTGCGGCGGGGCCGAATACAGGCAGGATGTTCGGCGATTCGCGGTACTCTCGGCCAAATAACTGAAATTCAGGCAAAGTCCGGCCATAAGACGGGTGAAAACTGATGCGCACAACCTGCAATCGATTGGCTCTGCTTCTAGTGGAGCGCCGGGCGTCCCCGCCCGGCATCCGCACCCAATGGACGGGCGAGGACGCCCGTCGCTCCATCAACCTAACTGCCCACGTACCGCGCATACAGACTGCGCGCAATGGCCGTGTCCGTTGTTCCCTTGATGATCGCGCGGCCGTCGGGAAACAGCGTCATTTCGTACGGCTCGCGCCAGAACTTCAGCACAAACTCGTTGTGGCGAACGTTGCCCAGCGGCTGAAGCCGCGTGCTCAGCTCGGCAAAGTCAACCGGGCGCTGTCGCTCGTGGATCTGTACCGAATTCCTGCCGCACAGCGTAATGTGAGGACGCCCTTCACCCGCCAAATGAACAAAGTCTCGCAGGCAGGCTCGGCAGCCCGTCCTGGGACGAATCGCCGCCAACTCCGCCCGTTCGTTCGTCCAGACATCCCAGGAAAGCAGCGTCCGCCGCATTTTCGAACGCGCACCCACCAGGAACTTCAGCGCCTCGGTCGCCGCGATCGACGCCACCAGGTTCACGGCGGAATTCAAAATGCCGGCGGTCTCGCACGTCTCCACCGTCCCACGCGGAGATTCAGGAAACACGCAGGCCAGACAAGCCGTTTCGCCGGGCAGGACATTCAAGGTCACGGCATAGCTGGCGACTGCTGCCGAGTAAATCCAGGCCACGGAGTTTTTTACCGCATAGTCGTTGATCAGATAGCGAGTTTCGAAATTATCGGTGCCGTCCAGAATCAGGTCGCAGCCGCCGAGCAGAGAATCGACGTTCACCGGGATCAGATCGGCAACCTGGGGCTCGACCACGATCTGCGAGTTGAAGCGCGCGATTTGCCGCGCCGCCGCGATTGCCTTGGGCACGGATTCGCGGGCGTCATTTTCGTCAAATAACGACTGCCGCTGCAAGTTGCTGGTCTCGACGTAGTCACGGTCGAGAATGCGCAGCATCCCGACGCCCGAACGTGCCAGCAACAAGGCCAGCGCAGAACCGGTGGCGCCGCATCCCACAATAACCACGCGAGCCTGCGCCAGCTTTTTCTGCCCCTCGGCTCCGATCTCCTTAAACAGCACCTGCCGCGAGTACCGGTCGTCTATCTCCAAACCATGGATCTCCAAAGCGCCCTTTTCCAAAGCAATAACCTTAGCGATTACCTTCCCGGAGCTTTCCAACCAGTATTATAGGTGCCGGTTGTCAAACTTTGTCCGTGCGAGCAACGTGTGCCGTTTCGCAATTCATCGAACCCGAAGGGCTTCATGGTTGACGAGCCTGAATTTCGGCATCACTTGCCCGTGTGGGGGCGGGGCTTTGCCCCGTCCGAGCGGGGCGAAGCCCCGCTTCCACACAATCTTTTAGTCTTCGCCGTTCGATTTGCGCTGGTAGTTTCGTTGGCCATGACGCACGGAGCAAGTTGGGCACAGGGTCCGCCACCTGCCGCCCAGCAAGCGCCGGAATCACCCGCCCAGTCCGGAGCAAAGTCCGAAGCACAATTCGGAAGCATCACACCCTATCTTGGTTTAGCCATCGACCAGATCGAGTTGCCGGGCGTACCGCCGGAAGAAGCGGCTTCGCTGCTGGCCGCCACGCCACTCAAGATTGGCGAGCCGCTCGCGCGCGAAGCCCTGCACGACGCGATGCAGGCTCTTTTTGCCACCGGCCGGTTTTCCGACATTCAAGCCGAAGCGGACCGCACCGAAACCACGGGCGTCAGGCTCCGTTTTATTACGGTCCCTAATTTTTTTGTGGGCATAGTGGCGATCGAAGGGGTTTCCAACAATCCATCCGCGAACCAACTGGCCAGCGCCACCCGCTTGCAGCTCGGCGAACTCTATTCCCGAGAAAAAGTCGACCGCGCACTGGAAGGCATCAAGCGAGTGCTGGAAGAAAATGGGTTTCACAGATCGAAAGTGACATTCTCTGAGAAGCACGACGAGCAGCAACACCAGGTCAACATGACCTTCCATGTCGCTCCCGGGGCTCGCGCCATAGTTGGAGAGATAACGGTGGGAGGCGACGCCGGCTATTCCGAAGCAGAGATCAGGCAGATTGCCAAACTGCATTCCGGCGATCCGGTCGTCTCGAACCGCATTACGCGTGCTCTGCAACGAATTCGCGCTCGCTATCAAAAGCAAGACCGTCTGCTCGCGCAGGTCGAGGTGGCCAGCCGCACCTATCGTCCCGAGCACAACACGGTGGACTACGTCTTCAAAGTGGACCGCGGCCCGGTGGTCGAGATTGCCGCGGAAAATTTTAGACTCAGCCAGCGCGTGCTGCACAGGCTGGTGCCCATCTACGAAGAAGGCGCGGTCGACGATGATCTGCTCAACGAAGGCCGGCGCAATATCCAGAACCATCTTCAGGCTCTGGGCTACTTCGAGGCTACCGTCAGCGTCAGCCAGCACACCGCGCCCGAGGGCAAGAAGGTGCAGGTGGTTTATGCCGTCAATCCCGGGGACCGCCACAAACTCACGGCCATTCGTATTTCCGGCAATCGATTTTTTTCCGACGACCTGATTCGCTCCCACATGCAGGATCAGGCTGCCGGACGGCTGTTCAGTCACGGGCGCTACAACGAAGCGCTGCTCGAAGAGGATGTGCAACGGATCGAGAGTCTTTATCGTGCCAGCGGATACCGGCAAGCGGAGGTCAGCAGCAAACTGGTTACCGGATATCAGGGGGATGCGTCGCAGCTCGCCATTGACATCGTCGTCAAAGAAGGCCCGCAGACGCGCGTGGCGTGGGTCCGCATCGAGGGCAGTTACACGCTGCCGCAGGAACAACTACCGGAAATTTCCACCGAAGAAGGGCAAGGCTTCGATGAGTCGAGTCTGGCGGATGACCGCGACCGGATTCTGGGTAAGTATTTCGACAACGGTTTTCCCAATGCGACCGTCGATGTCGCGTATGTTTCCGCTCCGTCCCCTGACAACTTGCCGCGCGTCGGTGTGACCTTCTCGATTCACGAAGGCGAACAATTTTTTGTCAATCAACTTTTTGTCGACGGGCTGCACCACACTCGCGCGGGAGTCGCTCGCCGGGAACTGCGGGTGCAGCCGGGCGCGCCCCTCAGCCAGCAGGACATGCTGGAAAGTCAGCGCCGGCTCTATGACCTCGGCCTTTTCAAGCAAGTCGATACGGCCATCCAGAACCCCGACGGCACCGAGTCGCGCAAGAACGTGCTCGTCACCACCAGCGAAGCGGATCGCTACACCTTTGATTACGGCGTCGGTTTCGAATTCCAGACCGGACAACCCTCGTTCGGCACCAACCAACCACTCGGACAAACCGGCGTCAGCCCCATGGTCTCTCTTGGCGTCAGCCGCATCAACGTGGACGGCCGCCATCAGACCCTTACCATGAAGGGCGACCTCGGCCGCCTGCAGCAGAGAGCGCTCATCAGTTACGACATCCCTAAACTGCTCAACCTGGACAAACTTCGCTTCACCGCCACTGCGCTCTACGACAACACCGTCGACGTCTCCACCTTCACCTCGAAACGTTCGGAGGGCACTGTGCAAGTCTTGCAAGTGCTGTACAAAAGACAAGACCGCGAACTGACAACTTTCGCCTACCGTTTCAGTTACCGCCGCGTGGAGGCCAGCAATATTCAGGTCACCAGCAACCTCATTCCGCTTCTGTCACAGCCAACCAAGGTAGGAACGCCGAATTTTGTCTTCACTCGCAGCCGGCGCGATAACGATTTGGAAAGCACGCGCGGCAGCTACACCACCGTCGAGGGCGGCGTCGCCGCCAGCTATTTTGGTTCGGAGGCCAACTTCAGCCGTTTCTTGGCTAAGAACTCCACCTATCACACGTTTTTTCGAAATCGCAGCACCGGCCAGGGATTCGTTTTTGCGCGCTCCACCACCGTCGGGATCGAGAACCCTTTCGGAAGCACGGTCGTGCTGGATCCGGCGCAAACCGTGCCGGCCGGCCAAACCCTAATTCCGCTGCCGGAGCGTTTCTACAGCGGCGGGGGCAACTCTAATCGCGGGTTTGGGTTAAATCAGGCGGGACCGCGCGACCCGTTCACCGGATTTCCCGTCGGCGGCAGCGCCGTGTTCCTCAACAGTCTGGAGATGCGTTTTCCAAATGTCATGGTGCCTTACCTCAATGACAACATCGGCTTTACGATTTTTCACGATATGGGCAATGTGTTTGCCCGGCCCCAGGAAATGCTCCCCAGCCTGGGCCGCTTTCATCAGCCCGACGAACAGTTCTGTTTCCAGGCGTACACACACCTGAAGTGCAATTACAACTATGCTTCGCACGCGATTGGCCTGGGGGTGCGCTATCAGACGCCCATTGGACCATTGCGCTTCGACTTCGGATACAATTTAAACCCGCCCTACTTTCCCAGCTACACTAACATCACGACCAACACGGTGACTGGGCAGCAGAACGGACAGTTTGGTTACCAACGCGCCGGGCATTTCAACTTTTCGTTCAGCGTTGGGCAGTCTTTCTGATGAAATTCCGAATGGTCAACCTGAAATGATCGACCTGGCATGGTCAAGCTGAAATGATCAAACTCGGAAAACTTGCGGTTGCGCTGGCGGTGCACACCACGATGTGCATGGCGGTGTGCATGGCGTTGACGGCCTCATCCATGGGCAGTCAGATCGTCGATCGCGTGGTCACCACGGTCAACGGCCACGTGGTTTTGCAGAGCGACTGGGAGCAGGAAGTGGCTTTCGAAGCTCTTTCCAATGGCCGCGATCCGGAATCATTTACTTCCGAGGAGCGCAATGCAGCCCTCGATCGCCTGATCGATCAGGAACTGCTGCGGGAGCAGGTTCGGCCCTCGCTGCCGGCGCCCCCCGACCAGGTCGCTGCCCGTGTTGCCGAAGTACGGAGTGAAGTTCGCAAAGTTTATCCCGATTGCGCCACCGAAGCGGGCTGGCATGGCACCCTCCAGCGTTATGGACTGACCCAAAGCGCGCTTGAGAAGCGTCTGGGTGACGAGATCCAGGTCATGAAGCTGGTTGAAGACCGTCTGCGCCCCGCGATCCAGATTGACCAGCGGGCGGTCGAGACATACTACCACGATCAGTTGCTGCCGGAATTGAAGCGGGCCGGTGGTAGTACAACTCCATTGAACGAAGTCTTTGGCCGAATCAAGAATCTGCTGACCGAGAAAAAAATGAACGAACTGCTCTCGGGATGGCTGGCCAGTCTGCGCTCGGAGAGCCATGTCCTCACTCATACATCCAAGTCTGGAGAGCAGAACCGGTGACCGAGCCGCCGCCCGAACCTGTTCCGTCGACCGAACAATCCACCGAGCCTGTTCCTCCCGAGCGTCGGCGCATCCTGTGGAAGCTCTTTCTGTCCTTCTGCGTCTTCACCCTGATCGGATTCAGCCTGCTCGCCTGGTACGTCACCACGGATTCCTTTCAGCAGAGGGTCCGCCGCCGCGTGATTGCGTCGGCGGAGAAGCTCACGGGCGGCCGCGTCGAACTCGGGGAACTGCACACCACTCCCTTCCGCCTGCGCATCGACGCTCGCAACCTGACCATCCATGGTCACGAGGCCCCGGGTCAGGCGCCATTCTTACACGTCGACCGCCTGCAGGCGGAATTGAAGATCATTTCACTCCTCAGCACCACCGTCGGATTGCATTCCATGGTGCTCGAGCATCCCGTGGTGCACATCATCGCTTACCCCGACGGCACCACCAACGCTCCAGTGCCGCAGGCCAGCCTTTCCTCCAATCAGGGTCCGGTCGAGCAACTCATCTCGCTGTCGGTTTCGCACATCGCAGTGCAGCAGGGTGAGTTGCTATGGGAAGACAAGAAAGTGCCCTTCGACTTTGCCGCGCGCGACCTGGCGCTGCTTTTGAACTACTCGTTGCTGCGGCGGCAATATGAAGCTCATGTAGTCGCGGGCAGCGTCGCCACCAGGGTTGAGCCGTACCCCTCGTTTGTGTGGCGGGCGGACGCTGCGCTGGTTCTGGCCCGCGGACGGGCTGACATCAGCAGTTTGACACTGACATCCGGAAAATCTGAAATTCATTTCGCCGGCCGCCTGCAGGACTTTCACAACCCCAAGGTAAGCGCTGATTATCACGGCCTCGCGGATCTCGGCGAACTCTCCCCGCTTCTACGGCAGCTGAAGGTTCGCAAAGGTACAGCGCAGTTCGAGGGCAAAGTTTCCTGGAGCCTGCAGGATTTCTCCACCCAGGGAACCGTGCAAGCAAAAGACATCGAATGGTCGAACGAAAAACTGTCAATGCGGAATGGCCGCTTCAACGCAGGGTTCTCCGTGACCCCGGAACGCTTCCACCTTTTCTCGATCAAGGCGAGCCTGTTCGGCGGCAACCTGACGGGCGATGCCGATGTGACCAACTGGCAAAGTTCACTCCAGAGTTCGCTCCCAAGCTCGCTGGAAGGTCCGCTCGGACCGTCGGCCACTAAGCGGCCTCATGTGATCGGTCGAGTCCCGCCGGGAAGTCTTCAGCGCGGTTCGGTGCGCTTGCAATTGGTAAGCTTTCCGCTGCTCCCGGCGTTGGCAACGCTGAGCTCCAGCAACCTTCCCCTGGATCGCCTTAACCTTTCCGGAAATGCGAGCGGCAATATAGAGATGCTTTGGGTGGGCTCCGTCCGCGACGCCGAGACTCGTCTTAGCCTCAACATTGAGCCAGCCCTAAAGCAGACGCCAGAAGAGATCCCTGTGCGCGGCCAGATGAATGGCATCTATCGCGCATCCAACGATGAATTGGACGTCAGTCATCTTCACCTGACAACCACCGGCTCCGAAATCACTGCGACCGGCAATCTCTCCGCATCCTCCGCGCTGCGGTTCTCGTTCACCAGCCACAACCTGAGAGAGTGGACACCGTTACTCGAAGCGACCTTCGGATCGTCGAACTATGCATCGTCGAACCATGGGTCGTCGAACCATGGATCGTTGAACAATGGACCGTCGAACTATGGATCCCGGAATTTGCCCTTTGTCATTCACGGCTGGGCGAGCCTTGCCGGTTACGCCAGTGGCGGACTCTCTGCGCTTTCCGTGAACGGAAATCTGGAGGTCTATGACTTTGACACGATCCTGCCGGCGACCAACCGAGTTTCCTCTCGAGTGATTCACTGGGACGCGCTCTCCACCGCCATCCAGTTCTCCAGCAATCACTTCGCCGCGCACAACGGGTCCGTCATTCATGGCCACACCACGGCGCACGTCGATGCCAGTACCGCACTGACGGCTTGGGAGCTGCCGGAGAACTCTCCTTTTACTCTGCACCTCGACTTTCGCAACGCTGACGTGGTGGAACTTGTTCACATGGCCGGACTTTCTCAGCCATTCGCTGGCAACATCGATGTGTCCGCCACGGTCTCGGGTACGCGCGCCGATCCCCACGGGGATGGACATCTCGAACTGCACAACGGAATGGCCTACGGAGTGGGCGTTCCTTCACTGCGGAGCGATTTCCGCCTCGGCAATGGCGAACTTCAGTTCAATAACATCGCAGCCAGTGTCTACGATGCTCCGTTTTCAGGAAGCGCCGCCATTAGCACCTCGATCCTCGATTTGCCGAAGAACGGGTCATCCAACAACGAGTTTCGCCTGAATCTTTCCGGACATAACCTCGATCTCGCACATTTGCCGCGCTTCCAGAGCAACCGGTTCACTGCGGATGGCATCGCCGATTTTACGGTGCGAGCCAACGGCACCCCCGAGCAGCCTTCGATTGAGGCGCACGCTCATCTCAAGGACCTCGCCCTGGACAAGGAACGCGTCGGAGATTTCTACGTCGATGCTGTCACCCACGGACGGCAACTCGATCTCAACGCCCACTCCGACTTTGACGTTGATAGAGATAAAGATAAAAGAGATAGAGCGGATTTGACCATTTCGGGCAGTGTGGGATTAGATTACGATTTTCCCGCCGATCTGAACCTGTCCTTCCACCATCTGGATGCCGATTCGCTGCTGCGCATTTACTTGCCGGGAAACATCACGGGACATTCCTCTCTGGGTGGTACCCTCCAGGTTCGCGGTCCCCTGCGCACCCCACACGATTTGAAGGTGATCGCGGAACTCGATTCTTTCAGCGCCGAGATCGCACACGTATCTATACAGAACGCCGATCCCATTCGCCTTGAGATCGCGGATCAAGTCCTGCGGGTCGAAAACCTTCACCTGGCCGGAAGCGGAACCGATTTTACCGCGCACGGCCAGGCGCATTTGACCGGTGCGCAGGAGCTCGACCTCCGCCTGGACGGCTCGGTCAATATGGCGCTGTGGCAGTCCCTCAACCCCAAAATCCTGGCGCGTGGCACTTTGGGCGTGAACCTCGACGCCGGCGGCACGCTCTCGCAGCCCATACTGCAAGGGCGTCTGGAAGTAAAGAACACCTTCGTCAGCCACAACGACTTTCCCAGCGGCCTGAGCGACCTGAACGGCGTCTTGCTGTTCGATCGCAATCGCATTCAGATCGAACATCTCAGCGGCACGACCGGCGGCGGCACCGTGGCGTTGACCGGCTCCGCGACCTACCAGAGTGGCGGGTTTCTTCTCGACTTCGGCGCGACCGCGCAGGGAGTTCGCCTGCGTTATCCTCCGGGGGTAAGTTCCACCGCGAACGCGGATCTCCGGCTGATCGGCAGCACGAATTCCGCTGTGCTGAGTGGCGATGTGGTCGTCACTAAGCTGGCCGTCACTCCCGGATTTGACTTCAGCGCCTATATCGAGAAGACCAAGCAGGGGACCGTCCTGACGCAGAGCGATACTCTGCAGAGCCGTCTTAAGCTTGACGTTCACGTGACCACCACTCCCGAACTGCAGATGCAAACCGCCGTCGCCAGGCTCTCTGGCAATGCCGACCTCAGGCTCCGAGGCAGTGCCGAGCGTCCGGTCGTTCTGGGAAGGGTGGAAGTCCTGGAAGGACAAATTTCTTTCAATGGGAACACTTACAACCTCGAGCGTGGCGATGTCACCTTCGCGAATCCGGCCAAAACTCAGCCCATCATCGACCTGCAGGCGACCACGCGAGTGCGCGATTACGACATCACCGTGCAATTCCGTGGTGACGCCAGCGTCAGCAATGGTTTGAAAGTTACCTGGCAATCCGAGCCGCAGCTTCCCGAAGCCGACGTCATCGCCCTGTTGGCTCTCGGCCGTACTCGGGAAGAATCGGCGGCCGCACAATCGAGCTCATCCTTTGGATTTGGCGGCGATGCCTCCAATCTGCTGATCAATCAGGCGCTCAACACCACCGTCAACAGCCGCTTGCAGCGCTTGTTCGGAGTGAGTCGCGTCAAGATCGATCCCCAGGGCTTGGCCAATGAGACCAACGTGGTGCGAGGTCCCCAAGTCACCATCGAGCAGCAAGTGGCGAGCAACCTCACGCTCACCTATAGCACCAACGTCTCCGTTTCCAACCAGCAGATCATCCAGTTGGAGTACAACGTAACGCGAACCATTTCGATCGTGGCCCTGCGCGACCAGAACGGAGTCGTCAGTTTCCGCTTCAAAATACGACGCCGGAGAAAGTGACCGTTGGCAGCTTTTAAAGTGTTCAAGGCATTGCCTCCTTGAAACCCTGAGATTTTGCCTTTCCCCTTTATCCTTGCTCCGGTTGACTCACTCCCATAAATATGGGAACATATTTCCAATGAAGACTACCTTGGAAATTCCCGACGCTATCTTTCGTCGCGCCAAGACAGCGGCGGCCCAGCGCGGAATTCCTTTTCGCGCGCTGGTCTCGGAGGCTCTGGCGGACAAACTACGGACCCAAAACAATAGAGACAGCAGGCCCTGGATGAAGACGTTTGGCAAACTCCGTCATCTGCACAAGGAAACGGCGAGAATCAACCGGATTATTGAAGAAGAGTTCGACCAGATCCAGACCGAGGATCGAGATTGAGGTCAACCGTGATCCTGGACACCAACGGGCTCTCGGCTGTCGCCGACGGTGATGCGGCACTCGAGCCGATTCTGCGCAAAGCAGCTGAGATCGCCGTTCCTGTAGTCGTGTTGGGAGAATACCGATATGGAATTCAGCAATCGCGTGACCGGCAGCGCTACGAACAATGGCTGACCCAATCGCTTCCCAATTACCGGGTGCTCGATGTGGATGAAGCGACGGCCATCTCCTACGCGGCTGTCCGATCCGAACTCAAGAGAGCCGGAACTCCAATTCCTTCCAACGATGTTTGGATTGCCGCGCTTTGCCGGCAGCACGCTTTCTCCCTCTTAAGCCGGGACCGCCACTTCGATCTGGTTCGCGGAATCGAGCGGATCGATTGGTAAATGACCGCGAAACTGGCCAAATAAGAACGGTGGAAATCAGTCTGACCTACAACCACCAAGTTCCGTGCTTGACATAAGTCTCCAAACCAGCAACTCTATTTGTTTTTCACTCCACGCCCGGGAAAGCAACGACAGACGGGAAGGGAAGCCAACATTGCGAGTGCGGGTCTTTTATCACGACAAGTGTTTTGACGGGGCTTCGTCGGCCGCCCTGTTCTCCCGTTTCTACCGGGAACGAATCCGCAGCGATGTGGACTTCGTCTACTCCGGCCTGCTGCATCGCGCCGGCGCCCTTTTCGACGAGCACCAGTTCGACGGTGACGAAAACGCTATCGTCGATTTCAAGTATTCCAGTTCGCCCAGAATTACATGGTGGTTCGATCACCACGAAAGCGCCTTTCTTTCCACCGCCGACGCGGCCCACTTCGAGCAGGATCAGAGCAACCGCAAGTTCTACGATCCGGCCTTCAAGTCTTGCACGAGTTTCATCGCCATGGTGGCGGAAGAACGCTTCGGCTTCGATCCACATCCGGTGTCGGAGCTGGTCCACTGGACCGACATCGTCGACGGCGCTATGTACGAAAATGCCAAATCGGCGGTGGAAATGAAAGCTCCAGCCATGAAACTCACCATGGCCATAGAAGCCTCGAGCGACCGTGATTTCGTCAAGACCATGATTCCGCTGCTAGCGTACCGTCCTCTAGCCAGTATCTTGGAGGAACCATTCGTCGCCACCGTCCTGCCGCCACTGCTCGAACGCCACCAGCGCTCCGTCGAGATTCTGCGCCAGCGCACGGTGGAAAAGGACGGCACGATTTTTTTCGACATCACCGATCTCGACCAGGAAGGCTACAACAAGTTCATTCCGTATTATCTGCATCCCGATTCGATTTACAGCGTCGGCTTGAGCAAGAGTTCGTTCCGGGTAAAGGTTTCGGTCGGATCGAACCCCTGGTCGAAACGCGAGCCCTCCGTCAATCTAGCCCGGGTCTGCGAGCGCTACGGCGGCGGAGGCCACGCCCGCGTAGGCGCGATCTCATTCGAGGTTACGCAGAGTGACGCTGCCCATAAAGCCGCTTTGGAGATCGTCGAGGAATTGCGCGCCAGCGTCCGCCGGCAAACGTGAGAATCAGAAGCTTCGCATCAGAAGGGTCGTATCAGGGTATCGCTTTAGCGATACCGCAAGATCTTCGAAATCAAACGCCCCTTTAGGGGCTGCGCATTAGAATCAAACCCGCGATCAGGCGCTCGATCCCGGAATCAATTTTCACCCAATGAACCCCATAATCCCGCAGCTCAAAATCGACGACCCCGAACACATCAAAGGCGTACGCACCGTCGCCACCGTTGAGTTTGCGAAAGGGTTCGTGGTCGTTCTCGCCGGCCTGGGCGTGTTCTCCATGCGCCACAAAGATATCTGGGGTGTGGCCGAGAGCTTCCTGGAGTTTGTTCACGCTAACCCGCATCACCACTTCGCGGGCGTCTTCATCGACCTGGTATACCGGATTAGCGACGTTCGCCTGTGGAAGATCGTCGTGGTGGCGGTCGTCTACGCGATCCTTCGCTTCGTCGAGGCCTACGGATTGTGGTACATCCGAGCGTGGGCGGAATGGATGACGATTCTCTCGGGTTCCATCTACATCCCGTTTGAGGTAGCCGATCTGTTGCGCCGTCCCGACTGGATTCGCCTTCTGATCGTCGCCATCAACGTCGGGATCGTCCTCTACATCCTCATGCTGCGCCTGGAAGCCGCCAAGAAGTGCCGCGCAGAACGGGCTCAAACGTAGGATTTACGTAAGCTTGTCCCTAGCGTTCGCCTGAATTGACGAGCGTATCTCGCTCAACCGGAGGATGGACGGGCCACCTTTAAATCTAAGATCATTACGCCAGGCAAAGTTACCCGCTGTTAATCGCGAACCGCAAGACCTACTTGTTCAGCTATTCATTCACAGCTATTCATTCAGCGAGCAACTGCAATCTGCGGGCGGAACGTGCGCTTTCAGAAAATCAGCCACTCGTTTGTAAGCATCAATCTGGTTTTCGACTTTCGCGAAGCCGTGGCCTTCGTTCTCGTACACTTTGTATTCGACCACGCCGCCGCGCTTCTTGACCGAATCTACCACCTGCTGCGCTTCTTCCTTGGGGCAGCGCGGATCGTTTCCGCCCGCCAGCAAATAGAGCGGCGCTTTGATCTGGTCCACAAAGTTGATGGGCGAACGATCTTCGTACAGTGCCTTGTTCTTCTCGAGATCGCCCATGGTCGCCAGATCGCTCTGCTGCAGTACCGGATCTTCGTTCTGGATCTCGGTGAACCAGTTCACGAAGGGCACGATGGGAACGCCCGCTGCCCACACTTCCGGAGCCTTGGTGACGCCCATCATGGTCAAGTATCCCCCGTAGCTGCCGCCCATCAGAATGAGTCTTTTCGGGTCGACGTACCCCGTCTGTTTGATCCAGTCGGCAGCCGCGAGCACATCCTGCAAATCACCACCGCCCATATCGAAAAGATTCGCCTGCTGAAATTCTTTTCCGTAGCCGGTCGATCCGCGATAGTTGGGCGCAATCGCGATGTAACCCTGATTGGCCATGTATTGGACGAAGCGATTAAAGGTATTCATCGTCTGCGCCGTAGGACCACCGTGAACGAAGACGATCGCAGGATGTTCAGGGTTATGCGGCAGGTTGTAGGGCACATAGACGAATGCGGAAATCGTCCACTTACCGTCCTTGCTTGGATAGTGAACAAGGTGAGGTTCGACCATGTCCTCAGCTCGCACGCCGCCCAGCAATGAATGTGTAAGCTGATGCGACTTGCCGTCAGCCAGATTGTAGACCCACAAATCACCGGGAGCCGTCGGCCCCGTGTGGTTGTAAAGCAGACGCAGGCGGTCGCGGGTGAAGGGCGAACTCCTGCCCGCAGTACGATTCACACCTTTGGGCAAGGGCAGGGCGCGCGCTTTTCCGGATGCGAAGTCATACAGGTAAATGTCGCTGTTGCCATCCACGTTGCCGGTGTAGGTCAGAACCTTGCCGTCGGGAGAGAAGCTTCCACCAGAACTTTCCCACTTTTCCCGCGTGAGCCAGCGGATTTTCTTGCTTGGTATGTCGAGCAAACCGACGTTGTCGTGGCCGTCGCCGGCATTGGAGGTGATCAGAACGTGTTTGCCATCGGGCGAAACATCATTCGCTGAGTAGGTGTATTCGCCATCATGCGGCGTGAGCAGCGTGCTCTGGCTGGTTGCGACATCGACGACGAAGATATTCGAGTCTGTCCCTTTCGCCTGTTCCTGCGTGTAGACAATGAACGCACCGTCCGCCGACCAGATGGGCGCAACGTTCATGCGATCTTTGGCGGTTCCGGCGGTCAGGTGTTTTACGTCGCGCATGACCGTGTCGTAAATGTCAATTTCAAACACTGACGACGTCTTCGGCTTGACCATGTAGGCGAGATAGCGCCCATCGTGCGACCAGGCCGGACTTTCTTCCGCGATCTCGCGCGTGTTAGTCAGGTTTACGACTTGGCCGGTCTTGGGCGACACCAGAAAAATATCCCATTGCTCATCGCCGTCGTAATCGGACATGTAGGCAATCCACTTGCCGTCCGGCGACCAGGTTGGGCTGGCCTGGCGCTCGTTGCTCACCGTGAGTTGCATTGGCCATCCACCTTCGGAGGGGACGACCCAAATGTTGTTGCGCCCGCTCAGGTTGCTGACGAAAGCGACCGTCTTCCCGTCCGGCGACCAGGTCGCACCGCCCACTTGGCGCGTCATGTAGAGCTTCTCGATAGAAAGATTCTTCTCCACGCGGGCATCGGCCTTGGACGCGATCTGATTGGGGTCAGTGATCGCCTCGGGAGCGATCGGTATCTGGGAATTGGAGAGAGTACTCATCATCGTCAGGGTCGGTATCAGTACGAACATAGCAAACCGGCAAGCACACAAACAGAAATAAACCGCGCGCATGGGGCCTCTTGTCTTTTGTCTTTATGGACTTTTCAGAAAAGTGTAGCAGCACACCCGACTTCGCATTTGCTTTCGCCGAAATATGGCCTTGAACAGGTTTCAGCCTTGTGATGTCATCGAGACGTTTGAAACGTAATACTTGAGGGCGGACGATGAGCGAAGGAAAGAATGTGATGGCAGTGGCAAAGGCGCCGACGAGACGGCGAATGATCTCCGGTGTGGCTATGATGTTTGGCGCTCTGGGCGCGAGCTCGACTGCTTGGGGAATGGCGCAGCAGGGCGCGAAGGAAGCGCCGAGCGTAGGAGCCGACAAGACGCGCACTTTTCTGCATCAAGAAATCGATTTCAAGGTGGGCCTGCAGCGAATCTATGAAGCGCTTCTGGGCGCCAGGCAATTCAGCGCGTTTTCCGGCGCGCCAGCCGAGATCGATCGCGTCGCGGGCGGTGCGTTTTCCATGTTTGGAGGAATCATCGTCGGACGCAACATCGAACTGGTCACAAACCAGCGAATCGTGCAGGCCTGGCGCCCCAAGTATTGGGCCGCTGGAGTCTATTCACTGGTTAAGTTCGAACTCAAAGATCAGGGCGCCCAGACCAAAGTCGTTCTCGATCACACGGGATTTCCCGAAGGTCTTTTTGCGTCTCTCGACTCGGGATGGTACGAGAGATATTGGGAGCCGATGAAGAAATTCCTCGCGTGAGAGGTTTGGGGGGATGCCTCGCCGATTCGCGCCTATTCAACTGTGATGCTGAAATCCGTTCCTTCCCACCGCCCGCTATTCTTCCAGTAGAACGTGAAAATGATCTGTCGCCCTGCAGCGAGAGTTTCGGTCGGCAGATCGAGGTGCTGAAGATTCCATCCGCTCTCCTCGGAGTCGTTGTCGTGCGCGGTCTGCCAACTGTCGAAGCTCCAGTGCACCATGGCTGGTTCCAGCAACAGAAGGCGCAGCTTCTTTCCGCATGGAATAGTGCGCGGCTTATTGTTAAAGCGCCAGTTGAAGTATTGTGTGGATACTTTCTTTGCTAAATAGCGTTCCACCGTTTGTGGAGGCTGATCAAAAATCTTGCCGTCGACCAGTGACCGCCGCAACTTGATGTATTCGGCGTGAGCCCACACCAGCGGGCAGGCCGATCCCGATCCCTTTCCGGTGAACAGTTCGCGTTCCGGGATGTCGTTTGTGTCCCAGACTTGTTCGGGGATCAGGCGGCTCGCTCCCGTCGAGCTTTCCATCACGCCCAACAAGGCCTCGGCGGAAGAGGCGCGTCCAGCGGCCAGTTCGAAGTGGGCTCGCTCACCCGCCAGCAACGGCCAGGGGCGGCCGATCCCGGTGCCGTCGAACGGAGATCCATCCTCGTGCTCGCCGTAGCCATCGCCGTTGTAGCGGTACCACGCCGGACCTTGGGGAAGTTTTACCCGCAGCAGTTCATCGATGACCTTGATCGTGTTGACGATTCGCGGATCGTCGGGCGTGCGCAAGCCGAAACGCACCAGGGCCAGCGCGTCCGGGCTGACGATCTCCACCGCCCGCGCGTCTGGACTGGCGCCGCGATTCTTGATGGGAACGAATCCCAGCAGCGGCGAGGCAGCTCCGTCGCCGTCGTCCGGTGTGACGCGGACGTAGTAGCCTTCTACTCCAATCTGCCGGGCGAGATCGCTGTTCACGGCGTATGTCCAACGCTCGATGTTGTCGTTCCAGGTGTCGGCGATCTGGCGCAGAAACTCGGCGGGCAGAGTCTGTCCCATCGACTGCGCGAGATCGGCGGCGGCCAACAAGGCAGAGACCTCGGCGGCCAGCGTGAACGGCGAATAGCCGCCGTCCTCTTCCCAGCGGTCTTGCTGGGTAACGGGTCCGTTGGCCACGATGAATGCCGCCGCTTTGCGAACCATTGGCCACCAACGGTCGTTCTCACCAAAGCAACGGGGCGATTCACGGCGCAGCAGATCGACCAGCAAAATCGGGAAAGCGGTCTCATCCATCTGCGAACCGCTCCAGTATGGACGCCCATCCAACCACATGTTCTGCGCCCAGTGACCATCGGCTTCTTGCGTCGCCTCGAGATAATGCAATACGCGGAGAGCGTCGTCGTGAGCGCCCGCAGCCAGCAATCCGCCGGCACTCTCCACCAGATCGCGCGGCCAGATGAGGTGATAACCACCCAGGTCCTCGTCGCCCTTGTTGAATCCCCAGGGAATGGAAAGACTGGCGATGATTCCGCCGAGGAAGTCCTTGGATTCGTGCGAGCGCAGAACCGCCGCGCTGGCCCGGTACAGATCTTTTTCCCGCGGCTTCTCGTCGAGCTTCTTCAAGCTCTTTTGCCAGTGCCGCCAATGAAAAACGTAGTCCTTGCGCGTCGATTCGAAAGAAGTGAACAGGGAAGAGACGACCTGCTGACCGGCTTGTGCCCAGATTCCTCCAAAACCGAGTGCCAGGATGAACTCTCCATTGCAGGCGACCAAATCAATTTCTGCGGTCAGCGCGATGTTTCCGTTTTCCGCACGTTCGTACTCCCATGTCATTTGGAAATGTTGCGACAGGTCTTGCCAACCATCCGATACGCCGGCAAATCCAACCGAACGTTTTAGCAACGGCGCGGAGCAAGCCAGGGCAAGCGTGAGGGATTCGCGCCGGGCGAAAAGCATCGGCTTTCCTTTGTAATCGCCCAGCCATCCTGTATTGCCGTATCCAAAATTACCCAGGTGCGAAGCCAGCAGTGCATACACACGGTAGTCGCTCAGAGTTCCCTGGGTCGGCACGAAGCGAATTTTCTGCAACACCACGCTTCGCCATGGATCGGTCAGTACTTCCTTTTCGATCCGGTACCGGCCCTGCATGTCAGTATTGGTCAATTCGTAGACCGGCACTCCGGGTTCGATCGGAACGTTCTGGAAGGTACAATGGCGTTTTTCTTCGGAGAAAAAGCCATGACCATCGGTGACAATCAGGCCGAAGTCGCGGGTGCAGGCTTGATCCACTCGGGGAAAATAGATTTCATTGAGAATGCCATGACTGAGAGTGAACCAAACCCTGCTGTTGAGGTTCAGCGCGGTGCCTACTCCGGTCTTGGCGCTCGAAGTCCAGCGGGGTGGGATTCCAGGCCAGCCCGGGGCATAACGGAGATTATCCCTCAGCAGATCATCGCTCACAAATGGTCGCCCTCACCGTCAAGCAGTTTGCCAGAAGATACCGATTTGCGCTCGATTTCCACCGGAAGACGGGGAACGCGCATCTAATCCTACACATGTTTCGACGCCGCCTCATTCGTACTCTACTTTGTGTGGGCCGTGGTGCTAAAGGAATCCAGGTGACAATCTTAGCCGCCCTTGCGCTGATGAGCGTTCCTCGGGCGGTTGCCGATCTTCCATCGGCGGGGCTCGATGGCGGATTCCGCCGGCTCTACGATCTGGATTTTACGGGCGCGCAGAATGAGTTCGAGTCGTGGGAAAAGTTGAACCCCGAGAATCCCATGGGGCCGGCGAGCGAGGCGGCCGGCATCTTGTTTTCCGAATTCAACCGGCTCGGCGTGCTGGAAGCTCAGTTCTATGAAAACGACTCGATCTTTGCCGCGCGGAAGAAGTATGAAGCCGACCCGCAACAGCGCGGGCGTTTCGAGGAGCAACTCAGCCGCGCTGAAGACCTGGCAAAGTCCAGGCTGAGCCTGGACGCTCGCGACCGCGACGCGCTTCTGGCAATGACGTTTGCCGCCGGCTTGCGCTCCGACTTTGCCGCGCTCATCGAAAAACGTAATTTGGCTTCGCTGCATTACACCAAGGAAGCCACGGCCTGGGCCCAGCAACTGCTCGCCGCCGATCCGGGCTGCTACGACGCCCATCTGGCCGGTGGCGTAAGCCGTTACATCGTTGGATCGATGGCCGCCCCGGTGCGCTGGTTCCTGCGCCTCGGGGGCGTTGCGGGCGATAAAGCTGGCGGCATCGCCGAATTGCAGACAACCGCTGCCCAGGGCCATCTGCTCGCTCCCTTCGCGCGCATCCTGCTGGCCATCGCTTATGTCCGGGAGAAAGAGCTGCCGCTCGCTCGCGAGCTGCTGCTGGGGCTGCAACGAGACTTCCCTGACAACACGCTTTTTGGCCGCGAGCTAACGCGGCTCGACCAGAACGGACCTCGCTAAGTCCATGGAAAACAAAGCGGGTTCATCAGAAATTCACTCGGTTGTAACCTTCCCTTAACATTTCCCACATAAAACAGAATTGCATACCTGAATTCAGAATAAAGAGGGGTCATCGAGTGAAACATCGCATCGCGCTGCTGTTGGCGGGCCTTGCATTGGCGCTGCCGCTCATGGGGCAGACTCAACTGAACGGAGCAGGGGCCACTTTTCCGTATCCGATGTATTCCAAATGGTTCAGCGAATATAACAAGCTGCACCCGGACGTGCAGATCAACTACCAATCGATCGGCAGCGGCGGCGGCATCCGCCAGGTGCTGAATGGCACGGTTGATTTCGGCGCGAGTGACGGTCCCATGACCGACGAACAGCTCAAGGAGGCTAAAACTAAAATCGTGCACATCCCCACGGTGTTGGGAGCCGACGTGCCTGCCTACAACGTTCCGGGAATCAGCGGTGAGATCAAGTTTACTCCGGAGGCTCTGGCGGGCATTTTTCTTGGAAAGATTCAGACCTGGAATGATCCGGCACTCACCAAGGTCAACCCTGGTGTGAATTTCCCGAACGAGCAGATTATTGTCGTTCACCGTTCGGACGGCAGCGGCACCACCTACATCTTCACCGACTATCTCTCCAAGGTCAGCAAGGAGTGGGAAGCGGCGGTGGGGAAGGGAACCTCGGTGAAATGGCCAGTGGGTTTAGGCGGAAAAGGAAACGAAGGCGTTGCCGGACAGATCCGGCAGTTGCAGGGATCGATTGGCTACGTCGAACTGATCTATGCCGTGGAGAACAAAATCACGTACGGATCGGTCAAGAACGCCGCCGGCAATTTTGTTAAGGCGTCGCTCGACGGCGTGACCGAGGCGGCGGCCTCGGCACCAAAAATGCCCGCAGATTTTCGCGTGTCCATAACCAACGCGCCGGGTAAGACGGCGTACCCGATTTCGAGCTTTACCTGGCTTTTGATTCCGGAGCAGGCCAAGGACCCGAAGAAAGGCAAAATCATCACCGATTTTCTGGACTGGATGGTCAGCGACGGTCAGAAGATGACGAACCAGCTCAGCTATGCTCCGCTACCCGATAGCGTGGCGGAGAAAGTCAAAGCGGCCATCAAGCAGATCCACTAGCGGATTTGTCTCAGGCAGAATGAGAACAGATTGAAGGTCGCAGCAACCCTCTCGGTCGTGCATTGGTATGACCGGAGGGCTGCAGTACCGGCAATGAGTTAGTTTCCCATTCGCAAGAAATTCTTCCTCGCAGCCATACTCCCACCATTCTGTCGAAACTTGTTCAGTAATTGATTCCGATTATGGACTCTTCCCCGCATTGCGGCTAAAAAGATTGACACCGGTTCGCGTGGGGTATCAACAAAGAGTTCCTAACAGAAGCTCTAACAAGAACAAGTTCGTTTGAAATTCAAGCGGGAGGAATTGTGATTTCCAAGAAACTAGCGGTGGTGGTGTGCGCAACGGTTATGGTCGGCGGCAGCTCCCTATGTGCTGCGCAAAACGAGGGGTTCTTCGCAAGCTGGGAGGATCGGGTGCGCACCACCCTGGCACAACAGCCTTCATGGGTCATCCCTGTGGTCACGGCATCGTCGGGATTGTTGCAGGTCGCCCGCACCGATTTCGTCCGCCAGATCGCACCCGCGGGCACAGATACCTGGAACTACGACAACACCAAGGGCTTCAATGTGGTGCCCTGGTATAAGTTTGAATTCGATGCGCTGCTGCCGCCCTATATCCAGCACAACTCTAAGGCCGAGGATGGCTTTGGCGATGTTTCCCTTTTGCTGAAGTACCGTCTGGCGGCTGCCAACGAAGAGGGCGGAAATTATTCAGTGAGTTTTTCCCTGGCCGGCACCATGCCCACCGGCAGCTTCAAGAACGGAAGTCTCGCCGCCACGATTTCGCCCACCGTTTGCGCGGGCAAGGGCTTCGGCAGGTTCGACGTGCAATCGACGCTGGGCGCAATCCTGCCCGCGGATGACACAACGAAGCTCGGCCGCGTCGTGGTGTGGAACGCGGTGGCGCAGTATCACATCGGCAAGTATTTTTGGCCGGAGATCGAGAACAACGCGACCTTCTACCATGGCGGCCCCAACGACGGCCGCAAGCAGAATTTTGTCACGCCCGGGCTGATGCTCAGCAAGTTTAAGTTGGAACGCGATCCTCGCAACCGTCTCGCTCTGATGTTCGGTGGAGGAATGCAGATCGCAACCTCACAATTCCACACCTACAATCATGCGCTGGTGCTCACGACGCGAATGCTCTTCTGAGATTCCGCTGCCGGACGGAGTACGCCGCGCCGGAGAACCTTTCGACCTTGCAAAACAGGCTTTCCCTAAAAGCCGGTCGTCTCATATTGCAGGACTGCCAGGGCGAGGCGGTAATCGTAGGCCGCCTGAGCGTTGCTGATCTGGGCTTGCGTCTGCTGGAGCTGTGCTTGACTCAACTCAACGATGGAACTTAGCCCCAAGCGATAGCGTGTCTGGGCAAGATCGAGCGCCAGATTCGATTGATCCAACAATTGCTGAGTGACGCTGAGTCGCGCGTAAGCTGTATTCGCATTGAGCCAGCCGGTGCGCACATCGCGTGCGATCCGATTGCGAAGATCCAGCAGACGGTCGTGGACCGCTTGCGCTCTCAGACTCGACTCCCGCGACCTTGCCGAGTAGAGAAAACCGTTAAACAAAGGGATCTCAACATTCACACCTACCGCGCCATACCAATTGGAAAGAACCGGGTTGCGCACAGGTGTGTCGCCCACGGCACCCATGGCACGGATATTTGGTAGAAACAAATCGCGTTCGGCGGCGTGGAACTTCTGAGCAGATTGCTCCAGGAATCCCAGCGATAATATTTCCGGGCGCGCCGCCAGCGCCTGAGAAATAAGATCATCCACATTGCTGGAAGGTGCAGTAATGGCGGTCGCGTCCTCGACTAACTGAAAGGTCTGCGTGCCTGAATAGCCCAGAATCATAGCCAGTGTGGCGAGCGCTCCGTTCTCGTTATTCTCGGCGTCCAGGACCAGCAGCTTGGCTTGAGCGAGGTTGACGTTCGCAAAACTGAAATCAAGTTCGGACCTCAGCTTGCTCTTAAACAATGCTTCTACCTGATCAGTGACGTTCTGCCGTGCACTTACGGTTTGCTGAGCCACGGTCAGCACTGCTTGCGCTTGCAACGCGCCGTAGAAAGCTTGATCCACAGCCAGAAGGATCTGCTCTTTCGTAGCCGCGGCGTTTTGATCCTCGGCCTTCGCCGCGAGGTTGGCACTTGAGACCAAATTCGTGGTGCGTCCGAAGTCCGTGATCAACTGACTCACCCAGACACCCGCGGCGGCGCGCTCATAGATGATGGGATTGTTGAGTCCACCAGCGGTGATGCGGCTGTTGTCTTTGGAATCTACGCCGGTCAGGTCGCCGGTGGCGGTCGGCCACAAACTTGAACGCACTTCCCGTGTGACTTGGTGGGAAGCCAGTGCCGTCAGCCGAGCCACCGAGATTTGCGGGTTGTTCTTCAGCGCCAGCGCCTCCGCTTGCTTCAATGACAGAGACAGCGGTATCCCGGCGTTAGCCGGGGAATCGGAGGATGGGTGCCCATTTGCAGCCATGGGCGCGGATTGATTTGGAATTGGCTGCGGTGCCGGGGCAGAAGGCAAACTCTGCACTATTAGCGGGGGGGCGATCTGCGAGTTTTGCGTATTTCCCGCATAGGGCACAAGCGCAATGCACGCAATGCAAAGTGTTTTCATTTTCATGGTTTTACTTATGACCTCGCTATCGTTGCGCGGCTGGCGCCGGCTCTTCTTCTCGCCGATGGATCAACAGATATGCGGCGGGCACGATGAAAACGGTCACGATGACCGACATCGTGAGCCCTCCAATAATGGCCCGCGCCAGGGGAGCATACTGTTCGCTGCCCGCCTCCAGCGCAAGGGCCATCGGAATCATGCCGAGAATCGTCGCCAAAGAGGTCATTAAGACTGGTCGCAAGCGCACACGGCAGGCAGTCGCTACCGCTTCCTCGATCGGCATGCCTTCTCTTCTCAGAGAGTTCGTGAACTCGACGATGAGGATGCTGTTCGAGACCACGATCCCCGTCATCATGATGACTCCCATCAACGACATGACATTGACGGTGGTATGCGTTGCCAGCAGAAACAGAATGACGCCCGTGATGCCCGGTGGAATCGCCAGCAGGATAATTACCGGATCGATGAACGAGGAGAACTGCGCCATCAGGATCAGATAAACCAGAATGACCGACAAGATGAGACCAATGCCAAAGCTCTTGAACGACTGCCGCATGCCCTCCACGGAACCACGCATCGTGACGCGCACGTTCTCGGGCAGTTTGGTATTGGCGATCACTTTGTCTACCTTGCTGGCCAGACCTCCAAGATCTTCACCGGTCGGCGCAACATATACATCGATGACGCGGCGAATCTGATAGTGGTCCACCTCGGTGGGCGTGTTGATCATTTCCAAATCCGACACGGCTTCGAGGTCGGTGGAGTTCATGTTGCCTTTGGCATGCAGACGTATTTGCTTGAGGTCGGTAATGGAATTGACCTGCGATTCCGGGTACTGCACCGTGAGCATATAGTTATTCCCATTGTTGGGATCAACCCAGTAGCTGGGAGCAATCATGCCGTCGGAAGACAGCGCCGTAATCACATTGTCGATAACCTCATGCGACGACAACCCCAGGCGCGAAGCCATTTCGCGGTTCACCTTGAGCCGGATGCCGGGATAGTCCAAGTCCTGCGGAATAAGTACGTCGCTGACTCCGTGAATCGCACGAACCTTCCGCGCGATCTCGGTTGCCATTGCATAGGCCTGCTTCTGGTCGTTGCCGCTGACCTGGATGTCGATGGGAGCAGGCAACCCGAGATTGACAACCGAATCCACCAATCCTCCCGACTGAAAGTAAGTCGAAAGCTCCGGCAGATCATTCGCCAGTTTTGCGCGCACCCGGCGCATGTATTCATAACTGCCAACCGCGTGCCCCTTTTTAAGGCTGACCTGCACGAAGGCCGTGTGCTGTCCGGAATTACTGGTATAGATCGCCGAGAAATCCGGCGTGATTCCGATGTTCGAAACAATCATGTCCAGATCTCGCGGCGAGACGACCTGACGAATGTCCTCTTCAACATCTTTGATGTACTGATTGGTCAATTCGAGGCGCGTGCCCGTAGGAGCCTTGATATTGATTACGAACTGGCCGGGGTCAGTCCGCGGGAAGAAGCCCAGGCCCAGGAGCGGATAGAGCGCGAAGCTAAACAGGCAAATGCCGAGGATTCCGATAAACGTTGCTAATGGCCGCAGGAGACTGCGCCTCACGGCGATGTCGTAGTGCATAAGCATGCGGTCGTAGCGGCGATTAAACCACCGGACAAAACGTGCGAACGCGCTATTCCCCTTGTGGTGCGCCACCTCGCCGTGCGGCGACTTGATCAAGTGCGCGCAAAACAGAGGCACCACCGTCATGGCTACCGCGTAGGAAGCAAATAAGGAAAAGACAACCGCAGCGGCAAGCGCGGTGAACAGAAATCTGCTTACCCCATACAGAAAGACGACCGGGAAAAAGACAATCGCCGTGGTGAAGGTGGCGGCAAGCACGGGCATTGCCACCTCGCGGCCACCCTTCTCGGCTGCAATCTCGGGCGTTTCCCCTGATTCCAAATGACGGAAAATGTTTTCCAGCACCACCACCGAATTATCGATCAGACGCGAGAATGCCAGTGCGAGTCCTCCGAGGACCATGGTGTTGATCGACCCGCCGCTGGCATTTATCGCGAGGAATGCAGCCAGCGCGGAGAGTGGAATCGAGAGCATCACTGCCAGCGTCGCGCGGAAGTTGCCGAGAAAAATCAGGATCATAAGTGCGGTCAGCACCAGACCAATACCGCCTTCGCTGCCCAGGTTCGAGATCGCCGTCTTCACATAGAGAGACTGGTCAAACACCACCTTGGTCACGAGAGACTTTGGTACATCCAGCAGATCGCCCACCGCGGTCTTGATTCCCTTGACGATGGCGATGGTATTGCTGTCCCCGCCCTGCTTGAGGATGGGGAGATAGACCGATCTTTGCCCATCCACGCGAACAATATTCGTTTGGATGGCAGCAGCGTCCTCGGCGTGTCCGATATCGGCCACCATCAACTGCGCATTGCCTTTCGACTTCAGCGGCACGCGGTTGATTTCCGCTGTTGTGGGCAACTGGCTGTTCGTGTAGATGTTGTAATCCTTGGGTCCGATCCGCACAAACCCCGCCGGCAGAATCGTGTTCGACAGGTTCACGGTGCGCACCACATCCATCAAGCTCAACTGGTGAGCCTGCAACTTCACTGGGTCAACATAGACCTGGATCTGCCGGTACTTGCCGCCGAAGGGTTGTGGCACCGATGCTCCTGGCACGTTGGCAATCTGGTTGCGAACGTTGAACTGTCCCAGATCGTGCAACTGAGTCTCATTCAGTCCCTGGCCTTTCAATGTGATTAAACACACGGGCAGACTGGAAGCGTCAAACTTCAGTACGACTGGTGGCAGGGTGCCCGGAGGCAATCGCCGCAATTGCGCCATCGCCAGGTTCGAGATGCCACTGACGGCTGCATCCGGGTCAGTTCCGGGCTGGAAATAGATTTTGATCAGGCTGACCCCGGTGAGCGAGCGCGACTCGATATGATCGATGTCGCTGCCCAGGGTGAAAAAACGTTCGAATGGGTTGGTGATGTTGGCTTCAACCTGTTCCGGAGGCATGCCGGAATAGAACGTAGCGACTACTACAACTGGGATGTTGATGTCGGGAAACAGGTCCACCGGCATACGTGCAACCGTGGTCACCCCCACGACGGCGATAATCAGACAGATCGTGATGATGAAGAACGGGTACTTGATCGCAAAGGTAGACATCCTTAGCGCGCTCCCATCACCGGGAGTTGAAGGCAATGTTCGAAGCTAGCTTTCCTCGTCATGCCGTCTCCTTTGAGTTGCGTTCTTCATCACGATGCAGGAGCAGGTACGCCGCCGGAACGAGAAACAGCGTCACCAGAAAAGAAAGGCTTAGTCCACCGATGATGGCGCGCGCCAGCGGCGCATATTGCTCGCTGCCGGCCTCCAGGGCGAGCGCGAGAGGAATGAGTCCGAGCAGGGTCGCGAACGTAGTCATCATGATGGGACGGAGACGAACATGGCAGGCATTCTTCAGTGCCTCCAGCAACGGCTGCCCCTGCCGTCGGAGTTCGCGTGTAAACTCCACGATCAGGATCGAATCCGACACCACAATGCCGACCATCATCATGACGCCCATCAGAGACATGACGTTGACGGTGGTGCGGGTAAGCAGCAGGAACAGAATCACGCCGGTAAACCCGGGAGGCACGGCGAGTAAGATGAGGAACGGATCTTTCACCGAGGCGAACTGCGCCATGAGAATCAAATAAACCAGAATGATGCTCAATCCCAGACCAATGGCGAAGCTCCGGAATGATTGCCGCATGCCCTCCACAGAACCGCGCATGGTGACGCGCACGTTTTCAGGCAGTTTTGTGCCGGCGATCACTTTATCGACCTTCGTGGAAAGACTTCCGAGATCCTCACTGGCGGGCGCAACATAGACATCGATGACGCGACGGAGCTGGTAATGGTCCACCTCCGTCGGTGTATTGATCATCGTCAAGTCCGACACAGCCTCCAGCTCGGTTGGGCTCGCGTTGCCTTCCGCATGTAGTGGCACCTGCTTCAGGTCGAGAAGCGATTGAACCTGGGTTTCCGGGTACTGCACCGTGAGCATATAGTTATTCCCGTTGTTGGGATCAACCCAGTAGCTGGGGGCGATCATGCCGTTCGAGGACAGCGCCGTGATCACATTGTCGGTAACTTCCTGAGCGGATAGTCCAAGGCGCGCAGCCATCTCGCGATTAATATCGAGCTGGATGCCTGGGTAATCCAAGTCCTGCGGAATCAGCACGTCACTCACTCCGTGGAGGCCACGAATCTTCCGCGCCATCTCCGTCGCCGTGGCATAGGCCTGTTTCTGGTCGTTGCCGCTCACCTGGATGTCGATGGGAGCAGGCAAACCGAGATTGACGACTGAATCCACGAGTCCGCCAGACTGAAAGTAAGCGGAGAGCTCAGGGAGATCCTGGGCGAGCTTCGAGCGCACGCGGCGCATGTATTCATAGCTGCCGACCGCGTGCTCTTTCTTGAGGCTGACCTGGACGAAGGCCGTATGTTCTCCCGAATTACTCGTGTAAATCGCCGAGAAATCGGGCGTGATGCCGATATTGGAAACGATCATGTCGAGATCGGTGGGTAGAACAACCTGGCGTATGTCCTCCTCAACCCGCTTGATGTAGGCATCGGTTAGCTGAAGGCGAGATCCGGTCGGGGCTTTGATATTGATGACAAATTGCCCCGGGTCGGTACGCGGAAAAAACGACACTCCCAGCAGAGGCGAAAGCGCCAAGCTCAGACAGAAGGCTCCCATAATGGAGGCGACGGTTAACTTTGGCCGTGCCAGGCTGGCCTCAATGGCGCGGTCATACATTTTCAGAATTGAGTCATAGCCCCGGTTAAATGGCCCCAGAATGCGTTGCAGTAAGCCCGTGGTTTCCGCCCCGATTTCATGCGCACTGTGAATAAATTGAGCGCAAAAAAGCGGGACCACGCTCATCGCCACGAAATACGATGCGCCAAGGGAGAGCACAATCCCCAGAGCCAGCGCGGTAAATAAAAAACGGCTGACCCCGTAAAGAAAGACCACGGGAAAGAAAACGATGGCGGTGGTGAGCGTGGCCGCCAGAACCGCCAAGGCAACTTCGTTACCTCCCTTTTCAGCTGCGATAGCAGGCGCCTCTCCCATCTCCAGGTGGCGAAAGATATTCTCCAGCACGACGACTGAGTTATCGATGAGGCGGGAGAGCACCAGTGCGATGCCGCCCAGCACCATGGTGTTGATGGTTCCGCCGGTGGCATTCAGGGCCAAAAATGCCGCCAAGCAGGACAAGGGAATCGAAAGCATGACGGAGAAAGTGCCGCGAATGCTGCCCAGGAAGAGGAGAATCATGGCCGCGGTCAGCATTAAACCGATGCCGCCCTCTTGCAAGACATTCCAAATTGCCGTCTTTACATAGATGGACTGATCGAACACCACTTTGGTTACAAGCGATTTGGGTATATCGAGCAGATCGCCCACCGCCTTCTTAATCCCGTCAACGATGGCGATAGTGTTGCTGTTTCCCCCCTGCTTCAGAATGGGCAGATACACCGACTTTTGGCCATCCACGCGCACGATGTTGGTCTGGATGGCGGCAGCGTCTTCGGCGTGGCCGACATCGGCCACCATTAATTCCGCATTGCCCTCCGACTTCAGCGGCAACCGGTTAATCTCCGCGGTCGTCGGCAACTGGCTGTTGGTGTAGATGTTGTAATCCTTGGGGCCAATTCGGACGTCCCCGGCTGGCAGGATCGCGTTCGCCTCGTTCACCGTGCGCACCACATCCATCAGGCTCAACTGATGGGCCTGCAGCTTGAGCGGGTCGACGTAGACTTGAATCTGCCGGTACTTTCCGCCGAAGGGCTGTGGCACCGAGGCTCCGGGCACGTTGGCAATCTGGTTGCGAACATTAAACTGCCCTAGATCGTGCAGTTCCGTCTCATTCAACCCCTGGCCCTGCAACGTAATTAAACAGACCGGCAAACTGGAAGCGTCGAACTTAAGCACTACCGGTGGCAGCGTGCCCGGTGGCAATCGCCGCAATTGCGCCATCGCCAGATTTGAGATGCCACTGACGGCTGCATCCGGGTTGGTCCCCGGCTGGAAGTAGACCTTGATCAGACTGACACCAGTCAACGAACGCGACTCGATATGGTCGATGCCGCTTCCCAAGGTGAAAAAACGCTCGAACGGGTTCGTGATGTTCGCTTCGATCTGCTCCGGCGGCATCCCGGAGTAAAATGTCGCCACCACCACCACGGGGATGTTGATATTCGGAAACAGATCCACCGGCATGCGCGCCACGGTCGTCACGCCGACGACTGCGATGATCAGGCACAGCATGATAATGAAGAACGGATATCTTATGGCGAAACCGGGCATGTCTAATGCGCTCCCTGTTCCGCGGTGTACTTCTGGTCCGCCATCGTGCTCATCTTGGGATCGACATGCTGTCCTTGCCGGTACGCCCCAAGGTTGCCCACGATAACGCGGTCGCCCTCGTTTAGCCCCGATAGGACTTGAATCCGATCGGAGCCTTCGATTCCCGTGCGAATCTCGCGCTCTTCCACGTGGTTTTGCGAATTCACCAGGAGCACCGTGGTCTTGCCTTCTCCTCGATTAATCGCCTGCAAGGGAAGGCTCAGGGCGTTCGGATCGTTTTGCACCCGCAATGCCACCTCCGCATACATTCCGGGGGTCAGCTTATTGTCCTGATTGGGCACGTCCACTTCGACCTGCATGGTACGGGTCGACCGGTCAAGCGAGTTGGTCGAGCGCGTGACCTTGCCCGAGAAGTGCTCGTCCGTTGCCTTCACGCGGATATCAGCCGGCTCGCCATCATGCACGCTGGCGGCCAGAGACTCAGGCACAGGAATCCGCAAACGCAATACATTCACTTGCGAAAGTTTCACGACTGGCGCCGAACTCACGTTGGAAGTGCCAGCCTGAATGAGGGATCCGGTGTCGGCGTACCGCCAAGTCACGACGCCATCAAACGGGGCGATAATTCGCGAGTATTCAGAGAGCGCAGCATAATGCTGCTGGTCAGCCTGCGAGACCTCCAATTGCTGCCGGGAGGCTGCCAACGCCGACTTGGCGCCTTCCACCTGTGCCTCCGCCGACCGATCCTTGGCAGTGGCGTCGTCAAGTTCTTGCTCCGCAATAAGGCCGGGACGCGTCTCTGACGCCTGCTTCAATCGCACCGCGGCTGAATGCAGCGCAGCGTATTCCGCTTCCGCGCGGCTTACTTCATTCTGAGCGTGGGTAATTTCCTCTTGACTATGGCGCACACCCGCTGCGGCAGCTTGTAACTGCGCCACTAACTCGGGGACCTCAAGAACTGCGAGTACCTGATTTTTGTGGACGTGGTCGCCTATGTCTACGTTGATGTTCCGGATGTATCCCGCGACCTTGGCATGGAGCTCCACTTCCTGATAGGGCGTGAACTCCCCCGCGATGGAGAGTGTGTTGGAAAGCGGCGTGCGCCGAACTTGTACGACTGCGGCAGGCATAGGTGGATCGGCGGACACAGATGGAGAGGAGCCACCGGAATGACCGCAGCCTTCCGCAGCACTCAGACAGACCGCGATCAGAGCAATGGCCGCCACTCTTCCATCGAGAATTGAAGATGATGCTTTACGCATGCCCACAGTCACCCATTTCGAACTTCAGCGCTAGCAAGTTAGTGGTCGGCCTTACAAGAATTCGGGCCGGCAGGCCCACGCCCGAACAACGCGCCGCTTGCCCCCACCTGCGCCCGAACTTTGACGCTGAGGATTCTCGCACTGAGCCCGGACCCGATCAAGCCACGCCGGCGGTCTGGGGCTGATTGTACGAAGCAGGGGTTGGCAAAACTAGGAGGAAGGAGGTGGGCGGTTGTAAAGCCAAGTCTCGAAGTTCAGATTGATGGATGGGACCACCGCCAAGACAGTAAGAACGGAAGGGCGCGGCGGTTGAAAGAGCGTGAAACTGGAAGCGGGAGCCATCCACTGGAGTCCGTCGCCAAGCAGGTGCTGCCGCTGGCCATCCATGGACTGCGATTTCACTGTCGTGGTCTTCCGGACTTCTGGCTGGACTTCCGGACCTAGTACTGTGTAACGAGTAGCAAGGCTTACCGTGAGAGCGCAGATGGCCAGAAGAACGACTGCATCCCGGCATGCCGATGCGAAGCCTACTCGTGCCCGAGAATGTCCTGGCATACTCATCTCAAATCCATTGCGTGGATCGAATGCCAGCAAATTATACATGAGCACCCAAGGACAGCCAGATCACGCAAGTCACTGGTAGCAATTTGTGTTTGACGCGTGGAGGCCGGCTCAGGTTGTTTTCAAAAGTAGCGTCGCCGGCCCGGAAAAGGAGAGTAAGCCAAAACCGGGCCGGCGGCGTCCTGAAGGGAAGGTTCCCCTCAGAAAATTGAGTAGCTGTGAGGCGTCGCTAACCTGTTCGTTAAGCCAGGTGGTCCCGCGTCAAACCACTGACGCGGGACCATTTCCGGTTTTATGGCAAGTAGTAGCGGAACGAGGTGAAGACCATCCCGTCGAGGCCTTCCGGCGATCCATAGGTGACTGGTGTGATGGTCGGTAGGGATGTGACGCCGGACCAGGTCTGACGCGTCACATAAGAGTACTGCGAGCCGAACCGGAACCTGCCCTTGGGCCCGTTGTAGAAGGTGTACCAGAAGCCGGCCGTACCCTCGATCACTGCCCGCGTGTCGCCCGTGCAATTGGCTGGTGAAGTGGGAGTGAAGCCGGTGTTCACGGCAGGAGGCAATTCGGTGTAGCAACCGTGATTGTTGAATGAGGGTGAGCCGTAGCCAACGTACACCGTTTTGCCAGTGCTCGGCGAGACATAGGATCCATCGGTCCGGCCCGCGTACTCCGCTCCAACGTAGGAGTAAATGTCGACCTTCTTGCCGTGATACTCCAGCGTGGTCAAACCCTGGAGGTCCTTGACCAGATGAATCGTTCCGTCGGCGTTAATTGACATGTCGGAGAGCTGGGCTGCCCCATAACGGCCGATGCCACTGCCTCCGAAGCCATGCAAGCCAAAAACCACGTGCTTGTTGGCGAAGGTCCAGCGCGCGTTGGCGCCAAAGCCCCCACCTTCCTTCGAGGCGTTATAAGCATTGATTGCGGCGGTCGGAGCGGCAGTCAGGCTGCCACAGGCCGGCGTCGCGTAGTTCAACACGCACGGGTAGACGCGGTCGGTGAATCGATCAACCAGGCCGAAGACTTCGTAGTGCCCGAAACCGGGATCAAAGGCGATCTTAGCGATGAGATCGGGCGCGGGATTGGCCGTGTAGTTGGAGGTCGTGTTGTAGCTATTGCTGGCGCCCCCTTCGCCCAGCAGGAAGTTGTTCGCGTTGCCGTGCGTGGTGAGCGTGCCTTGCGCGTTTTCAATGGCGAAAGCGATCGACACCTTATCGCCGAAGTCTTTCGTTACGCGAAGGCCATACTGCCGCGCGAAACTGAACCCGACGTTGTACCCGGGGTCGATCGTCGAAGGCCGGGCATCGTTGACTTTACCCAAGTCATCGCTGGGGGCGATTCCCGCCTTGTTCTCGGTCACCAGACTCCACATCTGGCCGCCGAGAAGTTTCCAGCCGTTGTTGAACTTGGCTTGGCCCCAAGCCTGGCGGAGGCGGAGAGTGTAGCTGTTGGTCTGGGTGGCGGTAGAGGTGACGCCCGCGGAGAGAAAGTCGGTGGATACGTAGGCGGAAAGCTCCACATTGTTCAAGCGACCCCCGACAAAGACCGCGGGCCGTGACTGACGGGCGGAGCCGAAGAATTCGGGCAGCTCGCTCTGCGAAGCGCCGGGCATGGTCAAGGAATTGAAGGGAGTCGGAAGATCAGCTCCCAGTTCTCGCGAACGCCGCACAAATTCGGCGGCCACAAATCCGCTCGGCGTGATGGTAATGCCCTTGAGATGGATCGACATGGGGGTTTCCCACTGCGGGGCTACGTTCTTGACCTCTTTCGTCGTCTCTTGCAACGCCATTGCTGTGTTGTTGGTGGTTGTCTTGAGGTCAGTGACATCACTCGTGAGCGCCATAACGGTCTGCTGCTGTTGGCTGGCTTGGGCTTGGGCGGCGGCGGCTTTGCTGGCGGCGTCGGCCGCGACTGCCTGCGCCTGCTGCCAGTTCTGCTGATTCTGCTGAAGTTGCTGGGTCAGTTGCTGGATTTGCTGCTGCTGGGCGGCCAGCGCGTCTTTCAGCGACTGAACGTCGGCGGCCGTTACCGCCGGTGGCGCCGGCTCCGCGGCCACAGGCTTGTGCTTCTTCTTTGAAGCCGGTGCAGCTGAGTCCGAGGCTTGTGCCCAAGCGCCGGCTGAAAGTGCGGCCAGCGTCAGGACCGTGAGAAACAGGTGTTTGGTTGCTTTCATAAAACGCAATCCTCTCCTTTTTGAGTTTTGGTCGAACCGTACTTCGAGGGGGAGCAATAGAAAAAACAGGTGTTGCGGGCGGCCGCCACCACGATGGCGGTGCAGCTGACCATCGTCATGGCCCCGGCGGAACGTAGAGTCCCTTTTGAGAAAGTTTCATCGTTGGCAAGTATTCCATAATGTCGATCGTAGTAATGGACATTATCTACATTGCAGAGATAGCACTTGCTGCTCCATCCCCGCCAGGTATCGCAAATCCGCTAATCCGCGTGCTTTTAGCGACTTACCGGAATCGGTTTCAGCTGATAGCAGGGGAGGGTGTGCATCAAATTGCAGTTCGAAGAACAGAAGATTCTCAGGCTCCGAACGGAATCAATCAACCGATGAACTTCGTTCACTGTGACTGAAGGAGCCGTGGCAAGCAGCGCGACTCGCCGTTGTTTCAACCTCGGGTCGATGGCAACAAGGCGGCCGCATCAGGCTCATCTCGCTTCTCTTGCCTGCACTAAATACAGGGGGCAGGTCCGTCGATTCACCGAATATTCAACGAACTGTAACCGGTTATTAACAAACGCCAGCCTAGGCTGAGTGTTCACCAAAATGACTGCGAGCGGAAAATGCCCTTGGTCATTACTTTGTCTGAAGTCTGCAGCTTAATTTCCCAAAAGGAGAGTAACGATGAAACGAATGATGGCTGTGATGCTGTCGATGGCGCTCGCGGGGAGCGTGGTCGCGGCGCAGGCCCAGCAAGAGGCAGCCCCTGCAAAGGCGAAGAGCACCCCTAAGAAAATGGTTGCCAAGAAAGCTGGACCGACTGTTTCCGATCAGCTCGGGGAGATGAAACAGGCGATCGATACCCAGCAGCAGGCGATCAAGCAGCTGACCGACCTGGTTCAGAGCCGCGATCAAAAGATTCAGCAACTGGAGCAGCGGCTCGACCAGAGCCAGGCTGCGGCCACGCAGGCGCAGACTAACGCGGACACTGCGGTGGCTCAAACCGCAGCGCAACAGCAAGCGGTCATGGCGCTCAAGAGTGACGTCACCGACTTGAAGACCACCGCGACGAACTCCGCGCTGACTCTGCAGGAGACGCAGAAGAGCATAAAGGCCGAACTGGAGAACCCGGTCGCCATCCGCTACAAGGGAATCACCATCACTCCCGGCGGCTTCCTGGCGGGTGAATCGGTGTATCGCAATCGCGCAACGGGCGGAGATGCTACTGCCTTTAACAGTATTTTTATGCCCGGAAGCGGTGCGAACGCGGTTTCCGAATTCTATGGTTCCGGCCGCCAGTCGCAAATCACCATGCTGGCTGAGGGCAAGATCAGTGACGTCAAGCTGAGCGGCTATTACGAGGCTGACTTTCTCTCGTCTGGCAGTACTTCAAACAACAACCAGACCAACAGCTACACCCTGCGTCAAAGGCAGGCTTGGGCCGCGGCTGCCCTCAACAACGGCTGGACCTTCACGGGCGGTCAAATGTGGACCCTGTTGACTGAGAACAGGAAGGGAATCGACAACCTGAGCACAGCCAGGCCTATGACCATTGACCCGAACTATAATGTCGGCTTCAGTTTTGCTCGGCAGTGGGGCTTCCGCGCGATCAAGAACTTCAACAATCACCTTTGGCTGGCCGCCTCGTTGGAGGATCCTCAAACTACCTTCACGGCAAGCAACGCTAACGCGAACTTCGCCTTAGGCAGCAACGGTGTGGGCGCCGGACTGTACGATCCCGCTATCACTGCTTGCACTACCACTCTCAACTCCGCCGGCGCCCCTGTCACCGTCTGTACCAACGCGTCCAACTATGCCTTCAACGCAATGCCGGACATCATCGTCAAGGCGGCCGCTGAACCCGGTTTCGGCCACTATGAAGTGTTCGGTGTTTTCAGCCGGTTCCGCGACCGCGTTTATCCTTGCGCGATAGGAACGCAAGCCCCGACGTTGTGCGATACCGGTGCCGGCGGCGCCATCGAAAATTCCGTGGTGGGAGCCTATAACTACTCCAAGAACGGCGGTGGAGTGGGAGGGAACGCTCGTTTCTCCGTCATGAATAAGCATGTGGATTTCGGCCTGCACGCCCTCTACGGAAACGGTCTAGGCCGGTACGCCGCGTCGGGTTTGCCGGACGCCACCGTCGATCCCTATGGCAGGCTGGTTCCGCTGCGTACTTATCAGGGTCTGGCCACGCTTGAATTTCACTATCCGAAGTTGGATGTGTACTTCTACGGCGGCGAGGACTATGTGGGACACCACTATCAAGTCGACACCCTTGGTACTGGCAAGACGGTGGGGTACGGATCGACCGGAGTGATCCCAGGATCGACAGCCTACGCTGACGGCGGATGCTACACCGAAACCTTGCCTTCGGCGTCGAGCCCGAGCGGCTACAATTTTGGCGGGGTCGGCACCTGCAGTGGCCAAACCCAAAGCGTCATCGAGGGGACGTTCGGATTCTGGATCAAACCCTACAACGGCCCCAAGGGTCGATTCCAGTTTGGCCCGCAGTATTCCTACGTAAGCCGAAACGCGTACGCGGGCGTCAACAGTTCGACGACGCCCGTCAGCTCGGTCTCGCCACACGCAGTCGACAACATATTCTATACGTCGTTCCGTTACTATTTGCCGTAGCGCGCGCAAAACCGGTATGGCCTTGATCGCTCCAGTGCTGAACTCGCACTGGAGCGATTCGTCATTTACTGGAAGAGTTTGAGCCTGAAGGGACGCCCAGTTGTCCCAGCCAACTTGGTATACTATTTCGAGTCGGGCAGACAACGCGTGATCAGGCTTCATACTGCGTAGCAAACACCCCCGTCTACCACGAAGATCCGTACGATATGGTTCGACAAACTCTGAACAATCGCGCCACCCTTCTGAACCGCGAAGCATCGTGGCTGAAATTTAATTGGCGCGTGCTCGAAGAAGCCGGGGACCTTCGCAATCCGTTGCTCGAGCGCGTGAAATTTTTGGCCATTACCGCCAGCAATCTGGACGAATTCTTTGAGGTCCGGGTCGGCGGCCTGTTGCAACAACTCGAAGACGGCCACAACTCCACCACTGCCGACGGGCTCACCATGGTGGAGGAGCGGGAGCTGATCAAAGACGCAACGCACGAGTTCGTTGAAGAACAATATTCATGCTGGAACGAACGCCTGCGGCCGGAACTGGCGGAGCAGGGAATTCGCGTCCTCGGGATCGACGACCTCGATGAAGCGGGGCTGGCGTTCGCGGACGACTACTGCCAACGGGAACTCGACCCGCTGCTCACCCCGGTAACGGTGGACCCGGCGCATCCCTTTCCTCGCGTGATCAACAAGGCGCTGTGTGTAGCGCTGTTGCTGCGTCGCCGACGCCGCTCCTCGCTCACCTACACCGGAGTCGTAACCGTTCCACGCGCTCTCCCGCGACTGGTCCGCCTGCCGTCGGAGGCGACCATCGACTTCATCTTTCTTGCCGACTTGGTTGTCCACCATGCCGCACGAATGTATCAGGGCTACGACATCGTTTCTTCCGCCGCGTTCCGCGTCACGCGCAACAGCAACCTCTACCTGCAGGAAGAAGAATCTCGTAATCTGCTGGAATCGGTCCGCGCCGAATTGCACAACCGTCGCAAGGGAGACGCGGTGCGCTTGGAGATCGAGTCCGAGGCCGACCCCGAGATCATCGAGCGCCTGGGCACGGTGTTCGAACTTGATCCCTGGCAGATTTTTTCGGTCAACGGTCCAGTGAACCTTTCACGGCTGTTCAATATTTACGACGCAGCGGCGCGGCCGGACTTGAAGTTTCACAGCTACGTGCCGCGTGAGTTGCGGCTGACCGCGAAGTCCCACGATCTATTCGAGGAGTTGCGCCGCCACGACGTTCTGCTGCACCATCCCTACGATTCTTACGATGCCGTCATGTCCTTCATTCAGTCGGCCACCGAAGATGAGCGCGTACTCTCCATCAAGCAGACCCTTTATCGGACCAGCGAGCATTCGCTGATTGTTCCATCTCTGATGGCGGCCGCGGCACACAAGGAAGTTACCGCCGTGGTGGAACTGAAAGCGCGCTTCGATGAAGCCTCGAACATCCGCTGGGCGCGCGATCTGGAAGATGCCGGCGTGCAGGTCTTCCACGGGCTGGTTGGTCTGAAGACACACTGCAAGCTTTGTCTGCTGGTGCGGCGCGATCCCGACGGCGTAACTCGCCAGTACGCGCACCTGGGCACGGGAAACTACAACGCGACCACCGCGCGTATCTATACCGATCTCAGCCTGCTCACCGCCGACCCGGAGATCACCAGTGCGGTTCATGAGGTTTTCAATTTTCTGACTGCCTATGCCGAGCACCCTAACTACGGGCCACTGCTGGTAGCGCCTCTGGATTTGGCCGACAAGTGCATGCGGCTGATAGAGCGGGAGGCCGAGCATGCCCGCCTGGGGCGTCCGGCGCGCATTATCGCCAAGATGAACGCTCTTCTCGACGTGAATATTGTGCAGGCTCTGTATCGCGCGTCACAGGCCGGTGTCGACATTGAGTTGATCGTGCGCGGCATGTGCGCGCTGCGGCCGGGGATTCGTGGCCTCAGCGACCGCATCCGCGTACGCAGCATCGTGGGCCGCTTCCTGGAGCACAGCCGCATTTTCTACTTCGAGAACGGCGGCGACTCTGAAGTCTACGTGGGCAGCGCCGATTGGATGAATCGCAATCTGCACGAGCGCGCGGAAGTCCTGTTCCCGCTGAAGAGCCCGCTACTGCGCGACCGTGTGCTGCATGAGATTCTAGCGGCATACCTTGCCGATAACGTGAAATCCAGATTTCTCCAAAAGGACGGCCGCTACCTGCGTCCCTGGCAATCGGCGCGCGGACGCGGCAAGAGACTGCCTCGAGGCTCTGCCGCTTTCAGCTCCCAGGATTTTCTCATTGGACTTGCGGAAGGCACCAGGACGCCCGAGGATATTCCATCTTCCGTCCCGCGTCGCTCCTCTCGAGTTCTGATCGGAAAGGAATAGTCACTCCGAAATGTTTCTCTATTTTTTGCGTCACGCCAGTGCCGGGACACAGTTGAGCAGCGCGAAGAAGGACGAAAAGCGCGGCCTCGATAAAGACGGCATCGAGCAGTGCGGATACATTGGCCGCGCCCTGGCTGCTTTAGGCGTGCAGGTGGAAATCATCGTCTCCAGCCCGTTAAAGCGGTCCACGCAAACCGCGGCTTTGGTGGGCAATGAAATGGGACACGAAGGCAAACTGGTGATGGAGAACGCGCTCCGTCCGCAAGCCGGCTTCTCGGAATTTCAGAAGATGCTGGAGAAGTATGCGCGTCAGGACTCGATGCTGCTGGTGGGGCATAATCCAAACCTGCGCGAGTTTCTGGGACGCGTGATCAGCGACAGTGGGTGCGAAGCCGTAGTTGATCTTAAGAAAGGCGCTGTGGCTAAAGTCGAAATGCGGCGCAATTCCGGCTCGCTGAGCTGGTGCATCACGCCCCGCATTCTGCGTACCCTTCACGCCGCGGCTACAGAAAGCTCGCGCCCGAAGACTTCACGAAAATAAGATTGATCCTTCTCAATCGACCATACCTCCAGATCCACGCTGGCCTTTCCCCGTGGCGTCAGTTTCATGGAGACCCTGCCGCTGCGCGCTGAAACTGTAACTTTCCCCACCGACTGGCTTCTCCCCATATTCAAAGCTCGCGCGATGCGGAGCAGGATCGCGGCTTTTTCCACATTTTCCTGCTCCTCGGGACTCAAGGTACTCATCGGGCCATCTCCGGGCGTGGGGCGCGACTTTCCCAGGTAGCGCGCGATCGAGCCAATGATCCGCCGCTGTTGTGGCGTGTATCCCAGGATTTCCGAGTTGGCGATGATGTAGTAAGTGTGACGGTGGTGCCCGTTGCGGTTTACATAGTCGCCGACCTCGTACAGCATAGCCGCTGCCGCGAGCCATTCGCAAAACTCTGCCGGAAGCTGGTGTACCGACTTCAACGAGGAAAAGAGATGTAAAGCCGAGTCGCGGACATGCAAGGCATGATGCAGGTCGACCCGGTAATGTTCCACGGCGCGTTTGATCGATTCCCACCGTTCCGATTCAATCGCTCGGCCTGATCTGGTGCTGCGATCGTATTCCGCCGCCATCTGGGCGAGGATGCCGTCGCGCAGCCCCAGCGCCGAATAGCGAAAACCGGGGAGATGGCATCGTTCCAGCAACTCCGCATACACAAACGCGCCGGCACAAATGATTTCAGCGCGTCGCGGACCGATCCCGGGAACCTTCCGCCGCTGCTCCAACGTCAGGCGCGTCATCTGTTTAGCAATGCGGCGGATCGTCTCGCGGGTGGCATAAGTCGCTGGCCGGCGCTTCCTGGGGCGCGCCAGGTGGCTGGCGACGCCCACCAGCGCGGCTGCAGTGCCGGAGGTGGCAATCACTCCACCTACCCGTGCGGACTTGATCCGATCCTGAATGCGCGTAACCTCCCGCGCCACAAATCCCTGGAGCCGCTTCAGTTCGCTCTTGCGCGGGGGATCGTGCTGAAGAAACTCTCCGGTCAGCCGGACGGCTCCGAGCGGCAAGCTCACCGTATCGCGGATGTGTCCGTCGCGTGAAAGCGTGAGCTCGCAACTACCGCCTCCCAGGTCCATCAGCAGGACGCTGTGCGCCCCCAAGCGACTGGCGGAGACTATGCCCAGGTGAATCAGGCGAGCTTCCTCCAGTCCGGAAATGATTTCGATGGTCCAGCCCGTGGTCGAGCGAACCCACTCGAGAAATGTGCGCGAATTGCGGGCATCGCGCAGCGCCGCCGTTGCCACCACTCTTACCGAATCCGTACAGCATTCCTGCATGGCGCGATGGAAGCGCCGCAACACCTGCACCGTTTCCGACATCGCCTGAGGCGAAAGCAGTCCACCACTGAAAACGCCTTCCCCCAAGCGCGTGACTTCGCGGTCTTCGTGGATTTCTTTGAGCCGCCCGGCCTGCAACCGCGAGATCTTCAGGCGAACCGAGTTTGAGCCGATGTCGATGGCGGCAAAGGTGGGCATAGATGTGAGGATCAGTATTCTCACAACTGCGCGCGTCGTGCAACCCGTGCTTGCCGAGGTGTAGGTAAAACCGCGCTCAGTCTAAAAAGCGCTGCGGACTCAAGAAATACCCCGCGACCCGCTTTTTAACCAGTTTGTAACAACCCTCTGCTAGCCTCAGAACGGAATGTCTAATCAAGCCCTGCCCCGGCCGCGTTTCAACGCTCCCGAACCGGAGCGGGAGTCGAAGGCTGCCCTGAAAATCGAAGCCAGAACAGCGCCGCTGTTGCAAGGGAAGGTCAGCGAAATTCCCGATGCCGTTTTTGGCTGGGCGATGCGCCTTTGCGGCTTGGCGGTAGTCGCGCTGCTTGGCCTGATCGTTTATCAACTGATCTTGGGCTCGCAACTCTCCTGGCACGCTTTTGGCTGGAAGTTCTTTGGTCAATCCGACTGGAATCCGGTTGAGGATTCGTACGGCGCGCTGCCCTTCATGTACGGCACCATCGTCTCCTCGTTGCTATCGCTGGTCATCGCTGTGCCGCTGTCGATCGGCGTGGCGGTGTTTATTACCGAGATGTGCCCGGTCGGGCTGCGCGGAATCCTTTCCTTTACCACCGAGCTTCTGGCGGCCATCCCCAGCGTGGTCTATGGACTCTGGGCCATCTTCGTTCTGGTGCCGATCCTGCGCGAATATGTGCAGCCGTTTCTCGGCAAAACGCTCGGCTGGACCGGCCTGTTCACTGGGCCTCCGTACGGCATCGGAATGCTGGCCGCGGGCGTGATTCTGGCGATCATGATTATTCCGATCATCTCATCCATTACCCGCGAAGTGCTCACCGTGGTACCGCAGCACCAGCGTGAGGCGGTGCTGGCCCTGGGTGCGACGCGTTGGGAGATGATCCGCATGGGCGTACTGCGCAATGCGCGAGCCGGAATCGTCGGCGCCATCATTCTCGGTCTGGGGCGTGCGCTCGGCGAAACCATGGCCGTCACCATGGTGATCGGAAACCGTCCGGAAATTGCCAAATCGCTGTTTGCTCCCGGATACACCATGGCCAGCGTGCTGGCCAACGAATTCACGGAAGCGACCGGTGATCTCTATCTTTCCGCGCTAATTGAGATTGGCTTGGCGCTGTTCTTTGTCACCATTGTGGTGAACGCGCTTGCGCGGCTCATGGTGTGGAGCGTTACTCGAGGCCAGCCGGCGAGAAGCCTTGCCTGATGTGATATGCCTGACACGAATTCCAATTCGGAAGCGGGCGGGATTCCGCAGTTCGGGATTCCGGAGATCAGTATTCCGCCCATCAGTCGACGGCGGCGAGTGACGGACCACGTGATGACTGGCGTCGCCGTGCTCACCGTTGCCCTCGTGCTTCTGCCGCTCTTCGCCATCTTTGCCTATCTGGTTTACAAGGGCATCGGCTCCATTAATCTAGCCTTCCTGACGCAGACTCCGAAGCCGGTGGGTGAACCCGGCGGCGGCATGGCCAACGCCATCGTGGGCTCGATGGTCATCCTTTCCATCGCCAGTCTGCTCGGGGTGCCGCTCGGTATCGGCGCAGGCATCTTTCTTTCCGAGTATGGGCGCAACCGCTATGGCGATATCGTGCGCTTTGTCTCCGATGTCCTGAACGGTGTGCCCTCGATCGTGATCGGCATTGTGGCCTACGGGCTCGTCGTGATGCGCCAAAAGCACTTCTCGGCACTCGCTGGTGGCGTCGCGCTCGCCATCATGATGATTCCAACCATTGCGCGTACCACCGAGCAGATGCTGCTGCTGGTGCCGCAGGCTATCCGCGAAGCTGCTTACGGTCTGGGTGTTTCCCGCTGGCGAACCACCCTCTCCATCACCCTGCGAACGGCTACCTCGGGAGTCATCACCGGCGTCATGCTGGCCTTCGCCCGCGTTGCCGGAGAAACTGCGCCGCTGCTGTTTACCGCCTTTGGAAACCAGTTCTGGAATTGGAAGACGGACCAGCCGACCGCGGCCCTGTCGCTGCAGATATTCACTTACGCAATCTCGCCCTTTGATGAATGGCACCGGCAGGCTTGGGCAGGCGCGTTGGTTTTGATTGTCCTCATCGTCAGCGCGGTCGCCGCGGTTCGAATTGCTGTAAAGCACGGAACTTTGGCCGGAGCGTAACCAGTTATGGGCGTTGGAATTACTGTCGAGCGACTGAATGCTTTTTACGGCAAGACCCAGGCTTTGTTCGACGTCAATATCACCGTGCAGGCGAACCACGCGACCGCGCTCATCGGTCCCTCGGGCTGCGGGAAATCGACCTTCATTCGTTGTCTGAACCGCATGCACGAAACCATTCCCGAGGCGCGAGTCGAGGGTAAGGTGGTCATCGGCGACCTCAGTGTTTACAACGGAACCTCGGCCACCCAACTGCGCCGCCGCGTCGGGATGGTGTTTCAGAAGCCGAATCCGTTTCCCACCATGTCCATCTACGACAACGTGGCTGCGGGACTTAAGCTGAACGGCTTTCGCAACCGCAAACAACTGGACGAGGTCGTTCACAAATCCCTGCACAGCTCCGCGCTCTGGGACGAAGTAAAAGACCATCTCCACAAGAAGTCCGGCGCCAGCCTCTCGGGCGGTCAGCAGCAGCGTCTGTGCATCGCCCGCGCGCTTGCCGTTCAACCCGAAGTTCTGCTTATGGATGAGCCCTGTTCGGCGCTCGATCCCATCTCCACCGGCAAGATCGAAGAATTGATTTTTCAACTAAAAGAGCAATACACGATCGTGATTGTGACGCATAATATGCAACAGGCTGCGCGGGTGGCGGAGTTCACCGGATTTTTCCTGCTCGGCAAGATGATCGAATTCGATAAGACGGAAAAGATATTCACCAATCCTTCCGACAAACGGACGGAAGACTACGTCACCGGCAGATTCGGATAAAAGAGGGTCGGATAAATGCGCACGCGCTTTCAGCAGGAAATGGAGAACCTCCGGGAGAAACTGCTCCGTATGGGCGGTCTCGCGGAACTGGCGGTGGATCGCGCCTGCCAGGCGTACACCGAGCGCGATCTGACGCGCTGCCAGTTGGTCCTCGAAAACGAGAGTCTCATCAACGCCGCCGAGCGCGAGATCGATGAACTGGCGTTCGACATCCTCGCCACGCAACAACCGGCGGCCACGGATCTGCGCTTCATTCTCGCCGTAACCAAGATCAACGCCGACCTCGAACGTGTGGGCGATCAGGCGGTAAACATCGCCGAACGCGTCATGGACATGATTGAATTACCGGCGGCGGAGTTGCCGGTCGATATCGCTCGCATGGCTACCGCCGTCAGCGCCATGGTGCGGCGCGCGCTGGAGTCGTTCGTGGAAGGCAAAGCCGAACTTGCCCAAGCCGTGCTGGAAATGGATCACGTCGTTGACCGGATGCGCGACGAAGCTTTCATCGTGCTCGTGCGAAAGATGAATGAAGAGCCGCAAGTGACTCAACAGGCACTAGATGCGCTCTTGGTGGCGCGCAATCTCGAACGCGTGGCGGACCATGCCACCAACATTTCCGAAGACGTCATTTTCTGGGTTCTGGGAGCCGACGTCCGACATCATGCGCAGGCAGCGTCCGCCGCTCAGCGCCCGGAAAGACAGGAACCGTAGACGCAAACCATAAACGCAGAACATAAACGCTAAAGAATGTTGCTTGAGCTTAAAGGTCAAGGTTCCCCCCTGTGAGGTTTCCCCTGTGAACCTCCGTGTCCTCTGTGGTGAAGATCTTTCTCGACCGCAGAGGACACAGGGGTTCGCAGAGGAGACGTTCGAAGCGGATCCAGTTCATTAACCAGCGCCGTGCATCCGCCTGCGATACACTGTTCGGGCCCATGAGCCACAGAATCCGCGTTTTTGCCACCTGCGACATCGGCGATGCCCTCAACCTTCTTCGCCACAAGGGATACGATCTTGAGATCTATCCCCAGCCCGAAGCTCCGCCGAAAAGGTTGATCGTAGAAAAAGTGAAATCCGGCGTGGAAGGCCTGATCACCACCCTGCGCGATGAGATCGACGCCGAGGTTTTCGCCGCCGGAGAAGGCACGCTCAAAGTAGTCGCACAGTACGCCGTTGGATTTGACAACATCAATCGAGCCGATGCCAACCAGTACAAAGTCCCATTCACCAATACCGCCGACGTCCTGACGGAAGCAACGGCGGAGTTTGCCTTCTTCCTGATGGGCGCGCTCGCCCGCAAACTCTGGCCCGCCGAGCATCTGACGCGAGAAAACCGTTGGAGCTATTGGCATCCCTACCTTCCATTTCTGGGCGACGAAGTCACCGGGAAAACAGTCGCTGTTATCGGTACCGGACGCATCGGCCTCGCCTTGATCAAGAAGTGCGCCGGGTTTGACATGAACATTTTGTGCTTCGACCCGGCCTATGAGAACCACGACTACATAAGGGCCATACAGGAGGTGAAGGATCTCCGCTTTCAGCGCGGTATCAGTCGTGAGCGAGCCACAATTCGTTACACCACATTGCATGAAGCCTTGAGTGGCGCGGATTTCATCAGCCTGCACGTTCCGCTAGTGCGCGAGGGCGAGAGCGCAACGCCGACCTATCATCTGATCAACGAAACCACGCTGCGCATGATGAAACCGACTGCCATGATCGTCAACACGTCGCGTGGGCCGGTGGTAGACGAGGCGGCTTTGGCTCGCGCCTTGCGCGAGAACTGGATCGCCGGTGCCGCTCTCGATGTTTACGAGGAAGAGCCGCTGCCCGCCAATTCGCCGCTGCGCGACCCAGCGATCGCCGATCGTTGCCGCCTTTTGCCGCACTTTGCCAGCGCTGCACGCATCACGCGCTTGTCGTCCGATCCCAGTAAAGGCATGGCTGGACGCTGCGTCCAGGGACTGATTGACGTGCTGGAAGGGAACTACGGCGGCGACATTGCCAAGATGCCGTATGTAGTAAACAAGGAAGCCTTCGCGAAGTAGAGATTAGGTTGTGTGGGGACGGGCGACCTCGCCCGTCCAAGCGGAGCGAAGCTCCGCAGTTTCCAAGCGTGGATGGCGAATGTTCCGGGCGGGTGGCCCATTCTAAATTTCGCGTTCTTTGCGAAATTTAGAGTGGGGATGTTGGAGGCTGAACCCTTATGCGACAAGCTGTGAGCGGCGCAACTGCCCCTCTGAAGCCAGAGCCGGGCTTGAATGGGCCACCCGCCGTATCAACGACTAGTTCGAACCTCGGCCGTCATGTATTTGGAGTGGCGGCATTGGCCGTTGGCCTCATCACGCTGGCCTGGCACGACTACAATGGCTGGCATCAACCGCGTTACCTTGTTTACGCCGCCGGTGCTGCCCTGATCTTCGGCGGCGCTGCGATTCAGTTTCGTCGGACCGCGAAAACGGGCGCAGTTGTCCTTGCTGCGGTTTATCTAGTCTTCGCCTTACAGTGCGTGCCAGGAATCGTCGCTGCACCGCAGATCTACAATAGCTGGGGCAACTTCTTCGAGCAGTTCTCTCTCCTGACTGGAGCAGCCATCGTTTATGCGCGCTTGTCATCGGCATGGTCACCGGAAACGCTTCATCGGATCGGCCGTATTCTTCTGGGCATCTGTGTCGCTTCCTTTACCCTCGAACAGGCGATTTATCTTGGCGCTACCGCCGGTTTTGTTCCGAAGTGGATTCCGCCAACCCAAATGTTTTGGGCGATAACGACGACTGTTTTGTTCGCACTCGCGGCTGTGGCTCTTCTTGCGAATCGAATGGCGCTTCTCGCGGCTCGCCTCCTGACCGTGATGCTCGTGAGCTTTGGGCTACTCGTGTGGGTACCGTTGATTCTTTCGGATCCCCACAGTCATACGAATTGGAGCGAAACCGCCGAAACCTTCGCCATCGCTGGAGCATCGTGGATTCTCGCCGATCTCCTCCGCGAGTGAATTCCGGACCAAGTCAGCGCCCATGGAGCATCGCCCCAATACTTGTCGCCGCCCGATCTCACCTGCTACTCTCGCCATTCACCCCACGTCATGAGAATTATTAAGTGGATTTTCGCCGCCCTCGCCTGTCTGTCGCTCGCTTCTTCCGCGCAGGTCAACGACACCTCCCGCTCGCTCAAGCTTCTGCCGGCGCCGAAAGAGGTGCGCATGGCCGAAGGCAAGATCGTAATCAAGCCATCGACCACAATCCTCATCAGCGACAACGAGGACCGGACTGCGGCTGAGATGTTGCAGGAGGAAATCCACGATCGCTCGGGTATCAAGCTGGCGATCGAACTCGTGGCTGGCGCTCCGAAAACCGCGGGGAACATTTCGCTCGGACGGCTGACCGACCACGGCTTGCGGGTTTATCTCGAAGGGCAGGGAATTAAAAGTGGGGACGACCTTGGCAGCGATGATCTCAGCAAACAAGGTTATGTTATCCGCGTGAGCACCTCCGGCGTGATCGTTGCCGGTCGCAGCGCGCAAGGACTCTTCTACGGAGTGCAAACCCTGCGCCAGTTGCTTCGAGAACGGGAAGGAACCGGCGCAGACACTGCCGTCCTCGCTTCGCGGGCAGGAGTGGCCGCGCCACACGAGCAACTGGCCATCCCGTCCCTTACCATCCGTGACTGGCCCAGCATGCAATGGCGCGGCGTGCAGGACGACATCAGCCGCGGTCCCATCCCTACACTCGACTACTTGAAGATGCAGATCCGGACGTTGGCCGAGTACAAGATCAACCTTCTCGGGTTTAACATGGAGCACGTTTTTGACTTCCAGACGCAGCCGCTGGTCGTGCCGAGAGAAGCGGCGTTCACTCCAGCCGAGATCAAAGAACTAGTCGAGTACGCCAGCAAGTACTACGTCACGCTCCTGCCCGAGCAGCAGGCCTTCGGGCATCTTCATCAATTTCTGAAGTATGAAATTTATTCCGATCTCGCCGAGATGCCGCACGGGCACGTACTCACGCCCACCGATCCCAAAACCTACGATTTTATTCGGCAGGTTTACGGCGAAGTTGTTCCCTTGTTTCCTGGGCCGTTGTTTCACATCGGTTCCGACGAGACTTTCGAGCTTGGCCTCGGCCAGACGAAAGCCCTCGCTGCGCAAGAGGGTCTCGGCCGCGTGTATCTCGAACATCTCCAGAAAGTTTTCGAGATCATGCAGCCCTATCACAAGCAGCTCATGTTCTGGGGAGATATCGCGGTCAAGTATCCGGAACTGCTTGCCATTCTTCCTAAAGATATGATCGCGGTTCCCTGGGACTACGACCCAAAGCCCAGTTACGAAGACATCATCACCCCGTATACCAATGTCGGCCTGCGCGTAGTCGTCGCCCCTGGAGCAGGCAACTGGGGCGCGATTTGGCCAGACCTGGAAAGCGCCTTTGTGAACATCCGAAACTTTGTTCGCGACGGCCAAAGGCATGGTGCCATTGGGGCTCTGAACACCACTTGGAACGACGATGGCGAGTCACTCGTCGACATGACCTGGCCGGCCCTGGTTTTTGGCGCCGCTGCGAGTTGGCAAGCGGGCGAATCCAGCATCGATGACTTCAAGACCAGCTATGACTGGGCTTTCTATCGCAATGAGGATGGCACCTTTGCCGGCGTGATCGAGAATCTTGACCGAGCGCATACGCTGCTCGCCGGCGTGAAGCTGGATAAGGCGAGTCACGAACTCTTCTGGTCTGATCCATTCAGCGCATCCGGGGCCGACACCGCGGCCAAGGCGCTTCCGGTTACCCACGATCTGCGCATCAGCGCGGAACATGCCGCCGAAACGCTGATGCTTAATCGAGCCAAGGCCCATCTCCATGCCGAGACCATCGACGACATGCTGCTTGCCGCCTGGCATCTGGACACGCTGTGCTTGAAGATTCAGTTCACATCTGAAATCAGCCACTACTACTCGGACGCTTATCAGAACCAGTTAGATAAGACGCGGGCGCAAGCTGACCTCGACGAAATTGTTGACATCAACGGGAGACTACAAAGCCTGCGTGACGCAATCACCGAGATGCGCAAGAGGTACGCGGAAGGCTGGGCGCACGAGAACCAGCCGTACTGGCTGGACAACGTTCTGGTTCGCTATGACAATCTGGCGTCGGAGGTACAAGCGAAAATCGTCGTGGTGCAAGCAGCCCAGCGTCAATATTGGACTATCAAGACACTGCCTGCTCCAGAGCAGCTGGGATTCTTCTTGAAATAGGTATCTCTGGATAGCGGTGGAGCGACGGGCGTCCTCGCCCGTCCTGCCGGGCGGGACGCCCGGCTTCCCATCGGCAAATTTATGTTCTCACAGCGCACAAATTGGCGGCTAAGTCCGAACGCTCTCACGCGCGCGATCGAAGAAGCGCGCGCTTCCGGACAGCAAATTCTGGATCTCACTGTTTCGAACCCGACCGAAGCCGGCGTCCGCCCCGATTCTGAAATCGTGCTCGCCGCGCTGGCGAATCCTGAAGCGATGCATTACGACCCTCAGCCCCGTGGTCTGCTCGGGGCGCGCGAAGCCGTGCGCCGGTACTATCGGGAGTCGCACGAGGTATTCGATCTCGATCCCGAGCGCCTGATTCTGACCACCAGCACCAGTGAAGCCTACTCGTACGTCTTCCGTCTGCTCTGCAATGCCGGCGATGAAATCCTTGTCCCCAAACCGAGCTACCCGTTGTTCGAGTTTCTTGCCGATCTTGCCGACGTTAAGCTCATCGCTTATCCACTGCTCTACGATCATGGTTGGCAAATCGACTTCGATTCACTCTACAAAGCAGCCGCCCCCCGGACGCGCGCCGTGATTCTCGTCCATCCCAATAACCCAACCGGCTCTTACGTTTCAGCTGCGGAAACTGCGGCGCTCAACATTTTCTGCCGTGACTACGGTCTGGCTCTGATTGTGGATGAAGTTTTTCTCGATTATGCGCACGACGGCGCGCTGCGCAGCACCTTCGTGTCCAACGCCGATGCGCTCACCTTTACACTGAGCGGGGTCTCGAAGATTTCCGCTCTCCCGCAGATGAAGCTTGCCTGGGTAGCCGCCAGCGGCCCGAAGGAAATGGTCGCCGAAGCCGGAGCACGCCTCGAAATCATCGCCGACACGTTTCTCTCCTTGAACGCTCCGGTACAGCTTGCGGCTCCGGTGCTGCTCGATCAGCGCAAACAGATCCAGCCCATTCTTCTGGATCGTATGCGCGTGAACCTCGCGGAACTTGATAGCCAACTCGCAGGCCGTCCCTCCTGCACGCGACTGCTGGTCGAGGGCGGATGGTACGTTGCTCTGCGCGTTCCTGTGCTTGGAACGGACGAAGATCTGGCTATCGATCTTCTACGGAAGATGGGTGTCATCGTCCATCCCGGCCACTTCTACGATTTTCTCAGCGAAGGCCACCTCGTGCTGAGCTTGATCACCGAGCCAGACGACTTTCGCGAAGGCGTGGACCGCCTGTTGCAGGTGGTTGGGAACTGACGTTGGTCCACCGCGCCCGACCTGCTTTCTCTCGTGTTATCCTTCTCGCCGTTTCGTAAGTAGAGAGAATGTCATGTCTATCAGCCGTCGTGGATTTCTAGGTTCCGCAATTGCTGCGTCGCTGGCCACTGGCTTGGATGCGCAAGGTCTAAACGCGCAAGATCAAGATAAAGATAAAGCTAATGGCCATGCTTCCGACCGTGCGAATCCGTTTGGCGCAGCCAAGCGGCCGATCATCATCTGCGCCAACAATGGCGTCAACTACCTCGACGACGCTTATGCGTTTCTGAAAAATGGCGGCGACACGCTTGACGCCGCTCTCCGCGTTGTAAAGGGTCCGGAAGATGATCCGAACGACGACACCGTCGGACTGGGCGGCCTTCCGAACGAAGAGGGCGTTGTTGAACTCGATGCCTGCTGCATGCACGGACCGACGCGCCGTGCCGGATCCGTCGGCGGCGTGCGTAACATTAAGAATGTCTCGCTCGTCTCCAAAGCTGTGATGGAACACACCGGCCACGTCATGCTGGTCGGCGAAGGCGCTGAACGATTCGCGGTCGCCGTGGGTTTCCCGCGCGAAAATCTGCTCACCGAACGGTCGCGCAAGATTTGGCTGCTGTGGAAGGAATATCACTCGAATGACGACTGGTGGGGACCGGGATTGGCCGACCCGCAATGGAAGCCTCCGTCGTTGTTACCAACGCCATTACCAACGCCACTACCGACGACATCACCGCAAGCTGAACTTTGGGAACAGCGTATTCGACATCTTGAAGAAGGCGCCGCCAAGATAGGTATCGAACCGGAATTCCGCATGGCCGCCATCCGGCGCGTTCTGTCTCCCCCGACCGGAACTATCCACTGCTCCGCTCTCAACGACAAAGGGGAAATTTCCGGCTGCACCACCACCAGCGGCCTCGCCTTCAAACTCCCCGGACGTTGTGGCGATTCGCCGATCATCGGCGCTGGTTGCTACACCGATCAGGACGTGGGCTCTGCCGGCGCCACCGGCAGCGGAGAAGAGAACATCAAGGTCGCCGGAGCGCACACCATCGTCGAGAACATGCGGCACGGCATGTCGCCGCTCGAAGCCGGCATGGACGCCCTCCGGCGAATCGCCCGCAACTACAACAACGACATGAGCAAGCTCAAGTTCGTCGACATGAAGTACTACGTTCTGCGCAAGGACGGCGCCTACGCCGGCGTTTCCCTCTGGGAGGGCTCGCCGAAGAACCCGCCACAGTTTGCCGTCCACGACGGTACCAGGCGCTCCGAGGTTACGGTTCCTTTATTCAAAGGCAGTTCGCATGATTTTCCGCCGTTCCCGGTCGTGCTGCCGGAGGAATTAAAGAAGGATTCCGTCTACATGAAATAGATGGCAGAAATAGGAAAGGCAGAACCCCCGCGAACGCCGTTTACGCCCTTCCCGCCGGGTGTACAATTGTTTCGTTAGGACCGTGGATTCACTGGGCTCTTTCCCCAGCGTTCGAGGCTTGAGAATGAACGTTCACGTCAGTTATAAAGTCCACAAAACTCCCGACATCGAAAAAGAAATCAGCCACCAGATCGAAAAAATCCAGAAGCGGCTTCAGGTCTTCCGGCCCGACTTGGTGCATCTGAAAGCTATCATTGATCAGAATTCGGCGCGCGAGGGAACGCTCGTCTCCTTGAATCTGCGCTTGCCGTCGGGTCAACTAACCGCCCAGGCGAAAGCTCCCAGCCCAACCGCAGCCATCAAAGCGGCCTGTGACGAACTCATCCAGCAAATCGGCCGGCACAAGGAACTGCTCCGCTCCAGCCACAAATGGCGCCGGTGGCGCGGCGGGCCACGGGAATCTCCTGAGCCCGGCGTTCCTTTCGAGCAGACACTGGCAGCGGTTCTGCCGACGGTCATTTCCGCCGATGACATCGGCTCCTATGTGAATGCGAATCTCTCGCGCCTCGAACGTTTCGTGGACCGCGAACTCTACTTCCGCCGCGCCGACGAAGACATTCTTGAGGATGCTCTCTCCACCCCCGAAGTCGTAGACGAGGTAATCGCCCGCGCTCTCGGCGACCAGGAGCGTCCGGAAAAAATGTCGCTCGAACCGTGGCTCTACCGCCTTGCCCTGCAAGCCATGAACGAGATGACGACGCGCCTCCATGAGCTGGAATCCCCCGTCCATCTGCATCTCGAAGCCAGCCGCCGCCGGCAAAATGTCGAAGCCTCGGATGAAGCGGGGCTGCAATTCCATCAGCCCGACGAAGGCTGGACGCGGGAAAGCGTCATCCCTGATCGGCGCGTGTCCACTCCGGAACAGTCCGCCTACTCCGACGAAGTGATTGCCTTGGTGCAAGCCGCACTCCGCGGCGCTAGCCGCACCGACCGCGAAGCTTTTCTCCTCTACGGTATCGAGGGCTTCTCCCTCAATGAAATTGCCGCCATCACTGGCCGGCATGTGGAGGCCGTGCGCGAGTCCGTGGAACGGGCGCGAGACTGCGTTCGCAGTGCGCCTTCCGTGGCCAATGAATTTCATAAAGAACTGCTAGTCAAAACTCGAACCTAAGTATTCAGTACTACTCAAGGAGAGTCGAGATGATGACCCGGGACGAAATCCGAGAGTTGGCGTCTTTTCAAGCGGACGAAACCAAAGGGGCGTGTGCCCTCAGTTTTTACTTTCAACCCGATCCTCCCCAGGATCGTTCCCATCGCCGCGAGGCAATCGTCGCCAAAGATATCGTGAAGCAGGCCCTGAAAAGTGCTGCCGCCAGCGGCAAGAATGGATCCCTGCACGCCGACCTCGATCGCGTCCTCGATCTGGCCACCAACCTGCGCGGCAATTCCCGGGGACGGGCGGTGTTCGCCTGCTCCGCTCAAAAGTTCTGGAGGGAATATGAACTACCTCCGCAGCTCGCCGGCACTCACATTTATCTCCAGCCGCGCTTTCAGCTGAAACCGCTGGCCGCGTTGCTGGGAGCGCAACCCGCGCTCTCGGTTGCCATAGTCGACCGCCAGCGCGCCCGTTTCTTTGATCTTCGCCTCGACGATCTGCGCGAACGCGGAGCCATTGTCCACATGCTTTCGCGCAACGCCTCGAACTACGGCTACAACGGCTACGAAGGCGGCCACGCCGAACGCCGTGTGTCCGAGGAAGCGCTCCAGCACTTCAAGGCGGTTTCCGAGCGACTGCTCGCCGACTTCGAGAAAGGTATCTGGGAGCGGCTCATCGTCGGTTGCCAGGATGCCAACTGGTCCGAGTTCGAGTCGAACCTCCACCCTTACGTCAAACAGCGGCTGATTGGCCGCTTCTCAGCCGACGTAGCGAGCGTCTCGAACGAAGAGATTCGTGATCACGCCGGGGCTCTCCTCAATCAATGGATCACCGTGCGCGCCTCTGCGAAAGCCAACGAAGCGGTGGATCTCGCCAAATCCAACGGCCGGGGCGTCACCGGCCTCCGCCGCGTCCTGCAAGCGCTGGAAGCCGGGGAAGTGCAAAGCATCTTCCTCGGCGAAAACTATTCTGCTCGAGCTGTCGAGTGCCCTAACTGCGGCCACCTCGACGCCCGCCTGGTCGCGGCGTGCAGCGCTTGCGGAAAGCCGACTCGTGAACTCGCCGACGTCTCCGACGCCATCATCCCCATCGCTATCCGTCGGGACATCGAATTGTTTTATCTCAAGGAGCACACCGACCTGGACCGCGCCGGCAATATCGCGGCACTGCTGCGCTTCCGGTCCGATCAGAGGACGGGACAGATTGCGGCGGCGTCGTAGTCCGGGGCAGAGCCGGGAGAGAGTTTTCAGTAGTGAATTCTCACGTAAAATGACCTGATGATCCACAAGATCCTGCCCGTCGGCCCGCTGCAATGTAACTGCTCCGTCATCGGCGATGAGACCACGCACGAAGCTATGGTCATCGATCCGGGCGACGACATCGAAGACGTACTCGCCATCATTCGCCAGCACAAGCTGGAAGTGAAGCAGATCGTCATCACCCACGCCCATATCGATCACGTAGGTGGGGCGATGAAGCTGCGCGCGCTGACGGGCGCGCCCATCCTGCTCAACCAGAATGACTACGCGCTGCTGAAAATGCTCGACGTGCAGGCTTCCTGGATCGGCGTGGCGCCGCCGGGCGAAGTCGCCATCGAAGCGAGCATCGCTGATGGCGAATCGTTGCGGGCTGGTAGCTTGACGGCGAACGTCATCCATACTCCCGGCCACACCGAGGGCAGCGTCTGCCTCTATTTTCCCGCGGAAAAATTACTGATCGCCGGTGACACCCTATTCGCCCGCAGCATCGGACGCACCGATCTCCCCGGAGGATCGTTCGAGAAAATCATGCGCTCCTTGCATGACCGCGTCCTCACTCTCCCCGATGATACCGTCGTGATTCCAGGCCACGGCCCAAGAACAACGATAGGAGAAGAAAGAGAAGAAAACCCCTTTCTGGTGGCGTGAAGTTTTGGTGGAAATTAGATGGTGGAGAGCCGGGCGCCCCGCCCGGCCGCCCAACTGGACGGGCGAGGCGCCCGGCTCTCCACTGAACAACAAGTTATTTTTGTGTCGGCGCCTGGTTTTGCGGAACCGTCGGCGGCGCGGATGGCGGGACAGGAATTGCCGGCTGCGACTTGGCCTGCGATGGCTTCACTCCTGAAAGCACGGACGTGGGCCCAGTTCGCCGCGCGGCAAAAATGGAAAGCGTGATCGACGTGAGCATGAAAATGATCGCGGACCAGGTGGTCGCGCGGGAAAGAACCGAAGCCGCGCCGCGCGGGCCAAACGCCGTCTGGCTACCCTGACCGCCGAAAGCCGCAGCCAGATCGCCGCTCTTTCCGCTCTGCAGCAACACGACCGCAATCAGAAAAAAGCAAACAAATACGTGAACAACAGTGATCAGGACATTTACCCACATGCACAAAACTCCATTGGAGCCGAAGCTCGGATTCGACAATATCTCTGTCGTGAAGTCCAATACGCGAAATCAATACGATGGTGCGGAAGGGGGGATTTGAACCCCCACGCCTTTCGGCGCCACCCCCTCAAGATGGTGTGTCTGCCAGTTCCACCACTTCCGCACAGTACATGTAATCAATAACTTAGCTAATATCTGCTGAGGGTATTTTCGATTCGCCTCCGGGGCACACGGAGCCGATGACGTCCTTAATGTTATCGTGTCTGGCCCGGTACTGCAACGCAAAGCGGTCTTATTTCATGGGCGGCAAGTACGGAATATATCGAGCAAACAACCAGCACAGGAAGAACACGACGGGTATGTGAACGATCAACTGCAGTACTCCATATCCCACTATGTCCCGGGCCTTCAATTTCAATATGCCCAGCAGAGGCAGCATCCAGAAAGGATTGACCAGGTTAGGTAATGCTTCCGACGCGTTGTAGATCTGCACCACCCATCCCAGATGCACCTGGTGCAGGTTCGCGGCTTGCAGCACGTAGGGCGCTTCAATGACCCACTTGCTGCCGCCGGAGGGAATGAAAATGCCGAGCACCGCCGAATACATCGCTACCAGCAAGGGGTACGTGTTGTGGGTGCTGATGGAAGCGAAGAGTTTCGCCAGCGCATCCGCTATCCCGGTTCCTACAATCATTCCGAAGATCACCGCGTAAAACGGGAACTGGATCAGCACGCCGCCGGTCGCGGGAATGCAATCCGCTACGGCGCGCATGAAGCGCTTCGGACGCCAGTGCAACAAAAGCCCAACCGTGATGAACATGAGGTTGTAAGTATTAAGGTCAAGCGCCGCCAGCGCGCCTTGCGGTGAAGTGCGGAATACGTCAACCAGATACCAGCACAACAGCGCTGCCACGAGAACTGTCAGCAGCGGACTGTATTCCAGCCACTCACCGGGTTTGGTCCTGTCTTCTAACTGCAGACTGGAGCGGATCGGCTCATATTGGATGCCGTAGGATTCAGCGGTTCTGGCGTTCTCCGGCGAGGGCGTGGACAACCAGGCGATCAGCACCGATATCGCAATCAGAATCAGCGCCGTCACGATACTTTGCCACAAGAAGAGAGTCTGAGTGAGCGGGATCAGACCGCTGATGTTGAACAGCGACGGGGGCATGGAGGACTTGGTCGCCATCAGCATGGCGGCGGACGAGGAGAGTCCCATCGCCCAGACCGCGCCCAGACCAAGGTACGCGGCACCACCCGCGGCGCGGTAATCCATGCCCTTGACGCGATGAGCCAGTTCGCGAACAAACAGTCCGCTGAAAATCAGGCTTAAGCCCCACGAGATCAGCGACGTCAGCATGGAGAACAACGCCACCAGGGCGACGGCTTGCCGCGGCGTCTTTGGGATGCCGGCTAGGGCTTGGATGGCGCGATACACGATCGGCGTCGAGGCGACGACATATCCACCGATGATGATCATCACCATCTGCATGGTGAATGGGACCAAAGTCCAGAAGTTCTTTCCGCCCTGGATGGCGAGTTTGCTGGGACTCTGATGCAGCCAAAGGCCGACAATGAAGACCACCACGATTCCCAGCAGCGCAAAAATCAGCGGATCCGGAAACCATCGCTCGCTCCAGTTGGCGAGCCCCAGGCCAAAGCGGACGAGGGGTTGTTCCTGAGTTGCCGCTTGCTTCTCTCGTGGCATGTCCATACTCGACCTCTCGATTCGGCAGCGGCATTCTGTGAAGTGGCCGGCCTTTGCAGGAATATGCCCGACATTGTAGCGCGTGTTGCGCGCAAGGGAAGTTATTGTGCAACTTTCCACGATGGGTGTAGGATGCGTTCGATTGGGCTGGCAGGATCGGCCACTACTTGGAACTGGAGCGAGTGATGAATACCTTCCCGGTATTGTTGGGTGCGTTGTGCGTGTACGCCCTTGGCTACCGTTACTACAGCGCGTTTATTGCGGCAAAAGCTCTGGCGCTCGACGATCGCCGCACCACTCCGGCGCACACTTATGCGGACGGGCATAACTACGTCGCGTCGCCACGATGGGTGCTCTTTGGACATCACTTCGCGGCCATCGCCGGAGCAGGTCCCCTGGTCGGGCCCACCCTGGCGGCGCAGTTCGGGTTTGCACCGGGCTTCCTTTGGATTTTGATCGGCGCCGTCCTCGCTGGGTGCGTGCAGGACTTCACCGTGCTGGTGGCTTCGGTGCGTCACCGCGGACGCTCGCTGGCGAATGTTGCCAGCACCGAAATCAGTCCCTTTGCTGGTCTGGTGGCGATGATCGCCGTGCTCTTTATTCTTCTAGTCACGCTCGCTGGGCTCGGCATCGTGGTGGTCAATGCGCTTTCGAATAGTCCGTGGGGCGTGTTCACCATCGGCATGACCATCCCTATCGCCGTCATCATGGGATTGTGGATGTTCAAGAGCCACGCCGGAAGGATTACAGTAACGGGCCCCAGCATCTTTGGTGTCGTCCTTTTGCTCGCCAGCGTGATCGCCGGGCATTGGGTGGCGCAGAGCGGAGCGGCAGCGGCGCTCACTTTCACGCCCCATCAGATCACGATCCTCATGGCCATCTATGGCTTAGTGGCTTCGGTTCTGCCGGTCTGGCTGGTGTTGGAACCGCGCGACTATCTCTCCACCTACGTCAAGCTGGGCACGATTGCCGTCCTGGTCGTCGGTGTTTTCGTAGTTCATCCCAACATTCAATTTCCGAACTTCACGCAGTTCGTTCACGGTGGCGGACCGATCATCAAAGGGCAGCTGTATCCATTTCTCTTCGTCACCATCGCTTGCGGCGCGATCTCGGGCTTTCACGCGCTGGTGTCCTCCGGCACCACGCCGAAAATGCTGGACAAGGAATGCGACGCTCGCTTCATCGGCTATGGGGCCATGGTCGCGGAGTCTCTGGTAGGTGTGCTGGCTCTGATTGCGGCGTGCTCGATGTATCCAGGCGACTACTTCGCCATCAACACCACGCCTGCGGTCTTCAGCCACCTGGGCTTGTCCACAGTCAATCTGGATATGTTCTCTCGTGAAGTCGGAGAGAAACTGGCGGGACGCACGGGAGGCGCGGTTTCGTTAGCCGTCGGCATGGCGCAAATCTTCAAGGGCCTGCCTGGGATGGCTCGCCTGATGGGCTACTGGTATCACTATGCCATCATGTTTGAAGCCCTCTTCATCCTGACTACGGTCGACACGGGAACCCGCGTGGCCCGCTACGTCCTGCAGGAACTGATGGGCAAGGTGCACAAGCCCTTCGGCAACAATGCCTGGCTGCCGGGAAATCTGATCACGAGTTCCTTGGTGGTTCTGGGCTGGGGCTACCTGATCTACACCGGAAATATTTCCACGATATGGCCCATGTTCGGAATCGGCAACCAGTTGCTGGCGACCATCGCGCTGGCCGTGGCAACTACCTTCCTCATTAACATGGGCAAACAGAAATATGCCTGGATTACGGGACTTCCGATGTGCTTCGTGGGTGTCACTACGGTTACGGCGGGAGTGCTGGGGATCAAGAATATTTTCTGGCCCTTGACCGCCAAGCCCGGACAGGAACTTACCGGCTACCTGGATTCGATCCTCGTGAGCATCTTTATCGCGGGCGTAGTTCTGGTCGTATGCGATGCCGTGCGACGTTGGATCAAGACGCTGAATGGCGCACCCGCGCCTGTGGAGGCGTTCGGTCCCCCGCTCACCGCCGCCGGCGAGGTGAAGATGGGTTGCTGCTAGCAGTCATCTCTATCCGTGCTCGGACCCAAGCTCGAGCAGCGCTTGTCGGAGCCGCTTGTGCCGTTGCGTGAGGTGAAGATAAATCATCTCGTCAGCTTTGGACTTGCTGCGGATAATCCGCACCAGCGCCTCTTTCTCCTCGCGCTTCCAAGCGGCAAGGCCGGGAATCAGGGCCAGGACCAGAGCAAGATTCTCGAAATTCGCGCGTTCGGGAGACCTCCACGAAGACGTATCTGCGCCGAGAATCCGTGCGACCGAGCGCACAGACTCCTTGCGAATGCGGCCGCTGTCGCCCTGAAATTGTCGCGCCATCCGCTGATTCACGCGCAAGCCAATATTGCGCGTGCTGAACGTGTCCCACGCTCCCACTTCGCTGCCCGGCAATTCGTAGAACGCGTGGCCAGTCGCTAGGCGACGCAAGGTTCTGGCCGGCGTCCGGTACTTCGGATCAGCAGCAATTCTTGCTTCTTCTCGTTCCGCGAGTCGTTGCAGATCGGCGCGTCCCGGCCTGAAGCCTAGCTTTCGATAAAACCAAAACGCGCCCGATTCAATCGCCTCTTCGTTGTCTTGGCCCAGTTGATACGGGTAGACGGAAACGCATGTCGTCCCCATGAGATGACACAGGCAACGCAGCACTTGCGCGTAGATCCATCCCGCTTCGCCGCCGCGAAAAGTGTAGAAGGTGTTGAACCCGACTTCCATCCATTCGCAGAGCCCGATGGCTTCGATGTAGTTGATGGGCACGCCATTCTTCAGCGTC
>Ga0209448_10000020_pt1 | contig 61345 bp, 50 predicted proteins | sample BogFormECP14_OM2_FD_188245 | JGI IMG/M metagenome (GOLD analysis project Ga0209448, IMG submission 188245) | Bog forest soil microbial communities from Calvert Island, British Columbia, Canada - ECP14_OM2 (SPAdes) (version 2) | ecosystem: Environmental > Aquatic > Freshwater > Wetlands > Bog ... | reverse complement strand
GATGCCAGAGACCGTTATATCCAAAATAGCGCATCTCTTTCAGAGCTTGATCCGGCGGCAGTTTTTCAAAAGCCATGCGGTAGCTGGCGACAAACACGCCGGTGCGGTCTTCTCCGTAGTGACAGTGCACGAAGACTTTTTCCTGCGGAGTGTCGCGGAAAATGGTGAGAAACTGCGCAACCTGTTCGTTGGTTGGAGGAGACCACTCGTTGACTGCGATGTGAACGAAGCGAATCCCCAATGATTCCGTTCTTTTTTCTTCCCAGCTAATTCTTGCGGAGTCTTCGTCGCGGAGATTGACGATCGTGGTTATGCCCAGTTTTTTCAGCTCGAGCAGTCCCGGATCTCTGGGCTGCGCGCCGCGAAACAAATGCTCATTGATTTTTCCAGAATTTGGGACGCCCTCAATCCGCAGTTTTTCGCCGTACGCGGAGTGCATCGAGGAAGGTGTGGATGGCTGCACCTGCTTTTGCGCGGAGAGCCGCGCGGGAAGAATGAAAAGAAAAATCGCTGAAATTAGGAGCGTCGCGCGCTGCATATTAGAGTAGATGCTGTCAGTGTAGCGCGCGATGGTAGCTCGCGAAAGTCGTTGCAAGCGAAGTAGTTGCCCAGAAAGGGTACCACTACAAATAGACGTGGTACCAAAACGTCAACCACATTTTGCGTTTTTCTCTTGACAGGAAATTCGCAGCCGTTGATACTTCGATTCCAGATTCGGGGGACGTGGTAGCGCCAGGCGGGCCGAGTCGAGGATATGCAGTAGGTCCGTAATGACTCCACGAAGCCAGCCCGGGTTCTAAACAAAAAATCGAGCGCGAAGTCTCTGCTCCGCGCCCGCATTTCAGGCGCGGGATTTGCTGTGCGGCTGTGTGAGACCGGCCAGCGGCAGAGCATTGGCGTTTCGTTGCGGCTTTGAACGTGACCGCGAGGCGGTCGATGAAAAGGTCGGCTGCTCAGCGGTCGCCTTTTTCTCTGGTCGGGCGTACGGGGACACTTGGATTCAACCTGCGGTGACCTTCAGCGTCCACCCAGCACCCTGCGGGACGCAGTGGAGTAAAATTAAGGGGTTCCCCCGCGAAGAGTGGGAGCTCGAGGTAGTGGAGGAACGGGATGGCAACAGTGAAACATGCAATGACTGGGAATTCCCCGATCACGGATACGACTCCGGAGAATACGGGAGCGGCAACACACAAGGGTCTTCCTTTTGAACGGTATTTTACGGACGGAAAGATTTCTCCGTTCGACGTTGTGGAATGGGAAAAGCGCACCGCGCTGATCGGAAACGAAAAGGGCGTGACGATCTTCCGCCAGGAAGACGTCGAAGTGCCGAAGAGCTGGTCGCAGACGGCCACGAACATCGTCACCAGCAAATATTTTCACGGCAAGCCGGGATCGCGAGAGCGCGAAGGCTCGGTGCGCCAGCTGATCAGCCGCGTAGTGAACACGATTGTGCGCTGGGGCCAGGAAGGCGGCTACTTCGCGTCCGATGCGTCGCGCGACGCATTCCGCGACGAGCTGACGCATCTGCTCGTTGAGCAAAAGATGGCTTTCAATTCGCCGGTGTGGTTCAACGTGGGCGTGCAGCCGAAGCCGCAGTGCTCGGCATGCTTCATCAATTCCGTGCAAGACAACATGGAATCGATCATGGGGCTCACCCGGACCGAAGGGATGCTTTTCAAGTGGGGCTCGGGAACGGGCACCAATTTCTCCTCGCTGCGCGGCAGCAAGGAAACTCTTTCGGGCGGCGGCATTGCATCCGGCCCGGTCAGTTTCATGAAGGGCTTCGACGCGTTCGCGGGCGTGATCAAGAGCGGCGGCAAGACGCGGCGCGCGGCCAAGATGGTAATCCTCAATATCGATCACCCGGACATCGTGGAATTCATCGAATGCAAGATGAAGGAAGAGCGCAAGGCGCAAGTCCTTATCGAGCAGGGTTATGACGCCGGAATCGACGGCGACGCCTACGCTTCGATCTTCTTCCAGAACGCGAACCACTCGGTGCGCGTGACGGACGACTTCATGCGCGCGGCGGAAGAAGACCGCGACTGGTGGACGCGCAACGTGACGGACGGCCAGCCCGCCGAGAAAATGCGCGCGCGCGACCTGCTCTACAAAATCGCCGATTCCACTTGGCACTGCGGCGATCCGGGCATGCAGTACGACACCACGATCAACCGGTGGCACACTTCGAAAAACACCGCGCGCATCAATGCATCGAATCCGTGCTCGGAGTACATGTTCCTGGACGACACCGCGTGCAACCTCGCTTCGCTGAACTTGATGAAATTTCTTGGGGCCAGCGGACAGTTTGACGTCACAGCGTTCAAGCATGCCGTGGATGTAACCATCACGGCTCAGGAAATTCTGGTGGACAACGCCAGCTACCCGACGCCGCGCATTGCGGAGAATTCGCACAACTTCCGGCCGCTCGGCTTGGGCTACGCCAATCTCGGCGCGCTGCTGATGTCTCTGGCGCTGCCTTACGATTCCGACGAAGGCCGCGACATGGGCGGAGCGATCACCGCGCTGATGTGCGGCGAAGCGTACGCGCAATCCGCGCGCATCGCGGAAAAAATGGGCCCGTTCCCCGGCTACGAAGTGAATCGCGAACCAATGCTGGACGTGATGCGCATGCACCGCGACGCAATGCGCGGCATCAAGCCCGAGCACGTGCAGACGGAACTCTTCATGGCGGCGCAGGAATCGTGGGACACCGCGCTGGCACACGGCGAAAAGTTCGGCTACAAGAATTCGCAAGTCACCGTGCTGGCGCCGACGGGCACGATTGGTTTCATGATGGATTGCGACACTACGGGAATCGAACCGGATCTGGCACTTGTAAAGCACAAGAAGCTGGTCGGCGGTGGGTTGATCAAGATCGTCAACAACACCGTGCCGCAAGCGCTGATGAGGCTCGAATACACGCCAGAGCAGACCAGCGAAATCGTTTCCTACATCGACAAGGAAGGAAAGATTGAAGGCGCGCCGTACTTGAAGGAGGAACATCTGCCGGTTTTCGATTGCTCGCTGGCGCCCTTGGGCGGCGGGCGATCCATCGCGTGGACAGGACACGTCCGGATGATGGCGGCGTCGCAACCGTTCCTTTCCGGCGCGATCTCCAAGACCATCAATATGCCGGAAGAGTCCACCATCGAAGACATCGGGAACGCCTACATCGAATCCTGGAAGCTGGGGCTGAAGTCCGTAGCTATCTACCGTGACAATTCCAAGCGCTCGCAGCCGCTCAACGCAGGCGGCTCGAAAGACGAAAAGAAAACCACCGAGCCTGCCGTAGTTGCGGCTGATGAGCCGATGCAGCGCGAACTTTTCGCGCGCGCAGTGCGCGAGAAAATGCCGGTCGAACGCGCATCCATCACGCACAAATTCAGCGTGGGCGCGAACGAAGGCTACATCACTGTGGGCATGTACCCAGACGGCCGACCCGGCGAAATCTTCATCAAGATGTCGAAAGAGGGCTCGACGCTTTCCGGCGTGATGGATGGCCTCGCGCTGACCGTGTCGCTCGGTTTGCAATACGGTGTGCCCCTCAAGGTGTTCGTCGACAAACTTGTAAATACGCGGTTTGAGCCGTCGGGTATTTCGGCGAATCCGAATATCCGTTTCGTTTCTTCGGTGCTGGATTATCTCGCGCGCTGGCTGGGCGGGCGATTCATTTCGTCCGACTATCTGAAGCTGAACACCGACCAGGCCGTGACCGTTGCTCCCGTGCAGCCTGTTCAGACGATGATGGACGCCGCGATGGCTTCGATGCCAGCGGCGAACTCCTCGTCCAAACTGCGCGACGCACACGAGGGTGCGCCAACCTGCTCCGAGTGCGGCATGCTCATGGTGCCCAACGGCGCGTGCTACAAGTGCGGAAACTGCGGAAGCACGAGCGGATGCAGTTGAGGATATTAGCCAAGCCGAGGGACACGACACGATGAGCGTTCTCTCTTCCGGTTCAGGGCTGGCCGCAAGACTGGCTCCGGAAAAGCCGACGACACGGGGATTTTTGCATATCGTGCGTCACGGCGGAGGCCCCAGCGCCATTTATGTCGTGACCTATCATCGCCTGGATCGAAATGGCATTCAGCCGAAACCGGCGCTTGCCGAAGGCGCACAAGCCTTAATCGAACTGCTGGAGCGCATTGGCGTGGACTTCAGACTCAAAGAAGTCCGCGGGGCGCTAGAAGATATTCTTCGGCTCGGCTCAGCCAATATCCCCGATCTGTGGCTCAGCGACGAGGAGATGCTCGAAAAAGGCCTCGTCGAGGGCTAGACAGAAAGCCAGAAGAGCGACGGAAGCCGGAGGGCGAACTTGGCTCTCCGGCTTTTGCCATTTTGCGGGGACCATCCCCCTCCCCCTTTCTTGTAAACGTTGCATTTAAAGGACTTAAGGCTACCGCAAGTCGTTTAGGATCAACAGTTACGATGGTGGCCGTAAACGTTGCGTCTAAAGGACTTACGTTTTGGCAACGGCGGGGGAGACCGGGGCGTTTTCCTGGGTGATTATTCTGGGGAGGTTGGTGACGCCCGGCGACTTCGCCTGGAAATGAAAAAGCGGCAGCAAGGGCTGCCGCAGTCCAGAAATCTCCTAAACAAAGATTACCAAGATGGTAGTACCGAGTCAAGAATAATCGCAGAGGCTGCCGAGAGCGGCGGAAAAGTTCCCGAGAGGGGAACGCGGCGATGCGAACTTCGGGCGCGGATGAAGTGGTCAGCGGGGGCGCGGACGGAGGGGCGGACGCGCGGTGAGCGGGCGCGGGCGCATGCGGAAACGCGGACTGAGCGGCGGAGGAACGTTGCGAAGGAAATCGCCGCAGCAGGGGCAGCGGCCGTCGTCAGCGATGGGGCCAGTGGCATCGGCGCGGAGCCAGTGACCACGCGCTTCGCACAACGGATTGATGCATTGCACGGTGAAACCGGGTAGATACTGCATGCGCACTCCCTCAGTGGCCGGCCAGCTCTGCGGGTGCACAATGTAGCGCGTGCGGCAGAAGCTCCCTTGGGCGGCCCGGACAGAATTGCTGGCGTGGATTCTGCCGTGATGAGCCTGTGGTGTCAAGAGAATTGAGCACCATAGCTTGTGGTGGGGTTGCAATGGCGGATGACAGGGGGATTCAGAGCGTTTAATTGTGCTGGAGTTGCCGCGAGCGGATGACGAGAGCGGAGACGAGAAGGGCAGCGGCGAGGGCGACGTAAATGAAGGCGTAAGAAATTGTGTGAGTGCCGTTGGCGGCGCCAGTGAAATCGAGGCCGGGAGTGTGGTTCATCGGGCCGACATACCAGAAGGCGGTGAGGAGTCCTTCGAAGGGCTTGCTAGTGCTGCTGAAGATGCCGAGAAAAAGGGCGAGCGATGGAAGAAAGAGAGAGCCTGCAAGCCACGCGAGGAGACCCGAAGAATCGGCTGCCATGGCGAGACGAACGGCGGCACCTGCGCCGGTGAGGAACGCGACGGACAGGCCAGCCAGAAAACAGGCGAAGAACTGACGCGGAAGAATATTGGCGCAGGAGAAGAGGAGCGAACGAGTGGCGAAGCGCGATTCGCGCGCGCCCATTCCGGACCAGACAAAGACGGACCACATCCAGGCGCTGGCGAGGATTGGACCGCGAGAAACTCGAAGCGGAGCGAGAAGCTGAGCGATTAGAAGGCCGAGGGCTATGGCGTACCACCACCAACGCAGGCCGAAGAGAGCGAGACGAAGCTCGGCGAAAAAAATGCGCGCGAATGTGTTTGCTCGTGCGGTGATGGCAAGAGGAGTGAGATGCACGGGCGCAGCGCCGTGGGAAGCGTTCACCGCGACAGGCGATTGAGACGTGGAGGCCGGGATTGTTTTTTCGCGGCGATTTTTTGTTTTGCGAGATCTGGTGGAATCAAAACGGTCAAAGAACAGAGCGGCGAGCGGAACAATGGCGCAGGCAACACCAAACCACATGAGGCGTAGAAGGACGGATGGCGCGTCCCAAGCGATTCCCGGCCAGCGCCAGGCTTGAACGACTTGCACGTGCTGGCCGATATCGATCGTGAAGGACATGCCGCCGTGGTAGCCGGGCACGTAACGGCTCGCTTCGGCGCCCAGCGAATTCATGACCGAGAGGAGACCCGTTGGATCCAACCAGCGACGGCCGCTCAGGACCGGAGCTGCAATGCCGAAATCCCAAACGAAAAACCAGGCAACGTTTCCGAAGCCCCCGCGCAGAAAGGGCAACATTTCGAAGCACAGGGCGGAGACCGCGGTAAGAGCGATGGCCGGAAGGGCCAACAGGAGAAAGGGGGAGAGAAGCGCCCACAGGTCGATCCTGGAATCCTCGGCGGCCCAGAACTGCATGACTAGGGCGGCAACGGCAAGCACGGCGACCATGGAAGAGAGCACCGCGAAGTTGCTGAGGAATTTTCCGAAGGCGTAGGTGGTTTTGGAAAGAGGAGTGGCGGCGAGGATTTGACCGACACCGGTGGAGCGGTCGCGGTCGACGGAATTTTTGACGATGTAGAAGCCCACGAGAGAGACGAAACAGGTGATAACCAGCGCGACCAAGGTCCCGATCCATCCGGAAGTGTAAAGGCCGCGGTACTCGTCGAACTGAATGAACAATTTTCCGGTGGCCGTTGCGTAACCGAGGAATACAGCGAAAAGGAGCGCGAGAAAAAAGCTGTAGCGGCGCGTGCGCTCGAGGAAATCGGCGCGGGCAATGGCGAAGATGGCGCGGAGGGCGTTCACGTCGCAGCTCCGGCTAGTGCGGCGTTGCGTTGCGTGGTGAGGACGGCGAGGTAGGCGTCTTCAAGAGACGGATCGAGCTGGCGAGCAGCAGCAGAAGGCGCGGCATTGGCGACGACGCGCGCGTGCATGCCGTCAGTACGATGAGCGGTGCTGCTGACGAGGTGCTTCGCCCGAAGAGCGGGAAGTTCGGCGCTGGAGACGACAACTTCCCAGATTTTTCCTGTGACTTGCGAGAGCAAGGCCTCGGGCGAGCCGTGCGCGAGAAGCTGGCCGTGAGCAAGGATGGCGATATCGGTGGCGACGGCTTCGACGTCGGAGACGATGTGGGTCGAGAGGATGACGATGCGTTCGCCGGAGAGCTCCGAGAGCAGATTGCGGAAGCGCACGCGTTCTTCGGGATCGAGGCCGGCGGTGGGCTCGTCGACGATGAGGAGTTGCGGATCGTTGAGGAGTGCCTGGGCGATGCCAACGCGCTGGCGCATACCGCCGGAATAACCGCCGAGAGGGCGCTTCGCGGCATCCGCGAGATTCACGAGGGCGAGCAACTCGGAGATGCGGCGCCGAGCTGCGCCTGCAGGAATTCCTTTTACGGCGGCGAGATAGTCGAGAAACTCGATGGCGCTGAGATTGGGGTAGACCCCGAAGTCTTGGGGAAGATAGCCCAGCACGCCGCGAAGCGCGTCGGGTTGGCGCGCGATGTCATTGTCGTCCCAGAGGACGCGGCCGGAAGAAGGTTGAGTAATGGTGGCGAGAATGCGCATGAGCGTCGATTTGCCTGCGCCGTTGGGGCCGAGCAGTCCGAGAACGCCTGGTTTGAGTGAAAACTGCACGCTGCGGAGCGCTTGGACGCCGCCGCGATAGCTTTTGCTCAAATTCTCGATAGTCAATTGCATGGATTCCGTCCCGCGGAAACAGCCCTCCGCGCGTGCTGGAGAGAATACGAGGGAAACGGGCGAAAAGTTTACGGAATTAGCGAACCAGAGGCGAGACGGGCCGAGCCGTAGAAAGAACGCGCAAGCGAGAATCCGGATGTTTGAGAATCAGGGTTGTGGCGGAGCTGGTGGCGTTGCGGGAGCAGTATCGCCCGCCGCTCCCAAGAGAGCTTCAAGACGCGCTTTCAAGGCGTCGAGCGCCTCCTGTTTGCCGGCGACTTGCTGCTTGAGGTCATCCAGCTTGGCTTTGCCCGCAGTGTCGCTGGCGTAATTGTTTTTCGAGTAGACGTTATCCTGTTCCAAGGCGAGCTCGCGTTGAAGAAGCGCAAGCTCTTTTTGCGCTTCGGCAAGCTGCTGCTTCTGGCGGGCCACTTCGGCGGAGTCCTTGGTTTTTTGGTCGGCATCCCCGACAGGTGAGCCTGCGGCTGACTGCCCGGCCGGAGCGGGAGCTGCGCTAGGCGCTGGTGGATTGGAAGAATCCGCGGCGGGCCGAGCGGAAGGCGCAGGCACCGCAGTTGCATCCGAGGATGGCGCGGGCGCGGCCGGCTTCAAAGTGTCATTGGTAATGATCGGAGATGGCTGCTTATCGGCAGCTTTCTTCTGCTCGCGGGCGCGGCGGGCGGCATCAGCTACCGACTGGGTTTGGGTGTCCTGCGATTGGGCACGCGTTGATAACGGAATAACAGCAGCGGCAATCAGGGCAGCAAAGGCCAAGCGCGAAATGATGCAACGTGACATGGTTTTATACCTCGTCGACTACGGGCAGGGTCAAGCCTAAGAATACCTCCGCACTTAGCGGACGGCAATTCCTGAGGGCTCGGATGACGCGAATGTGGCAACTTTGGCTCGCGCGTGCAATTGCAGAGCGTATCGGCGCATGAACTAGACTGCTCTTGGCCAATGGCCGGGCTCGAGCCTAACCAGCTACGACGGGTTCAGTGCGAAGTTATTGCCTAAAGACGGCACACCCACGGTAGCCCCTGAGCCGCCTTAGAGAGCCTCGACCATTTGGGTCGGAAGTTTGCGTTGTAATTACCAAACCCCCATTCATCACAACGAGTCTTGCGCGCTGGCGCTTCGTGCGGCATACTCCCGCGGCGTGCGGCCTTGGTCGGTAACGCACAGGTGGTTCGGCTGAGCGGTTTGCGGGGAGGTCTGGATGGAGCGGTGTGCTTCATTTCACCGTTTCGGCGTGCGGATTTGTATGAGTTTGTGTCTATCTGCTGGAATTTGCGGAGCGACGCAGGCCGTCGTTTTGGCGAGTGCTCAGCCGCTCTCAGCCCAAGCTGAGTCGGCACCTTCGGTTCCTTCTGGAACACAATCCTCCCCAACTGCGACTCCGCAGCAACCGAAAAGCGGGGAATACGTTCTCTCGCGCGATCGCTATGAAAAAGCGGTCGCCTATTCGCGCGCGTCCTACACGATGTACTTTGCTTCGGTTGGGCTCAACGTCCTGGCGCTCGTCGTCTTCTTGCGGCTGGGGATGGCCGCGAAGTATCGGGACTGGGCGGAGAGCGTTAGCGACAAGAGGTGGGTTCAGGCGCTGGTGTTCGTGCCGATGCTTGTTTTGACGGTGGACGTCGTTGAGCTGCCGTTGCGTGTTTACGCGCACATTCTTTCGCTGCGATACGAAATGTCGGTGGAGAGCTGGAGCTTGTGGCTTTTGGATAGGGCCAAGGAACAGTTGCTGATGGTGGGATTTGCGTTGATTCTTGCGCTAATCCTGTCCGCCGTCATGCACAGGAGCCCGCGGCGCTGGTGGTTGTATTTCTGGTTTGCGGCGCTGCCCGTCGTGCTTTTCGTTGTGTTCATTAGCCCGTGGTTCATCGATCCGCTCTTCAACAAATTCGAGCCATTGCAAGCTACCAACCCGGAATTGGTCGCGGCCTTCGAAAATTTGACGAAACATGCGGGTGTCCCGATTCCTCCGGATCGCATGTTTCTGATGAGGGCCAGCGAAAAGACTAACGAGGTCAATGCATATGTGACCGGACTGGGAGCGTCGAAGCGCGTGGTGGTTTGGGACACCACGATTCAGAAGGCAACCACCAACGAGACACTATTCATTGTTGGGCACGAACTGGGACACTATGTTCTTGGGCATGTTTGGAAGGGATTCTTGTTTGCTGCGGCATTGATGCTGATTGGGTTTTATGCGCTATTTCGCGCTCTGCACTGGACACTGGGACGCTGGGGCGGGGAGTGGCGAATCTACGGGCCTGAGGATTGGGCATCCTTTGCCGTGCTTTTGCTACTGGTGGAGATTGGATTGTTCCTGGTGTCGCCGGTGGCTAACGGTTTCTCACGGATGCAGGAACATGCCGCCGATGTCTACGGCCTGGAGGTTACGCACGGAACTATTCCGGATGCTTCGGAGGTTGCGGCGCAATCGTTTCAAGTATTGGGAGAGGTTGACCTGGCGGATCCAAATCCGCCGGAATTCATAACTTTCTGGTTGTACTCGCACCCGCCGCTCGCGGAACGTCTGGTTTTTGCGCACACTTATGATCCGTGGTCGAAGGGCGAGTCGCCAAAATACATGAAATAGCCCCATGAGCTAGATCGCCACTTGGATGTCCGTGTTATCCGTGGTTTGCGGAATGCCTGCGGGAAAAGGCTGCGACCTTATGGCGATTGCCGCAACGAGACATTGAGCACCATCGCCGGCGGCGCGTGCGTGAGTTATCATAGAAAAAAAGTCCGCAGGTTGGGTTGGAGCAGACGCGAAGACGGGCGCTAGGGCCTTCTGCGATGAGTTCAGCGGCGGAACGCGCGATAGCGGCGAGGAGCCAGTCCAATCCGCCTTCGCGGGCGACAAATTCCAGGCCCCATTTGCCGTTCCGCTGGAGGAGTTCGTCGTGCCCTTCGGTGATACGCAATATTTCGTTGATGGGCTCGACCGAATCGCGGGATAGGGTCTCTTTGTGGAGGAGCGCTCCGAAAGTCTCGTGCAGGGAAGCATGCAGCCTCTGAGACTTGCCGAGGAGGGCGCCAGCGCTTTGAGGGTCGTTTTGCGGGAGTGCGAGCAGCTGGGCGCTGCGTTCTGAGGAAATGATTCGCGTAACCAGAAGAAAGCGAAGCAGCACTACCCAGGAGAAATCGGAGGAAGTGCCTAGTTCGTTGACGAAATCGATGGAAAGACGGCCACCGATGAGGCCTGGAGAAAAAGGAGTCTCGGGCATGGCGTTTGCCTCTAGAAACCGGTTAAGTCACGCAGTACGACATTTAGCTTTATGTAACCGGTTAATTATAACAAACCAGTTAGGAAGTGTCAGGCTCTTTTTGGCCTCAAAAGAGATTCGTTGGTTCTGTACTCAGCATCAGAATTGAGTGGGCAGTCGGAGCTGATTCTTATGAGATTACTGATTCTTATGAGATTAGTTGTCGCAGCTGTTTCGGTGCTTTTCGCAACGTTTTTGGCTTGGGAACTGAAAACCGGGTTGGTCGCCCAGACCCAGAGTTCCCAAGCGGCGGTCGCTCGCGAGCCGGTCGTTGTAGAACTCTTCACCTCGGAAGGATGTTCGAGTTGTCCGCCTGCGGATGCCCTCCTAGCAGCGCTCGATACCCGGCAACCGTTCGACTCCGCCGAGATTATCGCTATCGAGGAGCATGTGACGTACTGGGATGAGCAGGGATGGAAAGACCCCTTTTCTTCCTCTAGTTGGACTACTCGTCAAAATGACTATGCCGGTCCTCTCCATAACGGCAATCCCTACACACCGCAAATGGTCGTCGACGGAGCGGCAGGATTTGTCGGCAGCGCCGGGATCAAGGCCCGCCAGGAAATTGAAAAAGCGGCGGCAACCCGAAAAGCTAAAGCGGAGATCAGCGAAGTTTCGCCGGTTCAGAACAATTCGGTTGCGTTCAAGATAAGCATGGAAAAGCCCTTGAACGCCTCTCCCAAGGATACGGCGGAAGTGATTCTGGCCATCACGGAGAGCGGGCTGCATTCCTCGGTGAAAGCTGGAGAGAACGTGGGAAAAGAATTGCAGCATTCACAAGTTTTGCGGGAGTTGAAAGTGATCGGCGTTTTCGGGAAGAACGGCCAGGAAGGATTTGCCGCACAACCTGTCGTGAAACTGGATTCGAAATGGAACGTGGGGAACTTGCGGGCCGTCGTTTTCGTGCAAGAAAGAAAAAGCCGACACATTCTGGCGGCTGCGGCGGTTCGTTTAACGCAGGGAGATATGGCTTCACGCTAAAGAAAAGGGCGCAAGCAACAATTTAGATGAAGCGAAAGAAATGCGGAGCTCTCGCGCAGCACTATGTTAGTTTGTTTCCCCATCAGAGCGACAAGATTGAGTTCGGCCCACTGGATTCTGCAGATTCCCTGCGCGGGCCTGCTTACGGGCTGCGTGCCTGGGCGTCAGAGAGAGAAGCGGCTGGTGCGAGTTTCGTTGGAGCAATGAATGGACGACGATTCGTTCGGCACCCCGCCTCAGTTGCAAAAGTCCGCAAATTCACCCGCGAACGGATTTCCCGCAGTTTTGTTCCTGAATAAAAGAGGACTTCGCGCGGGCTGGCGACTCCTGATTTACGCGGCCGTATTCTTTGTATTTTGGACGGTTTCCATTTATCTATTCGGTCTGTTCTTACGACCAGCTTGGGGTGGTTTTTCTCCGACTTTTCAGTTCTTTGGCGAATTGGCAAGCTTTCTCGCTGCGTTTCTCGCGGCTTGGATCATGTCACAATTGGAAGCGCAGCCCGTGGGCGTCTATGGATTGCCCGCGCGAGGCGCATTCGGCAAACAGTTTTGGCTCGGTTGCCTGTTTGGTTTGGGCGAGATCGGTGTGTTGATTGGGCTGATTGCGGCGTTTGGTGGATATACCTTCGGAAGTCTGGCGGAACACGGAGCAGATATCGCTAAGTGGGCGCTGTTCTGGGCTGTATTTTTTGTAGTGGTTGGTTTGTTCGAGGAATTTTTATTCCGCGGCTACACTCTTTACACTTTGGCCGACGGCATCGGTTTTTGGCCTGCCGCAGCTCTTCTGGCGGGCGTATTCGGATGGGTTCACAAACACAATTCCGGCGAGGATTGGATCGGTGTAGCCGGCGTGGTTTTCGTGGGATTGTTCTGGAGTTTCACGCTGAAACGAACAGGAAGTCTTTGGTTCGCGCTCGGGATGCATGCGACTTTCGATTTTGGAGAAACGTTTCTTTTTTCTGTTCCGGACAGCGGAATGATTTTTCCGGGACATCTTTCGAATGCTTCACTGCACGGGCCGAACTGGCTGACGGGTGGCACGCCTGGCCCCGAAGCCAGCGTGCTCGATTTCCTGATCCTCGCTGTCTTCTTTTTTGTCTTTGACCGCTTGTTTCCCGCAAGACAAGAACAGAGATACGTCCCACCCGCAAACTAAGCAATTCAGTGCACAAGGTCGGAAGCGTAAACGAGATGCACCCCGCGCGCTTCTGCTTGCGGAAGAATTTCGATCAGCGCTTGCAGCGTCGCAGGATGGGGATGCCCAATGGCGATGGCTTCTCCCTTATCCTTCGCGCCGCGGAGCGCCAGCTCGAGCTGCTTGCGCACCGCGGATACTTCGGCGACGTCGTCAAGGAACGGAACATTCCGGAAACCGGAACGTACACGGAAGCGCTGCGCAGTGTCATAGGCAACGGTCGCTGCGGTGGTGCGGCTGTCCACGTAAAAGAGATTCCACTTCTGAAGAACGGCCATGAGCTCTTCCATGAGCGCGGGGTCGGCGGTGGCTTGAGAGCCTTGATGATTGTTGACGCCCGCCGCGTTCGGAACACTCTGCATCATCTGTTCGAAAAGCGCAGGGATATCGCCGGCCGGCATTCCCGGATGCAACTCGTGTGCTTCGGGCGTTTCGTTTCCGACGGATTGCATCGGTAGATGCAGCATGACTTCGTAGCCGCGGAGATGCGCTTCTTCGGCGATCTCGACAGAATGCGCATGATTGGGCAACACAGAGATGGTTAGAGGATAGGGCAGAGCAAAGATGGCGTCGGCGGCAGCGCGATCGTTGCCGAGATCGTCAAGGATGATTGCAAGCTGCGCCGTGCCGTTCTTTTCGCCCTGCCGCGAAGTAGCCGAAGAGGCGGCGCGTGCCGTCGGGGAGATAATGTGGACCGAATTCGTAATTATGCCAGCGCTGCGATAATCCAGCCGAAGAAGCGCTCCCGAACTTGTTGCTTCGTCGCGCGTTAAATTGTTCGACGTAGCAATGCGATCCAAGGATTGGATGAGTTTGGCTACCGATTCCCGCCGGGATTGTTCGGAGCCGCCCGCGGGCAGCGCCACGAAGAGATGATCCGCTCGATCAGAATGCGCACCATCAAACTGGAGATGGGAGGCGATGTCTCCGGGTTGTTTACCGAAACCCGCCGAAGCACGCATCATTTCGCGGGTGATGGCGTGGACTTGGCCGGGAGAGAGTCGGTTTGGATGCTCGCTCTTGCAACTGCAGGAGAAAAGCAGCGCTAGAACGCAAAAAGCGAATGGAACCGCACTGCGGCACCGTCTGCGGCGCTCGCTTTGAAACACAGATATTTGATTTGTGGCCCCGCGCCGAACGAACACGGAACGCTAGGCGGCTTTTTTCTGCGGAGCCTTCAAGAGTTCGAGGGCTTTGCGGAAGATCGGATCTTCGGGCGACAACGGGCGAGGAAGCACAGGCTCTTTCTGGGCATCGGCCGAGCCGCTATCGTCATCGCCGGTGTCCACCTCATCCTCAGCGGAAGCGCGCACAACTTCGGACGGCACGACGCCTTCTTCGAGAATGGACTTGCCATCTCCATTGTAATAATTGGCGACGGTCAGAAAGAGTGCCGCCCCGTCATCGAGCGAAATCAGTTTTTGCTCGGAGGCCATGCCAAAAGTGCGCTCGCCAACCACGTCGCCGCGATGGTTCGCGACCATTGCGGCGGCCAGCACTTCGGCTGCGCCGGAGGTCGTCGCGTCGATCAGTACGGAAACCGGCGCTTTCCAGACCACCTTGCCGGGTTCGGCAGAGAACACCTGTGCGGAAACCGTTTGGCCACGCAGTGTCGTCAAGGTCCCCGAAGGAACGAATAGCCTTGCGACAGCGATCGCTTCCGAAACCGGCCCGCGCCCGCATTCGCGAAGATCTAAGATTACTTTGCGAGTGCCCTGCTTTTCCGCGTCCACAAGCCGGGAGCGGATTTCGTCGGCGCGCCCTGGATCAAGAGAAGGCAAGCGAAGGACAAGAATATCGGGATCAGCCTTCGCTGTGAGGATCTTCGGGACGCCGAGCTTTTCGCGCACCAGGTCGACTTCATCTGGATCCGCCTTGCCGCGGCGAATCACACCAACTTTTACGCCTGTGCCTGGCTGACCGTGCAGGAAATTCATGGCTTGTCCAACGGACATATCCCGGGTCGTGAAGCCCGCGACGGATTCAAAGATGTCGCCGCTATGGATGCCCGCTTTTTGGGCGGGACTATCCGGCAATACAGAAACCACAATGATGTAGCCAAAACGCTTGCTCAGCGTGAGGCCGGCATCGCCGGTCGCATTCGTGGCCTGTTTCTGCTTGTATTCTGTGTACTCGCGCGCGGTCAGGTAGCTGGATTGTGGGTCGAGAGATTCCAGCATTCCGTGGAGCGACCCTGACGTCACTAAATGAAGATTCGGCTCGTCGACGTAATCCTGCTGGATTTTCTGGAGCACTTCGCTATAGACCGTGAGCGACTTATACGCTTTGTCGTCTGGTGTACGGCCGAGGACATGACCCAGCCCGGCGTAACAAAAAATAACAACCGATACGCAAAGAACTCCGATGCGAGCCGTTCGATTCATGCCTCACCTGTCCCCTTCTAAAATCCCCTGCGAAAATGAATGCCCATCTGCCCACAGAAACAGACCCGCAATTATAGCACTCTCAGAAGATGGGACGCGCCGCGAATAAGAAAGGAAGCCTGGGAATTCGAATTGGGAACGGGGAAAAGTGCCGGTTGGTTGGGCAGAAGACACGCTTAACGGCAAAAATGATGCAAATTAGACACACCGCAACAAAAATCACCTGTTCGTGTTGCTATAAGTTACTGAAATATATGGACAAAGACGGAAAACCATGGCAAACAACATGCTATCTTAACTGAGGGGCAATGTTCCAATCCACTATAGCGAAAGAGGCGTTTGCTGAAGGTGTGGGTCTTCACACCGGAGTGTTCGGACGCGTCCGCCTGCTTCCTGCTCCCGCCGACACGGGAATTGTTTTTCGTCGCACGGACCTCGACAATTTTCCCATTGAGGCACAGGGACACAATGTCGCTCGCGTCAGCTATGCCACCAGCTTGATGAAACAGGGAGTTTTGCTCTCCACGACGGAGCATCTACTCGCAGCGATCTATTCCTGTGGCATCGACAACATTTTTATCGATATCGATTCGATCGAAATTCCCATTTTGGATGGCTCGGCCGAGCCGTTCATGCAAATGCTGGAACACGCCGGCGTTCGCAAACTCCGCCGCAAGCGGCGCTATTTGAAGGTGCTGAAGCCGCTGGAAGTTGAGGAAGGCGACCGCCGCATCGGCATCTACCCCGCTGACGAATTTCGCGTGCGGTGCTACGTCGATTTCTCGCATCCGCTTGTGGGCCAGCAGGAAGTCGAGATGGTGGTGAACCCCGAAACTTTTCGGCACCTTTTGGCGCGTGCGCGCACATTTTGTTTCGAGCGGGACATCGAGCCACTGCGCTCGATGGGCTTGATTCGTGGTGGCTCGCTGGAGAACGCCATCGTCTTGACCAACGACGGCGTAATGAACGGACCGCTGCGCTTTCCGGATGAATTTGGCCGGCATAAAGCGCTGGATTTGATTGGCGATTTGGCCCTCGCGGGCTTGCCGTTGCTGGCTCGCGTCGAAGCTTACAAAGCGGGGCACGCGCTTCACACGCAGCTTGTCAGCCGCCTTCTTGGCGACGCTTCACTTTGGACGATTACGACGGCAGAAACTGCGCCCGTCGAACGCGAAGTTCGGCTTACCACGCTGTCTCCCGCGCCTGCTACAGACTAGTCGTACCTCTAACCGCGGGATTCCGCGAAGACCAGTCACACACGAAGGCCGCTCGACACTACTGGAGCGGGGGACTTTCCACGGTGGCTGGCACGCCTCTGCTCACGCGGATAACGCCGCTTTCATCTACAAAGAAATGCCGGGTGCCCGTCGTGTCGTCCGTGATGGGATCGGCAATGATTGTGTAGCTGACGACGCGGCCAAGATTATCTGCCAGGCCAGGGGAGTAGAAAAATCTGTACCCACTCTTTGTCGCATCCGGTGCAGCAAGCACCGCGCCCACGAGGTTGGCTCCTTGGCAGTCACCACTTCCCGGGCCGAGATTCTGCACCGACCCCGGAAAGCCGGCGTTCTGGCACTTCGTCGCATAGGTCACCATCGCTGTGTTGTAAGTTCGCAAGGTGCCCACAGCAGAAGCCTCATTCGCAGCCATCCGCGCCCGCAACAGATTTGGGATGGCGATAGCCGCGATGATCAATATGAACGGAATGAAGACCACCTGGGCATAACCCATCACCATGCCCGCTATCGCGAGGCCGTTTCCTTTCAACTGGCCCGCCCTTTTCTTGATGTCGGAGAGTGCCAGGTGTCCCAAAACGATCGCAGGGATAGCAGCAAGAAACGGCAGAATCACGTAGGCCGCGATCCCGCAGATCAGACTCGCGGTTGCCTTCCCGCTGGTTTCTTGTGGTCCTGTGTAAGCTACTGAGTTTGCAGGGGATAGGGGGGATCGCCCGACCATGGGAGCTGGGATACCAGTGAGGCCGTTGCCGCACGAGGGACAAAACGACACACCTTCCTGGACGGATGCCGCACAGCGAGAACATGTTTGCATGCCGACCACTCCTTTCGTAAAACATCAAACGCTTGCTGGTTCCAAGATGGCCCGAAGGCGCTGGGCACTAGACGGGTCGCCGGATTGCGTCCATAACACATTGTGCAGCAGGCTTGCTCCCCGCGATTGTCAAACATGAGGGAGTGAGGCGAGAATAGAACCCTCATGTCCAATCACGATCTGGCCATTGTTATTCTTGCCGCGGGAAAAGGCACGCGGCTGAAATCAAGCCTTGCCAAGGTTTTGCACCGCGCGGGGGGACGCACGCTGATCGAGCACGTCATTCGCGCGTGTGCGCCATTGGGCGCAAAGCAAACGGTCGTCGTCGTGGGCCACCAAGCCGACCAAGTGAGCTCCATGGTTGAGCCGCTTGGCGCGGAGGCTGTGTTACAGCAACCGCAGCACGGCACGGGGCATGCGATGCAAGTCGCGCGGCGCGCTCTAGGCAAAGCGAAACTTGCCGTCGTTTTGCCTGGCGACGCGCCATTGGTGCGCACGGAATCGCTCAAGGCGCTCATCGCCGCACATCGCGCCGGAGATGCCGCAGCCACGATATTGACCGCTGTGCTCGCGGAGCCCTCGGGCTACGGCCGCATCTTGCGAAAATCCGAGACCGCCGTCGCGGCCATCGTGGAAGAATCGCAGCTCACCCCGGATCAACGCGAGCTGAACGAAATCAATTCCGCGATCTATTGCTTCACGCTGGTCAAGCTTTGGCCGTCTTTGGCGCAAGTCAAGCCGAACAATCAACATCGCGAGCTTTACCTCACGGATACGATCGCCGTTATGGCCGCCAAGAACGAAACTGTGCTTGCCGAAGTCGCTCCGGATCCCCGAGAAGTTCTGGGCTGCAACACGCGCGCCGACTTGGCGGAAGTGGACCGCGTATTTCGCGAACGGAAACGCGCGGCGTTGATGGATGGCGGCGTCACCATTCAACTGCCCGAGACCGTTCTGATCGATCCGGAAGTAACCGTGGGTGAAGACACGGTGATCGATCCGGGCGTGCAGCTTCTTGGCAAAACCAAAATCGGTGCACGGTGCATGATTCGCAGCGGTAGCGTGCTTACCGACGCGCTGCTTGGGGATGACGTGACCGTCGAGCCGCATTGCGTCGTTGCGCAGAGCCGCCTGGATGATCGCGTGATTATTGGGCCGTTTGCGCGCCTGCGTCCGGACAATCACTTGAAAGCCGGCGCACGCATTGGCAATTTCGTCGAACTGAAGAAGAGCACCATCGGCGAAGGCACCAAGGCGATGCACCTGACGTACCTGGGCGATACGAAGGTCGGCGCAAAATCAAATATCGGCGCTGGCACCATCACCTGCAATTACGATGGTTTTCATAAGTTTCCAACGTCGATCGGCAACAAAGTGTTTATCGGAAGTGATAGCGCGCTCGTAGCACCGGTTCGCGTCGGCGATGGCGCATACGTGGCGGCGGGTTCCACGATTACGGACAACGTTCCCGCAGATGCACTGGCTATCGCACGCGGCCGCCAAGTGAACAAGCCGGGCTGGGTGTCCAAGAAACGACGCGAGTTGGCCGCGGCTGAAAATCCAAAGAAGTCCAAGCGGACACGAAAGAAACCGAAAGCGCGCCGTCCCTCCAAAAAGCGCCGTTAAGAGCTGCCTCGCAGCTTTCGAGAATTGAGTTCCCAGTTCTATTCACGCCTTGCAACGGCGGTTGACCTGCCAACTCAGCGTCCGCACGCATTGAATACCAGCGAATCGAGTGCTATCGTGCGCGCTACGAATTGCGGAGCGATCGCGCATGGCAGATCGTCAAAGCAAAGCCGCCGTCGAATGCAGGATGATTTCGCCGCAGTTTGTCGTGCCAGACGTTGTAGTCGCAGCAGAGTATTACCGCGATGTTCTGGGTTTTCACATTCGCGGCTACTTTCTCGACCCGCCCGTCTATGCAATCGTTGCGCGAGATTCCGTTGAAATTCATTTTGGAAAGGCTGACACCGGCCATGGCTCCTCTCTCAACATCCAACGGCGCAAGGGAAGCATCGACGCCTACATTTGGGTGAACGACCTCGATCCTCTATACGAAGAGTTGAAGGAGCGCGGCGCAAAAATTGTGGAACCCCCGGAGACGCGCGTCTATAAGTGCTATGAAATGGTCGTCGAGGATGCTTTGGGATTTCGACTGGCTTTTGGGATGGATATAAGCTCTCAGCCGGATTTTCCCGCACGGTTTTGAACGATTTTCGAAAGGATTCTTCGAACGCCCGTGTGTGCTAAAATGAGAGTTCCCCGAATGCCTTACGGAGCCAACGCGCAATGAAATTCGGAGTCGTAGTCTTTCCCGGATCCAATTGTGATCACGACGCGTTTTACGCCATCGGCAATGTGCTGCACAAACCTGTCGAATTCATCTGGCACCAGTCGCAGGATCTCGCGAATTGCGACGCCGTCATTTTGCCGGGCGGTTTTGCGCATGGCGATTATCTACGCACTGGCGCCATCGCGCGCTTTTCCCCGGTAATGAAGTCCGTCGAAAAATTTGCCAGTAGTGGCGGCATGGTGCTCGGCATCTGCAACGGTTTCCAGATTCTTCTCGAAGCAGGCTTGCTCCCGGGCGCGATGATGCGCAACAGCGGCCTTCGCTACATCTGCCGGCATGTTTACATTCGCATCGAGCAAACCGATACGCCGTTCACGAACGCCGCGCAGCCTGGCCAAATCCTAAAAGTTCCCATCGCGCACAACGACGGCAACTACACCTGCGACGAAACAACGCTCGCGGACCTCGAGAAAAACCGGCAGGTTGTTTTCCGTTACACGACTCCGGACGGATCAGATGACGTCGCCGGCAATCCCAATGGTTCGATGAACAACATCGCCGGCATTTGCAACCGCGAGCGCAATGTCGCCGGACTCATGCCCCATCCCGAGCGCGCGGTCGAATCGGCTCTCGGTTCCGACGACGGCTTGGTCATTTTCAAGTCCATGGTCGAAGCGCTCGTTGGCGCTGCAAAGGCGACGGCGTGAGAATGGCAACGGTTTTTTCGAAGAAATCCCGAGAATGCTCAACTCTCTCTCGTTTTGAGCGATGCGATGAATGAAGAACTTTCTGAGCTAAGCTACGAGGAATTTGTCCGCGCGCGGCAGCAGCACTGGCAGCACGAAGCGAAAAACTCGGGGACGGGTGTCGTTGCGCCAGAAAACGACGGAGCGCTGGATGCGGAGGCTGTTAGCAATTTCATGCTGTACTCGCCCGGGCCGGAAGGCGTTTTCGCCGTATTTGAAGATTCTGACCAAACCGGCTGGTTTTATCTTTACAGCGCGCAGCACAAGAAAATCTTGAGGTGCGCCGACATCTACAACCGCGCGAATGTTGTCGTCGACGAGGACGTCGTGGATATTGGCTGGGCGGTGGACGGCTCTGCTTGCGGCCTTGCCGTCTGGGGCGAATTTCGCGCGTTTTTAGGGGTCTCTAACGATTTGGAAATGCGCAAGCCGGTTATGAACGCCGAGCAAGACGGCATACCCGCCACCGAGTGGCCTGCCGGATTTGATCGCTATCTCGAACCGAAAATCGATTAAAGGACCACGACCCGTACAAATGGCTACCGCAAGCGCCGAAATCAAAGTGACTCCGGAAGTCGCCGCCGAACACGGAGTTACGCGCGACGAATACGCACGCATCCAGCAAATCCTCGGCCGCGATCCCAACATCACCGAACTGGGCATTTTCAGCGTGATGTGGAGCGAGCACTGCTCCTACAAATCGAGCAAGGTGCACCTGAAGCGCTTGCCCACGCGCGGCAAACTCGTCGTGCAAGGCCCCGGCGAAAACGCAGGTGTCGTGGACATCGGCGATGGTCTCGTTGCTGCATTCAAAATCGAGTCGCACAATCATCCGAGCTATGTCGAACCCTTCCAGGGCGCGACCACGGGCGTCGGCGGCATCCTCCGCGACATTTTCACCATGGGCGCTCGACCCATTGCTGTCCTTGATTCGCTCCGTTTCGGAGAGATCGCGGCGGGAAAATGCACGTGTGAACAAGAAGCCGCGAAGAACCGGCGCATCCTCGACGGAGTGATTCGTGGCGTCGCGAACTATGGAAATTGTTTCGGCGTGCCAACCATTGGCGGAGAAGTCGGCTTCGAGCCGTGCTATTCGCAAAATCCGCTGGTCAATGCCCTCGCCCTCGGCATCGCGCGCAAAGAAGAAATCTTCCTCGCCAAAGCCAAAGGTATCGGCAATCCGGTCATTTACGTCGGCGCAAAAACGGGCCGTGACGGCATTCACGGCGCATCGCTGCTAGCCTCGGCGGAATTCACCGAAGAATCCAAACAAAAGCGCCCGAACGTGCAAGTCGGCGACCCGTTCATGGAGAAGCTCCTGCTTGAAGCCTGCCTTGAAGCTATGCAGACCGGCGCGGTCGTCGCCATTCAAGACATGGGCGCCGCCGGACTGACCTGCTCGACGATGGAAATGGCTTCGCGTGGCGGCACCGGCATCGAGATCGATCTTGCCAAAGTGCCCCAGCGCGAAACTGGCATGACGCCCTACGAAATTATGCTCAGCGAATCGCAGGAGCGCATGCTCCTCGTCGCGGAAAAAGGCCGCGAGAGGGAAGTCCTCGACGTTTTCAAAAAGTGGGGGCTCGACGCCGTCGTTGTCGGCACGGTCACCGACGGCGGCATCGCGAAAGTTTTGAATCACGGACAAGTCGCAGCGGAGATTCCTGCGCATCCGCTCGCCGAAGAAGGCCCAGTCTATCGCCGCCCAATCGCGCAGCCGCCTCTACGCCACGAAACGCCCGCCGATTGGTTCAAGTTCGCGCCCGATGGCACAAATCTCACCGCGAATTTTGCAAAGCTTCTTGCGTCACCGGCCATCGCCTCAAAGCGCTGGATCACCGAGCAGTACGATACAAGCGTGCGCACCAATACGCTCGCGGGTCCCGGCGCAAGTGACGCCGCAGTCGTGCGCATCAAGGATCCCCAGACAGGAATCGTAAAACGCGCCCTCGCGCTCGCCACCGATGGCAACGGCCGCTGGTGCCAGTTAAATCCCCGCGTCGGCGCGATGCACGCTGTCGCCGAAGCCGCCCGCAACGTCGCCGCATCCGGCGCGCGCCCCATCGCCGCGACGAATTGCCTCAATTTCGGCAGCCCCGAAAAACCGGACGTCATGTGGCAATTCAGCGAAGCCATCGACGGCCTCACCGTCGCCTGCACCGAACTCGGCACGCCCATCACCGGCGGCAACGTGAGCTTCTACAACGAAACCCTCGGCAAATCCATCTACCCGACTCCGGTCATCGGCATTCTCGGCATTCTCGAAGACGCCTTCCGCGTCCTGAAAATCGCCTTCCGCGCCGATGGCGACGTAATTGTCCTCCTCGACGGCCTTGCCGCTCCCATCCGTCATTCCGAGCGAAGCGAGGAATCCGCTTCTTCCTCCTCTGATGCTGCCCGTGAATTTTCCTCCTCCGAATATTCCAAAACCATTGCCGGCATCGTCTCCGGCGAACCGCCATCCATCGATCTAGCCGCCGAAAAACGCCTCATCGATTGCCTAGTCACTCTCGCCTCCGAGAGCTCCGTGGAATCCGCCCACGACATCTCAGACGGCGGCATCGCCGTCACCCTGGCCGAACCCTGCTTTGCCGCCGCGTCTTCTCCCGTAGGGGCACGGCACGACGTGCCCGTCTTAGGCGCGATCGTGAATCTAGATGCCGATGGCCCAGCCGAACACGCCCTCTTCAACGAACGCGGCGCCCGCTGCGTCGTCTCCGTCTCTCCCACAAAACTTGCCGCCGTTCTCGCAACTGCGAGACAATACGGTGTAGGCGGGCGCGAGATTGGCAAAGTGAAACTTAACAACGCGCTCCGCATCGAATATAAGGGGAGCGCAGTGATCGATTCCCCCGTCGACGCACTGCGCGGCATTTGGGCCAATTCGCTCGAGCAAACGTTAACTTCAAAATGACGCAAAAACTCGCTTACGGGGACGATCACTTCCACGACGAGTGTGGTGTCTTTGGCGTCTTCGGCCATCCCGAAGCCGCCAATCTCGCCTATCTCGGGCTCTACGCACTTCAGCATCGCGGCCAGGAATCCGCCGGCATTGTCTCCAGCGACGGCACCGAGCTCTACCTTCATCGCGCTATGGGCGACGTCGAAGAGATTTTTCAGCCCCCCGTGCTCGCCAAGCTCCCAGGAAACCTCGCCATCGGCCACACGCGCTACTCCACCGCGGGCGACAAAGCTCTGCTCAACGCCCAACCCATCATGATCGACTGCAACAAGGGCAAAGTCGCGCTCGGCCACAACGGCAACCTCACCAACGCCGCCGAATGGCGCCGCAAACTCGAGCATCGCGGCTCCATCTTCCAGACCAATAGCGACACCGAAGTCATCGTGCATTTGATCGCTCGTTCGCAAGCGCGCAATCTTTCCGGCGCGCTTGGCGACGCTCTCAACCAAGTCGAAGGCGCGTACTCTCTGCTCGTTCTGACGCAAGATGAACTCATTGCCGTGCGCGACCCGCGCGGCTTCCGCCCACTCGTGCTCGGCAGGCTACCTCTGCCCACCGGTGGCGAAGCATGGCTGGTCGCTTCAGAAACTTGCGCGTTCGATCTGCTCAACGCTCAATACGTCCGCGAAATCGAACCCGGCGAAATGGTGCGCATCTCCCGCTCCGGCATTGAGTCCATCCACTTCGCGCCGGAAAAGCCGATACAGCAGTGCATATTCGAGCATGTCTATTTCGCGCGCCCGGACAGCATTATTTTCGGCCGCTCCGTCAACGAGAGCCGCGAAGCTCTCGGCCGCCTGCTCGCGCGCGAACATCCCGTTGACGCAGATATCGTCGTCCCCGTTCCTGATTCCGGCGTTCCCGCCGCCGTCGGTTACGCGCTCGAATCGAAGATCCCGTTCCGCATGGGCTTGATCCGTAATCATTACATCGGTCGCACGTTTATCGAGCCCTCGCAAGCTATCCGCAATTTTGGCGTGAAGCTGAAACTCAATCCTATCCGCGGCCTCATCGAAGGCCAACGTGTCATTCTCGTCGACGATTCCATCGTTCGCGGCACCACCAGCCGCAAAATCGTGCGCATGGTCCGCGAAGCCGGCGCCCGCGAAGTCCACGTGCGCATCAGCTGTCCACCCACGATTTCTCCTTGCTACTACGGCGTGGACACGCCCACACGCGAAGAGCTCATCGCCTCCTCGAATACTCCCGAGGAGATTTGCAAGTTTCTCGGCGCGGATTCGCTCGGCTACGTTTCGCTTCCCGCGCTGCGCCAAGCCGTGAATGACACCGAAGGCAAGTTTTGTACGTCTTGTTATACCGGCGTCTATCCGACGGACCTCGTGCAGCTCGAAGTCCGCGAGAGCAACGGGAACGCCTCTGAGGCAAAGAACTGCAACTCGACGGACGACGTACCTATCGAAAAGCCGGTGGCGGTGGAACGTGAAGGCTGACACAATGCAAAAACCGACCGGCAAAGAGGCTGGCAAAGAAACCGTAAAAGCCACCGAAGAGCCAAAACTTCCCATGGGCAAACGCGTGCAGCGCGAAGCCCTCGCCTGGTTCTGGGTGGGACTTGCCTTTCTTCTGATCAACGGCACCATCGGCCAGGCGCGCGTCATTCCTTCCGGATCGATGGAGGACACTCTTCTCATCGGCGACCACCTCATCATGAGCCGCATCGGCTACGACGCCGGCGTTCCTTTTACCAACTGGCACGTCCCCCTCTGGCGCAATCCCAAGCGCCAGCAAATCATTATTTTCAAGCCGCCCTTCGCGCCAGATCAGCCGGACTATGTCAAGCGTGTCATCGGCCTCCCGGGCGAAACTGTCGACATTCACGACGGCGCGGTCTGGATCAACGGCCAGAAGCTCGTCGAGAATTACACCCTCGGGCGCAGCGAGCCGGGCGACCTGAAGCTTCCTTTCACCGTTCCGGACAAATGTTATTTTGCGATGGGCGACAATCGCGGCAATTCCTACGACAGCCGCTTCTGGGGCTGCGTTCCGCGAAATGACATCATCGGTACGCCGGTCATGATTTATATGTCGCTCGACGTCGGGCAAGAGGCCTGGGAACCCGGCCAGATTCGCCAACGATTTGCTGCTTACGCGAATGCTGTCATCCATCCAAGTACCGTGCGATGGAAGCGCCTGTTCCGGACATTTTGACCCGGAGGTTTCGTTGGTAGGGTGCGAGTCACGCACCAGGTAAGTAATTTGCGCGTACTTTTGGAGTTTCGCCGCGAGCCCGCCGCGGCAGGTTGCAGTTCATTCCGCAAAGTGCACGACGGACGCGAATCTGCGCTCGGATAAAAACGAAAGCGAATCATTCTCGATGAAATACGCCGATGCCGGAGTGAACATCGCTGTCGCCGACGAAGTGAAGCAGCGCATCCGGCATCATGCCAACCGCACGTTTACCAGCGGTGTTCTCGGCGGTATCGGCGGCTTCGGCGCGCTCTTCGCCCTCGACAATAAAAAGTGGAAAGAACCGGTGCTCGTCTCCAGCGCCGATGGCGTCGGCACCAAGCTGAAAATCGCCATGGCCATGGGCGTGCATTCCACTGTCGGCGGCGACCTCGTCAATCATTGCGTCAACGATATACTCGTCCAGGGCGCCTCGCCGCTCTTCTTTCTCGATTATCTTGCGATGGGAAAACTCGATCCAGCTGTCATCGAGCAGCTGGTTGAAGGCATGAGCCGCTCCTGTCGCAAGGCCGGATGCGCGCTGATTGGCGGCGAAACCGCCGAGATGCCCGGATTTTACCCTCCCGGAGAATACGATCTCGCGGGCTTCATCGTCGGCGTGGTCGAGCGCAAAAAAATTCTTACCGGAAAATCCGTCAAACCCGGCGACGCCCTCTTCGCTCTCCCGTCCTCCGGCTTGCACACCAATGGCTATTCGCTGGCCCGCAAACTTGTCTTCGAGGTTGCCAAGCTGAAGCCGGACACTTATGTCGCTGAAGTTGGAAACAAAATCGGCGCCGAGCTATTGAAGCCGCACCTGTGCTACGCTCCCGCGCTCAAAAATATCGTCGCGCGCGAATGGGTTTCCGCTCTCGCGCACATCACCGGCGGCGGCATTCCCGGTAACTTGCCGCGCGTGCTTCCCGCTGGCGTAAAAGCGCAAATCGATCTCGCCTCCTGGCCGGTCCCACCCATCTTCAAGCTTCTGGCCGCCCTCGGAAAAATCGAAACCAACGAATTGCTGCAATCCTTTAACATGGGCATCGGCATGATCCTCGTCGTGCCTCCCGCCTATGTAAAGTCTGTCGAAGCCGACCTCAAGCGCCGCCGCGAGAAATTCTTCCGCATCGGCCGCATCGAGCGCGGCGACTCCGGCAAACCCCGCGTCGCCCACTCCGGCTCGCTCAATCTTTAGGTTGTTTCTTCTCTGTGCTCTCTGCGCTCTCCGCACCCTCTGGGTAAATTCTTTCCTTCGTCTTTTTCCCAATTTCTCTTTCTGCCCTCAGGCAATGTCCAAAAACAGCCACTCCGCCCGCGAAAATCCGTCAGTCTATCAGCGTTCTGGAGGTGCATAATCCGGGTGTTTCGCGGGTCCCCGTTTCTTCATTTCGCGCGCCAATCGCTTGAGCCAGCGCAGCTCCGTTCGAAACTGCTCGATCATCAAGCTCACCATCCACACAGCCTCATGATACGGATGCCCCACTTCCTCCAAGATTGACCGCAGCACTTCCTTCTCTTTTGCAACTTCCTTTTCTAAAAACTCTCTGCGCCGCTCAATCTGCCGCTTTACCACCCCCGGGCGCGCCTGCCAGGAGAGCGCCACCCACGTCAGAAACGGCGGCCGATCCCTCTGTGTGGTCCAATCTTCTCGTTCCAGCGCATCAGCCAGCGCCGCGCGCCCCTTTGCCGTGGTTTCAAAGCTGCTCCGCTCCGGTCCCGAAGCAGGCTCATCCGTTTCCAGCAAACGAATCAGCCTCGCGCGAGCCAGTTTTTCAAGCGAATAATAAACCTGCGGCCGCGAAATCCCCGCCCAATCTTTTATCTCGCGCCTCACCAATTCCGCATTCGCCTGATACCCATGCATCGGCCGCTCCGCCAGTAAACTCAAAAGCACCAAGTCCGGCGTGGTGAGCCCCCATGTCTTCTTCGCCCTAACTGTTCTCTTCAATCTCTCCGCGCTCCTCTGCGTCTCTACGTTATCTTCAATTCTTCTCTTTCTTTCGTTACTTCTTTACGTCCTAACTTCGTTTCTTCCTTCTTCTGCTCCACCACCACCACTGACACTTCTCGGCCTTCAGCCGTGGATTCTTTGCTTGCGCCACCGCCGCGCAAAACGTATCCAATACGCATGGATCTTGCCGCTGCCCAGTCGCGCGCTCCATCTTTTCATACATCCGCTGCGGATTCTGCCGCGCCAGCTCCGCCATGCTGCGAATCCCCAGCAACTCGAAATCCCGCAGCATGGCCGGACCAATGGAAATCAAATCGCCGAGCTTCCGGGTTTTCTTTGCCATAAGAACCTCCTTGACAAGCGGCATTTGCTTTCCGTATTCTCATCTAGTCTAAATAAGACTAGTCTCTGTTGCAAGGAGGAATTTAGACATGCGCGCCCTCGCCGCTGCCCTGTGTGTAGGATTCGCCACTCTGCAAGCCAATCAAATCGAGGAGAAGAAACCCATGAACGTGAAAAAAATCACTCCAGTCCTGCTCGTCAGCGAAATCGAACCCGTCCTGCCCTTCTGGATCGATCGCCTCGGTTTCACCAAAACCATCGAAGTCCCCGACGGTAACAAACTCGGCTTTGTCGCCTTCCAAAAAGGCTCAGTCGAAGTGATGTATCAGACCTACGCGAGCGTGGAACACGATGCCCCACCCGCCATGGCCGTCGCAGCCAGAAAAGGCCCCACCTATCTCTATCTGGAAGTTGACAACCTGGACGCGATTTTAGCCGCCATGAAGGACGTGCAAAAAGTCATGCCCGAGCGCACCGCCTTCTACGGCATGCGCGAATTCGCCGTCCAAGAACCCGCCGGCCACTTTATCACCTTCGCTCAACCCACCGCCGCGCCAAAGCACTAAGGCGCATCCGCTGGGGCGTCTCACTTTCCGTTATTGGGGCGCAGCACGCTGCGCCCCAGCCGTGCAAACCCACCACCTGTTTGCCACTTTCGTTCAATCAGTTCGATCATCGAGCGCCAGTACAGCTGCTACGAGCGGACCAAACGTCCCGAGATCTCTTAGAACGCCGTCGCTGTCTGGAACCCCGACTCCGAATTCTTCCTCAACATCATCGAAGAAGAGCACTCGATTTCCAGCCCGAGTCACGACAAATACCTTCTCCATACCGTAATCTTCATTCCTGAAACACAATTGCTCAAAAATGGGTGCCGCGTGCACTTCGAGAATTCTTACTGCTTCTGGAGTAAGCGCCGCGACTTCTTCGTCAAGAATGGATTGAAACTGTTCTCTGCTGACTTTCTGCCATTCCATGAGGCGCTTCTTCCTCGGCATATTTATTTCACTGCTTCGGCGCGGTCGGCGTCGGCGGAGCACGCCGCTCTGCTTCGGATATGACAGCGATGGACCGCGCCCCGTTTTTTCCGACGGACCGCACCGCAAAAAAGTGATTATCCGTCGAAACGTCCTTCAACACCGTTTGCCCAGCCTTCTCGGCAAAATCAAACACGCTCCACCGAGCCTCCGTCGTCTCGCGCCACAAAATCTCAAATCCCGCACGTTCCGCATCCTCCTCCGCTGACCACGATACTTTCGCATCAGGCGTAACCGCTCCCGTAAGTTTCACATTTGCAGGCGGCGCGGGCGCCATCCCCAGTTGCCGCAGCACTTCCGCGTTGTCGCGCGCCACATTTCCCATAAACGCAAAATTCAAGTATTTTTCAAAGTCGCCGTACTCAATCCCATTCTCTGTTCGAGGCGTCTGGTGCTGGTGATTGTAATTTTCGAGCGGCTCCGTGAAGCGCACCGCAGGTAACCCCGCTTTGGAAAATGGGTAGTGGTCGCCGCCGCGTCCATAGCGGTCCAGCCGAAAAATCATTCGAATCGCCGAGCGCCCGTTAATCTCCTCGATCGCGCGCGCCAACTCCCGCTGCGGCCCATCGCAATCTTCGATCGTGCCATTCTCCGAAAATACGCGCACGCGATGTGGCCCCCCGGGCGCCGGATCCGCGCCGACAATGTCGTTGTCCATCATCGCCCCCACGGTGTACCCCTGCTCATTCGTCCATTCCAGCAGCCGGTAAGCACCCAAGAGGCCCTGCTCTTCGCCCGATAGCGCGCCAAATAAAATCGTCGCGCGGCCGCCATGTCCAGCCGCGGCCGCCTTGCTCAAGAGGCGAGCCGACTCCAGCACCACCGCTACGCCGGAAGAATCGTCGTCGGCCCCAGGCGCATCCGCTTCTGGATCCATCACGTTCGAAGGCCGCGAGTCGAAGTCGCCCACGACAATGAAAACATTTTTCGCCAGATTCGGATCTGAACCCTTTAAAATCCCGTATACATTTTCCAGGTGTACCGGATTCGGCCCCGTCCGTTCCGACTTTGACTCGAATTTGTCCACCACGATTTCCAGTTTTCCGCTGGATGCTTTCGCAATCTCGTTGAAACGCGCCGTAATAAAGTCGCGCCCGCAGCCAATTCCGCGCTTCGGATCGGTCCACGAAGAAAGCGTCAGCCGAGTCCCGCAGCTGACTTGTTCATGGATGATGTCGCGCATCGTTTTCTCATTAATGGATGCACGCGCAATAGCCCCCGCCGGCCGCGGCAAAATCTTCGGATGCGGCGCGCCTGTCAGTGGTTCCGCAGGATCCTGCGAACCTGCCCCTCCGCCGGCTACAGCGCTCTTTGTCGCGCTCTGCTGCGCATAACAAACGACAGCGCAGAAGCCAAGAGCCAAAAGGAACATCGTCACTGTATTGAGAAAGTGTCTTCGAAACAGATTGATGCGATTAGTCATGGTCTGCGCTTTCGAAATGAATTTACCTTCGGCGAACGGGCATTTTAACGCGATAGCCCATACATTGCGATGCAATTGCCTATTGCACTGGACGCTGCCGCGACATGCCAGAGGTACAGCCCAAGTTTTGCCGATGCTCTCGGTTGTGTTAACGTTTTTTGTTTATGAAGAAGCGTATAGGCGTGCTGTTGAGCGGCCGCGGTTCGAACTTCGAAGCGCTCGCGGAGAGCATCGCAGCCGGCCGAATTCCCAACGCGGAAATCGCCGTCGTCATCAGCAACCGCGAAGGCGCGCCCGGTCTCGAGCGCGCAAAATCACGCGGCATCGCCACGCGCGCCATTCCTTCGAAGGGTTTGGAACGCGAAACGTATGACCGCCAGGTCGTCGCCACCCTGAACGAACACAGAGTCGATCTCGTCTGCCTCGCCGGCTACATGCGCCTGCTGTCACCCTATTTTGTGGCCGCGTTCCCCAACTGCATCCTGAATATTCACCCGTCGCTGCTTCCCTCTTTTCCGGGCCTCGAATCGCAGCGCCAAGCCCTCGAGTACGGCGTCAAATTCGCCGGCTGCACCGTCCATTTCGTCGACGAAAATCTCGACGCTGGCCCCATCGTTCTCCAAGCTGTCTTGCCAGTAAAAGACGACGACACGGAGGACACCCTCTCCGCGCGCATTTTGCATGAGGAACACAGAATTTATTCCGAAGCCGTTCGAATCGTCCTCGAAGGCCGTTTCAAAATCGAAGGCCGCCGCGTCATTCAATCCAACTAAAAAATGTCCGAAACCAAATTCAAACCCGTCGAAGAACAGCTCGCCTACCTGAAAAAAGGCACGGCCGAAATCATTCCCGAAGCCGAACTGAAAGCGAAACTCGAACACTCCTTTAAGACCGGCACTCCACTCCGCGTCTATCTCGGCGTCGACCCCACCGCCCCCGACATTCACCTCGGCCACACCGTTGTCCTCCGCAAACTAAAACATTTCCAGGGCCTCGGCCACACCGCGATTTTCCTTATCGGTGATTTTTCCGCCATGATCGGCGATCCCACCGGCCAATCCGAGACCCGCCCACCGCTCACGCGCGAACAAGTCGAAGCCAACGCCAAAACCTATCTCGAGCAAGTCTTCAAACTCCTCGATCCGCAAAAAACCGAAGTCCGCTACAACTCCGAGTGGCTCGACAAACTTTCCAGCTACGACATCGTCCGCATCTGCGGCCACTATAGCCTCGCTCGTATGCTCGAGCGCGAAGACTTCCGCTCCCGCCTCGAACAGCACCAGCCCATCTCCGTCCACGAACTTCTCTACCCGCTCCTCACCGCTTACGATGCCGTCGCGCTCAAATCCGACGTCGAACTCGGCGCCACAGAGCAGAAGTTCAACATCCTGGTGCACCGCGACATCCAGCGCGCCTATGGCCTTGCCGGCGAAGTCGCCGTCACCATGCCCATCCTCGTCGGCCTCGACGGCCAGCGCAAAATGTCCAAAAGCCTCGGCAACTACATCGGTATCACCGAATCGCCCACCGACATCTTCGGCAAGCTCATGTCCATCCCGGACGATTTGATGTGGACTTACTACGACCTGGTGACCGACCGGACGCCCGCAGAAATTGCCGTACTGAAAAAAGAAGTCGCGAGCGGCGCAGCCCACCCGATGGACGTGAAGATGCGCCTGGCGCAAGAAGTCATCGCCGGTTTCCACGGCGAAGAAGCTGCCCGCAAGGCCGCCGAAAATTTTCAACGCGTCTTCCGCGACCGCCAGGCTCCCGCGGAAGCAGAAGTTCAGCGCATTCCGCAAGGTCAGCCGAAGAAGCTTGTAGCCTTGCTGACCGAACTAAAACTCGCGCCATCAAAAAGCGAAGCCGGAAGATTGATCGAGCAAGGTGGCGTGGAAATCGACGGCGTGCGTGTAGAAGATGTACGCAAAGACATCGACCTGAGCAAGCCCTCAGAATTTCTGCTTCGCGTAGGGAAGAAAAAGTTCCTCCGCATCATCATCGAATAAATCTTGGCCAGAATGCTTCGTAGGGGCACTGCACGTTTACCCTGAGTTTCGAAGGGCCATGCCCGTCCGTTCGTATCCGTTTCGTTCTATCTCACGCAAGGACTTCGGCCGCTAATTGCGCCACATGCCCCGCAATCGCCGGCGCTGCAGTCAACCCTGGCGACTCAATCCCCACAAGCTGAATCGCCTGCGGCACCGCCGGATCGCGCGTAATCACAAAATCCGCAATCCCATACCCTGTGGGCGGCACAAGTTTCGGCCGCAAGCCCGAGTAACCGAGATGCAAATCGCTCTCCTCAATTTCCGGCAAAAGCGTCTTCGCGCTCTCCGCAAACGCCGCAATCGGCAACCGGTTCTTTTCGTAATTTTCTTTCCCATCCACGTACGTCGCTGTGGGACCGAGCAGAAACGTGCCCCACAACGTCTTCGTGAAGTGCACGCCGAGACTCAGCCCGTCGTGGTGCGGCAGCGGATAGACGAGGTCGTTGATCAAGGAAGCTCGCGGCCCGCGCACCTCGCAATACTCCCCGCGCACCGGATAAATCTTCCACGATGTATTCCCCAACAACGCCGCCACTTCATCCGCATAAAGCCCCGCCGCATTAATCACGCACCGCGCTTCAATCATTTCCTCCTGCACATCTTCCTCGTCGCCGATGCGCAGCCCAACACGTATCGCGCCCACGACCGGCTCCAGCGAAACCACCCGCGCGTAGTTCACAATCTCCGCGCCTTGCCCAGCCGCCACACGCGCGTACGCGTGTACCAACTCCTCCGCCGAAACGATTCCCGTCGAAGGCACCACCATCGCCGCCGATCCACGAATATGCGGCTCACGTTTGCGAATCTCCTCCGGCCCAATCAGCCGCAAACCTTCCACACCATTATCTTCGCCTTTTTTCTTCAGCGCCTCGAGATCCGCCTCTTCGTGCGCGTTCGCCGCAACCACCAGTTTCCCCGTGTGGCGAATCGGAACATTATGTTTTTTGCAGAATTCGTACGTCAGCCGGTTGCCTTCGAAGCAGTGCCGCGCCTTCAGCGAATTCTTCGGATAGTAGATGCCGGAATGCACGACTCCGCTGTTGCGCGAACTGGTCGCCATGCCGAGCTTGGGATTTTGCTCGACGAGAAATACATCTTCCCACCGCCCGGAAACGGCGCGCGCGATGGCGCAACCTACGACACCACCACCGATGATCAGAATATTCGCTTGGTCCATGACTCCATTTTATCCGTGAGCGTTATCCATGCGCATTGATTTCGTCGAAGTACGGTTTGCACTCCGCCAACCGCGCCTGCGTGCCGTCGTGCACCGCATACACCGAGTGTCCCTTTTCCTCGTAATGGTTGCGCCAGAGCGAAGCAGCTCCGTGCACCCCGTCCTTATTCAGCGCGTAAAAGAAAATGTGAAATGTCGCCAGTTTTTTCTTGTCGTTGTTGTAGTTGTGCGCGATGCGCGCCAGCGCTTCGAGACAAGCCTCTTCGGGCGATTTGCCGCGCCGCATCATTTCGATGATGGTGTGCCCGCCGCAAATCTTGATGTTTTCTTCACCTTTTCCTGTCGAGCCTGCCGCACCAACTTCATTGTCCACGAAGCATCCCGCTCCAATAATCGGCGAATCGCCCACGCGCCCTGGAATTTTCCATGCTAATCCGGACGTCGTTGTAGTCGCAGAGACATCACCTTTTTCATTCACCGCCATGCACGGAATCGTTCCCGTAGGCGGATGCGCGATGACGCGCTCTGCATAAGCAATTTTCTCTTTGTCGCCATCAAAAATCGCAGCAACGTGCTCCTTCCATTCCGGGCTATCAATTCCAGGCCGCCAATTCACCGAGGACGCTGCCTTCCACGCCAGCCAAATCTTTCGCGAATGTTCGGTGAGCAGGTTCATATCCTCAAAGCCTTCATCGACGGCAAATCGGTGCGCTCCTTCGCCCACGATCATCACGTGATTCGTCTTTTCCATCACGGTTTGCGCCAGCCGCGCCACATTCTTGATACGCCGCACCGATGCGACCGACCCGGCGCGATGCGTCGGTCCATGCATTACGCTGGCGTCCAGCTCCACTTCGCATTCCTCATTTGGCAAGCCGCCGTAGCCCACGGAATCGTCGTTCGGATCATCTTCGACGATTGTCACGGTCGCAACGACCGCGTCCAGTGTGTCGCCGCCCTTCTTAAGAATGTCCATCCCTTTATCGAGAGCATGCAGACCGTTAGCGCTTGAAATAATGATCGGCCGCGTGCCCTGCGCGGGAGCGATTGGCGTCGGCGAGGGCAGCCCTGCCCCATCCGCTGGAAGCGAGCGACCAAACACTTTGCCAGCCCCTGCGGCAAAACTGCTCGCAAGCGATGTAAGAAAAAATTTGCGCCGTGACCAGAGTTCCATGACGAAGGCCTCCTCAATGTGCGCGTGCAATATACAAGCGGAAGCCAGAGATTGGAAGTTGCTGGGTTCGCCTGGCATTGCTCCCAACTCCGGTTCGGGAGGCGGACCACTCTTCCTATTGATGACAGGCGCAACGGGACAATTTAGAAAGGGTTTGCCACCTGATTTTTCTGCCACATTCGAAACCCGCCCAGAAACGCATTCTCGTTGTTTCCCAGCCGCGCACCGGGGGGCAGCTTCTTCAGCAACTTGCTGTTTCCGCCGCCCAGCACCACATAATCCGCATCAAGCGCGCCCTGCAGACTCTCCGTCACTTTGGCCACGCAGCGGCGCCATTTTTTCTTCCCCATTCGTTTGAGCCCGCGCAAGCCAAGGTAGTCCTCATAGGATTTTCCGTTCTTGTACGCCAGGTGCGCCAGCTCCATGGGCTGCAGGATTCCGTTGACGATCATCGCGGAGCCCAAGCCCGTCCCCAATCCGAGAAACAACATCCGCCCGCCTTTGTAACTGCCCACCGCCTGCATGGCGGCATCGTTGAGAATCTTCACAGGGCAGCCAAATGCTTTATGAAAGTTGAATCCCACCCACCCACGCCCGAGGTTGTGCGGTTCGCGCAGCGGATGCCCATTAATGATCGGCCCGGGATAGCCCAGCGAAATACAATCGAACTTCCAATCGGCCACGGCCTTCTTCACCAGGCTCACCATCTTGCGCGGCGTCATCGTCGGCCCAGACGGATATTTTCGCGGCTCTTTCTGCCCCGTCGCCAGCATCTTGACGTTCGTGCCGCCAACGTCGATCACCAGAACTTTCGGAGATTTTCCTGTTTGCTCCGTTTTCATGGCCGCTCCTCCGATGAATCACCCGCCGCATGCGCAGTCTCTTTCGGCGCCCGGAGAATTCTAGAGGGAAGTGGCAATTCAGCGAAGAAAAATCGCAGGCTGCACTGCGGCGGCGGAAACTATAACTGAGGGACTGGTTCCACGTAAGCCTGGCCGGCGCCGCCAAGATAGCTCACGGCTCTCGCGCTCATATCCACACGGTACCGCACAACTCCGGCGCGCGCGATTTCCTGCAGGAACACCATGTAATCCAGCTTGGTTTTGTTTCGTTCGATAGCGAGCTTAACTCCCGCAGCATCGAAGTTTGCACTGGGCTTCAACGGAGCGAATCCCGGCGGCGGAGGCTCGGGGATGGAGTCTCCCGACCCGTGATAGACGATGCCGTGCGTAGCGACGTCCGTCTCGTAATACTCGACGCCCGCGTCTTTAAGAGCATCGAATATTTTTGGGTAGGGCCACTTCTCCTGCTTGCTCTTCGTGAAAATATCTTCAACGCGCTTCGTTAAGCCCCGCCATCTGCGCTGTAGCCTCGATCAAGCGCATCTTACCACTCGAAGAAACAACTCTAGAAAAAGGATGTTTGCTCGGGGTCGGAGGTAGCGAGTCAGTTTCCAGCAAGTCAACTAAAGAGGCGTGGAGCGACTAGGTGCAGTGTCGCTAACTGTAAAACGATCTGGGAGATCTAAATGCTGCGGAATTGTCTTCGTACCTCTTCTACTGCCCACCGGACTGGAACCCTAGCCTAAGAACGGTCAGCTCACTAGGGCGAGACGCCCTGGCTCTGAGAGACCTGTGCTCCGAAGTTATATGTTTCCACGACCCAGCCAAACTGCCCAGTGATCCCAAGTACCGTAAAGGGCACGCTAAAGTTGAGGCGTGCGGTGCCGTTTGGTTCGGTCTTAACGTGAAATCGCACCACGCCCAGAATCGCACCCCAGCCTCCCGCGTTCGGGTCCGCCACCGGCGGGCGAGCCGCACGAATGCGAATCGCATCCGCAATATGAATTTCGTCTCCGCGGATGACCACGTCTGCCGACTGCGGATTCGAGGGGTTGGCGGTCGCTGGATTATAGGCGATGAAGATTTGGAACGAATCCTGAGGCCGGCCGTCGCTATCCAGCGTTCGTAAAATCAGGTGTTTCGTTGAAGTGCAGATCGAAATGCATCGTCGCCGTGAAATCCAGGCTGACGATCGTCAGAGGAGTGCTCAGTCGGAGGATGAGGCACTACTGGGTTGGTAGACCCAGGCGGCGGGCGTGGCGGGAAGATTGCCTCCACTTTCGGCGTAGCCTCCGGTGATCAGTGCCTTGCCGCCGGGCAGGAGCGTTGCCGAGGCGAAGAAGCGCGCGGCTCCCAGCGAGCCTGGAACTCTCGTAAACGTGCCCGTGGTTTCGTCATATAGCTCGGCAAACGGGCCGCCGCCGGCGACTAGCACTCTGCCATTTGGCAGGAGCGCGGCGGCTCCGGGGATCTTGAAGCGAGAAGTATTCATCGCGCCAGTCGCGGCAAATGCCCCAGAGGCGGGATCGTAGATTTCGGCGCTCGCATATTCCCCGTGCCAATCGCGGTTGTCGGAACCGCCGACAATGAGAACTTTTCCGCTGCGAAGTAGAATTGCGGCATGCTTGTGCCGGGCCACAGTCATCTGGCCGGCGGAACTGAATTTTCCGGTGGCGGGATCGAAAATCTCCGCGGAGCGATAAACATTTTGCGAGGGGTAATGGCCTGAGCTTCCGCCAACGATCAAGACTCGGCCATCTTTCAACGCCGTCGCCGTATGCGCTGCACGCGCCTCGGCCATGCTGCCAGTCGCAATGAATTTTCCAATGGACGAATCGTAAATCTCAGCACTGGCGATTTTATTTTCCTGGCGATCCTCGCCGCCCGCGATGAGCACGCGGCCGTCCGCGAGAAGCGTCGCCGTGTTTCCCGCCCGCTCGATCACCAAATTTCCCGTCGGAGTAAATGTATTCGCTGCGGGATCGTAAATCTCCGCGGAGCCGCGCAGGTCGTAACGTCCCGTCCAGCCGCCAATGATCAGCACTTTGCCATTTCTTAAGAGTGTCGCAGTATGGCCCGAGCGTCCGATGCTCATCTCCGCAACAGACTGAAACGTTCCCGAGTTTGGATCGTACAGTTCCGCGGTGCGGTACGGATTGTACTCGCCGCCACTTCCAGCGAACCCGCCGGCAATGAGCACTTTGCCGTTCGGCAGCAGCGTGGAGGTGTGGCTGGCGCGAGCAATATGCATCGCGGCGATCTCCCCTACCGAGCCGGTTCCCGAAGGCCAAGGCGCACCTGCCAGCGAGAAACACAGCAAAGGCGCAAGCATCAGCGAGAGTAAGAATCTAGCTGTTTTTGCTGAACGAGAGCTCATGGCACGCCTCACAGGTTGGTTTAACTGATAAGCAAGACGCTCGAGAGGGATGCTGTGTTAACGCAGCTCAGAAGAACCTGTAGGGGCGGGCTTGCCGGGACCGGGCTGCCAAGATTATGAGTCTTCAAGCGATCCGTGAAGCGCGGTACTAATGAGGTGCGAGGGTCGTTGAAAAGCTGTCGTGGGCGGCGGTGTCGTAGAGATGAAGAAGTTCCGCGGCCCGCTTGAGCAAATCGGCGGGCAGATCGCCGGGCTGATAGTCAACCCAGCCGGTGGTGAAATTGAGCGGAATTTTTTGGCCCGAGGAGCTGACTTCGACGACGCCGAGCCTGTTCAAAACCTGTTTGACCTCGTTTACACCGCATTCGGGAAGCAAGAGAAGGAAATCATCGTCACTGAGGCGCGCGGCAATGTCCGAGCCGCGGCTGGCTTTTTTCAATCGGCGCGCAAGCTCCTTGAGCGCGGCGTCCACCGCGGACTTGCCGTATCGCGCGCTGAGATGCGCGAACTCATCCACGTGGAGAGTGGCGAGGCTGAGCGCCGTGTTTTGGCGTCGAGCGCGAGCCACTTCTTTTCCCAAATGCTGTTCAAGAGAGGAGCGCGTGTACAATCCTGTGATGGGATCGAGCCCGGCCGCTTCCGAAAACTGCTGGGGCATAGCTTGTGCGTCGAGATGCTGCTCCGTCGATTGCCTCCGTAGGCGCCGGAAAGACCATTGGCGATACACCAGCCAGGCATTGAAAATAAGAAGCAAACAGAGCGTGGCCCAACGCGCTTGATCGGAGCGGATTTCGTAGAAATGATCCGAGTGACGAAAAAAAGAAGCAAACGAGGAAAGCAGGAAAGCCACGCTCGAAAGTGTGGTGACCAATAGTGCGGAGAGCCACAGCCACCACTCGCGCCGCGAAATCTGCTGCGGATTAAACTCGGCTGGCAGAACGCGGAAATTGCCGGAGCCCTCGAGAGGCGAGGGTTTTGGCTTGTTTGCGGCGATTCCCAAGACAGATTTCATTTTGCGAACTGTGGAACTGGGCTGCCATCACTCTAGTCGCGCGCGGCGAACGGAGGCAACATCGAAAACGTACAGGCTCCCACGATTCAAGAACCTGACCCTCCGGTCAGGCACGCTGATGCACGGCGCATCGCCTTTTTTTTTCATCCGCCACTTCACTAGCCGTCATTTCGAGCGGAGCGGGCCGACACTCTCTCTTTCCACTTCGCTCCTGCGAAGTTGTCGGTCCGAGCAGAGAGGAAGCTCTCTGCTCACCGGTTCGCGAAACTACAACACCGTGCCATTCGGCAGAGCGGCCGCGGGAGATTTTGCGGCGGGAATCGGCGCGTGTTCGAGCACGCGGCGCGCATAGAGAGCGACATTTTTCACGCCAGCTGCGTAGGACGGGTTGGGGTTGCGAATGCCGCCGTTGTACGCGCCGATAGCTTGGTCAACGTCGCCGCCAAAGCGGTCCAGCAAATCTCGCAGAACAAGTCCGGCATACGTGGTAAGCACTTCGCTGTCGACGGAGTTCACATCGAGTTCCCGCGAGGGACGCAGGCGCGGCGGCAACTCGTCGTAGTGCCGCTTGTCCTTCAAATAGAGCTGATGAGCCGCTCGCAGTGTTTCGCGCGAAATTTGCCACGTGCCGATCGAGTAGTCGCTCACGAGGACGCGTCTGCGGCCGCGCTCCAGAACGATGTCGCCGCGTTCCGCACGTTTTTTCCAAACGGTGTGCGTGAGATCGCCGTTCACGTCCATGTAGTTGTTCTCCATCGCGCCGACGCCCAGGAAATAATCCAGCGGCAGATTGTAAAAATGCGCGACGTCGAGAATGTCGGAAGCGAGCCGCAGCGCCTGATGATGTGTGAGCGGCTGAGGCGCCCGCGTGCTTTGACCGACGACGCGCCAATCCGTCTGCGATTTGAATACGAGAAAATCCGCAAGCGCGGGAAGCAATTGGAAAGAGGGAAGATTTTCCAGTTTTTGTTCCGTCGGAACGTTGTAGGCGCTCTCAAACATGCGGCTTTGCTGCTGTGCAAAGGAGAGATCCTGCTTGGTCCATGCGACGAGTTCGTAGTGCGTGATGAGCCCGTGCGATTCCATTCGATTGAGACGAGGGACGGCCGTGAGCTGATCGTTTTCGACGAGCAGGAAAATCTTGTAGTGTACACGCCTGCCGGTCCGGTCTGCCGTTAGAAAAATTTTGGACGCGTCGTCGGAATTGCGCCCGCGCAGATATTCGTAGCGAAGAAACGCCTCCAGTTGGTCGTCGAACGAAGCAATTTCCGCGCATGCCACTTCGTTCGAGAACGGAAGCGCAATGTTTCGGCCGTGGATTTTCGGAGCGAGATGGCGATGTTGCGCGGAGACGCGCATGTGGCGCGGCCATAGCCGATCGGCAGTCCAGGAAGTTATCGCGAGTGCGGACAGTGCAAGTGCTGCTAAAGCGCGCGCGGGAAAAAGTCTTGCTGCGGAAGGACGGTGAAGAGTGCTGGTGAGTTTTTTGGCTGGCACGGCTGCAGCCCTCGTTGCGTTCGATGGTGGTGCATACTCGTACGAGAGGAGTGCATTCCTGCTGCCGAGAAAATCCAAGTTCCGGCTTCTTGTAAGATACAGAAACTAAATATGTTACTGGCGACCTACCGGAAAGGAGTAGTTGGAATGTGGCAGAGGTGTGTGTCTGCGCGTCCAGAAATCCACAGGAGAGATTCGCTCCTGCTGGGGCGGCTTGCATTCGCGCGACTCGAGCTGCCGGGGCGGAGCTTCGCGTTTTGGGCCATGGTGGTTACTCGAAGCGCAGGGCGACCAGGGGATCGATGCGCGTGGCGCGGCGCGCGGGAACGTAGCAAGCAAGGAAAGCGACGGCCATCAACAGAAGCGTGATGGAGATATAGGTGACGGGGTCCCAGACGCTGACGCCGTAGAGCAGGGTTGAGGCGAAACGCGTGATGGGCAGGGCGATGGCTACACCAGCAAGGACGCCGACCGCGGCTAAGAACATGCCTTGCCTCAGGACTAGCTTCAGGACTTGTTTCGATTGTGCTCCGAGCGCCATGCGGATGCCGATTTCGCTGGTGCGCTGGGTGACGGAATAGGATAAGACGCCGTAGATTCCGATGGAGGCGAGAATGAGAGCGAGCAAACCGAACAAGCCCAGAAGCGCAGCGCCCATGCGAGCGGCCCAGAGGCCTTGGGCTAGGAGCTGCGTGATCGTCTGCCCGTTGGTGAGGGCGAGATTGCGATCGAGTTCATTGACTTGAGCGCGGACCGCGCCCATCACCGCTTCGGGATTGCCGGTGGTGCGCACGGTGAGAGCGGCAAAAGGAGAGTATTGCTGGCGCATCGGGAAATAGGCGACTGGTTGAGGGTCCTCTCCAACCTGGCCGACGAGCGTTGTACCAACGACACCAACGACCTCGTATTGATTGGGGTCGACGACGATGGTGAAGCGCTTGCCGAGAGCGTCCTGGCCGGGCCAAACGAGATCGGCCATGGCTTTGTTGATGATGACTACAGCTTGGGTATTTTCGCGGTCGAAATCGGTGAAATCGCGGCCACTTAGAGTGGGGATGCGAAGTGCGGAAAAATAACCAGGCACAAGGTCGTCAAAACTGACGAGAGTGCCGCGGTTGTTCGGATCACTTTGTTCACCCTCACGGAATATGGTTCCGGCAAGGCCTCCGCCGATGACGCCATTGGAGGAAATGGTGGCGTCCGCAACGCCGGGAACGGATTTGGCATGCTCGACGGCATCGCGGAAGAATTGCTGCCCGTGGTCGGGAGTGTAACGAAGGGCGCCGAGATCGAAATTGTATTGGAAAAGGTTTTTCGACTCGAAACCAGGATTGAGTTCTTGAGCCCTTTGCATGCTGCGAAGGAAGAGGCCGGCGCCGATGAGCGCGACCAGGGCCAGCGCGATTTCTGAAACTACCAGCAGGCTGCGCATGCGGTTGTGCGCCCAACCCATCGTTCCACCACGACCGCCTCCTTTCAGGACTTCGTTGAGGTCGGTGTTGGAGGCTTTAAGCGCGGGAATGATGCCGAAGACAAAGCCAGTTACAAGAGAGATAGCGAGGGTAAAGAAGAGAACGCGAGAGTCGAAGGAAAGATCGATCGAGCCATCGGCGAGGAACGGCGGGCGGAACGACCACAGAAGTTTACGGCCCCAGAAGGCGATCAAAAGACCAGCGACGCCGCCGACGAGCGAGAGCAGAGTGCTCTCGGTCAAGAGCTGGCGGACCAGGCGGAATCGTCCGGCGCCGAGAGCGGCGCGAAGAGTGAGCTCTTTTTCGCGCTTGGCAGCTTGCGCGAGGAGGAGATTGGCGAGATTCACGCAGGCGATGAGCAGCACCAGGGCGACTACTCCCATGAGGACGCCTCCGGCGAGCGAGAATTGCGCGCGCTGGTTGATCCCGAGAGCAGATTGGTTGAGCGGGTAGAGTTCGCAGGTACGGCCAGGATTGTCGCGTGGATATTCCTTTTCGAGAGAGGAAGCGATGGTCTTCATGGCGGCGCGAGCGTGGTCGACGTTAACGTTGGGTTTCATGCGGCCAACGATGGAGATCCAGCGCATGCGGCGGTGATTCTCAAGATCCTTAAGCTGACCGGAGAGGACATAGTCGCGCATGCTGAGGGGAACCCAAAGAACGTCGGGAGGGGCAAGCGAGACGATGCCTTTGAAGTTTGGCGGCGCGACGCCGATGACGGTATATGAGGTGGCGTTGAGCGTGATGGTCTGGCCTACAATGCCAGGATCGGAGCCGAAACGCCGCGCCCAGAGCGCGTAGCTTAGGACGGCGATTGGATCGGCGCCGACCTTTTTGCCTTCGTGCGGGTAGAAAAAGCGGCCGCGATAGGCTTTGACACCGAGAACGTCAAAGAAATTCGGGCTGACCATCGAAGCCTGGAGCTGCTGCGGCTCGTCTTGGCCGCCCCAGTTGAGGGGTAGGGCGAACGTGACGGCGGCGAGGCCGGTGAAGACGGTGTTCTGGTCGCGGTAGTCCTCGTAATTGGGGAGGGACGTGGGGGTGAGCTGGAAGTTGGCGTTGGCGTCGATGGTTTTGGTGTCGCGAGTAAACATTTCGACGAGCTGGGCGGGTTCCTGGACGGGGAGTGGGTGCAGGAAGACGGCGTTGATGATAGTGAAGATGGCGGTGTTGGCACCGATGCCGAGCGCGAGCGAAAGAACGGCGACAAAGGTGAAGCCCGGGCTTTTCTTCAACATGCGCATGCCGCTACGCAGATCCTGGCTAAACGTTCCGGCCATTAGGCACCTCTCGGGCACACTTGCCCGCTGGGTTGTTTGACGTTGGCGCAGGGACATTGTTTCTGGAAGACAGTGAGTAGTAAGTAGTGGACAGGGAAGATGTACGGTTGGGCTCTTCGACCGGTCGTAGCTCCCGATGAACGAGAGAAAGGCACCCCCCACCTCCGGTTTTTTTGTAAATGCAGATTCTAAAGGGTTTTGAGTCCTGTGTTTTGGAAATGCGGATTCTAAACGGGTTAGAGGCGGGTTTTACGTAAGCGGATTGTAAAGGGGTTAGTGGCCCTTCGGCTGCCTTCAGAGTAAACGCGCGAGGTCATGAGCGGGGATCGGAGAAAGATGCGGGTCTGAAGACCCGCTTACAAAGGGTCGAAAGAGAGCTAAACGCAGAGTCGCTGAGTACACCGAGGGAAGAAAAACAGGGTGAAGGGGACAGCGATTGGCTGGATTGCGACGAAAGCATGAAATAGGGTAGCATGGTTTTGTATTACTGTCAATTACTATTATTTATTAGTACCGTTACAACGAGACAGATGGAAGTGAAGTGATTGGAAGGGGTTGGCGGGAATTTAAGGAATTCGCGAGACAGTGCCAATTAATCTGCACTGCGCCGAGTTGCTCGAGAGCTTGGAAGGCTGACATGGACCGCACTAATCGAAGAGAAGCGACTGCAATGGTTCTATGTTAATTTGAATTTCCATAGGTTATTTGCCTCTCCAAGTCCTATGAAGATCTCTTCAGGCCATCTTCGGTTGAGTGCTTCGGATTTGAGCAATCATTTGGCTTGCCGGCATGTGACTACCTTGGATTTGGAGGTGGCGCGTGGTTTGCGGGCGGAGCCGGATTGGCCTGCGCCGGATTTGAAGGTGATTCAGGAGTTGGGGTTGCGGCATGAGGCGGCCTATCTGGCGCATCTACGCGAGCGGGGTTTGAACGTCGAGAACCTCGGGTCGATCGATCATAAAAATGAAAAGAAATTGCTGGAGAAGACGCTAGAGCTGATGGAGCGCGGCGTGGACGTGATTGCGCAGGGGGCGTTGCGGGATGGGGAGTGGTTTGGGCGGCCGGATGTTTTGCGACGGGTGGCGCGGGCGGGTGGGAGGTGGGATTGGTCCTATGAGGTGACGGATACGAAATTGGCTCGGGAGACGAAGGCTACTACGATTTTGCAGTTGTCGTTGTACTCGGAGCTCTTGGGGAAGGCTCAGGGCGTGGCGCCGGTATTTTTGTGGGTGGTGCCAACGGGGATGGGGTTTGCGGGAGAGAAGTATCGGGTGGGGGAGTATGCGGCTTATTACCGTTATGTGAAGGAGCGGTTGTTGCGGGCGGCACGGAACGTCCAGCGTGATCCGCGCAGCGCGAGCGGCCCGCCGCAGACGGCGAGCCCTACAACGGTGGGTGGGGAAAGTGCCGCGGGTCAGTATGCATTGGAGTTTGGGAGAGCACAGGCTGAAGCCTGTGCCACTTATCCCGAACCCGTCGAGCATTGCAATGTTTGCCGGTGGTTTCGGGAGTGCGATGGGCGGCGGCGGGCGGACGATCATTTGTCTTTGGTGGCGGGGATTCGCCGGCAGCAGCGGGATCAGTTTGAGGAGTGGGATGCGGGGACGATGGCGAAGCTGGCGGAACTGCCGATTCCGTTGAAGGAGCGTCCGAAGCACGGGGCGCGTGTGGGCTATGAGCAGGCGCGGGAGCAGGCTCGTGTGCAGGTCGAGGGGCGGACCCAGAATAAGTTGAAGCACGAGCCGCTTTTGCCGGTGGCGGAGGGCATGGGACTTTGCCGGTTGCCGGAGCCGGCGGCCGGTGATGTGTTTTTGGATTTGGAGGGCGATCCGTTTGTTGGCGAGCAGGGGCTGCAATATTTATTTGGATTTGCGTATCGGGACGCGGCGCGAGAGTGGCGTTATGAGAAAAAGTGGGCTTTGAACCGCGAGGAGGAGAAGCGGGGATTTGAGTGGGTGGTGGATGAAATTATGCGGCGGCGCGCGGCTGATCCGAAGATGCATGTGTATCACTTTGGGGGTTATGAGCCGGGGGCGCTGAAGCGGTTGATGGGGATGTATGCGACGCGGGAGGACGAGATTGACCGAATGCTGCGCGCGGGCGTACTGGTGGATTTGCATCAGGCATTCAAGCAGAGTACGCGGGCCAGCGTGGAAGAGTATTCGCTGAAGAAGATTGAGGCGTTTTACAGATTTGCGCGGGCGACGCCGCTGGATTTGTCGCGGGCGGCGATGCGGTATGTGGAGCACCGGCTGGAATTGGGGCGGCTGGATGAGGCTGCGGAGATTCCGGAGGAGTTTCGCACAGCGCTGGAGGGATACAACGGAGAGGATTGCGTTTCTACGGGGAAGTTGCGGGATTGGTTGGAGGAGCGGCGGGCGGAGTTGGTGGCGCGAGGCATCGAAGTGCCGCGGCTGCCGGAGAAGAGCGGCGATCCTAGGGAGGCGTTGCAAGAAAAACTGGAGCGTGCTGCGGCGCTTACGGAATTGCTTTCGGCGGGGATTCCGGTTGATGCGCAGGAGCGAACGGAAGATCAGTCGGCACAGTGGCTGCTGGCGCAACTTTTGAGTTGGCACCGGCGGGAGGACAAGCGGGCTTGGCAGGATGGGTATCGGTACGCGGAGATGAATGACGAGGATTTGCTGGATGAGCGTGTGGGATTGACGAAGATGAGTTTTGTGGAGCGCGTGGACGAGGTGGGGCGCGGGAGGCAGATGCCTACGGACCGGTATTCGTTTGAGCCGCAGGCGGCTAGCAATGTGCGCGTGGGGAAGGAAGTTTATTTTGGCGACGAGAAATTTGGCGAGGTGGTGAGGATCGATCATGTGAAGGGCGTGGTGGATATCAAGAAAACGAAGAAGACGGCGGACGTGCATCCGCCGACGGTTTATATGTGGGATGCACCGCTGAATTCGGATGCGCAGGCGGGCTCGCTGTATCGGATCGGCGCTTGGGTGGCGGAGAACGGAATTGATGCGGCTGGGCGTTATCGCGCGGGGAGGGATTTGTTGTTGCGGCGGCCGCCGCGATTGACCGGTGGCGAGAAATTGGAGCGGCTTGCGAGTGAGACGGTTGTGAATACGGCGAATAGGATTGCGGTGGCGCTGGACGACTCAGCGTTTGCGATTCAGGGGCCGCCGGGGTCGGGGAAGACGTACACGGGCGCGCGGATGATTTGCGAGCTGGTAAAACGCGGGGTGAAGGTGGGCGTGACGGCGCTTAGCCACAAAGTGATTCGCAAGTTGCTGGACGATGTGGTCGAAGCGGCGCATCGCGAAGACATCGAGGGAGTGCGGTGTTTGCATCGCGAGAATGAAGGCCAAGAGAGCGACGGCGTGGCCGTGGCGAAAGAAAAGAACGAGGGAGCTTGGGACGCGCTGAAATCCGGTGCAGCGAACGTTGTGGGCGGGACGTCATGGCTGTGGTCGCCGGAAAAGGCGTTTGAAACTGTGGATGTGCTGTTTATCGATGAGGCTGGGCAGATGTCGCTGGCGGATGTGCTGGCGGTTTCGCAGGCGGCGAAGAAATTGGTGCTGCTAGGCGATCCGCAACAATTAGAGCGGCCGACGAAAGGCAGTCATCCGGATGGGGCGGAGAAATCGGCGCTGGAACATTTGCTGAATGGGCGAAAGACGATTGCGGCGGATATGGGATTTTTACTGCCGGAGACTTGGAGACTGCATCCGAAGATTTGCGAGTTTACATCAGGGTGTTTCTACGATGAGAAACTGAGTTCGCACGCAATAGCGCGCAGCCGGGTGATCGAAGGGCATGACTGGATTGAGGAAGCGGGATTGTGGTTTGTGCCGGCGGAGCATGAAGGAAACAGAAATTCTTCGGCGGAGGAAGTGGAGTTGGTGGCGAGGATTGTGGAGGGATTGCTGCGGCCCGGCGTGAAGTATTTTTACAGCGCGGGGAACAGCCGGGCGTTGAAGGAAAACGAGATCTTGATTGTGGCGCCCTACAACGCGCAGGTTGCGGACTTGAAGACGCGACTCCCGGGGATGCGGATTGGAACGGTGGACAAGTTTCAGGGGCAGGAGGCGCCGGTGGTGATTTATTCGCTGACGACTTCGTCGCCGGAAGAGGCGCCGCGGGGGATGGAGTTCTTGTATAGCTTGAACCGGTTGAATGTGGCGACTTCGCGGGCGAAGACTGCGGTGATAGTGGTGGGGAGCCCGCGGTTGTTTGAGCCGGAATGCCGGACGCCGCGGCAAATCCAGCTGGCGAATGCTTTCTGCGCTTATCGGGAAATGGCAGTTGAGGTTGACCCACGGAGTATTTAGGAGGAGCGCGTAACCGGTGTCCGCCAGCTCAATCTACATTCACGGTGCCGCGGCTAGGACTGGCTGCTGAGGAGATTTTGCAGGAGGGGATGCCTGGGGGTGGCGAAGGGATTGGCTACGGTGACGGAGTTCCAGGTGAAGCCGGGGTGGAGGTCTTCGGAGAGCAGGAGGCGGCAGCCGGCTTCGGCGGCGGAGGCGAGAACGATGGCGTCCCAGAGGTTGAGGCGATGGCTGACTGCGAGTTCGATCGCACCAAAAAGCACGGGCAAAGAAGTTTCCGCGACTGGGAAAACGTTGCACCAAGCGAGGATGGCGGTGCGGGACTGTGAGGGAGTTAGTTTGCCTTTGCGGACGAGAAGTTGAAAGAGTTCACCCACAGTCTGAGCGGGAAGCACCACATCGCCAGCGGGCAAGGCTCCGACCAACCCAAGCGCCGTCTTTTTCATGGCCTCGCCGTTCACGCCTTGGGCATAGGCGAGGATATTGGTGTCGAGGGCTATCCTCACTCGGCATCCTCGTAAAGCTCCTCGCGGGTCCAGCGATTGCGCGGGTTTGCGCCTTTTGGCAGCTTCTGAGAAGCGAGCCGTTTGAGGAGCGCAGAGCGTGCCGCCTCGGCGTTGGAAGAGTCGGAGTCGGCGGGCACCAGCCTGGCGACGGGCTTGCCGTGGGAGGTCACAATGTAGCTGAGGCCTTTGCGAACGCCGCGAAGGAGTTCGGAGAACTTGCGATTGGCGTCGGCGGCGGAGACGGTCTTTTCCATGGTCGCTCCAATAGTAGTGATATTACCTACTATACCGGATATCGGAATCTTACGCTACGACCTTAGAATTCTCATGAAGCGATGGCGGAGTTTGAAGGTTGCGGGCGGATAGCGGGCACGGCCCTTCGAGGCTCAGGATAAACATGCCGTGCGCCTGCAATGGCATGGGATAGAGTTGCCGGCGATATGAGCGTAGAACTGCAAAGGGACGGGGGAGAAGGACTATGGCGGGGAAAAACCAGGTGCGGGATTCGGTTTTGCAGGCGATTGGGAATACGCCGGTGGTGCGGTTGAGGAAGATTGTGTCGCCGGGGATGGCGGAAGTTTTGGTGAAGCTGGAGTACTACAATCCGACCGGGTCTTACAAAGATCGGATGGCGCTGGCGATGATTGAAGGGGCGGAGGCGCGCGGCGAGCTGCGTCCGGGGATGAGGGTGGTGGAATGGACGGGAGGAAGTACCGGGTCGTCGCTGGCGATGGTGTGCGCAATCAAGGGATATCGGTTTACACCGATTTCGTCGGACGGATTTTCGCACGAGAAGCTGCGTACGATGCGGCTTTTTGGCGGGGACCTGGAGATATTTCCGGCGGAGGACGGCAAGCTCGCGCCGGAGCTTTATCAGAGGATGAAGCGGCGCGCGGAAGAATTGGCGCAGGAACCGGGGACGTTTTATACAAACCAGTTTAATAATCAGGACGCGATTCGCGCTTACATGGGAATTGGCAGGGAACTCGTGGAACAAGCTGGGGATGACCTGACAGCGTTTTGCGGCGGCGTGGGTACCGCTGGAATGATTATGGGTGTGTCGCGCGCGCTGAAGGAAGCTGGATGCAGGGCGCGCATTGTGGCGCTTGAGCCGGCAGGTTCGCCGGTGCTTACCACGGGGAAAGGCGGGGCGCACCGCGTCGAGGGGATTGCGGCAGGATTCCGGCCGCCGCATTTAAAGGACGGCGATTACGATGAAGCGCGCACGGTGGAAGAAGGGGCGGCACGTGAAATGGCGCGGCGGTTGGCGAGGGAGGAAGGAATATTCGCTGGGACTTCGTCGGGGTTGAACGTTGCCGCGGCGTTGCAATTGGCACAGGAGCTTGGGCCTGGGAGTACGGTGGCGACTGTGGCGGTGGATACGGGTTTCAAGTATCTCGCGGGCGATTTGTATCGAGAGTGAGTGGCGCAGCGAACGATGAAATCCCCATCCTTCGAGGAGAAGAAGGATGGGGAGGCCTGCCCATGCGTTCTACCAATTGGGATTGATGTAAGGCCGCGATGCAGTGCGACCGTTAAGGCTTTTTCTTTGATGGCGGCGTTTTTGTTTTTTCTCCGCCCTTGATGCTGATGAGTGCCAAGAAGTCTTTGGCGTTGAATGGATAACGGCGAACGGACTGTTGTCCGGTGGTGCTAAGGGTGATGTCGACGCGACGATTGTTGGCCAGGACGAGCACCTGGAGATTGCGCATCATTTTTTGACGTTCGTCGGCACTCAGGTCGGGATTGTCTGCCATCTGCTGTTTGATTTGATCGGCAGTCAGTTGGTTTTCCTCACCGAAAGCCTTCAACTCAAAGTGATCAGCGGGAACGCCGTGTTCCACCAGGAAACTCTTGGCGCGTTCGACGCGGCGCTCGGTGAGTTTCTTGTTGTATTCGGGGGTGCCGCGCGGATCGGCATGACCGCTGAGGATCAAGTGAGCATCCGGCATGTACTTCAGATAGTTTGTGAAATCCGCGGCGAGCGCTATCAGAATGGCCGCCTGACTGTCGAGCAAGCCACCTTCGGGGTGCTCGGCGGTGGGGCGAGCGGTCTGGAAATAGATGCTATGTAGCGCGAGTCTAGTTTCCAACTGCTTGATCTCGGGCGCTGGAGGAGGCGGCGGCGGTGGAGCTTGCACTTCGACCATGGTGGTGGACGAAGCTGTGAGCGGCGGATTGCGGTCATCGCTTACGTTACAAGTGACCGTGATACGGCCCGGTTGCGCGCTTTGTGTATTCAGGGCGGCAGTGGGGCCGGTGCCCGCGATGTTACCGGCGCTGGCGGAGTAGCTGTAAATCAGCCTGCGGCCATCCGGGCTGCTGGCGGTCGAAGTGATCGTCGAAGCGCCGCTTATTTGGACGCTCGAGGGATCGGCCGAGCATGAAATGACAGGCGGACGAGGCTCCTTCACAGTGAGCCTGGCGCTGCAGGATGCAGAGCCATTTTTTCTACCATCACTCAAGTTGGCAGTGACTACATAGGCGCCGGGCTGCAGGCCGGTGGTGTCAATCTGAGCGGAGGTATCGCTGCCGGTCACTTTGACTCCAGTACCGTTCCAGCTGTAGGTGACCTTGCGCTTGGGAGCGAAATTGGAGCCAGTGGCTGTGGCGGTCGCAGGCTCACCGGCGAAAACTTCGGCCGGCTCTACGGAGCATGCTGCGGTGGGAGGAAGAGGAGCTGGTCCTCCACCAAACTTGAAGATGAGACCAGTTTCTGCGCGGAGGCCTCGGATATCCGTGGAGGGGACGGTCGGGGGACCATAGCGGTAATTGGACATTACAAAGTCGGCCCTGATCAATCGCAGAGCAACGTGCCTTGACAGGTCGATATCGAGACCGGCGCCGAACATGAGCCCGACCTTGTTGATATTGTGCAGGGCATCCGGCATGAGGCGATGGTCACCCACCAAGACTTCAAGAAAAGGGGCAAAACGATCGTGGCGGAAGGTAAACTTCGGGCCGAAGGAGAGGTTGGAGAAAGCAGTGTCATCAATTCTCTTCGCGAATCCAGTTTCACCGCTGTTCGAATTGGTGCTGGTGTCGAGGGTGAGTCCGACCCAGCGGTTAAAATTATAGGTAGCGCTGACGCCCAAGCCGCGGGGGTTCGATTCCAAGGCGCTGCTCAATGGGAGCAAGGCTCCTGGAAGCTGGGCGTTCACGTCCGCGTTTGGATAAAAGAAGGAATATCCGCCGAAAAGCTCCCACTTGGGAGGAGGCTGTTCCTGAGCGGCAGCGAGGGCGGCGAACGCAGGCAGGACAGCAAGCATTGCCAAAAGCATTGTTACACGGCGGACAAGGCGGCCCTTTGAATGAGATGACATGCGAATATTCCTCCGAACTTCAATTGCGTAAAATCAAGCTCCTCCAGCGTGTCTGGCAGTGGACCAGCCGCGAGCTGGTCTCGCTGCTGAACAGCTCACGGACAGGAAGGTACATTCACCGTATCGCTGATTAAGGTGACTGCGCCGATCGATGCCAGCGCTCTGCCATTGAGCGTCACGCCTGAGCTGAGCGAGATAGACTGGCTAGCCATAATGGTTCCTGCGAATGTTGTGTTGGTTCCAAGCGTCGCTGAACTGCCTATTTGCCAGAAGACGTTGTGAGAAGTGGCGCCGCCCGCCATGATGACTTGGCTGTTGCCGGCAGCGGTGGTCAATGTGGAGACGACTTGGAAGATCCAGACACCACTCGAAGGACCGCTGAGAGTAAGGTTTCCAGTTATTCCTAGCGAGGGCTGGGCGCTCGTTGTCTTATAAACGCCCGGGGCGAGGGTTAATCCTCCAATATCCGCGGGAAGAACGGCACCTCCTGCTGTTCCCGCAGCGTTGTTATACGCCGTGGTCAAGGCACCCTGGGCACCCATGGCAACCGAATCGCCCGAATGTAGCGTGCCGGTTAAGTTTCCTGGAGGGAATCCAACTATCGCAGTTCCTGCCCACACGCCAATATCACCACTAACGTTAGTAGGGGCTGCGGTTGTTGAGGTGTTGGTGACCGTGGAGCCGGCCAGAATTCCGAAACTGCAGGCCGCGCCCAAGGGGATAGCTCCACCGGGAGGCGTGCAGGTGGGTGAGGTTGTAAACGTCCACACGAAATTGGCGGCCAGTGGAATGCCGGAAGTGTCTTGGGCTCCGGTGGTGATGGTGGCGGTGTAAGAGGCGCTCGGCGTAAGAGTGGTCGAAGGAGTAAACGTCGCAACGTTGGTCGATGCAACGTAGGTGACTGCACCAACAACGGTGGTAGCGCCGGGCCCGATCAAAGTAAACGTCGTGGTGTTGAGGGTCGTGGGGTTCATTGCATGGCTGAAAGTCGCGGTGATAATCGCAGTGTTGGGACAAGTGATGGCAGAGCCGTTCGGCGGAGTTACGGCGGTCACCGTAGGCGGCGGGCAGCCAGCAGAGGCCGTGAAGGACCAAAAGAAATTAGTCGCTAACCCATTGCCGTACAGGTCTTGAGCCCCAGTGGTAATCGTGGCGACATAAAGTGCGTTTGGCGAAAGAGCGGCCGATGGTGTGAAAGTGGCAACATTGGTTGTCGCCACGTAGGTGACGACTCCAGCAACGCTCGTCGCGCCCGTGGTCAAAGTAAAAGTGGTGGTGTTGATCGTCGCAGGGTTCATGGGCTTGCTGAAGGATGCATTAATAACGACTGGATTGCCGCAAGTGAGGGTAGAGCCGGAGAGAGGATTTACAGACGTCACTTGGGGCGGGGTTAGGGGGTTGCCGGGTTTTCCTGCGCCGGGATTCGCGTCCGAATCGCCGCAGCCGGCCATTGCCATGGCGAACAGGAAGACCGGGATCCAAATTTTGCTGTCATTCAATTTGCGCATTAGCTTCTCCTCTTGACCCCGTTAGAGGGCGTTCAGTACCACCGGGTGCGGCCCCAGAGACACGCGGCAATTCAGGTTGCAGCTACCGCCCGTTAAAAAGCTTTAAGGTGGCTAGAACTGTGCCAACTCTGGAACTTGCCGTCTGTTCAAAATCGGACAGAGCCGACTTACAGTTCTCGGGCGGTCGGGTGTGAACTTCTTCGCAGCTCCTGGAAAATATGCGCGGTGGAGTGGAGAGATATGGAGTTCGAAAGACTCGAGCTAGTGTCTAAATCGAAGAGCGGGCACGGCCCTCTGAAGCTCAGGGTAAACATGCCGTGCCCCTACGGATGATGCGGCGGAAGGAGGAGAGAAAAGCAGATCCTTCGCGCAAAAAACGTGCGATAGCGCAGAGATCCTCGCTACGCGCGGAATGACAGGTAGGGCATTGGCTATTCGGGGGCGCCGAGTGGGAGGAAATATTGGGTGCCTTTGACGGGCTCTTGTAAACGGCGGAGGAGTTGTTGAAGGTCTTCGCTGCGCTCGACGAAGTCGATATCGGAGGTGTTGATGACGAGGAGGTCGGAGGCGGCGTAGCGGAAGAAAAAGTGGTCGTAGGCGTGGGCGACTTCCTCGATATATTCGGGGGAGATTTGGGATTCGTCGCGTGAAGCTTTTTTAGCGATGCGGGCGCGGAGGACTTCGGGCTTGGCTTGGAGGTAGATGACGAGATCGGGAGCAGGAATGTCCGCCGCCAGGGATTCGTAGTAGCGCTCGTAAAGTTTTAGCTCTTCGTCATCGAGATTGAGATTGGCAAAGATGCGGTCTTTTTCGAGAAGGAAATCGGAGAGGACGGGGCCGGGGACTTCGACAGCGAGAGCTTCCCGGATGCGTTTTTGGCGTTCGATCAGGAAATACATTTGGGCGCGGAAGGCGGCGCCGGCTTTTTCTTTGTAAAAATCGGCGAGGAAGGGATTGTCTTCGCAATCGTAGATGCGGCGAGCGTGGAGACGCTCGGCGAGAATTTTGGCGAGAGTGTTTTTGCCGACGCGAAGCGGGCCTTCGATGACGATGAATCTGGGGGATTGCGGGCCGCGCTCTGGCTGCGGAGCGCGCTTGGCTGCGGTGGATTCGTTGGCCGCCATTTTTGCTAGACCACGGCGGGGCCGTAGTCGATGGGCGGATTATAGCAGAGTGGCTCGAACTGCGAACGCTGAGAAGCGGGCGTTTTGGCTGGGCTGCAAAGAGACAGAAGAAAAGTGGGAGCGGGGCTCCCGCACTCCAAATGCAATTGAGGTTGCGGTAGTGCGATGCCACAAATGTGAAAATATGTTCACTTTGGAGGCTAGTACGGGAGTCCCGAAAAGAGCAAACGGAGGTGCTAGAGAAGGGTACCAATAAGAATGTGACCAACGGGCCAGTGTCACCTGCCCTTTTGGCCAGTATATTCTCCGTAGTTGAGAGTGGGGACCGAAGTGCAGTGCTTTCAACTACTGAGGTGAAACATGCTGCTCGCAACGATCCTTTTGCTCTACCCCTTTCCGCAAAGTGGAGACGCAATAAAGGCAGTGACGGAGCGCCCCGCAAGCGTTTCCGTAGATGTGGCTAAAGATTCTTCTCCCTCAAGGGCGCTGCCTTCAGCGCCAGATCCCAAGATAAAGACGGACGCGGAGATTTCGGCGGATTCGAATGCCGCGGGTGTGACGCCCGGTCCGGCGGCTCAACCCATCGCCCCGGGGAGCGCCCCCCTGGCCATTCGGCCAGGTAAGCCGGCTTTCAATCCTGAAGACGTTTCGGAGCGGCAGAAAAAGATTTGGTATGGGTTGATTTTTGCGTCGTCGGGCGCGGCGGCGTTTGATGCATGGTCGACGCGGCGGGCGGTTTCCGGTGGATATGGCACGGAAGGCAATGTGCTGTTGCGGCCGTTTTCACACTCGAATGCAATCTACGCGGCGACGCAGGTGAGCCCGCTGGTGCTGGATTATGTTGGGCGGCGGATGATGACCAGCAAGAACCCTTTGTTGCGCAAGATGTGGTGGCTGCCACAGACGGCAGGGACCGGGATGTCACTGTTTGCTGGAGTTCATAACGTTGGAGTAGTGCCCTCGAACTAACGCGCCGAAAAAATAGAGAAAATCAAAAGCGTCCCGACTCGCTCGGGACGCTTTTATTATGCGGGGAGGTTGCGCGCGCTGGCCCGATGCGCAGGCGATTTAACTGGTTATTTGCTGACGACTAGGATGCCAAAGGAGCCGGGCTTCATCTTGCCGCGGCGCTCACCGGCAGCTGGAGCATCGAACTCGGCCGCAGGAAGAAAGATGTTGTGGGTTTTCAGGTCGAGGCCCATGGTGCGAGCGCTGCGCTTGGTGGGAACGTTGTCGACGACGGTGTATTTGTCAGGTGAGTCTTCGTGAATGACGGTGAGATTGCCGTCGCCGCAGGACGCGAAGACGTATCCAGTGGATGGATCGAAGCCGGCGGCGTCGGGTCCGTCGCAGATCTTTGGTGTGGCGACGACAGCCCCGGTGTCCGCGTTCACGACTGCCATGACGTTTTCATCGCAGACGGCGAAAAGGCGGCGATTCTTGAGATCCATGGCGAGGCCGGAAGGCGACTTGCAGGGCGCGAGCGGCCAGCGATGAGTTTCGGTGATTTTCTGGGCGTCAAATTGGACTAGCTGGTTTGTGTCTTCGATGTTGACGAAGATGCTGCCCTTGCCGTCGGCCTGGGCGAATTCGGGTTTGCCGCCGAGAGCGAGCGTTCCGGCTACGGTGCCGTCGGCGCCGTTGATCGCGGTGGTGTTCTGGCCGCGGCCGTTCAGAGTGAAGACGCGCTTGGTGACGCTGTCGTAGACAATGGCGTCGGGATTGGCGTCGGTTTTTACCGTGCCGAGAGTTTTTAGGGATTTGATGTCGAAGATGACGGCGGTATTGGCACGGCCAGCACTGACGAAGCCGCGGCCGAGGTCTGGAGCGAGCGCGATGCCGTGGACGCCTTGCGTGTCGGGGACGTCACCTTCGATGGCGTAAGTGTCGGCGTTCATCACGACGACGTGGGAGCCGTGTGAAATGTAAACGCGGCGCGCGTCGGCGTCGACGGTGAGATAGTCCCAGCCTTCATCGCCGGGAATCGGGACGGTTTTGACGACGTGGTAGCCGGAAGCACCTGGCGCGGGCGCGGCAGCGTGAGACAAAAGGCCGGCGCAAAGAATCATCGCGACGAAGAGGGAACCGAGGACAGCAAGGATAGTAATACTCTTACGCATAGCGTTTCACTCCTGAATTTCCTCGCCCTTGACGGAGACTGGGCGAACTTATCTATACAGGGCTCCACCTAAACCCAAGATAAACGACCCCTACAAGCAAGAAGTGTTCGCAGACTTTTCGGACGAGTTGCTAGTTTGCGGATTTGTGTTGTTGGAACCAGCCGGCTACGTAGAGCATTTTGGTGATGTGGTGGCTGGGGCGGCGGCTGATGCCGTGAGGCTCGTCGGGGACACGGACCAGGACGGCGTCGATGTTGAGAAGCTTGAGAGCTGCATAAAGCTGTTCGGCTTCGGAAATGGGGGTGCGAAAGTCGGCTTCGCCGGTCATAAGCAGAGTTGGCGTTTTGATTTTGGCGACGAGATTAGTGAGAGAGCGCTGCATGTACTGGTCGGTATTTTCCCAGGGAACGCCGGGGAACCAGTATTTTGAGGTCCAGGGAATGTCGCTTGTGAGAACGAAGCTGTACCAGTTGATGACGGGATAGAGGCATGAGGCGGCGCGGAAGCGTTCGGTGTGCTCGATGGTCCAGGCAGTGAGGACGCCGCCGCCGCTGCCGCCGGAAACGAAGAGATTGTTTGTGTCGATGTAGCCTTTGGCGATGACGGCGTCGACGCCGCTATTTAGGTCAGCGAAATCGTCGCCGGGATAGGCGTGATGGATGAGGTTAGAAAACTCTTCGCCGTAGCTAGTGCTGCCGCGCGGGTTGGTGTAGAGGACGACATAGCCCATCGCTGCCCAAACCTGTTTTTCAAAATCGAAACGATCGCCGTAATCGCCAAAAGGGCCGCCATGAATTTCGAGGATGAGCGGATATTTCTTGGTGGCGTCGAAATCGGGCGGCTGAATGATCCAGCCTTCGATTTCACGATTGTCTTTTGAGGATTTATAGCGAATTTCTTCGACGTGGCCGGGTTTCTTCTGATCGAGCAATTCCTGATTGAGACTGGTGAGAACCTTCATCGCGCCTCTGTCATTGATTGCAACATCGCCGGGGATGTCCGTGCGGCCGTAAGTGAAGGCAATGGGACCGGCGTGAGCGATGGAGAAAGAGCCACCGCCGCCCGCGCCGGTGCCGGACGCGACGTGATCGGCAATTTTCTTGGCGGTTCCGTCGGGAGACAGGAAGCCGATTTTTGTATCGCCTTGCTCGTCGTATTGAAAATAGACGCCGCTGTTATCGGGCGCCCACACGGGATTCTGGATGTCGCGATCGAGTTTGTCGGAGATCGAATGGGAGCCGGTGCCGTCGCGGTTCATCAGGTAGAGCTTGGTGGTTTGGTGGCCCTGATAACGGTCGTCGAAGCCGGTGTAAGCGATCCACTTGCCGTCTGGGGAAATTGCCGGATTGTTGTCGGGGCCTTTGCGATTGGTGAGCGCGCGAAGGGAACCATCGGCGACGCTGAACTCGTAGATTTCCGTATCGAATACCTCGTGGTCGGATTCCGGGTGGCGATTGGCGGAGACTAGGAGAAATTTGCCGTCAGGTGTCCATGTGGCGCGGCTGGGGCCGAATTCGTTGCCGCCATTCGGGAAATTTCCGTTGGAGATTTGGCGTGGAGCGCCGCCTTCCGCGGAAACGACAAAAATTTGCATGAAGCCGGGTTTTAGATAGCCTGCGCCGTTAAAGCGATAGACGAGGCGATCATAGGCGGTGGCTGGCTCGGCCCACTTGGCTCCCGCTGGTGGTGCGGGCAGATCGGCGAGGTGAGGTCCTTTACCGAGAACGAGTGACGAGAATGAGAGCATTTTTCCATCGGGAGACCATTCGATGGCATCGGGGGATTGATCGAGATTAGTAATGCGGGCTGTTTGTCCAGAGTCCATCCAGCGAACATAGATTTGCTGCTTGCCATCGGTGTCGGAGAGATAGGCGAGGCGGGCACTGTCGGGCGACCAGCGCGGGGAGGCGTCGTTGTGGTTGCCGGTTGTGAGGGGGCGATGGTCGGTGCCGTCGGAATTGATAATCCACAGATTAGAGTAGCGGCGGTCGGTCATGGGATCGGCAAAGCGGCGCACGTAGACAATTCTCTTGCCGTCGGGAGAAATTTGGGGATCGGTGGGTAGCTGGATTTGAAATTCGTCCATGACGGTAAGTCTGTGCGACGACTCTTGCGCTTGCAGGGCGCTCGGATGCACCAAGAAAAAAGCCGCAGTGGCGGCCAATGCAGACGCGTGTAGCTTGAACCTCATACGTGGGAACCTCCTCGCTGCGGGCAGTAAACAATGAGCGGGAAATTGTGTCAAGTTGCTCGGAAGGCTGCTTGTCGAGAAGCAATTCTCTTTCGAGTAATGATGAGACATAGTCACAACGGGCGCGACCCCCAATTCCTACAGCGTCATTTTCTGGTGCCTCGGCCGATATGACCGTCCTTCCGCTGAGTGTTAATCTGACAGGCGCGATTTCGGAGTAGCGGAGGCGCGGGAGGAGAAGAAGGCATGAAGACGCTGATGGCGCTTGCCGTGGCTGTTATTGTTTTGTTTCCGGCTTGTCTATGGGCTGCTTCTCGAAAGGCACCGTTGGAGGTTGTGGTGCTGGGTTCTGGCGGACCACGGGCGTTCGGCAGGGCCGGGTCAAGTTACATTGTGCTGGTCGGAGGAAGACCGCGGATTTTGGTGGATGCCGGGCCGGGTGCATTCTTGCGGATCGGAGAATTGGACCTGGATTTGGACAAAGTAGATACGGTTTTGCTGACGCATCTGCATATCGATCACAGCGGAGACCTGGCGGCTTTCTTCAACGCGCGAGCGCTTACCAGCGACGGACCAATCAGCTACCGAATTTATGGACCGGACGGTGCCGGACTCTTCCCCAAGACCTCGCGATTTGTAAATTTGCTGGTGGGACACGGCGGCGCGTTTGCGTATCAGAAGACATTTGGCGCGGACGAATCGTTTACGGTTCGCGATCTGGCTATCGGCCTGGATTCCGCGCGCACCAAGATTGTAGATGAGGATGGTTTGATCGTGGAAGAAATTGCGACGCATCACGGTGACTGTCCGTCGGTGGCCTACCGGATTTCCTATAAGAACGCGGTGGTGGTTTTCTCCGGAGACATGGATGCTTCAGCGCTGCCGAATCTGGTGCAATTAGCGAAGAATGCGGATTTGCTGATCTTCAATTGTGCCGTGCTTGACCCTCCGGATTCGCCTTCGCAGCTGTACGATCTGCATACGCCGCCTAGGAAAATCGGAGAAGCCGCGCGCGAGAGTGGAGTAAAAAGTTTGCTCCTGAGCCATCTTGCTCCAGACGTGGAAGGGCAGGAAGCGGCCGTGCGGAAGTCGATTGGTGCGTCGTATGCAGGACCAGTGGCGTTCGCGAGCGATAAGCTGCACGTGCCCGTTGGGAAGTGAACCGCGAGGTTCGAGCGGATGGGGCTCGGAAAACTAGGCTTAACGGTTACATCCCGCTGCACCGATTGGGAACTGATCCACCACCGAAAATACGCGGCCGTGGAACAAGGCACTTTTTTTTGCTAGAGTAAAGCCGCCGCTTCCACTAGGAAGTATTCGCCAGCCTTTGTTCCAGGAACTCTCCCGCCCGTGGTTCTGGAAGGCACCATCACAGCAGTGCGTATAGGTGTTCTATGTCTCGCTCGCTGCATGCGGCTCACAGATGCTTTCTTCCGGGACTCCTCCCGAGCCTGCGGCAATGGGTGAGCAACTTCCTTCGTGACGCTGGGTTAACGCAGACGTCCGCGCAAACTCACGCAAATCAGGGTTAGCGAATGTCCGCCACGACGCACCATCATCGGGTTTTTCCCTCTCTGCCTCGAGACTACATTCGCCGGCGACGTATGCGCCGGCGCATCTCCAACGCCATTGTCATTCCACTTCTAAGCGGCGTCGCCGCTTACTTCATAACTCGCCAGACCGGCGGCTCGGGCTTTACGCTTCCAAAATCTGCGCAACAAGCGGCTCTTACCGCGCCAGCAAATCCCGTATCCTTAGCGCATGACAACACAGTGCATGACAGCGCGCCAAACTCCCCGGATCGCCCTGCGGCGGGCGCCATTGCAGATGCTGTCTCAGGTCCAATGAGCAGCGGCGCTTACAAGCTGGCTGACGGTGCGCACGCCGTCACAGAAGTACCGGACATCGTTCTCCACGACGCCAAGCGCAAAAAGGATCTCCACGTCCGCATTTTTTATCCGAATGAGCCAGGCCCCTACCCGGTTATCGTTTTTTCACATGGTGCCGGAGGATCTCAGTCTTGCTGCGAAGCTCTTACGCGGCATTGGGCGACTTACGGTTACGTCATGCTGCAGCCCACGCACGATGATTCCACCGTGCAGCGCCGCAATGCAGGAGAAGAGGACATCAACTTCTTGATAGCCGTGCGTGACGCACTGAAAAAGCCAGCGCTCTGGCAGAGCCGTCCTCAAGACATTTCGTTTGTTCTGGATTCCCTGCCCGTTTTGCAGAAGCGCATCCCTGCGCTTGCCGGCAAGATAGATGTGGAACATATTGGCGTCGGCGGTCACTCGATGGGCGCATTCACCGCGGACGCTATCGCTGGGGCTCTCGTCGATCTCCCCAATCATCCCGCTACGAACTTCACCGATTCTCGAGTGCGAGCAGTGCTTTTGCTTTCGCCGCAGGGGCCAGGTGAATTTGGGCTTACCGATCATTCCTGGGATCACGTCACACTTCCGCTTTTGAGCATGACTGGGTCGCTCGACTTAGGTGCAGGCAATCAGGGCCCGGATTGGAAGAAGATTCCTTTTGAACGTAGCCAGCCTGGCGCCAAGTATCACGTTTTTATTGAGGGGGCGAATCACATGTCGTTTATCCGCACAAAGTCTGTTTTTCCCGGGCGGGCGGCGGAGGGCGACTCGATTCTGGGGTTCACCAATGCTGCATCGCTGGCGTTCTGGGATGCCTATTTGAAGGCCGATCCCGCCGCAAAGATTTATCTGCAATCCGACGCTCTTCCAGAATTTAGCCACAGCGTTGTAAAACTCTCCCGCCGCTGAATGACAAGCGGATCGCTCGCATTCCTCAGCTTTTCCACACTTACCGCGGGGGAGTCCTTCCGTACCATTGACGCTGTTACTAGCCGATACGGAAACTAAGTACAGTATGGCCCGCTACTCAGCCTTTCTTGGGCGCAGAGTTGAAGTCCAATACCGCGCCGGAGACATTCTTTTGCCTGCGTCCGGCACGTTTGT
>Ga0209448_10000019_pt1 | contig 61566 bp, 46 predicted proteins | sample BogFormECP14_OM2_FD_188245 | JGI IMG/M metagenome (GOLD analysis project Ga0209448, IMG submission 188245) | Bog forest soil microbial communities from Calvert Island, British Columbia, Canada - ECP14_OM2 (SPAdes) (version 2) | ecosystem: Environmental > Aquatic > Freshwater > Wetlands > Bog ... | reverse complement strand
TCCAGCAAAAATTCCCGCTCCCGCCAATTCGGGAGCCTCGTCACTGCCCTCGAACAGCCACTGCATTCCCAGGCAGATGCCAAGGAACGGCTTGCCCGCGCTCGCGCCTTGCAGCACGGCGTCCCGCAAGCCCGTATTGTCGAGGGCGCCCAATGCGGAGAAATGGCCGACGCCAGGCAGAACGATCTTGTCAGCCGCGGCGATGGTTTCAGGCTGCGAGGTTACGACGACTTCCGCGCCAAGATGATCAAACGCCTTCTTCACCGAATTCAAGTTGCCAGCGCCGTAGTCGACAATGGCGATCATAGAAGTCCCTTGGTGCTCGGCAGCATGCGTCCCAATCGCCGATCGCGGGAGCAGGCGACACGAAGCGCGCGCGCAAACGCTTTGAACAGCGCTTCGATCTTGTGATGGCTGGACCGACCGTAAAGTACACGCGCATGAACATTCGCCCGTGCGCCCCGGGCGAATCCTTCAAAGAAGTCGCACACCAGTTCCGATTGCAGATCGCCGACCCGCGTCGCTCGGACCTTAGTCTGAACCACGGCAACCGCGCGGCCGCCAAAGTCCACCGCCGCCAATCCTAGAGTTTCATCCATGGTCATCAGAAAATAGCCGGCTCGCAGGATGCCGCGCCGGTCCGCCAGAGCGCGGTCGAACGCCTCACCCAGGGCAATCCCAACATCTTCTACCGTGTGGTGTTGATCCACATCCAAGTCACCCAGGGCGGCGAGTTTCAAGTCGAAGCCGCCGTGACGCGCGAACAACTCCAGCATGTGGTCAAGAAAACGGATTCCGGTGGAGACTTCGTACTTTCCCCGGCCCTCGATGGTGAGCGCAATTCGAATTTCCGTTTCGGCAGTTTTGCGATGCAGGTTGGCCTTCCTCATGCCCGCACCTCAGTTGGTAGCACGGTTGGCACTTCTTTTCGCAATCCAAGCTGCTCAACCACTTCGCGCAGCGCGCCGATGAGGGTCGCCGTGTGTTCGTCCGATCCAACGGTTATTCGGACACAGCCTTCGCAGCCGGGATCGAAGTGCCGGTCACGCACCAGAATTCCGCGCTGGCGCAGGACTCGAACGAACTCCGCGTGGGCCGAGCCAATGCGGACCAGCACGAAATTGGCGTGGCTCGGCCAGTAATGCAGCCCGAGATGGCCAAGTTCCTGCTGCAATCTAGCGCGGTTTGTTAGCACTTGCGCAACATAGTGGCCCACATACTCCTGATCTTGCAGAGCGTCGGGCAGAACTGCGAGGGCGGCCGCGTTGACGCTGTAAGGTGAGGCCACGCGACGGACCATCGCCATCTGCCTGGTTTCTCCTGCAAGAATGCCAATGCGCAAACCGGCGAGGCCGTAGGCCTTGGAAAAAGTCCGAGCCACGAAAAGATTCTCGATCTGCCCGGTGGAGTGGACAAACGCTCGATCGATAAGCGTCTCCCCATGAAACTCGAAATACGCCTCATCGACGAGCAAAGCAGCCTGCGGCGCTGCTTGGGCAATTTGAATCAGTACATCGCCTGCAACCGCTGCTCCAGTCGGATTGTTAGGATTCGCCACCGCGATGAGTCGTGTGCGGGGGCTGAGTTTCGCGATCAGATCTTGTGCGGGAAATGCGAACTCGTCGCCGGCAGGTACTTCGACAACGCGCGCGCCCTCTGCCTGCGCGAAGATCGCGTACATGGCGAAGGTGGGCACGACGATGAGAGCTTCGTCCCCCGGATTTAGATACGTGGAACACAGCAGATGAATCGCTTCGTCGACACCGTTCGTCAGCAGAACCTGTGCCCGATCGAGCCCAAGAAAACTCGCGACCTCTTTTTCCACCGGCTCGCGCTCGGGATAGCGCGCCAGCAACTCGGCATCGAGCGAGCGCAACCGCGCCAGCACGCGGGGCGAACACCCCACTGTGCTCTCGTTGAAATCCAGACGCAGCCCCGTTCGTCCCGCCAGCGGAGGCCGATAAGCGTGCAGATTCTTTACCGCGTCGCGGGCTTCAAGCATGAGAGCACCTCACCGAGTACCTCACTTGGAATGCCTCGGCGTGTCCCTTCAATCCCTCGGCAGTCGCCAGCGCAATGCCCGGCGGCGCGATCCAGTCGATTCCGGCGCGGGACACCTGTTGGCAAGCAATGACACGGACGAAATCGAGCACGCTGAGCCCGCCCCGCACACGGGCCATCGCCCCCGTGGGCAGCACATGGTTCGGTCCGGAGACGTAGTCGCCCGCGGCCTGAGGTGTGAACTCGTCGAGAAAGACCGAACCCGCGTGCTGCACCGCCGGTGCCAGCGCTGCAGGAAGTGTCAGATGTTCGGGCGCGATGCGATTCGCCATCTCAATCGCCTGTTCAAGAGAAGTGACCAGAAGAATGGCGCCGCGCCGGGAGAGTGATTGGGCGGCGATCGGGTTGGTGCGCGTGCGCTTCCGCACCTCCTTCTGAACTTTGCTTGCTAACACACTTGAAGTTGTTATGAAGATGCACAGCGCGTCGGGATCATGTTCCGCCTGCGCCACCAGGTCGGAAGCGATGTAAGCCGGATCACCGTCTTCGCTGATGATAACGGCTTCGGTAGGGCCAGCCAGGAATTCGATAGCGCAATCGAAAGCCAACATCTTCTTGGCCGCGGTCACGTATCGGTTGCCCGGACCGACGATCTTATCCACGCGCGGAATTTCTTCCGTTCCATAAGCCAAGGCAGCGATGGCCTGCGCCCCGCCGACGCGGTAGAACTCCTGCACGCCCAGAAATGCAGCCGCCGCCAAGGTTGCCTTCGCCGGGCGCGGAGACGCAACGCGAATCTTGCTTACTCCGGCGACCTGCGCTGGAATCACCGTCATAAGCAATGTGGAAGGCAAGGGATACCGCCCGCCCGGCACATAGCATCCCACCGATTCCAGAGGGCGCACCATCTGGCCCACCACAACGCCCGGCTGAATTTCGCGCCGCCATTCTTCCGGTGCTTGCCACTCCGCATAGCGCGCGATATTGCCCGCCGCCTGCTCGATTGCTTCCTTCAGTGCAGGATCGGTTTTCTCCCAAGCCTCGTGCAGTTCGGCCTCGGGAACACGGAGCGACTCGTCCTTACCCAACCCGTCCCAACGTGTGGCGTAGCGGCGGACTGCGCGATCACCGTTACGCCGGACGTCGCTCACAATGCGGCGAACTGCGGGCTCCACCTCCGCCAGATCGGTCGCACCGCGCCGCTCCAGCGCACTCACCAGACGAACCTGCTCATCGCCTTCAACAATACGCATCTCGTCGTTCTTATTACGCGTTACCGCTTTACGTCTCACCTTATCGCCCTTCACATGACCACCTTATTCAGCGGATATTCGACGATGCCCTGAGCATTGGCTTGCTTCAACTTCGGAATCAGCGACCAGGCGGTGCTCTCCTCGATGACCGTATTCACCGCGACCCACTCGCCATCGGCCAATGGCGCGACGGTCGGATTCTTCAGCGCCGGCAGGAGTCCGAGAACCGCAGGCAAGTCCGGTTTACGCACGTTGAGCATCAGACCCACCCGCCCCAGCGCAGCGATAGCCCCACTCAGCATGACAGCCAGATTCTCAATCTTTTGCCGCCGCGCAGAATCGGCCCAAGCCGCTTTGTTCGCGACTAGCTGTGTGTTCGACTCAAGAACTGTTTCGAGGACTCTGAGATGATTGGCGCGCAGCGAACTGCCCGTCTCCGTCACCTCGACAATGGCGTCGGCCAGCAGTGGTGGTTTCACTTCAGTTGCGCCCCAGGAAAATTCGACCCGCACGTCAACGTTGCGGCTCGCGAAATAATTACGGGTAAAACTCACCAGCTCGGTGGCAATAATTCGACCGTTAAGGTCTTCGAGTTTCCGAAAGGCAGAATCCTCCGGCACCGCCAGCACCCACTTGACCCGCCCCATACTTTGTTTGGCATAGATCAGGTCGCAGACCTTGACCACATCGAGGCCGCTTTCGAGCACCCAGTCGAGGCCAGTCAAGCCCGCGTCCAGCGCCCCGTGTTCGACATACCGCGCCATTTCCTGGGCACGAATAAGCAGGCATTCGATCTCCGGATCATCCGTCGCCGCAAAATAAGACCGGGCGTTCGTATACACGCGCAGCCCGGCGCGCGTGAACAGGCTCAACGTCGCTTCCTGCAAACTTCCCTTGGGAATGCCGAGTCGCAGTTTCATTGCTCCGTCCTTTCTTACCCAATCTTCTCTGGTTGAGGCCGCGCATCCCCGAGCGCGCTTCCCAGCGGAAGTTCCTCGGTAAAGCAGGAGCGCGTCCCGTTGTGGCAGACCTTGCCTTCGCCCAGCACACGGACGCGCAGCAGCACTGTGTCCCGGTCGCAGTCGGTGAAGGCAGCGACCACCTGCAGACGATTGCCCGAGCTTTCTCCCTTGGTCCACAGTTTTTGGCGAGTGCGACTGTAGAACGTCGCGAATCCACTGCTCAGGGTTTTATCCAGCGCTTCCCGATTCATAAAGCCCACCATCAGCAATTCTCCTGTGCCTGCATCCTGGATGACAGCCGGCGCCAGTCCCTGCATCTTGTCGAAGTCGATCTCCATAGAACCCTCTCAATTTCGGTGTCCGAATTTTCAACCCTCGCACCAAAGCAAAAAACCCGCTGGGCGAGTTCTGCGCCAGCGGGCTTGGATTTCCTATAAGTGCTTCTGGTTATCCGTGCTCCCCCGCCGACACGCTCATCGCATGGTGATGATGGTGATGGCGATGGGTCAACGGAGTAATCATCAATTCAATGCTATGGCAGTGGAGATATGGCTGTCAATCGGTTTCAAGGGGTGGTAGTGGTGCAGTTTGAATCGGTTTTGAAAGGGCACGGCTTCAGAGCTTGCGGAAAAACTCTGACTTCTCATCGAACGGGAAGGGCACGAGTTTACTCGTGCCGTTAAGTCGTTGAAAATGTGTCCGCGCTTTAGCGCCTGAGGTGTGCTTTTTGCACCCTCGACTACTTTTTCCGCAAGCTGTTCAGCCGTGCCGTAAGCATCGTATTTTCATCGACGGCTTAGCCGCTGAGGCACGGCAATTTCAAGCTACCTCTACCCTAGGGATGAGCGTCATATGCCGCACTCCACTCGCCCGCGTGTCCGATGGTATCTTTAGGAGGCAGCGACGCAATTCATGGAAGTCCTCAAAAGACTTTTCGAACAGCATTTCCACTCGCCGGTTGAGCGAGTGAAGCCGCTGCAGGGCGAACTCGGAGGCTCGGGGCGCAAGATCATCCGGCTGGATAGCGGCAGCGGCAAAATCAGCGCGATCGGAATTCTGTATAACGTGCGTGAGGAGAATGTCGCCTTCCTCGAATTTTCCCGCCACTTTCGCCGGCACGGTCTGCCGGTACCGGAAATTTATGGCGAAGATCTGAACCAGGGCGCCTATCTGGAAGAAGATCTTGGCAGCACCACGCTTTATGAGTTTCTCTCGGAGCATCGCAGCGGCGCGACCATCACTCCCGAGGCCGTCGCGGCCTATCGAAATGTTGTTGCCCTGTTACCGCGCTTTCAGGTCGAAGCCGGCCGCGACCTCAACTACAAGGTGTGTTATCCGCGCGCCAGCTTCGATCGCCAGTCCATCGCGTGGGATTTGAATTATTTCAAATATTACTTTCTCCGCCTCGCCGGCATTCCTTTCAACGAGCAGGCGCTGGAACACGACTTCAGCCGCTTGACGAAATTCCTGTTGAGCGCCAGCCGCGATTATTTTCTCTATCGCGATTTCCAGTCCCGCAACGTCATGTTGCGTAAGATTCTGAACGAAGGTCTCAGCGAGGAGCGGCCATTCTTTCTCGACTATCAAGGCGGCCGCAAAGGCGCGCTGCAATACGATATCGCTTCTCTTTTGTACGACGCCAAGGCCGACCTGCCGCCGGATCTGCGCCAGCAACTGCTCAATCATTATCTCGACAGTCTGGCCGGTTTCCTCGATCTCGATCGCGCTGTGTTCATGCAGTTTTACCACGCCTACGTTTACGTTCGCATCATGCAGGCGCTGGGCGCGTATGGCTTTCGCGGCTTCTACGAGCGCAAAGAACATTTCCTGCAAAGCGTGCCGTACGCTCTGAGAAACCTGCGCTGGCTGCTGCACAATGTGGAGTTGCCCATCGCGTTGCCGACGCTGATGGAAGCCTTCAAAAGCATGGTGGCCTCGGATACGCTGCAAGGCCTGACAGCGACGTCCCAGCCGGAAAAGTTGACGGTCCGGATTTTCAGTTTTTCGTTTCATCGAGGCCTGCCGCAAGACGATACTGGCAACGGCGGCGGTTTCGTCTTCGATGGCCGCAGCCTCCCGAATCCAGGGCGTGAAGAGCGTTTCAAAACCCTCAGCGGCAAAGACGCGCCGGTTATCGACTATCTCAATCAGCAGGAAAGCGTGCATCAATTTCTCGCCAGCGCAATTTCACTGGTGGACGCCAGCGTAACCGCCTATCAGCGTCGCGGTTTCAAACACTTGATGGTGTCGTTCGGATGCACTGGCGGCCAGCATCGCTCGGTCTACCTGGCCGAGCAATTGGCGAAACACCTGCGTGGCAATGCTAACGACGGAGTGCAAGTGGTTGTCCGTCATCGTGAGCAGGAGAACTGGCCCGGTGAAAGCGCGATCGCCGAAAGCGCCAGATCGGTGAAAGCGTAACCAATGAGAATGAAAGCGATGATTCTGGCTGCCGGCATGGGTACGCGCCTGCGGCCGCTCACCGACAATCGCCCCAAAGCCCTGGTCGAAATCAACGGCCGCACGCTGCTCGAGATCACGCTCTCTCGCTTGCGCGGCTTTGGAGTTGGCGAGGTGATCATCAACGTTCATCACTTCGCTGACATGATTACGGAATATCTGAAAGCGAACGACAACTTCGGCTTGCGCATCGAAGTGTCGCGCGAGGAGGTGTTACTCGACACCGGCGGTGGACTGAAAAAGGCTGCTTATTTCTTTGCCGCTAGTTCTGCCGGAGATTCCGACCGCGCTGAAGGACCTTTTATCGTGCACAATGTCGATGTCCTCAGCACGATTGATCTTCGGCGCATGGTGCAATTTCACACTGAAAACCATGCTCTGGCCACCCTTGCGCTGCAGGACCGCAAGACCTCTCGCTACCTGCTGTTCGACGATCAACTGCAGCTTCGCGGCCGACGATCTGGGAGCGATCAGGAACCTGAACTTGTTCGATCGTCGCCGGTTCGCTCATCACCGAAGCTACAGGCACTGGCCTTCTCCGGCATTCACGTTATTTCTCCGCGTTTGCTCGCCATGCTGAGCGAAGACGGCGCGTTCTCAATTATCACTTCCTATTTGCGTCTCGCTGCCCAGGGAGAAAAAATCCAGGCTTTCCGCGCCGATGAATATTATTGGCGTGATCTCGGCAGTCCGGAGAGTGTGGCGCAAGCCGCCGAGGATCTAAAACAGAACCTGATCACGCAGTAGGTCGAGGTGTTGCACTTGATTTCAGGTGGCGCAGCGGTTCACCGGAGGTTGCACTTGCCTTCGGGTGGCGCAGTCGGTTCACCGCTGCGATAACCGGTCCCTAGGAGTCGGCTTTAGCCGCTGAGGTAGCTCCTTCGACGAGGGACGGCCGAGCCCTGCCCTATCAACTGATATTCTCAAGATACCCACATTTTCAGGAGACCGCAAATCATTGCCGCCCATCGTCAACGCACAAGAAATTACAAAAGCCTTCGGGGCAAACCCGCTCTTCCAGAATGTTTCTTTCACCATTTCTCAAGGAGATCGCATCGGCCTGATTGGCCCGAACGGATCCGGCAAGTCCACTCTTCTGCGAATTCTGGCCGGCGACATCGCTCCCGACAGCGGGGAAGTGTCGTTCCGCAAACGAACCCGTCTCGCCTGTGTCGAGCAAGACTCGCGATTCAAGCACGGAGCCACGGTACGCTCGGTGATCGACGGCGCGCTCGATCTTAGCGGCGTCTCCGGATCCGAGCGTGGCGCGCGCTTTGCCGAGATGCTCGGCCGTGCCGGATTCGAAGATCTCGATGCCCACGCCACCGAATTATCCGGCGGATGGCAGAAGCGTCTCGCCATTGTCGAAGCTCTGGTGCAGCATCCCGACATCCTTCTGCTCGACGAACCTACCAACCATCTCGATCTTCCCGGAATCACGTGGCTCGAAGATTTGCTTGAGCAAGCGGCCTTCGCCAGCGTAATCGTGAGCCACGACCGCTACTTTCTTGAGAATGTCACCACCGACATGGTCGAGCTTAATCGCATCTATCCCGATGGTTCGCTCCGTGTCCGCGGCAGCTACATCGCCTTTCTGGAGAAGAAAGAAGAATTCCTGCACGCGCAGTCCAAGCGTCAGGAGGCCCTCGAAAATCTGGTTCACGGCGAAATCGAGTGGCTCCGCCGCGGCGCGAAAGCCCGCACGCGCAAATCCAAAGCCCGCATCAGCAAAGCTGGAGAGCTAATGGGAGAGCTAGCCGACCTGAATCAGAGAACGCGCAGCGCCACAGCGCAAATCGATTTTTCCGCGACCGACCGCAAGACTAAGAGATTAATCGAACTGCACGACGTCACCTGCACCATGGGAACCCAGGCATTATTCGAAGGCCTCAACTTCATCCTGACCACCGGAATGCGAGTCGGCCTGGTAGGCCCGAATGGCAGCGGCAAGACGACCCTGCTCCGTTTGTTGCAAGGAGACCTGGCCCCGACCGGTGGCGAAATCCGCCGCGCCGATTGGCTGCGCATCGTCTACTTCGACCAGACCCGCACCCTCGATCCCGACGTAACTCTGCGCCGCGCGCTCGCGCCGGACGGTGATTCCGTCGTCTATCGCGATCGCGTAATTCATGTAGCCGGATGGGCCGCAAGATTCCTCTTCACCGGAGAGCAACTAAGTCAGCCCGTCGGGCGCCTTTCGGGAGGCGAGCGCGCCCGCGTCCTGATCGCGCAGTTAATGCTTCAGCCCGCCGACATTCTTCTGCTCGACGAACCCACCAACGACCTCGACATTCCAACCCTTGAAATTCTGGAGGAAAGCCTGATCGATTTTCCCGGCTCCCTCGTGCTCGTGACGCATGACCGCTACATGCTCGACCGAGTATCCAGCATCGTCCTAGGACTAAACGGCAAAGGCGGAGCAAACACCTTCGCCGACTACGCGCAATGGGAGCAATGGCAAGCCCAGCGCACAGAATCAGTAGCACCGAAGCCGGCTCGTGTGGTGGCGGGGCTCCGCCCCGCTCCGGCGACTCCAAGGACGTCGTTCAACCCTGCACTCGCAGCGACCACAACAACAAAAAAGAAGCTTTCCTATCTAGAAGCGCGCGAATACGCGACCATCGAGCAGCGAGTGGAAGAAGCCGAGCAGTTGGTGCAAGCCAGACGCGCGGAGCTAGAAGATCCAGCCAACGCGATGGACGCTCCGCGGCTGGTAAGCGCGCAAGCCGCGCTGGACGCGGCCCAACACGCACTGGATGAACTCTACACGCGCTGGGCCGAGCTGGAGAAGAAGAACGGCTGAGATTCGCCAGCACGCCATGAGCGTTACTGTTGGGAAGTAACAAAAGCGACGTGTGCAATATTGACCATTCCTGAGACCGGCCCCGAGGCTAAACTGTCCTTCAATCTCAACCAGCGAACCGAAGGAGCCCATGTCAAACCAACATTCCGTCACCAAGCGCCATCGACGCCCGAAGTCGGAGAAGCGTGCGGATTACAGCGCACGAACCATGGCGGCCGTGAAGCTACTCGAACAAGCAGCAAAGCTAAAAGCTAAAAGCTAAAAGCTAAGTGAACCTCAACGGCCGGGTACCCCACACATTCGCGTTCTTTGCGAATGTGTGGGTGCGCGTGCCACGAAACTCTTAACGCGGCCAGTCCAAGCCCCGCTCGGGGGATTTGCCAGTCGTTACAGATTGCTCAAAGAACAGGCGCCATTTTTTCTGGGTTTGGTGTGTCAAGGGGTCAAGTCGATTAAGCCTCGAAATTCGAGGCGAACAAAACGAGTAAGAGAGCCGCCAGGTCCCAGCGAAAAGCCCAGAACTTGCCATCTAAGTACTTATTCCGGGATATTTTACCTCTAAGTCATGTAAACTCAATGATTTGGCGTGAGATTTCCGCTAAACCTATGATTCTAAATATCGGACAATTTATTTTTTTCAGAGACTACAGCTTCTTAGTAACCCACGAGTGAATAGCGAACAATAGGCGAAACAAGACCGGGACCTTGTCCTATGCTCTAGCAAAATCAATAAACCCGCGCTGCGGATCAGTCCGCGTGAGTTTTGCCCGAATCTTGTCGCCGACGTGCAATCCTTGCGACCCCTGTGCCAACAATCCTTCGATGTGCGGCTGCAGAACGCGAACAAACGTTCCCTTCGGAGTAACCCCGGTAACGATGGCGTCGAAGGTCTCACCGACACGATGGCTCATCGCGACGGCAGCCAGCCGCTTCGACATTTCCCGCTCCACTTTTCGCGCTGCGTCGCCTTTCTGCGTGCAGTTCGCGGCGATGCTGGTGAGTTGGTCATCGGAGTAAGGCCCGGGCTTTCCATCGAGCAAAGACTTGATCAGTCTTTGCGTGACCACATCGGCAAAGCGACGGTTGGGCGCGGTTGAGTGCGTGTAATCCTGCACCGCCAGTCCGAAGTGTCCCTGCTCGGGATCGCCCGGACGCTCCAGCACATATTCGCCCGGCCCAATCAGCTTGATGACCGCAAGCGAGAGGTCGGCGAAGTGATCCGGGTCCGCCGCTTTGCGCTTCAAAAGAAAATCGTTGAGCGCCTTGGAATCGGCCTGTGCGGGCAGCTTTTCTCCATCCGCTGCCGCCAACCGTACGATGCCGTCCCAATGCTCCGGAGTTTTCACGATGCGCCGCAAGGAAGAAACTTTTTCCAGCAGCCGCGCCACCACGCCATTGGCCGCGATCATGAAATCTTCAATCAACTCCGTGGCGCGATTCTTCTCCACCGTCGCGACGCCGGTAACCTGCTGGTTGAGCAGCAGCGGAACCACTTCGGCGGTGTCGATGTTCAGCGCACCATGGGCGTAACGCAGTTTCCGAAGCGTCTGCGCCACCTGATCCTGCAGCTTGAGCTGCGCCTGCAGTTCCGAAGACGCAGCCACTTTAGGCGGAGCCGCCGCACTGCCTTCCAGCCAGGTTCCGACCGAGTTGTAGGTAAGTTGCGCCTTGTTGCGCACCAGAGCTCGATACACGTTGCTGGAACTTAGAGTGCCGCTGGCACCAACCACCAATTCGGTAACCACTGCGGGTCTGTCCACGTCGGGAAGCAGAGACGACGCACCCGTCGAGAGTTCGTTCGGCAACATCGGAAAAATGGCTACGCCGGTATAGACCGAGGTGGTCTCGCGGGCGGCGTGTTGATCGATGGGAGAATCTTTTCCTACAAAGGAGTCCACATCGGCGATGCCGATCATTACTTTGATGTCGCCATTGGGCAAGCGTTCGGCGACCTCGATCTGGTCAAGATCCTTCGATGTGTCGTTGTCGATCGACGACCAAAGAAGACCGCGCAGATCCCGAACTTTGTCGGAAGGCACAAGTTGCGGCGGATCCGCGCTGATGTCGGCCAGTTGTTTTGGGACTTCGGGCGGAAAATCCGGCTCGAAACCCTCTGCCTGCATTACCTGCCGTGCGATCGCCAGAAGGTTGATGGAAGAAGGCCGAGGATCGTTCATTAGACTCCGCTTTCGGTGAAGATTAGCTGGAAAAGGCTAACACGAATCCGCAATTGGCGGCGGCAAGCGGCGGTGGTTCCCTGTGGCCTTTCCCTGTGACCTCGGTGACCTCTGTGGTTAAGCCTTTGGTTCTTGTGCCGGCGAGCTCGTGATATCCTAATAACAGCAGCTGCGTCTTCCTCCGATAGGATTAGGACCGATTCCCGCAGTTCCCTGAACATCATGATTTCAGTTGGCAATGTGTCCATGCGCTACGGCGCCAAAGTTCTGTTCGACGAAGTTTCCACCGGCTTTGTTCCGGGGAAACGCTACGGCCTTACCGGCCCCAACGGGGCGGGCAAGTCCACCTTTATGAAGCTTCTGACCGGCGAACTCGAGCCGCAGAAGGGAACCGTCGTCCGGCCCCGCAAGCTTGGCGTTTTGAGCCAGGATCAATTCGCCTTCGATAAATATCGCGTGATTGACGCGGTCATCATGGGCAATCGGCGCTTGTGGTCCGCTCTCGAAGAACGCGAAATCATCTATGCGAAGCACGAGATGACCGACGCCGACGGCATGAAACTCGGCGAACTCGAAGGCATCGTCGGCGAAGAAGACGGCTACACCGCTGAAACCGACGCTGCGATTCTGCTGCAAGGCCTCGACATTCCCGACGAGATGCACGAGCGGAAAATGTCGGAGATACCGGGCGGGCAAAAAATGCGCGTGCTGCTGGCGCAGGCTCTCTTCGGACATCCGCAGGCGTTGTTGCTCGACGAGCCTACGAACCATCTCGATCTGGATTCGATCCACTGGCTGAAGAACTTTCTGAATCAATATGAGGGCGTGCTGATCGTAATCTCGCACGACCGCCATTTTCTCAACGGCATTTGCACTCATATTGCCGATATCGATTACGAAACCATCATCACTTACACCGGCACCTATGACGACATGGTGATCGCGAAGACGCAGGTTCGTTCGCAGATCGAAGGGCAAAACGCGCAGCGTGAGAAGAAGATCGCGCAGTTAAACGAATTCATCGCCCGCTTCGCCGCTGGAACGCGTTCCAGCCAGGTGCAGTCGCGGCGCAAAGAAGTCGAGCGCCTGCAGGTCACGGAACTGGCGCGATCTAACATCCAGCGCCCGTACTTGAAGTTCGATCAGAAGCGGCCCTCTGGCAAACACATTCTGGAGATCGAAGGGGTTACGAAGTCGTACGGAGACGCCAAAGTAATTTCCGGCTTCACGGCCAGCGTGCTGCGCGGAGAAAAAATCGCGCTGATGGGCCGGAACGGCTCCGGCAAGACCACCTTAGTAAACGCGCTGCTGGCGAACTCGCCGACGGTTTCGGAGTCGGAGCTCAGAAAGACCAGCGGCTACGATGGGCCCTTTGTCGATGGCGGAAAAGTTATCTGGGGTCACGAAGCCGCCGTGGGATATTTCGCCCAGGATCACAAAACGCTAATCGAGCCCGGCATCAAGGTTCTGGAGTGGCTGCATCAATGGGATCCTTCTGCATCGACCGAAGAGATTCGCGGCATACTGGGCCAGATGCTGTTTCCGCGCGATGATGCCGAGAAGCGTACCGACGTACTCTCCGGCGGAGAAGCAGCGCGCCTTCTGTTTTGCAAACTGATGCTGCAGAAGCCGAACATGCTCGTGCTCGACGAACCGACCAACCATCTCGATCTGGAGTCGATCAACGCCCTCAACATCTCGCTGCAGCGCTATCCGGGAACGGTGCTGCTGGTCACGCATGACGAGGACCTCATCGATGAAGTTGCGACCAGGATATGGCACTTCGACGGCAGCCACGAAATCACCGATTTCAAGGGTGCGTATGGCGAGTACGAGGCCGTTCTCGCTTAGGAATCTCGGATCAAGTCTCAATACTTTATCTTGTCATCCCGAACGAAGTGAGGGATCTGCAGTTCGCCGCAAAATACAGATCCCTCACTTCGTTGGGGATGACAATTCAGGAGAGGAGTTGCTCGTGCACCTGGCCGGTCCGGGACGAGCAAGCTACTTGCTCTTCGCGCCCTCGTGGACAATCGACAGAACTGGAACTCTCTTTGCCTTCTGCCTAGGGCTCGATTTTTTGCGGGACTTAGAAGCCCCGCCGACAATGTCAGCGACCGAGGTGCTCTCCAGTATTTTGGCCGCGGCATCTCGCACTTCCAAAAACACGCCGTAAAGCGCGCGATGATCGGGATCGGTGACGATGAGGCTGCGGAGTTGATCCGCATCTCCGAAGGGTGCGAGTGGACCGTCAACCAGACGAATGATCTCGCTGAGTTTTATCTCCGCTGGAGCACGGCGCAGCCGGTAACCGCCCTTCGCGCCCCGAACGCTTTCCACGATGCGCGCATTCTTGAGCTCCAGCAGAATCAATTCAAGAAATTTTTCGGGCAGGTCGCTATCAAGGGCTATGTCGCGTATCTTTACGGTTTCCGTTCCGTAGCGGCGGCCCAGCGTCATGATCGCTTGCAGCGCGTAAAGACCTTTTTGCGAGATCTTCAATCTTGTATCCTTTAGCCTTTCCAGCTGCCTTATAGCGCTCCACCAGTCACGCAGCGGCGAACCTTACATATTGGACGTACTCTAGTGCTCTCACGCCTGCTTTGCAACTGATCTTATTGCCGTGTGCGAGGTGCGATCCTTTGGCCATCTATCAGGCGACTTACTTCCACTGAATCACGCCAGCTTCAGCGCAAGCCTCGAGGTAGTCGGCGACAAAATTCACCGGCAAAGGCCCGTATTCAGCCGACACCGCGTCGCGGATCTCACCCACGGGGCGCTTTCCATTGACGAAGTTGACGATCTCGTACGCATACAGCTCAGATTGGTCACGCACATTCAGCATTGGCGTCGCTTCGCTGTTGACGAGCTTGATTTTCGCGTAGCGCTCTTTACCCAGGCGTGCGAGCAGAACGTTATCGTTCTGATAAGTCAGTGGACCGAATTCTCCCACGCGAATGGGCACGCGTTTCGCCTCAGAGTCGCCGGCCCAGGGCGCGCTGGGCGCTGTTCCTTTTGCTCCACGCACCTTTGCTTGCTTGTCGAGCCAGCTGTGGAAATTCGTCGCTTGCTCCGCGAGGGCTTTGGTGCCGTCTGTATCCGCCCCGGCAGGCCCGCCCGTGAATTCGATTATGGAGTGCAGCGTGGCATCCTCGCGCTGCAAGGTTTGATTCACTAGGTTGCGCGCTTCGTACCACGCGACGCCCGGTTCTAGTTGAGGGTCATCCACTAACTGCTGCGCCGCTCCGAAGACCCGGGTGAGGCGGGTTTCTGCCTGCGCAGTGAGGAACGGAAGCAACGTTGGGAGTTGTCGTGCAGCGACGCTTGCGTAGACGTATCCCGAGGCCGCCCCCAGCAGCGCCACGCGGCGCAACTTCGTTGCATCGATCTGATCGAGAGTATCGTGGTCGGTGTGGATATAGATATCCGGCCAGTCGCAAAGATAAAGCGATGGGACCGCGATCGTGGAAGAGTCGTAATCGTCATGATCGCTGCCGGCCGAATAGGGTTTTACATCTGCGATCAATTCGTTGCGAGTGCCTTGTCCGCCAGCGCGGGTTTCCACAATGCCAGCGGCGGCTGGCATTTCGCCCCCAGCGTATCCGCTGGCGGCAGTGCGAATCGCATCGAGAAACACGGCGCCTACATCGGTAACAAAACTTGGCAGCGACCACGGGGTGCCCGTGACATGGAACACCGACTTGTTCTTGAAAGGGTCGCCGCCAACCATATCCATGTGGATGTTGGCGCGCAACCGCTGCCTGATCTCCGGATGGCTGGCAAGAAACGCCATCGTGCCCTCGACCTCCGGCCCCCAGACAAACCGCAGAGTGCGTTTCGGCCGCGGCAATTGGCCCGAATCGATCAAACGCGCCAGCACACGCGCGGATTCAAGGATGGTCACGCAACCGCTTCCGTTATCGTTTGCTCCCGGACGTTCGTGATCGAGATGGCAGCTATAGACAATTTCTCCTGCGGCAGAGTCCGTGCCGGGAATTGTGGCGGTAACGACTGTCCAGTGGCCCGGGCCGACGGTTGCCTTGACGTGGGGATTCAGAATGACGGGTTCGCCGCTGCGCAAGCGCGATCGCAGCGCCTCGGCGGTCTGACGAGAGACCATGAAGGCAAAGCCGGACGGTTGACGCGCATCCAGATGGCCCCATCGAACCACAGTTGTGTCCAGGCCAGACCAGGCCGTGGTCTGGTTGGGCATGTCGCTGACGATGCCTGCCGCGCCATGGCGTGCGATCGCCAATTCCTGCACTCGCGCCAGAACGCCGTCGGCCAGAACGATCTTGCCGCGCACATCCTTGCCGGAGTAATCTGCTTCGCTCGCGCCGTTGCCCACGTCGATCAATTCCGTTTCCACGTCAGCGGTGTGACTATAGTCCGCGAGGCGGATTGGATCCGTCTTCCAATCCCCGAGAAGAAGGTGCTCGGGACGGATTTCCCAAAGCCGAGCCTCTTCCACCGTCCATGCCAGGTACGAGCGCATCAAACCATAATTCTTGGTGCCATCAATCGGGAACTGCTCGCTATGAGCATTAGTCAGGCCGTATTCGCGGGCACGCTGTAAAACGAATTGTGCTGCCTGGTCAAATTCTGGAGTTGCCGGCACTCGATGCAACCCGGTCAGGTAGCGAAGGTTCTCGTAGGGAGCAGCACCGCTCGACTCATCTCGCAACGCGGCCCATTGATGAGTATCGAGGAAGGGTTGCTGGCCGAAAGCACAGAGTGTGAGCGCAACAAAGAGGCAGATCAGGCAGAAGGTGCTCATAAGGTAACGAGGATAGCACTGACGTTGTTTCGCACAAGTGTGCAGCGCAAAATAATTTGCCGCACAAAATGAATTGTCATCCTGAGCGAAGCGAAGGACCTGCTGTTTATCGCGTCGACACCATCTTCGTGACTGTCTCGCCCACTTCGTCGTGGGATTCACCTTCGAGACACACCCGATGCCACACCTCAAGATTGAGCAACCGCCAGATGCGATCGTAGTTGTCGCGATGCTTCGCGCGATGTTCGTCAAACAGCTTTTCGATCGCTTCGCGCCGGAAGTATCCGCGGTTCAGGCTGCGCGGTTCAAGCAGCATCTCGCGAATCGTTTCCAGGCGCGGCCCGGCCAGCCATCCGCTCCAGGGTGTGGGAAATCCCAGCTTCGGCCGGTACAGAATCGAGTGCGGCAGCAGATCTTCTACCGCCTTTTTCAGAATCCGTTTGCCTGCCAGTCCGTGAATTTGCACTTCGCGTGGAATGCGGGTCGCGAATTCAACCAGCACATGATCGAGAAACGGCACCCGGCTTTCGATGGATGCGGCCATGCTCATGTTGTCCTGCTTCATGAGCAGTTCCACCAGGTAAGTCTTGATGTCGGTGTAGAGCAGCCGTTGTAGCATCTCGCCCCCTGGTGAAGCTGACGACGAGTGCTCCCAGTAATCGATCACATTCTTATATGCCGTGCTGGGGGCGGCTTCCTGCGCAAACTCGCCGGTCAGCAACCCGTTCTGCTCGGCTTCGCCGAAGGCAGAAAAGAAGTTATCGAAGTAGAAAGAAGCCCAGGAACTTCCGTCCTTAGCCAGGAACGTATGGTCCAGTTTCCGGCGCAGGGTTGCTCCCAGCAGCGAAGAGGTCGCAACCGCGTTGCGCAATCCGCGTCGCAGAGAGCTCGGCACGACGCTGCGATACGCTCGATCCATGGCCGCATTCTTCAAAGTGAATGCATAACGTGTGTAGCCCGCCAGCGTTTCATCCGCGCCCTCTCCGGTGAGCACCACCGTAACTCTCTCGCGGGCGAGGCGGGCGACAAAATAAAGCGACACGCTCGAGGGCCACACGATCGGCTCATCTTCATGCCAGATCAAATGCGGGAGCGCCCCGAAGAAATCCTGCTCGCCGACCAGCACTTCATGATGCCGAGACTTGATGTGATCCGAAACCGTGCGCGCGAAAGGCAGCTCGCTGTATGTCTGCTCGGTGTAGCCGACAGAAAAGGTCTCAATCGGCACCCGCCGTATTTTTGTCATCAACGCGGCCACCGCGCTTGAATCCACGCCGCCGCTTAGGAACACGCCCAGCGGCACGTCGCTCATCAGGTGGCTGTTGACTGCGCCCTCGAGCAACTCGCGGTAGCTCTGGACGTAGTAACGTTCATCTCGCGATTCGTGCGGCTTCGATGCATCCAAGTCCCAGTACTGCCGGATGTCGGCTTTGCCATCCGGGCCGACGGTCATAGTGTGTCCGGGCAGCAGCTTGAGGATTCCGGAGTAGAAACTTTCCTCGCCCGATAAATATCCAAACGCCAAATACTCCGGCAGCGCCGCATGATTGAACTCCGGACGGATCCCGCCATGTGCGAGCACTGCTTTGATTTCCGATCCAAACAGCAGCCGTTCCGGCGTCAATTTGTAGTACAGCGGCTTGATGCCCAGCCGGTCGCGCGCGATAAAGAGCGTTTTCGTATTGCGATTCCAGATGGCTAAAGCGAACATGCCGCGCAGGTGCTGCACACAATCCGCGCCGTATTCTTCATAGAGGTGAACGATGGTTTCGGTGTCGCTGTGCGTGCTGTAGCGGTGGCCGCGCGCGATGAGTTGCTCGCGCAAAGCGAGATGGTTGTAGATTTCTCCGTTGAACACGATCCACAGCGTGCCGTCTTCGTTCGAAATCGGCTGATGTCCGCCCGCCACGTCGACGATGGCGAGACGCCGCATGCCAATGCCCGCCGCGCCGTCGGTGTAAAAGCCTTCGTCGTCGGGCCCGCGATGACTGATGACGCGGCACATTTCCCGCAAGGCCGTGGCGCTTGCCCTCGCGTCCCGTCCGAATTCAAGAATCCCAGCGATCCCGCACATTTAGTGTTTCTCCGCGTACGGTGACGGACTGCGATTCGACGAACCAGGCTTTGACGAACCAGGTTTTGACGAGCCATGATTCAAGCCCGCCGATACGGAAGGCGAATCGCCGGTCAGCTTCTCGAACAATGACGTAACGGAAACGCTTCCTGGAGCCGCATTCATCACCGCGTCTTGCCTGCGCCACTCGAAAAATGCGAATGGCCCCGCAGCCGTCAGCAGGGGCTGTCCCTGAAACGCGACGTGTTTCCCGCCGATCACGACCAGATGTGCAAGCCTCTCATTCTCAATGCGGCAATACAACACCCGTGCGTCGGAAGACCACGGGCCGAAACTCCATGCCTCGTCGCCGAGCGCGAAAAAGAATCCCTGGCTTTCGTCATGAGAATCGAGTTCGTATACCTGCACCGCGGACTGCGCCATGCTGGCCAGGCGCGGTTCATCCTCAGGGGAGATTGGGCCCGAGCGCGGGACTAGCGCAGTAGCCGTCTCCGCCGGCAGCAACACGCGCGCATGGCATCGCACCAACGGCGCGGGCTCGAACGCTCCGTAAGCGGGCGAGAGCAGAGTTCTGCTGACTTCGGTCCCCGTATGCCAGACTGTTTCTTCCGGCACGATTAGCCTCAGACCTGATGCACCGGACGCAGCGCCCGCCGTCGATACTCTTACTTCTACTCGTCCAGGTCCGACCACTCGAACTTCGAGATCGGGCGCGAAGTGCCAGCGTATCTCCAGTTCGTGTTCCGATCGACCGAGCGCGACATCGCGTACCAGCCACAGACCACCTGCGATTTTCAGCACATGCCGCCGATGCAGGACCGGATCCGCCAGCCGCGCATATCCGTCATGACTGCCCACAAAGTAAGTGAAGCTTTTCCCCGCGACCCAGTTTTCCGCGTGGGTTGTCGGAAGGTGAGTCCACGAGAACGGTTCATTCGCAATCGCCTGGTCGAGTTCATCCACGCGCACCGTGTTGTGCGCGCCGGTTCCGCGAAAGGTGTCGCGGTCCGCCGCATCTTTCGAAATGTAGACACCGCTCCCCGCGTCCACGAGCCAGCGTCGCCCATCCATGGTGAGCCGAAGGCTGAGTGCGTCGGCATGTCCGTGCCCCGAGCGGCCCACGCCCTGCGGGCCGGCATCCACCACCATCGCCTGCGCGTGCGGTTGGGAGTCAGCCAGCACGTAAATGCCGCCGTCGGGAAAGGCCAGTGATCGCGCGGCCGGGCTTGCTTGTGGGGTCGTGTTTACGGGAGAGAGCTTCTCGACGGCCTTATTTCCAAACAACCAGATCGCTTCTTCCGTCAGCCGCGCGGCGGCAAAGTCCTTCGCGTACATCACCGCGCCCAGCGCCAGCGGATCCGTCATCTGCTCTGTGCGGTTGCGTCGCGGATTCCAAAGCCGCCCACCATCGTCATCGCCAAAGCCTTCCACCGGTCCAGCCTGCGCGAGAGCTGCCACTACATCCAGCATTCGCCCCAGCACCGCGTCATACGCCGGCGGAATTGCCATTCCGTTCCGGGCCGCGAGCAAACGCGCATATAGAAAGAAGTCGAGCGCATAAACGTGGTAGTACAGCGATTGCTCGAAGTAAACGCCATCCGGACGCACCTGCCGCGCTGCCTCATGCAACACAATTTTCCATCCGGATTCCTTCCAGCGTGCGGCCCCCGGCATTTGCGGATATAGAGTGCCCAGAAAGAAAAGCGCCACCACTTCACCAAGCAGATGCGTGTTCGGAGAAAAATAAGTAGATAGATAGCGCTCGATGTACCGGCCGTGAAAGGCGAGCGCCGGTACCAACTCGGCGCGAAACTGCGCGTACTCCGGCATTCCCGCCAGCATCTGGTCCACCCATATCCACGACAAGCTGCGGAAGGCAACCTCGAGCGTGCTTCCCCAGTTGATCCCGAGCGGATACGGATTCGCCTTGATCCAGCCATGCCACTGCGCAATCAGTTCGCGAACATATTTCTGGTCCCCGCTCAGCAGTCGGGCCTTGGCCAGCGTTACCAGATGCTGGTGGCGATTCAATTCCCAGGTGATTTTATGGTCGCCCACCAGCGCGAAATCGAGAAATGGAATCTTGAACCACGGATCGAGCGGCGCGCGCTTGCGGTGCACGGGATCGAGATGCCAGTCGATGTCTTTCAAATTGTTGCGGCCGACACTGCCGTCGGCGAGATCGAAAGCAAGATTTTCGTAGCCCAGCAGGCGGAAACGATGGCTGCAAATCTCATCGGCCTCGCGCAGAATTTCGGTCGCTTCGTCAGGCAGCTGCTTGCGAACCAGCTCAGCGCGCTCTGAACCTTCACTGGCAGGGAAAAAGAATTGCCCCTGCCGCGCCGCCCGATCGGAATTCAACCGAAGCGCCCCAGCCCGCACGCCCATGCCGTGCAGGAGCAGATCGCTCTGCTTGTGGAATTCCTGCCGCGCGCGCACGCGTATCTCTGCCCAGTCCATCCGGGATATGCGCGTCAACTTGCTTTGCCATCCAGAAGCCACAGATTCCCCTATCTTACATGCTGAAAACCGGCTCTCGACCTGCCCGTTACCGTTGGTACCTTTGCCAATCCGCGCCCTCGGCTGCCGCGCTCCGATTGAGGTTGAGGCAATTTGACCCGGCAGAGTTCCTACCCGGTGGAAAAAGTTGTCCACATTTTGCCCATGCTGCGGGATGGAATCCCCGACCGTCAAGAAGGTTCTGTAACATATTGAAAACAGGTATGTTGAAATCTGGACCCGAGGCCGTTTGGCTTGCCGGTGGAGAACGGCTTGCTATCACTTAACGCGGGGTTGGTATAGTTCATAGTGCCACCAGGTAGCCCCCAGATCCTCAGATTGCAGGAGAATTCGCTTGGGCTTGTCGGTTAGCATTTTTGGCTTGGGATACGTCGGCTCGGTGTCGGCCGCTTGCTTCGCCTCCATGGGTCACAAAGTCATCGGAGTCGACGTGAGTCGCGCAAAAGTTGAGACGATGGACTCGGGCCGGACCCCGATCATCGAAGCGCGCATGGCTGAAATGGTCTCCGAAGCGCATCGCGCTGGACTTCTGCACGCGACCACCGACGCTGCTGCAGCCGTGCTGAATTCCGAAGTCTCGTTCGTCTGCGTGGGAACGCCCAGCCTGAAAAATGGCAAGCTCGACCTCAGCCACATCGAGCATGTCGCGCGCGAGATCGGTGCGGCCATCCGCCAGAAAAAATCGCCGCACGTTTTTGTTCTGCGCAGCACGGTGCTGGCCGGGACTACCGAAACTGTGGTGCTCCCTATTCTTGAAAAAGAAAGCGGCAAGAAGTGCGGCCAGGATTTCACCGTTTGTTATAACCCCGAGTTCATGCGCGAAGGCAGCGCGGTTGCCGACTTCCTGAATCCTCCCTACACCATTCTCGGAGCCAGTGACACTCAGCACCTGGCGCCGTTGCGCGAGCTTTACAAGACCACTCCTGGCACGCTCTACGAGACGACCATTCCGGTCGCCGAAATGGTCAAGTATTTTTCCAACTGCTATCACGCGGTAAAAGTCGGCTTTGCCAACGAAATGGGGACGATGTGCAAGCATCTTGGCGTCGACGCGCATGCGGTCACTAAAATCTTCACCTCCGACACCAAGCTGAACATTTCTCCCGCATATCTTTCCCCGGGATTTGCCTTCGGCGGTTCCTGTCTTCCAAAAGATCTGCGCGCGATCACTTACAAGGCTAAAGAACTCGATCTCAAGCTTCCGTTGCTCGAATCGCTCATGCCGAGCAACGCCGAGCACGTCGATCGCGCCGTGGAAATGGTGATGAGCACAGGCAAAAAGAAAATTGCGCAACTCGGACTGAGCTTCAAAGCCGGCACCGACGATCTGCGCGAGAGTCCGCAAGTGCAGTTGATCAAGCGCCTCATGGGCGAGGGCCTCGAAGTCAAAGTGTGGGACGAGGATGTTTCCCTCGGGCGGCTTGCCGGTTCGAATCGCCAGTACATCGAAGAAGTCATCCCGCATATCGGATCCGTGCTCTCAGCCGACCTCGAAAGCGTGCTGCGCACTGCAGAAGTCGTGATCCTGGGCAACAAATCGGCAAGCAAAGACCAGCTTGCCAAGTACCTTCGGCCGGAACAGATTGTGATTGACCTTATCCACTTGGACAAGACCCGGCGTCCAGAAGGCACCCGGAAGTATGAAGGGATTTGCTGGTAGATTGCCGTTAACTATGCGACCGATCAACGAATGAAGTTTCATCCTATCGACGTCAAATCCGCTGACTGGAAGCGTCTCGACGGTTTCGCAGACCGCACCGTCTTCCAAACGCGCGAGTGGCTGCGGTTCGTCGCCGAGTCGCAGAATGCGCAACCCGTGCTGGCGGAACTGCGCGAAGCGAGCGACGTCCTCGGATACTTTACCGGTCTGACGTTTTCGAAGTTCGGCATGAAGGTTCTGGGCAGTTCTTTTCCCGGCTGGACAACTCCTTACATAGGCTTCAATCTCAATCCCGGCGTCCCGCGCCGCGGCGCGCTCGAGGCGCTCGAAAAGTTTGCCTGGGACGATCTGAAGTGCCTGCATCTCGAAGTCTCGGATCCGAATTTCACTTTCGAAGACGGCGAGACCGCGGGATTCAAGGCCGAATACTATGCCTCCTACCGCACCGACCTGACCCGCTCGGAAGAAGAATTGTTCAACGGCATGGAAAGCGCCTGCCGCCGCTGCATTCGCAAAGCAGAAAAGAGCGGCCTCAGGATCGAAGAGGCACATGACCTCGCCTTCGCCGACGATTATTACGAGCAACTCCAGGACGTCTTTGCCAAACAGTCGCTGGTTCCTACATATTCCGTAGAGCGCGTCCGCTCATTGGTCCGCAACGTCGAACCGGGCGGCCATGTCCTACTGCTGCGCGCGCGCGATCCGGAAGGGAAGTGCATTGCCACCGGAATCTACCCCGGCTTCAACCAAATCGCGGAGTTCTGGGGCAACGCGAGTTTCCGCGCCTATCAGAGCTTGCGCCCGAACGAAGCCTGCCACTGGTACGCCATGCGCTACTGGAAAAAGCGCGGCGTCGCCATCTTCGACTGGGGCGGCGAAGGCGCTTACAAGGAAAAGTACGGCTGCAAGCCGCATCGCGTGCCCTGGTTCACCAAGTCTCGTTATCAGATCCTAGGCACGTTGCGCAACGAGGCTCGTAACATGTTTGCGCGCAAGCAAAAATTTCTCGGATGGCTGCAAGGCAACCGCTCCTCCACCGAGCGCAGTCCGGTCGAAGAATAGTAAGACTGAGGGGAAGCACCGATGGCGTTACTCGTTCGCAGGGCATTCCGGCATTTGTCGCGGGTTCATGATGTGCTCTTTCGCCGCACGTTGCTCGAGCGCGAAATCACCATTTTCGACGACGACGTTTTTCTCACGTCCTATCCGCGTTCCGGCAACACCTGGACGCGCTTTCTGGTGGGCAATTTTGTTAATCCAAACGAGCCCGTTACGTTCCTGAATGTCGAACGCCTCGTCCCCGACATGTACAAGACCGCCGACTGGGTTCTCCGCCGCCTTCCCCGGCCGCGCGTGCTCAAGAGCCACGAGTCTTTCGATGCCCGCTACCGCCGTGTCATTTACATCGTGCGCGATCCGCGCGATGTGGCCATTTCCAATTATCACTGGGAAATGAAGTTGCGCTCGATTCCCGATGGCTGTCCTATAGAAGAATTCGTTCCCCGCTGGATGGATGGCGACTTCTGGCGCCGCATCGGATCGTGGGCCGACCACGTCAGCAGTTGGATGGCGACGCGTCAGGGACACGACAGCTTCCTGCTGATGCGCTACGAAGATCTGCATCAGGATCAGCCGCGCGAACTGGCGCGCGTAGCCCGGTTCATGGGTCTCAACCCCGATGCCGAGCGTATAAACCGGGCCATCGAACGAAGTTCCGCCGCCAACATGCGCAAAATGGAGGAGACGCAGGGCAAGAGATGGGTAGCCACGTTCCATACCCGCCGCGATAAACCTTTTGTCCGCAAGGCGGCGTCCGGCGGATGGCAAGCCGTGATTCCCGAAAAAACTGTTACCTACATGGAAGCGCACTGGGGGCCGCTGATGAAACAACTGGGCTACAAACTCTCGAGCGAAACAAAAAGGGAATCCTCGGAGATAACTCACGCGACCCAGTGAAGACGGTGTGTAACTCTAAGCGGACCAGCCGTTCTAGAAATTTCCCGGTAGCCCGTCTCCATCCGCGCGTGTCAGATGCATTCGCGGACGCAGTTCTTCAAAGGGAGCCAGCAGTTCGGCCAGCTTTTTCGAGGCCGCGAAAATAAAGTTTGACGGTCCTGGTAAATAGCCTGCGGCCTCGAAGGCCGCGCCCCAGGCCCCGTGACTCTGATTGCTGAGGATCAGATCGAAGCCCTGCCGCTCGAGGCTCCCGGTCGCGGCGCGCACAACGGAATGAAATTCCCCCGGCAGTGCGAAGCAGTCAACCACCGACCCAACGCGCATTTTGCCATACTTCGCATCCTTGCGACGCTCGCCCACCACCGCCCATCCAATCGCGCCGCCGTTCCGCTTGATCACCACGCGTGTAAGATGCGTTTGCGCCGGAGGGTACAACGTGCGCAAAGCCTCGGCATCGCGCACCGCCGTAAACGAGCACGCGTGCCGTGCGTGCTCCCAGAGAGCCTGCAAGCCTTCGGCGGACTCACTGCCTTCGAAGCTCGCAACTTCGCAGCATTCGGCTGCGAGTGATCGCGGCGCCCTGATAGCCCGATAGCCCCGGAACAGCTTCGAGGCCGCCCATCCGGCGCCGCTGTAGGCCGCGAGGTCGATCAGAAAGTTTCGCGACGGCGACGAACGCAGGGTTTGCATGTTTCTGAGAAAGCGTAAAGGATGCACGATGCGAAAGAAGAACGGCACCAGGCAATGCGCCCATCCCAACCGAACCAGCATCTGCGGCAACGGACGGTCGTACCCGGCCATGCCGAGACAGTAGAGCAGTGGCGCCCGCTGCATCGCATCGCGCAGCAACAATGTCCCGACGATGGCATGGGCCTTGTTGACGATGCCCTCGGAGAGGGGATGGTGATAGTAGCCGATCGAGCGAATCTGCCGGTCGGGGAAAAAGAAATCTTGGGTCTTGAGCGCGTACCCGCCGCGCACGATTCCACCATCGACGGCGACAAAGTATTCGTTGTAGATGCGCGACGTCGCCGAACGCGGGAGCCAGCGCGGCTCGGCCGAGGGATAGAACACCATGTTCTCATCCTCTCCCGCATGCCGGAGGCGCTGATTCAATGCCGCTACCGCGGGCTCGTGCTCGGGACGATAGGGCTGAATGACGATGGCCATGAGTTGCAGGTGCGAGCGTTGCGTCTGCCCAGCCCCTAAAGGGGCATCCGATTTGAAGTGCTTTCGGCATCGCTGAAGTGATGCCCTGATACGGATCTAGCGTGCCGCCGACTGCAGCTTTTCAACCAGCGCCGCAACCGCGCCGATGCTCTTCATCTGCTCGATATCTTCCGGCTCAAGCTGCACTCCGAACTTTTCTTCGATGGCGAGAACCAGATTCAGATGCTGCATGGAATCCCAATTCTCGATTGTCTCCGGCGAAGACTCCGTCGTGATCTCGGCCGCCGGAATTCCGAAAATGTCGCTGGCGACGCTCCGCACCTGCTCAAACGTACTGGCTGTCAATTCTTTCCTCCCCGGTTGCCTTCCGTAACCCCGTCGCTCACCTTCAGCTTAATCCAATCCGGGCAACGTAGAGTGCAACTTGTCAGGTCGAGCGTCCACAGAGAACCCTCGCAGTTGGTTACCTGCCACTCGAAGCCATGCTGTTGGTAGAAATCGCGTGCCGGAGCATTTTTCTTGGTCGGCAGATACCAGCCCTCCAGCCGCTTGCGGCCGCGCTGGGCAGCGCTTTCGGCGAGATGGGCGAGAAGCGCGGTTTCGACCGTCCTTCCGATGACGCGGCAGCTCAGCAGGAAGGTGTCTACTTCGCACTGTTCGCCTACGTCGTGCGCGATCGCGACTCCGACCAGGCCGTGATCGCCGAAACGATCGCGCAGCCTGATCGAAAACACGTGCCACCCCGGCTGTTTTGTCATCTCCGCGATCTGCGGCTCGGTGTAGCGCCGGGTGGTCAGGTTGAACTGATTAGTTTTCTGCGTGAGTTGCGCCACCCGCGCCAGCGTCAGGTCAGTTACCGGTTCCAGTTCAGCTTCCTGTTCGAGGAAACGAAAGAAATCTTCTTTCGATTGAAAGGTCTGCTCGTTGCCGGAGCGCTCCTTCTGGGCCGCATACATCTCGGTGCGCTGCCGGTCTTCGGCCGAAAGGGTTAGACGCTCGAATGCCGCGCAATTCCTGACAGCGGCGGCATATTCGAGCGGATTCTTCGGCAGGTCGATAACGGTAACTTCCGGAAGCGCGGCACGAACCTGCTCTCGCTCAAAGGGGTTGTCGTCCATGAAGGCGAGCGCCTCGATGCCGACATTCAGTTCCTGCGCGATCTCGCGGAGATTCTGCGCTTTATCGGTCCAATTAATGCGCATGGCGGCGAAATGTTTCGGGCGCAGCAGCATTCCAGGATGCTTTTCCAGCGCTTCCATGGCATCGGCGAGATTGTTCTTGCTGCACACGGCGAGCAAAATTCCTTTGCGCGACAGATCGAGCAGAGCTCGATGCAGGCCCTGATATGCCGCGCCCGGATATTCGGGGCCAACTTTAATGCCGGCCATGCCGTCCTCGCCGATCACGCCGCCCCACAGCGTGTTGTCGAGGTCGACGACCAGAACTTTGGCAGTGCGACCGCTGAGCGGCACGATAAAACGCATCCATTCGCGTGCCATCTGGAGAAGGTAGCCGGCGGCGATGGGAAGCCGCGCCGTCAGCCATTTGCGCTCGTCGTGCCACTGCTCGCTGCCATGCCGTGCCACCAGCGCATCGTAGTCGAGTGCGTACACGCCATGGAAGCCCGCGGCGATGCGGCGCAGTTCGCGATTGATTTGCCGGATGAGCCCGGACTGTCCCGCCTCGGATTGATCGTCGAGCACTCCCAGACTTGGCGATGACGGGCGCTCGAGGGAATGAACGATCAGAGCCGACTGGCTGTGCTTGCGAAATGCGCCGATCCACTGCTCGTAGCCGCGGACCACGCGCTCGGCGGCTTGCTGCGCCGCTTCCGGCGCCAGATCGGCGAAGTCGCGCCACAGCTCCGGTGCAACCTGTTCAGTGCGTACCGCCAGAACAACCGCGCGCGGCGCAAAGCGATAGAGCGAACTCTGGCTGTCGAGCATGTCCTGCACGTAGGTATTGAAATCGCCGACATGGACTTCGAGATCGATGCCATGGGCGAATGCTTCCGAGCGCAGCAGCGGAACAATGGGTTCGACCGTGAACGAGCGCAGAATTGCCAGTTTGAAAGTTGTAAGCGCGAGTTTGTCGCGCGTCTTGTCCCGCAAATCATCGAGTCGCGAAGTCATGAAGCTCGCCGTACCCGACGCGGGATCGCGCCGCCAAAGTTCGGCCAGTCGCCGTGAAGCAAGATCGAAGTCTCCTTCGGCGATGAACCTGTCGATTTCAGCCCGTAAATTTGGAGGGTTGTGCTCCGCTGAAGTTGAATCAGGCGTCGAATTGGAATTCGAATCGTGCATCGAACTAAGAATTGATCAGCGCTCCAAGTATTCGATCAGCAAGCGGTTCTTGGTATAAATCCATGCGATGCGCCGGCCGCCGAATGCGACTGCGGGCATCGGCTGGCGGGTGACCAGCGCCCCCAGCGCGCGTGAGTCGGCGAGCGCCTGCTCCAGTTTATCTACGACATAGCAAACGTGGTGCAGTCCGCCTCCCTTGGCAGCAAAAGAATACACGGGGGATTGGTCGTCAGCCGGTTCCACAAGTTCCCAGAGCGGATCACCCATACGCCGGCTCTTCAGGAACGTAACGCGCACACCCTGGTTGGGATCATGAAAAACCTGCTCGTCCCAATCCACTTGCAGCATGCTGGCGAAGCCCTGTACAGAATTCGTAATCGAAGCCACGACGAAGCCCACGTGGTGAAACGCGCCTTCGGGCTGCCAGGTTAGAGAAATCGCGTTCATCGTTAATAGGGCGTCGTTAATAGGCCGTAGTGAAACTACAAGCTCCGCGCTCAACGCAACCCTTCAGCATCGCAAAACCCCTGCCCTGATACGAGCCATCCGTGGCGGGATGCAACTCTACTTAGCCTCGGGATCTGCATCGGACTCGGCGATGCCCATGCGCCCCTTGTCGGCGATGCGGGCGAGCGGAGTATGCGACTTCAGCCAAAGTTTCAAGTCGAAATATAAGGGATAAAGAAAATTCATGAAACGTACCGCCAACGACGACGAATTCCTCTCCGCCGGCGGAGTTTCGAGTGCGTACCCGGTAGTGATGAGCAAATCACCGATGCTCGACTCGAGGTCGCGAACCTGCGACGGAGTGAACATGCGCTTCCAGCGTCCGATGGTGTTCGCTTCCGTTTCCTGGCCGTCGCCGCGAAATGAAGAATTTGGATTGTGCACCGACCCCAGCGCGACCTGCTGAATGCGGTCATAGTCCAGATCGTGGGCAATGAACTTGCCGATCCGCGCCAGCGTGTCACGCGGATTCTGTACCAGATCCTCGTAATGAACTTCTATGTAATCGCCAGCCATCGCCTGCCCGTAGTGACGGCCCTTGCTGACGATCCAGCGCCAGAAGATGGCGGGCACGAGAAACGCGCGGGCGCGGTCCCAGGGCAGCGGACGGATCCAGCCGATGCGGTGCAGGGAAGCGCTGACGTCGCGCCCATCGCGAATAATATGGACGACGAGCGCATCGGGAATCAGCTTCTTTATCAATGGAAGATAGAGCATGTGCAGCGGCGTGGATTCCGCCCAGCGCTCGACGCCTTGCTTCCGCGCGATTGCTTCCATCACGATGCGCAGGAAGTCGCCGGCATTGTGACAATCTTCCATCACACGCTCATCGATGTCCCTGGGTTCGAGTCCAGTACGGTGAAACAGCTTGCTGGCGTAGTACTCGTCGAGCAGTCGGCGGCGGTTGCTGCGACTGGCGAGGTTGCCGAAGCGCAGGCCGAGCAGGTTAAAGGCGTTACTCTCCGCATGATAGACGGCGAACCCGCCCGCGGAAAGCAGCGTGTGGTAGAGGAACTTGGTCCCCGAGCGCCCGCAGCCCAGTACAAACACGGGCGCCTTGGAACGCTGACTTGCCAGCTGATTTTCGGCGAGTGTGTTGGCGTTCTGCATGACTGTGCCAGCCGGTGCTGTGCTTGCCGCATTCATGACGATCCTCAGGACCGGACTGACTCGGCCATCGACACCGGTTCCTCTTCGAGTTCGAGTGCGGACATATTGGCGAGCCGGCCGACGGGCGTCCGCAGCTTCAGCCACAGCTTGCTGCCGAGAAAGGCGGGATACATTCCGCGCATCCAAGACTGCCGCAAACTTCGGCGGCGCTCGGCGGCGGGCAGCGATAATTCATAGCCATTTTCCTGCAGGCAATCGCCTACGGTCGCTTCGATGGCGGCGACGTCGGACGGCGCCATGCGTTCTCTCCAGCGGCCGAGCGGGTTGATTGTTTCTTTCGCGCCTTCCCCGCGAAACGAAGAGTTCGTCTCTGACAGTCGGCCCAGACCAGCGTGCTGGATCCGAGCGTAGTCCAGATCGTGATCGATAAAGCGGCCGAGTTTGCCTAGCGTTTCGTGGGGGCTGGTGATCAGGTCTTCGTATCGGATCTCGATGTAGTCGGCAGGGAACTTGCGGCCATGAGCGCGGCCGCGGTGAACCATCCACTCCCAATACAACGACGTTGCCACCAGGCTGTTGGTTGGGCTGCGATCCCAAGGCAGGGGAGTGAAGCCGCCCATTTTTTTAAGCGAGAGCGCAATGTCGCGCCCGTCGCGGATGATGTGCACAAATAGCGCGTTGGGTATGTCGCGCTTTACACGCTCGACGTGCAGCACATTATCGGGATCGTACACCGCCCAGCGCCGCGCCTGCTGGCTGCTTGCCACAGAATCCATCACCACGCGGATAAAGTCCCCACCGTTGCGGCATTCGCTTGAAATCCGTGCCGACAACTGCTCGGCATCGAGTCCGGTGCGCCGGAAACCCTTGCTGCGCAGCCAGGTTTCGAGAATCTTGTCGCGATTCGAGCGGCTCTCCACGGAACCGAAGCGGGGAATCAGAATCTTGTAAATCGGCAGAAAACCGCGATAGATGGCAAAACCGCCGGAGGACAACAACATGTCGTAGAGCAGGTTAGTCCCAGAGCGATGGCAGCCCATCACGAAGACGGGAGAATCCTTGCGAGCAACTAAGCCGGTTGCGGACACCGTAAAAATCTTATCACGCGAGGCGGGCTGAGCCGTCTGGAACCCTGGTTGACACTCCCTGCCAAACGGCGATGCCGGACGACCAGCCATCTTTCCCCCTCGAGAGGATTGCCGGGCAGGTGGGACTTTAATCCCCGGGGCAGGGGGAACTAATACCCAGAGAGCTACCAGGAAGTGGGTAATTAATTTCCTATTTGTCCGCAATATGGTAGTGTGTGAGCCGAGCCACTCCCTGGGGCGGTAGTCGCAAGTCATTGACAAATAAGCATATACTGGTCCAGTGCCGGGTTAACAGTTTAGCTGGATTGGCACCGAGGGTGCTCTACAGCGTGTAGGCCCTCATCAAAGACGCCTCCCCTCCGTCTTGGCCGTGTAGCGAATCCGAACCGTATGGATCTCAACAGAACCGAAATCCTGGCAACCGCCGATGCCCCGCAAAACGGGGGCGGGCGGGTCTGGGTGGAAAGCATCAGCGCCGGCATGCGCACCGTCGAAGCCGTGATTCGCGAGCTGTCGCAGAATGACGTTCCCGTGCTGGTGGTGGCCGAGCATGGTTCCGGCAAGGCGGCGGCGGCGGAGCGTATTCATGTTCTTTCCGTCCGCGCCTCGGAGTCTTTTCATGTCTATCAGGGTCGTGAAGCCAGCCAAGAAACGCTGGCTGCTCGCGACGGTCAAGGTGGAACCGTCTATCTCCAGGAAGTTGGAGACCTTGCCCCCGCGGCCCAGAAGGAACTGGTTCGCCAAGTCGGTTTGAAGGGCAATGGCGACTCGCAGCGCGGTGTGCCTCGTTTTATCTGCGGAACCTCGCGTGAGTTGGAACCCGAGGTCAAGGCCGGCAAGTTTCGCGAAGACCTCTATTACGGGATCAGCGGAGTTTGTTTGCGGCTGCCTCCTTTGCGCCAGCGTAAAGATGATATTCCGGTTCTGCGCGACTGGTTTCTCTCCGCTGCCGCCCGTGATTTTTGCCGGGCCGTGCCGGTGCTCAGTCCGGCCACACAAAACTTCTTCGTGGAATACAACTGGCCGGGAAACATTCGCGAACTGAAAGAAGCGGCGCGAGCCATTGTCGCGCTCGGCGATGAAGCGCTCGCGATGGGAGGACTACGCTCACTATTGCGGCGGGTCGATCGCGGCGCCAGCGGCGAGAAGGTTTCTCTCAAAGATGCGGCGCGCGCGGCTTCCCGCGAAGCCGAGAGGGAACTTATTCTTCAGGTTTTGACTCGCACCCGCTGGAATCGGCGCCGGGCCGCGCAGGAGTTGCAGATCAGCTACAAGGCGCTTCTCTACAAGCTGAAGCAGATTGGGTACGAAGAGTACGGCGCGTGATGGCGAAGAAAGTAAGGTTGCAATGTTTCAAAGCTTCAAGATTTTGCACCAGACCTTGAAACTTTGAAACCTGAGCTGAGAGGAATCGATATGAAATTAATATGGCAAGCGGTGGCGGCACTGATCGTGATCGGCGGCATTGCGTTGGCGCAGGATGCACCCGCCCAGCCCGCCGTCATTGCCGCTTCCGACCAGGCCGCTTCCGTCCAAACAACGAACGCGTCTTCCAGCAGTCAAGCCGGACCCGAGTATGTGATCGGCCCCGATGACGTGCTCCACATCGCGGTGTGGAAGGAAGCCGACCTGAGCGCCACTTTGCCGGTCCGTCCAGATGGAAAAATTTCTCTTCCCCTGCTCAACGATGTGCAGGCTTCCGGCCTGACGCCCCAGCAGTTGGCCGGCTCGGTGACCGAGAAGCTGAAAAAGTACATTGCCGACCCGCGCGTCACCGTGGTGGTGACTGCGATCAACAGCAAGCGGATTTACCTGACCGGCGAGGTGTTGCATGCCGGAGCTATTCCGATGCTACCCAATATGACCGTTCTGCAGGCATTATCCAGCGCCGGAATGAACCAGTTTGCCAACACCAAACGAATTTACGTCCTGCGCACCGAGAACGGCAAACAGCAGAAACTGCCCGTGAACTATCGCAAGCTGGTTAAAGGTGAGCAGATTGAACAAAATTATTTGTTGCAGCCTGGGGATACCATTGTCGTCCCGTAAGAATGTGGGCCATATGAAGATATGGGCCACGATGGACCTACTTGTGAAAGGCATGCTAATAGTGCAAACAATCCGGTTGGTGCTGGTGGTTTTCGGCATGAGTATCTGCGCCGCCGCCCAGGGTAGTTCCCCGTCCCAGCCCGCGACTACTCCGGCTCCGGCCTTCGGCCAGACCGCGCCCGTTCTGAACCCGGAGAACCCGCCGGTATCGGGACTGGACCAGCCGACCCTCGAACTGCACACCGCGACCCGCAGCTTCATTTCGCCAGCGCTGCAGGTGAGCGAATCGGCGGACACGAATGCGGGCAACCAACTCGGCGGCAGCAGTGTGGAATCGGTCAGCCGCGTTCTCGGAGCTCTCGACCTGCAGCAATTTTGGCCCAAAAGCGATCTCTTTCTCGAGTACCTCGGCGGCGGAGCGTTCTACGCCAGTCCTTATGACGTGAAGCAATTACAAGCGGTGGGCCTGGAAGCGGTGACGCGCTGGCGTACTGGCCAGGCGACGCTGCGCGACACCTTCAGCTACCTGCCCGACGGCTCCTTCGATCTCAGCACTTATGGTGGAATGCCGGGGTTGGGTCTTACCTCGGGCGGCTTCGGTTTGGGGGCGGAGGGTGGTGGTTTGCCCGGCACCAACAACTTTGGCACTGGTCAAGGAGGCTCCCCACTCGGAGACATTCCTCGGCTCGCGAACACCGCGATTCTAGATGCGGTTCAGGCTCTCAATCCGGTCTCCGCCATCACCGTGGCGGGCGGGTTTAGTAACGCGCATTTCTACGACCCCACCAATCTTCTGATCAACAGCGACCAGATCACAGTTGAGGGTGGATACAGCCATCTGATTTCCCGCCATGATCAGATCGGCGGAGTCTACGCTTTTCAATTGTTTCAATTTCCGCAAGTATCCGGCGGGCAGATCTATAACAACGTCTTCAATCTGCGCTGGAGCCATACCATCAGCGGCAGGATGAGCCTCGTCGCCGGAGCCGGTCCGCAGTACACCGAAATGGAAGTCGGGGGCTACTTGTCGCGTTGGTCGCTGAGCGCGCGAGTCCAGTTTCGCTACAAATTTGCTCATTCGTCCTTGGTTGCGACATACGAGAAATTCACTTCCGCGGGATCGGGCTTCTTCGCCGGCGCCGATACTCAAGCGGCGCGGCTCGGATTCAAGCGTCCACTGGGACGCACGTGGGATTTCTATGGCGATCTGGGCTACTCCAACAACAAGAAACTCCAACCTACGGTGGAGGATGTTGGGGCGGCTGGTGCGACCAGCTATTACGAAGGGTCCGCCAGAGCCATTTTTCGCAAACACATGGGACGTTCCTACGACCTCTTTGCTGCCTATGGATTCAGTGAAGTGGGCTTCGACTCGGTGGTTTGCCTAAGTGGCCCTGGTGGCACCTGCGGCAAGCTTTCGCAGCGGAACGTCGGCAGCGTTGGGGTGGAATGGCATCCCCGGCCGACGCGTATCGAATAATTTTTTTGGCCGCCTCGAGTGGCCGGATTGGTGAACAGTGATGAGTGAGAATCGCGAACTGACAATGGACGATTATCTGGCGATGCTGCGGCGCCGCCTTAAAGTTATTGTGATCCCGGCTCTGCTCGCCCCGATCGCGGGCTTCGGCATCTCTTATCTTTTCTCGCCGAAATATACCTCCCAGTCCACAGTACTGGTGGAGGGCCAGAAGGTGCCGGCGAACTACGTCCTCCCGGTCATCACCTCCGATTTTACCCAGCGCGTACAGACGCTCAGCCAGGAGGTTGTCAGTCCCACGCGCCTAAAACCGGTGATTCAGAGTCTCGCGCTGGTGAAGCCCGAAGAAGAGGGCAAGCTCATCTCCGACATCCAGCAAAACATGCGCGTCGAGCCGGTGATCACTTCGATGAGCGCTGCCGCTGGCGGAGCGGGCGTTTCTGGCGCCCAGAAGAAGAAGCCCCAGGTTACCGACGAACCGGTGCCTGGCTTCACGGTCAACTACACCGACAGCAACCCAGTCCGCGCCCAAAAAATTTGTAATGCCTTGACGGAACTGATCGTGGATGAAAACCTGCGCTCTCGTTCCGAGGTCGCCCAGGACACCAGCGAGTTTCTCGGCCGTCAGCTTGAAGACGCCAAGCGCGCCCTTGACGACCAGGACACCAAGCTCGCCGCTTTCAAGAAGCAATATCTCGGTCAGTTACCCACTGACGTCGACAACAACATGCGCATGCTGATGTCGCTGAACTCGCAACTCGATGCCAGCACCCAGACCTTGAGCCGCGCCCAGCAGGATAGGGCCTACACCGAAAGCATGCTGGCGCAGCAGCTTGCAGTGTGGAAGAGTTCGCAGTCCAGCACCAATCCGCAGACCCTCGAACAAGGACTGGCCCAACTGCAGTCGCAACTGCTGCAACAGCAAGCGCGCTATACGGATGATCACCCCGACGTGATCAAAACCAAAGCTGACATCGCCGAGATCGAGAAGAAACTGAAAGAGATCAACGCCGCCGCGGCCTCCGCCAGCACCGAGGGCAACGGCAACGATAAGGCAAGCGCCTCCGAACCGCCGGAAATTCGTCAGCTCCGTCTGCAGATTCACCAGTACCAGAACGTGATTGAGCAAGCCACACTCGACCAAAAGAAGCTGCAAAGCGAGATCGGCGTCTACCAGAGCCGCACCACCATGAGCCCGGGCGTCGAGGAGCAATACAAGTTGCTCACCCGCGATAACGACAACGCGCTGGCCTTCTACAAAGACCTGTTGGCCAAGAAAAGCTCGGCCGGACTGGGCAGTAGCATGGAGACCGCGCAAGAGGGAGAGCAGCTGAACATTCTCGTCCCGGCGGGCTTGCCAGAATCTCCCAGTTTCCCCAACCGCCCGATTCTTGCCGCCGGTGGCCTGGGTGCTGGTCTAGCGCTTGGCGCCCTCATCGCCATCATTCTGGAGTTTAGTGACAAGTCCATCCGCACCGAAAAAGATGCTGCCGCCATCATGGATCTGCCCCTCCTGATTTCTCTGCCCTGGTTGGGCGAGGAGGACGAGGTTGCCGCCAACGCCAATGGCGGCGGTCGCCGCCGTTTCTGGGGCAGGCGTAGCCCGCCATCGCCAGAAGAACACGAGCACGTCGAGGTCTAGCGTAAGCCTATGTATAAAGAATTTTTTGGACTTCGCGCCAACCCGTTCAACGTCAACCCGGACCCGCGTTACTTGTTCCTTACGCGGCACACCGAAGAGGCGTTGGCCTGCCTTACCTACGGCATTCAAAGCCGCAAAGGCTTCGTGTTGCTTACGGGCGAGGTTGGCACCGGCAAAACGACGCTGATCAATAAATTGATGGAATGGCTGCGTCTGCACCAGGTGGCTACCGCCTTCATCTTCAACTCACGCATGGACGTGCCGCAGCTCCTGGACTTCATGATGGCCGATTTCGGCATTCCCTGCGATACCAAGTCGAAAAGCCAGCTGTTGCAGCGCCTCTACAACTGGCTGCTCGATCGCTATCGCGCAGGTGAAACCGCTGTACTGGTCATCGACGAGGCCCAGAACCTCTCCGACGAAGTGCTCGAAGAGATCCGCATGCTCACCAATCTCGAGACCTTCACCGAGAAACTGCTGCAGATCGTTCTCGTCGGACAGCCCGAACTCGAACAGCGTCTGAAGCAGCCCCAGTTACGGCAGTTGCGTCAGCGCTTGACGCTGCGCGCCAAAACCCATCCTTTCAATCTCGAGGAAACCAAGTCCTATATCGTGCAGCGTCTCCGCATCGCGGGTTCGAACGGCGAGCCGATCTTCGATCCCGACGCCACGGTCGCCATTTTCCGCTACTCGCTGGGCATTCCGCGCGTCATCAACCTGCTGTGCGAGCATTGCCTGGTCAGCGCCTTCGTCGACCAGAAGAAGACGGTTGCTGTCGAAGTCGTCGATTCGGTTGCCCGCGATTTCGATCTCACGGATGGAAACGCCGCCGCCTCCATGACCGCACCGGTTCCGTCATCGGAAAAGTTTGATCTGGTCGAAGCCTTGCGCACTCTGGCAACCCTGGCCGACCGGCTGCGCCAATCAGAACAACAGGATCTCTCCAAGGAAAGGAAACTATGAGCCGCATCCATGACGCTTTGAAACGCGCCGAGCAGGAAAGAGCAACCGCTACGGGGACCTATGTCGAGCCCGCTTTCAACCAACCCGAGTTACAAGACGACGGGCCACGCGAAAGCATGCCTGCGCTGCACCCTGCGGGAGCCACCGTCATGCCCAGCATGGCCTCTGGCTTGAATTACGAAGCCCTTGTCGCCCGCTGCCCCCAGACCGAGTGGAAGCCTGATCCGCGCACCATGCTCTTCTTCCAGGAAGAAGACACCCGCCTCGGCGCCGAAGAGTTTCGAACCTTGCGTTCCCGCCTCTACCAGATCCGCGAGAAGATGCCGCTCAAACGTTTGCTCGTAACCAGCGCGCTTCCCAAGGAAGGCAAGTCTTTCGTGGCTGCCAATCTCGCCCAGGTCATGGTGCGGCAGCATGGGCGCCGTGCACTCGTTATCGACGCCGATCTGCGCAACCCAGGCATGCATCGCCACCTCGGAGCGCCCCAGTCGCCAGGATTGGCCGACTACCTGTTGGGCGAATGCGACGAGTTCGCGGCCCTACAGCGCGGGCCCATGGAGGACCTGTTCTTCATGCCAGCAGGCCGGGCCGTTCCGAGCGCTCCCGAACTGCTCTCCAACGGTCGTTTGAAACTGTTCCTGCAGCGCGTCGAACCCCTGTTTGATTGGATCATCCTTGACTCGTCGCCGGTTATTCCCGTATCGGATGCCACCCTGGTGGCCAGTGCCTGCGACGGGATCATCATGGTCGTGCGTTCCAATGTGACGCCTTCCGACTTGGCTCGCCGCGCCCGCGAAGAATTTCCGGACAAGATGCTGCTCGGGGTTGTGCTCAACGGAACCACGACCGGGGATTTGGCACGTTCGAAGTACTACTATGGCGAGGCCGTGAACAGTCACGCCTGATCTCCAGGATGAAGACGAAGCGAGGCTAGTTTGATCCGGCTCTTCAATGTCTATTACCCAGTTCGCACGTTGGTCCTGCTGATCGGAGAGGCTCTGATCGTTTGGACCTCGTTCCTGCTCGGGGTAGTGTTAGTACGTCAACAAGACACCTACATTGCGCTCTTCTATGAGCACGGCATCTACAAGATCCTGGGCGTTACGGTGCTGGTACTGCTGTGTTCGCACTGGTTCGACTTGTACGACACCGCGCCCCTCATCACCAGAGGTGAGCTTTATTTCCGCTTGCTCATGGTTCCTGGACTGCTGGCATTCGTCCTGGCGGGTGTCGACTCGGTACGGCCTAACTACTTGTTGGGGGCTGGTCCTTCGGAGGTTGGCCGGTACGGGCCTTCGGAGATCGGCCTGGTCATCCTCACGGTTGCTCTGTTCGGATGGCGGTTCGGTTTTACCTGGCTGATCCAGTTGCCCATTCTGGTCGAGCGCGTTTACGTTCTCGGCACCGGCGAGCGAGCGCAGCGCTTGGTGCAGGGACTGCGCCAGAATCCCGAAATCGGTGTCGAGATTGCCAGTTGGACGGGCAAGATGGAAGGCGCGGTAAGCCGCGACTCCGTGGCCGCGCACTTGATGGAAGTTTTTCACAAACAAAAATTTCATCTCGTCATCGTCGCCATGCCCGATCGCCGCGGCACCATCCCCATGGAGGAACTGCTTGAACTGCGCAAGCAGGGGGTCAAGGTCGAGGAAGCCACATCGTGGCTGGAAAAAATCTCCGGCAAGATCGAGGTCGAGAATCTTTATCCCAGCTGGCTGGTGTATGGCGAGGGGTTTCGCCGCAATGCCGCTTTCATCGCGGCTCGACGCGCGCTCTCTAAGGCTATCTCGCTGGTGGGTCTCATTCTCGCTCTGCCTTTGTTTCCCTTCATCATTCTTGCCATCCGCCTCGATTCCAAGGGGCCGGTGTTCTATACCCAAACGCGAGTGGGCCAGAACGGGCGCCTGTTCAAGGTTGTGAAATTCCGCACCATGCGCCAGGACGCCGAGGCCGCCAACGGTGCGCAGTGGGCGGGCAATAATGATCCCCGCGTTACCCGCATCGGCAAGTTCCTCCGCACTTCGCGCCTCGATGAGATTCCGCAGTTGTGGTGCGTGCTCAAGGGCGATATGGCTTTCGTCGGTCCTCGTCCCGAACGCCCGGAATTCATCGAGATGCTCTCAAAGCAGATCCCTTTTTACGGTGTGCGCCACATGGTGCGACCCGGCCTCACCGGATGGGCGCAGGTCAAGTATAAGTACGGCAGCACCGTCGAAGATGCGCGCGAGAAACTGCAGTACGACCTGTTCTACATCAAGAACGCTTCGATTGGTCTGGATCTGCTGATCATGTTCCTGACGGTCAAGACCGTTCTGTTGGGCCGAGGTGCCCAATAATGAGCGCAATCACAATGATGAGCGCAAGTGCAATGATGATAATGAAGATGAAATCTGTCTTCTGGGTCGCGGCCGCGCTCGTCGGCTACTCCTACCTCGGCTATCCGGTCTGGTTATGGCTGCGCAGTCGATGGTCGCCGCGTCCGGTGCGCCGCGGTTTCGTGGAGAGCTCCGCCGCACCCTCGGTCTCCGCCGTGATGGTCGTGCGCAACGAAGAAGCGGTGATCGGGCGCAAGCTCGAGAACCTGTTGACCCTCGACTATCCCAGAGAGCAACTGGAAGTGGTCGTAGTCTCGGACGGTTCCAGCGATCGTACGCCCGCCATTCTCGCCGACTATCAAGTCGGAAATCGGACCGACGTGCGGATCGACGCACGGACCACCGGCACGCGAACCCGCGTCCGAACTCTGATCAAACCGGTATGCCAAGGCAAAGCCGCCGGCCTCAACGATGCGATCAAGTTGGCGACCGGGGAAGTGTTGCTGTTTACCGATGCCCGCCAGCAGATCGAATCGGGCGCCCTGCGTCTGCTGATCGAGAATTTCGCCGACCCCGATGTCGGTGCCGTCAGCGGCGAATTGATGCTGGGTGATCTCACCAGCGGTGAGACCGGAAAGGGAATGGGATTATACTGGCGCATCGAAAAGAAGATTCGCGAACTGGAATCCGCCTCCGGTTCCGTCGCCGGCGCCACCGGCGCCATCTACTGTGCCCGCCGCAGTTTGCTGGTTGCGTCGCCATTGCCCGAAGGAACTATTCTTGATGACGTCCTGTTGCCGATGCAAATCGTGCGCCAAGGATCGCGCGTAATCTTCGACTCGCGCGCCCGCGCCTGGGACTCGCCCGACTTGGGCGAAGGCCGCGAATTTTCCCGTAAGGTGCGCACTCTGAGCGGCAACTATCAGCTCCTGCAGCTTGCTCCATGGCTGTTGAGCTCACAAAACGCGATCCGTTTTGAATTCGTAAGTCACAAACTCTCGCGCCTGGTCGTGCCTTTTGCCTTGCTGGCTGTTCTGATCGCCTCCATTTTCCTGTCCCAGCCCGTCTATCGCGCCGTGCTCGGGGCGCAGTTGGCGTTTTACGTCCTCAGCTTGGCCGCGCTCGCGGGCATCAATATCGGCCCGCTCTCGCGCATTGCCGATCCCGCCCGCACTTTCGTCGTCCTCAATTCCGCCGCCATGGTTGCCTTCATCAACTTTGTCACCGGCAGAAAGGCTGTCTGGGTTCGCTGAACTGTTTGCTGAGTAATGTTGGCGGAATAAAGACCGCTGATCTGTCATGAGAATTCTCTGGGTCAAAGCCGATAAGCTCCTACCCGTGCAGAACGGCGGCAATATTCGCTCGTACCACGTCTTGCGGTATCTGTCCGCGCGGCATGAGCTTACCTTCTACTCTTACTATGGAGGAACTCCCGACCTCGACTACGAGGGCGAGTTGCAGCGGCAGTTGCCCGGTGCGGTGGCCGTCTGCACCGGTAAGCGCGAACTTTCGGGAGCCGTGCGCGGGTTCGACTATTTGGCCCATCTCAGCGCCCAGCCGCCCTATGCCGTCAGCCGCTTCGCTCACGCTCAAGTCCAGAAGCAGCTTCGCACCTGGTTCCGCGAGCAGCGCTTCGATGTCGCTGTCTGCGACTTCCTGGATGCGGCCGTCAACTTTCCCGGCAGTCTCAACATTCCCAGCGTGCTCTTCCAGCACAACGTGGAAAGCGAAATCTGGCGCCGCCATGCCGCCACGGCTGGCAACCCCTTGAAGAAGATGATGTATCGCGCGGAATTCCGGAAGATGCTCCGCTACGAGCGCGCCGCGGTCTGCAAGTTCCACCATGTCATTGCTGTCTCGGAAAGCGATCGTGCCCTCATGATGCGGTGGGTGGATCGAGACCGAGTGAGCGTCATCCCTACTGGGGTGGATCTCGCGCAGTATCGCCCTGCCGTCCCACCATCCGATCCAGCGGCTTCCAATGCGAACGCGTCCGCGCCTCTCATCACGTTTGTCGGCGCCATGGACTGGGAACCGAACGTCGATGGCGTCGAATATTTTTGCAGCGAGGTCTGGCCCTTAATCAAAGCCGAGGTTCCGGGAGCGCGATTCCGCATCGTCGGCCGCAATCCCGACAGCCGCATTCAGAAGTGGGCTTCGAATCCGGCCGATAACTCGGCCACTAACTCGACGGGCAACTCGATCGAGGTTACTGGCCGTGTGCCATCGGTAGTCGAACATCTGCGCCAGTCCGCCGTGGTTGTCGTGCCCTTGCGCGTCGGTGGAGGAACGCGCTTAAAGATCTACGAGGCAATGGCGACCGCCAAAGCCGTCGTGTCCACCACCGTCGGTGCCGAGGGATTGGATGTTCGCCACGACCACGACATTATCCTAGCCGACGATCCCGGCTCGTTCGCCCAGGCGGTGATCATGTTACTTCGCGATCCGGAACTGCGCCGCCGCTACGAAAAAGCCGCAGTCGAGACTGCTGCGCGCTACGACTGGCCGGCGGTCGGCGCGCGCTTTAGCGATATCGTGCAGTCGGTAGCGGAAAAGAAGTCTCTCGTGGTACGTGCCCTGCCAGCGCGCTTAGCGGACAAGAAGGCTTAAAAGAGGAATCTGTGGCTATTGGCGATAACGACAACGGCAACCTGGCGACGGCGGAAGTGACTGGAAAGCGCATGTCCGTCAAGTGGGCGGACCCGACCAAGAATGCCTTCTTCTGGCTCTGCGCTTTCTTCGTGGTGTATTGCGCCCGCCCGGAAGACTATATTCCCGGCCTCAAGTATCTCCCGCTGGCCAAGATCACCGCCGTCATGGCTGCGTGGGGCCTGTTCAGCGCCATGGGCAAAACCAAGCGCACATTCAAGGACTTGCCCAAGGAGTCAAGAATTCTCCTGAGCATGATCGCGCTGCTGTATGTGGGAGCGTTTCTGTCTCCCGTATGGAGAGGTGGGGCCATAACACGCACCACGGATTTCTCCAAAATTTACATAGCGTGGGTGCTGGTTTTCCTGCTGATTACCACCTTTGACCGCTTGCGGCGCATCATTTTTATCCAGGCTTTTTCGGTGGTTGTCATTTGTGCGGCCGCCATCATCAAGGGCCACGACGTGCCACGGCTCAATGGTGTTCTCGAGGGCATCTATGGGAACCCGAATGATCTCGCCTTCGCTATCGTGTTATCACTGCCCTTTGCGTTCGCCTTCTTGATCACCGGCAGGAATGCCGTCGTCAAAGCGGCTTGGCTGGGTGGAATGCTGATCATGGTGGTCACCATTTTTCTGACCGCATCGCGGGCCGGGTTCATCGACCTCATCATCTCCGGCGGCGTCGCGCTTTACTACTTCGGCATCAAGGGAAAGCGCCCCATGCTGATCGTGGCCACGGGCCTGATCGGCGTCGTGGTGATGGGTGCCTTTGGCGGAAAGCTCTATTCTCGCTTTACCGCGTTGTCGGGCAACAGCACTACCGACGAGTCCGCCTATGGATCCTACGAGGATCGCAAATACCTCATGTTGCGCGCTGTCGATGCCATTGAAACCTATCCCATCTTCGGCATTGGCTGTCGCAACTTCCCCACTTGGTCGCTGATCTGGCACGACGTGCACATGACCTACCTCCAAATCTGCGCCGAAGGGGGCATCGCCGTGCTGGTGATCTACCTCGCGTTTTTTTGGTGCGGTTTTAAGAATCTGAAAATCCTGCGACAAGCGAAGAACCTCGATCCCGACATTGTATTGTTTATCGGAGCCTTGCAGGCTTCGCTGGTCGGCTTCGTCGTAGGCGCTCTCTTTGCCCCCGAGGCTTACCACTTCTTCCCCTACTTTGCCGTGGCGTTTACGGCGACTTTGTTGCAGACCATTAAGGAGCAAGATCAAAGACCCGGCTCGGCGCCTCTGCCGCCGAAAAAGCCGCGTCATTTCCTGGAGGTTTATGCCGATCGCGGAACCGCAGCCGCAATCGCCCCTGTCCGCTGACTTGCAGGCAATTTTATGCTGCCTGAGTTGCGGCTCGAAACTTGAAAGCGACCAAGCCGGGGGATTTCTCTGTCCGGCTTGCAAGCGTGCCTATCCCAACGCGCAAGGGATCGCGCGCTTTGTGGATGCCCAACGCTATGCCGCCAGTTTCGGTTTTCAGTGGCACCGTTATCAGAAGACGCAGCTCGATCACGACGAACTCCGCGAATCCGAGCGCCATTTCCTCGCGAAGACCGCGCTTCGCCCCGAAGATCTCAAAAGCAAGTTAGTACTCGACGTCGGTTGCGGCATGGGACGCTTCGCCGAAGTCGCGACCCGTTGGGGCGCCCGCGTGGTAGGCGTAGACCTGAGCGCCGCCGCCGAAGTTGCCGCCAAGAATCTCGCCGACCGCGACTTTGCCGCTTTCCAGGCCGATGTCTTCGCCCTGCCCTTCGCTCCCGAAAGTTTCGATGTCATCTACAGCATCGGAGTGCTCCACCACACGCCGGATTGTGAAGCCGCCGTCAAAACTCTCGAGAAATATCTGAAGCCCGGCGGCCTCCTCGTCGTCTGGCTCTACAGCGGATACAACAAGTGGTACCGGTTCAGCGATTTCTGGCGTCGCTACACCCACAAGATGAAGCCCGAGACCCTGCACCGCATTCTGAAGGTTGCGGTCCCGTTCTTCTACAGCGTGCACCAGGGCTTGAAGCGCGTGCCGCTTGTCGGGCCTCCGGTTGCTGGCCTTGTTCATCACGTGTTTCCGGTGAACCGCCAGACAAATCCGGAGGCTCGCATGCTCGACACCTTCGACTGGTATTCTCCGAAGTATCAGTCCAAGCACACCTACGAACAGGTGTTCAAATGGTACGCAGCGATGGGTATGGAAGACATGCGCGTGGGCGAGATCTCGATTGCCGTTCGCGGCCGCAAACCGGTAAGAGGATGACGGGTCGGAGCAGCGACCAGCGTCCGGTCCCCGGGGAGCCAAGGTAAGCGAAGTCCTGTCTCCAAATGGGTCTAAAGAAACAACTCGCCTATGCCAGAAAGGTCCTGCCGTCTGCGACCTGGCGCGTGCTGAAATCGCCTGTCCGCGGCCCCGTACACTTGGTTTTCGCGCTGGCCGACCACTTCGAACCGGCCATCGTTCCCGAGGACGGCCAAAAGCGTGCCTCGCGCTCCGAGCAGGAGCGCCGCCTGGAATGGTGGGCGCGCGAATACCCCAAGGCAGTCGACGGCTGGCGCGACCACGATGGCCGTCCGCTTGTCCACACCTACTTCTACCCCGCCGAGCAGTACGACCAGGGATTGCTCGAGATGCTCGCTTCGCACTGCCATGCCGGTTGGGGAGAAGTTGAGATCCACTTGCATCACGGAAGCCCGCATCCCGACACCGCTGAAAACACCCGCCGGGTGCTCACCGAGTTTCGTGACCGGCTGGCCTTTCGGCATGGCTGCCTCGCCGTGGAAGAAGGTTCCACTCGTCCCGGCTACGCCTTTGTGCACGGGAATTTTGCGCTCGCCAACTCGGCCTCCGGACGCTTCTGCGGCGTCGATTCCGAGATGCAGATTCTTGCCGAGACCGGCTGTTACGCCGACTTGACCATGCCGAGCGGCTTCTGGCATCCGGCACAGATCGATAAAATCAATTCTGTCTACGAATGCGCTCTCCCGCTCGATCAGGCAGCGCCGCATCGCAAGGGGCACGACCTGCTGGCAGGACGCTCGCCCCGAACTCTCCCTCTGCTGATCCAAGGTCCGCTCGTAACCGACTTACGCCGCACGCTAAGTTCTGCCCGGCCCGTTCTCGAAAATGGAGCCGTCACCGGGTCCAATCCCCCGACCATGCGCCGCCTCGCCCTCTGGAGGCAGGCGCGAGTCTGCGTGCTCGGGCGTCCCGACTGGCTGTTCGTCAAGCTCCATTGCCACAGCATGGACCCGACCCAGAGAGATGCCGTGATCGGCGACAGCTTCCGAAGTTTTCTTGCGGCACTGGTCGGTGGTTCGGCGGACAGACAGGAAACGTTGCACTTCGTTACGGCACGCGAGATGGCCAACATCCTGCTCGCCGCCTGCGACGGCCGCGATGGCAGTCCCGGTGACTACCGCGATTATCGCTTCAAGCGGCTTGCCGGTGTGCAGCTATCGGTAGACAAATCCAGCCCTGTCCCTGTGAGCTTGAAAGGATAATCAGGATAGAAAAGATCATGTGTGGAATCGCCGGAGTCGTGAGCACAACTCGCGAGAGCAACATCACCGAAGCTCTTGTGCGCCACATGTGCAATCAGATCGTGTACCGCGGCCCCGACGATGAGGGACTCTACGTCGCCGACGGCGCTGGTCTCGGCATGCGCCGCCTCTCCGTCATCGATCTCTCCGGAGGTCATCAGCCCGTCTTCAACGAAGATCGCAGCTCCTGGATTGTTTACAACGGCGAGATCTACAACTTTCCTGAACTCCGTCCTGAGCTCGAGAGCCGCGGCCATCGCTTCTACACCCACACCGACACCGAAGTCATCATCCACCTCTACGAAGAAATGGGGGCCGACTGCGTCAAGAAACTGCGCGGCATGTTCGCCCTCGCCATCTACGATAAGAGCAAGCGCAAACTAACCCTGGCCCGCGACCGCCTGGGCAAGAAGCCGCTTCACTATGCGCTCCACAACGGAAATCTCTACTTCGCGTCTGAAATCAAATCGATTCTGGCCGTCGCGCCCGAACTCGCCGAAGTAAACTCCCAGGGCCTGCTCGAATATCTTTATTACGGATACGTCCCCGATCCCATCACCGCGTACACCGGAATTCACAAGCTTCCCCCCGGACACCTGCTCGAATTCCAGGACGGCGAGATCCGCATTCGCCAATATTGGGACCTTCCCGAATACAACACGCACGCGCCGAAGAACGAAGAAGAATGTCTGGAGGAACTAGAGCAGCGTTTGTTCGAGGCGACCAAAATTCGCTTGATTTCCGACGTGCCTCTCGGTGCTTTTCTTAGCGGAGGCACCGATTCCTCTACGGTCGTTGCCTTGATGGCGCGCGCCAGTTCCGGACCGGTCAAAACGTTCTCCATTGGCTTCAAGAAAGACGATTTCAACGAAGCGGACTGCGCTCGCCTTGTCGCCAAGAAATTCGCGACCGATCATCACGAGATGATCCTGGAGCCTGACGTTGTCCAGACCGTAGCCCATCTCACCGGTTCGCTCGAAGAGCCTTTCGGCGACTCTTCCATGCTGCCCACGTACTACGTTTCCCAGATGGCACGTCAGCACGTCACCGTCGCTCTTTCCGGCGACGGCGGCGACGAGATGTTTGCCGGATATGATCGCTACCGCATTCATGCCGGCCGCCGCATCTACGAACATATCCCCGGATGGGCCCGCAAGGTTTTCCGCGATCAGATTTTCCCGCGTTTGCCCAATAGCATGCAAGGCCGTAAATTCAGCTATAACGTCTCGCTGCCCTGGCAGGAACGCTACGTCGATGGCATGTCGTTTCTGCCCGCCTTCGAGCGCGATATTCCGCTGCTCTCACACGATTTTCGCCAGATACTGAATCGCAGCGATGATCCCGCCAATGTTCTACGCCGCTACTTTGCGCAGGCGCCCGCTAAAGATCCGGTCGACCAACTTCTCTACGTCGATACCAAAACCTACATGGTCGCCGACATCCTCACCAAGGTTGATCGCATGAGCATGTTGAATTCGCTTGAGGTCCGCGTTCCCATCCTCGACCATGTCTTCGTCGAGTGGGTCGCCGGCCTGCCGCCCGAGTGGAAACTGCGCGGCAACCAGCAGAAATACATCCTCCGAAAACTGGCTGAGCGTGTCGGCGTGCCTCGCGAGGTGCTCTATCGCCAGAAACAGGGATTCTCGCTCCCGCTCGTCCACTGGATGCGCAACGAACTCAAAGACATGCTGATGATTCTGCTCGAACCCCGCACCCTCGAGCGCGGTTACTTTGCCGCCGATGGGGTTCGCAAACTGATGGACGACCACCTTCTTCGCGGCAAAACCATGACCGGACGCATATGGCGACTGCTGATATTCGAGCTCTGGCATCGCAACTTCCTGGAAAAATACATCAAGCCCGCCGGCCTCTTTTCTCTCCCCGTGGTCGCCGACTCTCGCCGCCAGGTGCCCAATTCCGCCGCGCTAACCTCCGCTCCGGTGGGAGGATGATCTCCGAGGATGATCGGGTGGACGCCACGGACACTGCCAGGTTGACCACGACCCCACTAGCCGATCCTTCCGCTCTTTCCGAGCGAGCGGTCAGGGTGTTTCTCATGGTCAATACTTTTGAAACGGGAGGATCCGAGCGCCAGTTCATCGTCCTCGCGCAGAATCTCGCGCCTCCACAATTCCGGGTTCACGTCGGCTGCATCAGCCGCCGTGGATCGCTCGCCCACAACTTCCCAGACGCTCCGCAATTCCCGCTCGGCGGCAGCCTCTTCGGATGGCAGTCGCTGCGCACTCGCCTCAACCTGAGCCGCCATCTGCGCCGCCATCAAGTTCAAGTCGTACACGCCTTCGATTTCTACGCCAATCTAACGCTGATCCCCGCCGCCAAGCTGGCTCGTGTTCCGGTAATCATCGGCAGCCATCGCCAACTCGGCGACTTGATGACACCCAAGCAGTTTCGCGCGCAGGCCGCCGCTTTTCGCTGGTGTGACGCGGTAGTCTGCAATTCGCAAGCCGCCGCCGATCGCCTTATCGCCGACGGCCTCTCGCCCAACAAAATCGCGGTCATCGGAAACGCCCTGCCAGCCGACGTTTTCGCCACATCGCGGGCGGTTTTGCCCAAACGTCCCGGGACCTTCCGAGTCGGCATGGTTGCGCGCATGAATCACCGTTATAAAAATCATTCAGGGTTTCTGCGCATCGCTGCCCAGATTCACAAGCGCATGCCCAATGTCGAGTTTGTTCTGGTCGGTGACGGCCCGCTGCGGCAGGAACTGGAGAGGGAAGCGGCAAGCCTCGGCCTTGGTGCCTCCGCTATCTTCGTCGGAGATCGTCAGGATATGCCTGCCGTTCTCGCTTCCATCGACGTCGCCGTCAACACCTCCGATTCCGAAAGCTTGTCTAACGTTCTTCTCGAAGCCATGGCCGCCGGTTTGCCCGTGGTCGCCTATGACGTAGGTGGCAATTCTGAGCTGCTCAGCCCGCAGCGCGGGGCCCTGATTCCAGCCGGCAATGAAACCGACTTTGCCGATGCTGTTCAGAGACTTCTAGGCGACTCGACTCTCCGCCACGAACTGGGCCGCAACGCTCGGCAGTTCGCACAAGAAAACTTCAGCCTCGATCAAGTCCGGCAGCGCTACGTGGAACTCTATCTCACGCTTCTCCAGAAAAAGCGTCCAAGGAATTCCGCCGCATGAGCGAGCCTGCTGATTTCACCCCGACCAGGAGGCGCCCACGAGTCTGCATCATAGCGCCCAGCCTGCGTTATGTCGGTGGACAATCCGCTCAGGCCGACCTGCTTCTGCGCCATTGGCAGAACGATCCCGACATCGACATCAGCTTCCTCGCCGTCGATCCGCCGCTGCCCCCTGCCCTCGCCTGGGCAGAACACATTCCCGGCCTGCGCACCATTCTGCGTGAGCCCATCTACTTCTGGCAGCTCTGGCGCGGCCTCAAAGACGTGGACATTGCCCACGTTTTTTCCGCGTCCTACTGGTCCTTCTTGCTCGCTCCTGCGCCAGCGTCGCTATTCGCAAAAATAAAAAGAAAAACGAAGCCGCGCGGCACCAAGACGCTGATCAACTACCACAGCGGCGAAGCCCGCGACCACCTCCAGCGCTTTCGCTCGGCCAAGTTCGTCCTGTCTCGCGTCGATGAGATTGTTGTCCCCTCCGGCTACCTGGTCGATGTCTTCCGCGAATTCGGATTGCCAGCCTCCGCCGTGCCCAACATTGTCGACCTCGCGCAGTTTCGGTATCGCGAGCGCTCTACACTGCGCCCACACCTGGTCTGCACCCGCGGTTTTTCCACGTACTACAGCGTGGATGTCGTCGTCCGGGCATTTGCACTGGTAAAAAAAGACTATCCCGAAGCGCAGCTCGATCTAGTGGGCGGTGGCCCGCTCGAAGGCGATATCCGCAAACTGGTTGCGGACCTGAATCTCACTGGCGTCAGCTTCACCGGCGTCGCGTCACGCCAGGAAATGGGCAAGTACTACGACCAGGCTGACATCTTCATCAACGCCTCGTGGCTTGACAACATGCCATTGTCGATCATCGAAGCCTTCGCGGCGGGCACTCCCGTAGTCACCACCTCGCCAGAATGCATGCCCTACCTCGTCCAGCACGAGCGCACCGGATTGCTCTCGCCCGTAGGCGACGAAAAAGCCTTGGCAGCAAATGTGGTCCGTTTGTTGCGCGACCCCACACTCGCCGCTCGCCTGGCACAGAACGCCCACAATGAATCGCAAAAGTACACCTGGGAAGCCGTCCGCGAACAGTGGCTGAACACCTATCGCGGAATAATGTGACATTGCGCGGGATCGCGACCACATCACGACGGCACGGGGCACTTCTGCTACTTTGGAGTGTGCGAGAATTTTGACAATCAGGTGCAAAAGATTGGAAGCGATCTTGTCTAAACTTAGCCTTTTCTCGTTGCTGACAACGGTCGCGCTGACATTTCCGTCGTCGGTATTCCCGCAAAACCCTGGTCCCGGCTGTCCTGCTGTTGATGCCGGCAGAACCGTGGAGTCCCCCAAGGAATTACGTAGTCGTAATGGCCGTTTGCAGGTCAGCCTCTGGATGCGCAATTCCCTCGATTCCTCAGGGCAGATGCAGTATTGCTATGTAGATGAGCACGGTGATCGCTCCCCTACCTTGCGGGTGCGACCCGGCGATCTGGTGCTCTTGAAGCTCAAGAACGAACTCTCTGTTTTCTCCACAGCGCAGCATCCGAGCATGGTAGGGCCGTCCAATGGCACATCCGCCACGATGACCAAGGGCGCCACCAACCTCCATTTCCACGGCCTCAGTGTTTCTCCATCCTTCCACGCAGATGATTCACTCCATACCTCGATTCCGCCTTCCGCCAAAGCTTTCATGTACCGTTTCCGCATTCCCACGAATCAGACACCCGGACTGTATTGGTATCATCCGCATCCCCATGGGTACAGCGAAGAGCAGGTGCTGGGTGGAGCGTCAGGAGCTTTGATCGTCGAAGGAATTGCACACGCGAATCCGCTGGTCGCGGGGCTGCCCGAGAGGGTCCTGGTCATTCGCGATCAGAAGCTTCAGCTTTCGCGAGCCAGTTCGAACCGCGATCCCACGCTTCCGGCGAAAGACCTGTCCATCAATTTCATTCGCGTTCCTTACCCTGAGTATCCTGTGCCGATCATCGAAGCGCGCCCGCTCACGCGCGAACTCTGGCGCGTGCTCAATGCCTCTGCCGACACCTACGTGAACCTGGGGGTGTTATTTAACGGAGAGTGGCAAGCATCGGGATTAGCAGCCACGAACGGTAGCTGGCAAACCTTAGGCCTGGTTGCATTGGATGGCGTACCCATCTCGGAAGCGAACTCATCGAAGGGAAAGGTCGTCGGGAAAACCGAAATCCTGATTCCCCCGGGTGGCCGTGCGGAATTCGTCTTCCAGACCCCTCCCGAGGGAATCAAAGCCGAGTTGTTTACCGTAGGCGCGGATACGAACCCTCCCGAAGACGAAGACAATGACACTCCCGTTACGGCGGGTGCGGGCTTTTCCATGCCCGACAATGACGACAACACCCCACCGCGACCATTGGCCAAAATCGTTTCTTCGCACTCTGCCGTCGAGCCCCCTGCTTTGAGCGAAGCGCCGCTCCCTGCAAGTCTTCACCAGGTTGCGGATCTCGCCACCATTTCGCCAGTGCGCCAACGGCAGCTCTATTTTTCCGAGAAGGTGATGGATCCAAAGCATCCAGATACGTCCACGATTTTCTACATCACTGAAGCGGGGCACACTCCGAAAGCGTTCGATGGGTCACTGTTGGCCCCGGATATCGTCGTTCACCAGGGCGATGTCGAGGATTGGACGATTGAGAACCGCTCGCAGGAGTCGCACGCATTTCACATCCACCAACTCCATTTCTTGCTGCTCGAGCGAGACGGCGATCCAGCCGGCGAGAGCTATCTTCTTGATACCGTGGATTTGCCTTATTGGGATGGCCGTTCTACGCAGTTCCCCAGCGTGAAGCTCCGCATGGATTTCCGCGACGCTAACATTGTTGGCACCTTCCCCTATCACTGCCATATCCTGCAGCATGTCGACGGAGGAATGATGGGCCTGATCCAGGTGCGACCGAAACTGCAAAAGGGATACGCCAGAAGTGATGCCAGATACCAGCAAGGAATCCCAGACCGAGGAGCCAATTAAGGACGATCATAGTCTGGACGATCATGGTCTGGACGACCAGGTCACGTAGCAGTTCAAGGAAGATTCAATCTCAGTACGTTCCTGGTACTAGAGAAACTCCATCCGCGCCGTTAACCACGATGTTCGCGGTGATCGTGTTGGTCGGAATGTTATAGACCGCCGCAGTATGGATCGCGCCGATGTAGAGGTTGCCCTTGCCATCCGACTTGATACCGTCCGGAGCAGAGCCCGATTCCTTGAGCGTCGGGGTTAGATATAACGAGAAATTCGACCCTAAGCCAGCCGCGGTTACAGGTATCTCGAGCACACCGAGTCCCAAAGTCCCGTCATGGGTTGCCCACAAGTTGCCTGTGTAGCTGTCGTAAGTCAGACCGTCTCCCCCGTTGATTCCGTGCGCGGGCTCGAGGAAAAGGGTATTCAGAATCGCTCCAGTAACAGGGTCGATTTGGACGATGAAATTGTGATTTGCAACTGCGTAGAGGTTTCCATACGGGTCGTAGGCAATGCCATCGCAGGTGCTGCTGTGTGGGCATGGCTCGCCATCGCAGGTCCCGAGCTTCTTAAGCTCAGGGCCCAGATTGGCCAGCACGGTTGTCGTCCCCGTGGCAAATTCGTATCGGACGATAGAACCCGGACTGTAGATGCCGATCAGCATCGTTTGCCCGCCCGGTTCGATTTCCAAATCGCGAGCGTACTTCAAGCCCGTAACCAACAAGGTGTTGATCCCGCTCGTCGGATCGTACAAGTAAACCGATCCTGTAGAAGGCACGGAGTAAATGAGTTGGCCCGCCGCGTTGACCGTCAAGTCGTCGAGTTTGCCCGTCCCGACCGTAAACAGGGTCGTGAGCTTAGCGGGAGTGGTCGTGAGATTAAGGAGCTGAAGGCTCTCCTTGGGCTCGTTCGAGATGTAGAGTTGTTGCGCAGACAACGAAAAAGCAGTCAGCAGAACGAGCGCAAACGCCAAGCCTAGGCCTATCCCACGCACTGTGACCATGTCTGGATTCCTCAGAAGAAAATCGGACTGACGTGAAAATGTACCACGGCACCGAGGATAACTGGATAGCCTAAAAGTGGTGTGAAACAGATTGCAACCTCAGCGCCGGCGTGGGAAACAAAGGGCACTGCGCCCCATAACTCGTTCGCAGATCCAGACTTAGCCGGGCCCTGTTTTCCGGGCACTAACCAGATACTGGCTCAGCGTCCAGCCCAGAATGCGGGACTTGGAAAACCGCTCCATGAGTAAGAAGAGACGGTATTCCGCCGCCGGCCAGAGCTGCCCAAGGGGAAACAGCAAGAACCCTGAGTAAGCGCTGTCTTCTGGATCGAGGCCATGCTTGCGAAGGCGCGCCGGAACCTGCCATGGGATGCAACGATTCCAGCGCCGCCCAACCGGCTGGCTGGAAGTCCGTTTGCCCATGAGCTTTCTTATCGCTCTCCATAGAGGGACGGCCGTGATGTTGAACAGATTGTTGGAAAAGCGATCCAGGCTGATGCTCGTCGGCAGGGAGATAATCGCTACGCCGCCGGGGCGGAGCACGCGGTGGATTTCTTCCAGACAGCGGTCGTAAGTGGACAGATACTCAAACACGCCCAAGCAAACAACGTGGTCAAAACTGGCGTCCGGGAAAGGCAGTCCTTCGGCATCCGCGCGGCAAAGGTGCACACCGGGGGATGTGCTGAAGCGCTGCCCCGCCAAGCGGAGCATTTCCGGAGAATAGTCGAGCCCGACAATGTGAAAGCCGCGAGCGAGCAGGGGCTCAAACTCCGCGCCCGCCGCACAGCCGATATCGAGGATAAGGCCACGCTCGGAATCGAGCATCTGCAGAACAATCTTGAGCTGCGCCTGAAACCAGGGCGACTGTCCACGCTCGCCGGCGTAGTAAGAAGCCATGCGATCGAAGACGCCGCTCACCTCGGTCTTCGCGAATTGAGAGTTTTCCGTTGGCATCACGCGCCGTCGCTGTCCCCGAGGGTGAAATGCCATTTTTGTGATGGCAGGGGCAAGGTGATTTCTTGCGGGAGCAACACTCGGAAGGCGAGGTGAAGATGATGCTGCCTCCGGCGAAAAGGGAAGGCGCGCCGCAGCAGCTTATGAGCAGCGGATTGTGTGGATCGTTGCAAGGTCCAGGTGCTGATTAACTGGGCCCCACTTTTCAGCAAACTGCCCATGCCCGCTGCCAACAGCGCCCGCGCGGCTTCGATGTCGCTGCTCTCCGTGAACAGGTCGACAACGGCAGCGGTTGGGGCGGTCTGATCGGCTGAGGCTACAAGGAAGCCCACTGCTTGGCCGTTCCGGCGCGCGAGCCACATCTTGTAGGGAGTTGGGCAATCCGAGAAACGCCAGTTCAAGTAGCTGCTGTCCCGCACCAGGGCAAAGTCATAGCCTGCCGATGCTCTCTCCCAAAGCTGGTCGGTCTCTTCACCAAATCTCTTCACCACAACTACGGTTACGGTGCTTCCTGTGGTACGCGGGATGCAGCGGTTCTCGAGCAGCCAATCCATGCCCGAAAGGCGAAGCAGGCTGGCGGGAATCCCCGTCTTGCGCGAAACCGTATAGCTTGGAATCACAAATCGACGGGCATCGATGCGCTGCGCCTCGTGAAAGGAAAGCTTGCCGGCAAGAATGGGGAACGAAACGTCGTTCGGTCGAACGTAGACAAGCGCCGAGCCGCGAAGGGCAGCTTCGCGACAAACCAGTTCGATCAATTGGGAAAACAGGCCCATCTTGCGGTAGTTTCCATCCGTCAGGAAGTCGCCGAGTTCGTAAGCCAGCACTGCCTTCCCCGACAGCCAGATCCGCTTGGGGCTGGCAGCCACCACGCTTACCACCGCGCCGCCTGCGGTAGCCATGCCCACGATCGCATGGCCCAAAGGATTGCCAAGATATTTCCAGCGGTAAAAACCCTCAACCGTACCGTCGGGAAATCTTTCCCTAAACAACTCGCCCCCCAGTGGAACCAGGAACGGTGCTATCCGGGCGAGATCCGCTGGCTCTGCCAATCGTAATTCGGGGCTGAGGGTGCCTTGCGTCATTTCTGGCTCATGCGCCCGGATGGTTTTCGGGTGCCGCACCCGAGCGGAACACCAATGTTCGTTCGATGTGCCACAGGAACTCCGATTCCTCGCGAGGAATATAAGTCCGGGGAATCGCCAGCGGACGGGAGTCGGCGCGCACCGCACCGACAGTTGTTGTCACGGCAGTCTCGTAGCCAAGCTCTTCGGTAATTTTCAACGTTGATTCATTCCACTGCGGGTTGAGTGCTGGATGGGGATAGGAGAAATGCTTCACCGCTCCCCCCAGTTCCTTTTCCAGCTTGAGCTTGGAATCGGTCAGCTCACTGCGCGCCTCGTCTGCGGAAACCAGGGCTACGTTCGGATGTGTCATGGTATGCGAGCCCACGGTGTGGCCCGACTTCACCAACGTCCGAGCATCGTCCCAGGTCATCATCAAGTCGCTCTCGAGGGGAAACGGCCCAGGTTCAAGGGAGCGCGTTGCGTTTCGTACCACCTCTGCGCGCGTCGATGCGCTCGATTTCGCGCAGATCCCAGCGGCATTCAGAAAGGCCTCTTCGCGGGCTTGCGAGCCCGTCAAATCGTAAAGCCTGCCCGTAGCGGGATCCGTCCACTTCGGATTTTGCGCGGTCCGGAATGCGTGACGCAGCACACAATACCACGGTGCCTTCGAGCGATCCACGGCATCGACCAGAACATAGAATGTCCCTGGGATGCCAAAGCGGTTGAGAATGGGAGCGGCGAAGCGAAAGTTGTCTTTGTACCCATCGTCGAAAGTGATCGCCACGGCTCTTTGCGGCAGAGTCTTATCACCTTTCAGAAAGAGTGCAATGTCGTCCATACTTACCGCGCTAAATCCCTTCGCGACCAACCCCATGTGCCGCTCGAAGGTGGAGGTGGCGTGAATGGAATCGCATCCGATCGTATCGGCAAACTGTTCAGGCCGATCCTGGATGGAGTGATAACGCAGAATGACCGCAGCGGGTGCGGCCAGCATGTGGGCGAAGCGGAGCGCTCCAGTCGCGACGAATACCTTCTTCGCGGCATTCTTGGCTGCCTTGCGAAAGCTCATACCGCGCTGTCCCGCGAAGCCTGAGCTCCCACGGGCTTTGCCATGGCGCTTTCCCGTGCCCGGTCGGCTACAGCATCAGCATCGTGGACGCTGAACAGGACGTCCACCCCATAGGGCTCCACGTCGATTTCGTCGAGACATTGTTTGCTCGCTAAATCGTAAAGAGCGATGTGGGTAGCTTTCTTGCGAGTCTCGAATCCCTGCTTAGCCCAGATCAGGTTTTCCTTGAATCGCGTGGAGCGAATGCGCGTGAACCCGACCCAGACTTTGTCCCTCTCCATCACGGCGACGCCGCGGCACCAACCGAGCACCATTTGTTGCTCGTTGTCGATGACGTTCAAGTCGAAGATTTCCTCCACCTGCAGGGTATGCCGGTTCGCCACCACCAGATGTCCGTCAACGGTGGTGAAGTAGATCCAGTCGCCGACCACATGACCGTCGTGTGGCCTTTGCACACCGATATCAATGCGTCTTCCGGGACGAGTCAGGCTGATCGCGTCTCTTTGCTCGAAGCGCGTGACCCAAATCTCATCGCCCAGCTGAAACACGTGATTGGGATGAGAGGTATGCGGCTTGGTTTCGGGTACCTTGCGGTAATCGACGTCGCGCGAAAATCGTTTCCAGGTATCTTCCCCAATGACGCTCCATTCGCGCAGCAGCTTTCCCTGGTGCGTGACTTCCACCACCAGATCAAGGCCCGTGTCGGCGACCAAAATATTGCCTTCCGCGCTCGGGCGCACGTGGTGGAGATCGTTGAAGCAGGGAAGCGATACGTAATGCAGAAGTTCGAAGCCGGGCAGTCCATAAACCAGCACTTCTGTCGGAGTACAAACGTACAGCCGGTCATCCGCCACCGTCGCTGCCTTGAATAAGATTGAGGGCGAATCCGCGGGGACCGCATCTTCTGGCGAATCGTACTCCACGAGTACTTCAGAAGTCTTGGCTTGCGGGTGCACCTTCACGATCAGGGCCTTTTTGCAGGAGTTCCACTCGGGGATCTGCCTGAATAAGCTACTCCGCAAAGATCCACCTACAACGTACAACGCGCTCATCCCCAAGCCCCCTCTGTGCCAACCTTAACTAAAGAAGCGACCCTTCCGGCTGAAGAGCGGGCCGTGAGCCCTTCCCAAAATCGTTAAAACCAGTAGTCACGCATCATTTTATCGCACGCGACTTTCGACCCTACTGCTCATTCTGGTACTCAACCGAAACGATGGCCTCCTGGGCTGCATGCTCGGGCCGGAGCGGTCGTGTCACTCCCGCGATCTCGGCGACATGAAACGCGCGGTTGGTGCGGTAGGCCCAGAGCAGCCCGACCGCGTAGATCGAACTCACCGCCAGCGTCTCCAGCAGCAACTGGATCAGGTTGCGAGGATAGAAGAATCGGTTGGCCAGCCAAAGCGCCGCCACCAGTGGGAGCGTCAACAGAATCGGCAGGGTGTAGGCCTGGCGCAGAAAGGTTCCGACGGGAACACCGATCTGCTTCTTCAAATGGCGCGGCAAAAATACAAGATAAGTGAAGCTGAGCGGGATGGCGGTTCCGAGGGCGTCGCCGACAATTCCCAGAGATGGGACGAGGGCGATGCTGAGGACAAGGTTGGCAATCCCCTCGATCACGGTAATGGCCGCCCAGGTGCGATGTCTACCCATGCCGAACAAAATTCGCCCGGACGCGGCCTGCGACATCATGAATATGTAAGGAATGACCAGCACCACCAGCACCGGATAGCTATGGGGCACGTAGCGGGCGCCCACCCAGATGCGGATGATGTGCTTGCCCCAAAGAATCAAGATCGCGGCGATGGGAAGAAACAGAAACGCGCATACGCGGTTGCCGGCAATATAAATCTTGCGCACACGATCGAGATCGCCGGTGGCCTCCGACTGGCTCGACATAGGAACGAAAACCTGGGCGAGGGCGGCCACGAAATCACCCGCGTAGTCGACGATGCGCCCGCCAATATTGAACCAGGTGACGGCCACCGCGGACATCATGGTCCCGAGCACCAGTTCGTCGGTGCGGAAGCGCAGGCGCCCGGCGATCATCACGATGAAGGTGGTGCCGCCGTAATTGACGATTTGGCGGAACGCGGCGCGATCCACGTGCTTGAGGCCAAGCGGTACGGGGCACAAGCGGAATACGATGATGCCGCGAATGATCGATGAAAAAATCGGCAAGAGAATAGTAATCAGCGCGACGGTCAGCAGCCCGTATCCGCGGTTCAGGAAATAAACGATCAAAACCGCGCGGGCGAGGGTCGCGCCGATGCTGGTCCAGTTCAGCAAGTAGAAGCGGTTCAAACCTTCGAGCATGCCTCCGAAGACGCCCAGCGGAAAACCGAGGCTGACCGAGGCGCCGACCATCAGCAGCAGCAGACGCGTCTGCGAATGCATTCCTGGGGGGATTTTGGGGAACACATGTTCCACCGAGGAACTCAGCAGAGCGGTCAGCGCCATGCTTGCTACGCCGATGCACGTGTAGCTAAACAGCGCGGTGTTGACGAACTGCGCAAGCTTTTCGCGATCGTCGGTCGCCGTGTACTTGGAAACATAGCGAATGATGGAGGAGCGAATGCCTAGATCGAACAGGCCGTAATAGCCAGTCACGGAGAAGATCAGCACCCAGATTCCGAACGCGGTGTCACCCAGGCGATGGAGGATGAACGGCGACAGGAAAATGCCGACTACCACGTTGATGCCGAGCGCGGACCAGCTCGAACCGACGTTTTTCAGGATGCGTCTTTTTTCATACTTCAGCATGAGGGATGGTGGCTATTACGTTGCAGCCTGGTCGCGCGTGATGATCGGCAACTTGGCGCTCACTTCTCTTCACCCGGATGATTGCCTCTCCGCCGCCCGAACAAAGCCATGTTAACAGTGGCTTGTGAAGGGCAAACGAATCAGAATGGCCTGCCTCACTCTCAGGTAACAACCGCCCAGAGTCAAGGGACGATCCCGCAAATGCATAATCCCCCCGGGCAGTCTTGAAAAAACGCAACTTAGGCCAGGGATATCTCTTAAGGAAACAAAAAGCGCATGATGTGCAAGAGTTTGCGGCTAGCCAGAAAGTGTCCTTGCGGCTTCTTTCCGACAGAGGTATAAAGTCTTCGCCTAACCGGCCCATTTATTGATTTTTACCCTGTTTGCCGTAAGTCCCCTCCCCGGTATTCCAAGTGCTATTTAACAGGTAGGAAATGCCTCGCTTTTCGACTTTGGAGGAAGCAAGCACGATGCGCCGCTTTTTGTCACAGTACGTTGAGAACACAGCTTCCGGTGCGGTTTCCCGGTCTCTTGAGCGTTCCAGGTTCAATTCGATTCGCAATTCGATTTCTGCACGCAGCCTTTGTCTGACTGTGCTTGTCGTCGGCATGGCTTTGCTGTCGTCTGCGTTCGCGCAGCCATCCATGTGGACCAGTCGCGGTGATAATACGCGCAGCGGCGCCAATACCAATGAGACTCTGCTCACTCCCGGCAACGTCAACAAGACCGGATTTGGCCATCTCTTCAGCGCCCCCGTCGACTACGTCGTGATGGCACAGCCTCTCTACATACCCAACGTGAACATTCCCGGCCAGGGTACGCACAATGTTGTTTACGTGGTCACGCAGGCGGATTCGGTGTACGCCATTGACGCCGACACCGGCGCTCAGCTTTGGTACGCCAGCATGCTCAACGGTGACACGACCGCCAGCGGAAAATATCTCCCTTGCGGCACCAGTGTTGGCTTCAACCAGGAAGGCATACCCGGAACTCCGGTTATCGATACCAACACTAACACTATGTATCTGGTGGCCAAGACTCTGCTCGGCACCACCGTCCGTCACCATATCCACGCCCTCGATATCACCACCGGCAACGAGCGATCGGGCAGTCCCGTGCTGATCCAGGCCCAGAGCCTCAGCAATGCGGGAACCGTCATGCCGTTCAACAGCCTCTATCAGAAAAACCGCCCCGGCCTGCTGTTGCTCAACGGTGTCCTGTATATCGGCTTCGGCTCGAACTTATGCAATGGCAACAACAGTGGCTGGGTGATTTCCTATGACGAGGCCAGTCTGACGCAAGTCGCGGTCTACAACACCTCGCCCGACTACGGAATCACTTCCATCTGGCAGACAGGCAACGGTCTCGCCGCCGATGAAGCTGGCAACCTCTTCGTGTCCACCGCCGAAGCTGGCGCCCACGGCTTCGATGTCCCCAGCGGTGGCCAGACCTACTGCAACAGCATCGTCAAGATTTCTCCCGGTCTCATTGATGTCACTGATTATGATAACTACCAATACAACCAATACGAAACTGCCGATTACTTTACCCCGTGGAACGTGGCTTTCCTCGACTCCAACGATCTTGACGTAAGTTCCGCCGGAGCTGTCGTCCTTCCCGATCAACCCGGCCCTTATCCCCACGAAGTCATCGGCGGGGGCAAGGTGGGTATCGTCTATGTTCTCGATCGCGATGATATGGGGCACTACTCTACCGGGTCGGACAGTCAGATCATCCAGGAGCTCACTGTTGCCCCGTGGTCTGGTCAGGACAGAATTACAGCTTCTCCTGCCTACTGGAATAACACGGTATACTTTGCGCCCAATGCCTCGCCGCTATTGGCTTATCAGCTATTCAACGGAATCCTCGGCAATCCCGCAGGCGTGCCTACCGCGCAGACTTCCGGAGAATACACGGGCGGTCACTCTCCCTCCATCTCCTCCAATCCCGAAAACGGCAACGGAATTTTGTGGGCTATCACCGGTCACACCGAACCGACACTCCTCGCCTTTGACGCCGTTTCCATGCAACTGCTCTACACCTCGGCACAGGCCGCCTTGGGACGCGACAAGCTGCCGGAAACCGGCCATTTTGCAACGCAGACCGTGGTCGCAGGCAAGGTCTTTGTCGCCACCGCAAATAGTCTCGAAGCCTACGGCCTGTTTCACGTCGTTGCGATTACTGGGGGCAACAACCAGACTGCTACCGTTGCGACCGCGCTACCTACTCCCATAGCAGTGCAAGCCTATGACCCCTATACCGGAGCGCCCGACGTCGGCGCCACCGTGAACTTCAGCGATGGTGGCAAGGGCGGTTCATTTAACCCCGCCTCTGCGGTTACCGACTCGAACGGCAACGTCATGACAACCTACACCGTTCCGAAAAAGGCTGGCACCTACACCCTGTCGATTTCCGGAAGCGGTTTTGGAAACGCCACCACCACTGCTACTGCGGTGCCGGCCGCCCCGATAAAAATCATTGCTTACGGCGGATCGAAGCAGACTGGGATCGAAGGTTCCACCCTCGCCAACCCGCTCGTCATCCAGGCTCAGGACGCCTACAAGAACGGTGTCTCTGGTATCACCGTCACCTTCACTGCCAACAATGGTGGTGTTCCCAATCCGGCCTCCGCGGTCACCGGCGCAAATGGTTTGGCGGATACGATTCTACAGCTGCCTACTACTGTCGCCACCGTGAGGGTCACCGCCAGTTCACCGGGTTTCAAGAACGTCACCTTCGTGGAGTACTCGGTTGCCGGATCCGCCGCGAACGTCGTAGTCCCCGACGGCGATAATCAGTCCGCTCGTGCCCGAACTCCATTGCCCCCTCAGGCTATCGATGCCCGCTCTACAACTGAAACTATCCGCGGATTGACAGGGCAATAACCATCGAACATAATCAGCCTTCATCGCAAACCTTCGATCAAATGGAAAGACATACGGACTCTTCAGTAGCGGAGGTGGCGCCTGACCGGCCTTCCACGCAGGCGCGACGGTTTCTGATCCTCCATGAGTTTCCCCCGCCTGACCTGGAGCGAGCCTGGCGTCACTGCCTGACTCGCGTGGAAGTTGCCTCTCACTACGAATCCCCGGAGTACTTCCTTGATCCTCTTCGCCAGGGCACTCGAC